>Ga0154020_10005871_pt1 | contig 14417 bp, 19 predicted proteins | sample Klosneuvirus_201_FD_109709 | JGI IMG/M metagenome (GOLD analysis project Ga0154020, IMG submission 109709) | Active sludge microbial communities from wastewater, Klosterneuburg, Austria - Klosneuvirus_20160825_MG | ecosystem: Engineered > WWTP > Aerobic digester > Activated sludge | place...
ACGGTTAAGTGTGCGCAAATGATCGACTGAAATTCGAATGCGCTGATCTCTAACCTGCACATCTGCATACCCGCCTTTTAGTTTATAAGCCGCCACAATCAACTCGTTTAATATGTTTTTTGCTGACATCATGATCACTTTTTAGTTATAGGGGTATAAGCCTTGATTCTTATTAGTCTGGCAGCGATAACAGTTCAACACGCAGATTGCTCAAGTAGCGCTACATAACGGGGAAGTACATCGGCATCCGGAAAATCCAGCATTTCTCTTAAAAAGCGCTGCCGGTGTTCTTCAACATAGAAGGAGTCGCAGCCATTGGTTAAAAAATAATTGATTTTTTCATACACATCATCGCGGCATTTCATCTCGGTTTCCGGCATGTAATAGGCCACAGCTGAGCGGGCTGCGATTAAATAATCCGCTGCCAACACCGGTTTTCTTGCCCTAACGGCTTCAAATACCACTGAAGTGGCCAAATCAATAATGATATCGGACCAGTTCATCAAATGCACCGAGTGTGCATCATCGCTCGCAACACGCACATTAGGCAATTGCTTGATCGAACTGTCTTTGGTCAGTGACTGCTTCCAGCCGCTACGCGTATGGGGTTTGATGATCAATTCCACACCGGGAAACTCGGCAATCATATGAACCACTTCACTGACTTCGTCCCAGAATGTCGTAAAGTTGGCTTTTCTCAGGAACATGACAATTTTAAGGCGGCTGTCCGAACGGACAAGTGGCGAAGGCGGCATCAATCCGGCAAGTATTTTTAACCACTCTTCACAATATCGCGGCGAGCCTAGTACGGCAAGTTGGTTTTCTCCCAGAAACGGACGGAAACGGATGGAACAAAGCTCGTTAGGCACCACCACCCTATCAAATATCTTAGCTGCCGAGAACGTGATGTCGGGTTTCAACTGCCTTTCACCACGGCGAATCAATTGACTGGCATGCGGACTGTCACCATGCGGCAAGGATACCGTTCCGAGGCCCCTTTCTTTTGCCATAGCCACCACCACTTCAACCCATTCCACACAAATCACCGAATTCCGTTCAATCCAGTCAAAAGCCACAACACCCTTCCCCGTATTGCCAAAACATCGGTTCAACAGAAATTCAGCAGTATGCCGCCACAACGGTTCACGCTGTTTTTCATCATAACGGTCTGCCAATTTCTCCGCCAACCGGCCAATAATATTTATGCGCCGGACATTGCGTGTCAATATCAGCATTTGCAAGCGCCATTTTAAATACTCGGCCAGCGGAAACAGCTCCTTCATATGCGCGACACGCACACCTTCCAGTTGGCTTAAATATTTAACGCGAAAATCACGACGGAATTGTGTTGAACCAATCAATACCACATCACATTGATGGCCCGATCCAATCCATTTGTAAATGACCGGGGTCACATGATCAATATCGTTATAATGTCGAAGAAAGAAAAGGGCTTTCACAGCCATGATAGGGTTCCAGAAAGATTCAGGATATGCAGCATCTCTATTATTTTCCCCAATTAAACAGAAGATTTTATGAAGCGCGCTCATTCTACTCTTGCAATTATTCAATTACCAGCAACGTAGTCATACTATCTTCGGGATAAAAACACAGCATGCAAGAAATCCGTTAAATTTAACAATAAGTATTGCCCATGAAACAAGAAAAACCTGATAATCAGCAAGTAGCTTTTAGGAGTGTAACTTTTTATACTCGTAAATATTAACCAACCATACGACATTTCAATGAGAACAATCGCTGTAATACCCGCCCGCATGGGTTCATCACGTTTCCCAGGCAAACCCATCGCAAAAATATTGGGCCGCCCGATGATTGAACATATCTATAAACGTGTCGCCATGAGTAAATCGCTCGATGCCACCTACATTGCTACCTGCGATGAAGAAATCCGGCAAATCGCGGAAGGTTTTGGTGCGCAGGTGATTATGACCGCCGATACGCACGAACGCGCCAGCGATCGCGTAGCGGAGGCAGTCTCACTATTGGATGCGGAACTCATCGTCATGGTGCAAGGTGACGAACCGATGACACACCCGGACATGATTGATACCGCCGTAGCGCCGTTTAAACATGATCCGCAGCTGGGTTGCGTCAATCTGGTACGCAAAATTGATCACGAAGCCGATTATCTGGACGTCAACACCATCAAAGTAGTCATGAATCAACAAGGCGACGCCCTGTACATGTCGCGCCGCCCGATCCCGACATTGGCCAAAACCGGCTTTGCCGATACTGCCGCATACAAACAAGTATGCATTATTCCTTTCCGCGCCGCCACGCTGTTCCAGTACACCCGCCTGCCCCCGACGCCGCTGGAGCAATTGGAATCGGTCGACATGCTGCGTCTGATAGAACATGGCCACCGGGTTAGAATGGTACCTACCGAATTCAACACGCAGGCGGTGGACACCACAGCAGATCTGCTTCGAGTCGAAAAATTGATGGCATCTGACCCACTGCTCACCCGCTACTAGGAAACATCATGTCATTAAAATCAAGACTAAACCGATCCGAACTGACCATCGGTTCATGGGTCACACTGGGGCATCCATCGATTGCCGAGATCATGGCGGCAGCCGGATTCGATTGGCTGGTGCTGGACATGGAACACAGCGTGCTGGAACTCAGCGAGGTGCAATCCATTATCCAGGTGCTGGATGCCAAACAATGTCCGGCCATCGTGCGCCTGACGTCAAACCACCCCGATCAGATCAAACGTGTCATGGATGCCGGTGCAACCGGTGTAATGGTCCCGATGATTAAATCTGCCGCTGACGCCAAAGCCGCCGTGGATGGCGTTTATTACCCGCCGCGCGGACAACGTGGCGTTGGCCTTGCGCGCGCTCAGGGCTATGGCAACAGCTTCCAGGCTTACCGGCAGTGGCTGGAAGAAAATGCGGTAATCGTCGTGATGATCGAACATGTCGATGCCGTCAAAGCCATTGATAACATTCTGGCCGTGCCGGGTATCGACGCGTATATCATCGGCCCGTATGATTTATCCGGTTCGATGGGACGCCCCGGCGATCTCAATCACCCGGATGTGCAAGCTGCCATTGCACAAGTTCTGGAAGCAGGCCGCCGCGCCAGCAAACCCGGTGGCATTCATGTCATCGAACCGGATCTGGAAGCGCTGCAACAACGCATCCAGGCCGGTTTTAACTTTCTCGGCTATGGTCTGGATATCCGCATTCTGGACTCCATCTGCCGCACCCACTTACAAAACATCCGCGCAACACTTAAAACGCCATGAGCTCATTTGTCATTTCCACTTCTTCCTTCGACATAGACAATAACCCACATATCCAAAATTTGCTGCAAAAGGGCATGCAGGTCATCACCAATCCACATCGCCGCAAACTCACCGAAGATGAGATTATTGAGTTACTGAAAGAAGGGGCAACCGGCTTGATCGCCGGTATCGAACCACTGACCGAGCGGGTATTCCAATCTGCCAAAAATCTGAAAGTCATCTCGCGTTGCGGTGCCGGATTGGATAGCGTCGATCTGGTCGCAGCAAAGAATCGCGGCATTACGGTTTTGAACACACCGGAAGCACCCGCACAGGCCGTCGCCGAACTCACAATGGGATTGATACTGACCGTGTTGCGGAAAATCGGCCAGATTGATCAATCGGTGCGCAAAGGTGAATGGCCGCGCACGCAAGGCCGCCTGCTGGCCGCGCAAACGATCGGCATCATCGGTCTCGGTCATATCGGCCGGCGTGTCGCGCGCCTTTGCCAGGCATTTGAAGCCACGGTCATTTCGCACGACCCATATGCAAGCCAGGTGCCTGACGGCGTTGCCTTGCTGCCACTGGAACAGTTGCTGGCCACTGCCGACATCATCACGCTGCATCTGCCTTATGGTCCGGATACACATCATTTACTGAATGCCAAGGCATTCGCAGCCATGAAACCTGAAGTGATTGTCATCAATGCCGCACGCGGTGGCTTGGTAGATGAACATGCGCTTTTGGCAGCATTGCAGGCGGGCAATGTCAGTGCCGCTGCCTTGGATGTTTTCGAGCAGGAACCTTATCATGGCCCATTAATCGAAAGCGGCAATGTCATTCTGACGTCGCATATCGGTTCTCTCGCCAGAGAATCACGCCAACGTATGGAAATTGAAGCGGCTGAGAACCTGCTGCAGGGCTTAATCAAAACAGGTCTCATCAATAACGGATAACACTATGGTAAATGAAACGGTTGTCGTATTTGGCGCCAGTGGTTTTTTGGGCAGCCATGTTGCCGATGCATTATCGGCCGCAGGTAACAGGGTACGGTTATTTGACCGCAGCCCTTCTCCCTATCTTAAAAGTAACCAGGAAATGATTATTGGCGATATTATGAATCTCGATCAAGTGATCGAGGCTGCCAAGGGAACGTCTGTCGTGTATAACTTTGCCGCGATTGCTGATATCGATGAAGCCAACGACAAGCCCATTCCCACTGCAACCATCAATGTGTTAGGTAACATGCATGCCCTGGAAGCCGCACGCATTGCCGGAGTCCGCCGTTTTGTGTTTGCCAGCAGTGTGTATGTGTATTCCGAATCCGGCTCTTTTTATCGCGCCAGTAAGCAGGCATCGGAACGTTTCACTGAAACCTACCATGAGCGCTACGGTCTGGATTACAGCATTCTGCGCTATGGCTCGCTGTATGGCAGGCGTGCTGATAAACGCAACGGCATCTATCGCATGCTGCACGAAGCCGTCGCCCATCACTCCATTACCTACAAGGGCAGCGGCGATGCCATGCGTGAATATATCCATGTGGAAGATGCCGCGCGCATGAGCGTGCAAATATTGGCGCCTGAATTTGCCAACCGCCATATGATTCTGACGGGCCAGGAAAGACTACGCATCAAAGATGTCATGACAATGATCTCGGAAATCCTGCCGTGGCCGGTTGAATTGCATTTCGACGAAGCCAATACCGTGCACCACTACGAGATTACGCCTTACGCGTTTCAACCACGCATTGGCCGCAAACTGGTTCTGAATGAACATGTCGATCTGGGACAAGGCATCCTCGATTGCCTGCGGGAAATTCACAAAGACCTGCATCATTCCGATGAAAATGACGATGCCACCCCGTCAAGATCGGATAACCGGGCATAACCATCCAACATGAAAACTATTGACTGGCAGGCAATCATTTTTGATTTTGACGGCGTTGTGGTCGAATCCGGAAAAATCAAGACACAGGCTTTCGCGGAACTCTATCGCCCTTACGGGGAAGATATCGTCGCACAAGTAGTGCAATTCCATATTCAAAACGGCGGTATGTCGCGCTACCGTAAATTCCGTCACTTTCAGCAGCATTTTTTATCCAAACCGCCGCTGACCGAAGCGGAAGAAAAAGCACTGGATGTCCGTTTTTCCGAATTGGTCGTCGAAGCGGTCATTGCCGCCGAAGCTGTGCCCGGCGCAGTCGAACTGATTCGCCAGCAGGTCGGAAGAATCCCTTTATTCGTCGCCTCCGGCACACCGGAAACGGAACTCAAAGTCATCGTCGAACGCCGCGGACTAACACCTTACTTCACCGAAGTGCGCGGCGCACCGGCACTCAAACCAACCATCATCGCGGAAATTCTATCCGCTTATGCGCTCAAACCCGAATCGGTATTAATGATCGGTGACGCCATGGCTGATTTGGAAGGCGCGCAAGCCAACAACACCGCTTTCCTGGGCCGCGTCTTCCCCGGCGACCCGAATCCTTTCCCCGAGCATGTCGAAGTCGTTCCCGATTTGCGCGGACTAGTCGCGTAAGCGCACCAGCTTCCCGATGCAACGCCATGACTTCCCGAATATCGAACAACTGAGTCAGGCCTTTGCCGACTTCACCGCTTCCACACTACAAAACACACTAAGCCAAAAACAACACGCCACGCTGGTTGTCCCCGGCGGCAACACGCCGCGTTACTACCTGCCCGCACTGGCAAAATGTGAGTTGCCTTGGGATCGGATCACCGTGACGTTGAGCGACGAACGCTGGATCGATGTTACTGATGAACAATCCAACGAACATCTGGTAAAGCAACACCTGATGAGTCATCTCCCCGCAGACACGCGCTTTGTTGGACTTAAAACCCATCACGACAATCCTTTTGACGCTATCGATGAAATTCATCAGCGATTGGATCGATTGCCGCTGCCATTGAGTTTGACAGTATTAGGTTTGGGAGAGGACGGGCATATTGCTTCGTTGTTTCCGGGGATGAATCCTGATTTACTCTCTGGGCAACACTGTGTCGCGGTTGCTCCACCGATCTCGCCTTCGCCGCGCATCAGTCTTTCATTAAAAATACTGGCAGAGAGTGAACATATTGCATTAGTCATTACCGGAAAATCCAAGCGCCGATTGCTGGATCGATTGAGTGAACATCATGATCCGAAGTTACCGATTATTTGGTTATTGCAACGCACTCGGTCGCTTGCGACGGTTTTTGTAACAGATGATGAATAAAATTAAAATGTCGATCATTCATACCATGCAGAAAACATTATTTTTCTGCAATTCGGAGTCGTCACCTAATCGGTCTCATACTTGGTCTGCATGTCGCAATTTAATCACAGCCTATTTGTGAATCTAACGATGTATGTTATACGAAATTATAAGTTAGATTAGATAGATATCATGAATACTTCTTAATAGATGTCATTCTTTACGTAATATATCACGCCATTCTGGCGATATAATTTTGTTAGGTTTTTTATGCATGCCACTATTGTTACTGTTGTCATAGTTTTGCTTGTGCTCAGCAACAGTTGATTTGCGGGTGGTATCGGTTGTCAGCTGGAAACATCACACGGTAAAAACATATCGGATGCTTCTGAGGCTTAGTGTAAAATTATCGAAAATGGTTAGGTTGAAATGCACAACCCATATCGGGCTTTGTTAGCCAAATGATTGGGTAGAGGCATGCATGGCACGAAAATGGTGACAAAACTCAAGAACAAAAATCCTGAGATTGCATTCATGAAAATTTCAAATTTGTTGAAGGAGAAAGTGTGAACGAGCCATCGGTTCCAGATAGACTGTCGTTTACACCACAGAAATACATCTCGGAGCGTGTGGAGCAGTATCAGAAATGGTATGACGGCAAAGCCGTGAAGATGAAGAGTCGCTATCTTCGCATGCGTGCCTTCTCCGTTGTGGGAGGCGGCTTAGTTCCTGTCCTGATAAACGTGCCTTCGCAATACACGCTTTGGGGCGCTCCAGTTATCCAGGTATTCGTCACTTTTATCAGCCTTCTCGTGGTCGTTGGAGTTTCATTGGAAAGTGTTTTTCACTACAGGGAACAGTGGAAAAACTATCGGTCTACAGAACAATTGCTTGGTCATGAAAAATTCCTGTATCAGTCGCGCGTGGGACGCTACCGAGGGCTGAGCGAAGAAGATGCATTCCGTTTGTTCGTTGAGCGAATTGAAGAGTCAATTGCTATTGAGAACGCCGCGACGCTAAACGTAATGACCATGGCAAGTGAAACTGTAGAGTCAACACAGCATGCGAAGCCGGGCCAATCCTAGCTCAGTAGGATATGCCGACGTAACGAGGCGTATCAATCGAGAAATAATCAAGGTGGAACGGTAATTTTTATTGCGCCGAATGAAAATTCCGGTGCAATGCAACAAAGAAGCGACTCTTAAGCGTGCATACTCGCACAACCCAACAAAACACCGTCAAATCGTCCCACCATTCTCAAGCCATGCTCGGCAATCCGGAGTCAACGCGCGCCCGCAAGCGATGTCATAAAGCGCCAGTTCTTCGTCAGCGAGTACGTCGCGCCAGCGGTTATTGGTGCCTTTGTGCATAAAAGTCTCCGCTCCGCCCTTCCAGAATTGACCACCTCCCGGCGCATACAGCTCACCCTGGCGTTTCATTTCTGTAAAGGAGATCGCCTTGATAATGCCGTTCCAAGCTTGCTCGGGCACATCAATTTCCAGAAATGCGGCAATGCGGCGAACCTCACGCTCGGTGTCCGCGAGCATGTCGCTGTAGTGGAACAATTGAATGTTGGGCAGGTGGCGGAAATTCCACCAGGATTGAACATTGGCAAGATGCGACCAGTACGGCCAGCCGTCGGTTTCCCATGCAAATGAACCGCGGGTTATCCAATTCCGCCAGAAAGTATGGATATCATCCGGTGGCGGCGGGAGTTCTTCCCCCACGCGCCCGGGCAGCATATTCAGGAGCATCAGCATCTCTTCCTTCATACCAGTATAGTGATTCCACAACGACATGAAGACATCACGCGCATCGCGAGCGATATAGAGATATTTAACCTTTCCACTATAAGGCACGCCATCGAGCGGCAAATGCGTCTTGATAAAGCGGCGATGTTGCTGCGCCTTCAAATTATTCAGAACCATTTCAAGCGGAATAATCCGCATGTCCAGCCACGGCGACATTTGCGTTGGCGGCGCCGGGAAATTCCCGTCCGGAAAGAGCAGATGCGCAACAATCGCTTGTGTCCACGTCGTACCGGCTTTGTATGATGTAGCGATAACGATATCATCGTCGCGCGATTCGAAATAATCCCAGCGCGTGCTGTCGAAATGATGATTCTGGTAAAACTGCGTGCGTTGGGGCAGATTCAACATATTTCTGGCCTGTTATGAAATAACAGCTGTTAACTTACAGAGGTGCTCTCGATTTGGCAAGCGGTGTACGGGTTAAGGACACATCGTTTCAGTAATGCCGAACGTGCTGCCGTTTATCGTGCCATAACCGAGCGCCGTGACATGCGCCATTTTCTTTTTGATCCGGTTGAACCGATCATGTTGAAACGCTTTTCTTGCCGCCGCACACCAAGCCCCTAGTGTAGGTTTGATGCAACCGTGGCGATTTATCCGTATGGCCGATACCCAGTTGCGCAGCACTATCGCGTCAATGGTGGAAGAAGAACGGCGCCATACCGCTGAGGCACTGGCAGAAAGGAGTGATGAATTCATGCGACTTAAAGTAGATGGCATTCGCGAATGTGGAGAACTACTTGTAGTTGCATGAAGCGATCAGACATATCTTTGGCCGACGTACTCTACCTGAAATGGATTTGGCCTCTGTCGCCTGTGTTATTCAGAATCTTTGGCTGGCTGCACGTGCTGAAGGATAAGGCATGGGCTGAGTTTCGCTATTCGATCCCATACAACTTGCACAATTGCTCAATTGCTCAATTGCTCAATTGCTCAATTGCTCAATTGCTCAATTGCTAAACATGCCGACAGGTAGTAAGCCTGTCGCTATTTTGTGTCTCGGCCATGTTGAAGCCTTTTATCCTGCTCCGATACTAAAAATGGAAGGCTGGGCAGAAGAACGCCCATTGCAGGAATTACTATTTCACAATCACTGGAATTTGTAAAACTGCTTAAAAATCTAAGGAAATTTCCTGTCGGATCACCTTCTGTTGCGACAGATGCCCATTCTCGCGCATCGTTGGCTTTTTTACTCTCTGCACTTAACGGTGTGTCAGCAAGTGAAAAGCAGTAACTCACAAAAGAAAAAGCAGTAACAGGATGAGTTACTGCAAATGTAACTGCATATTTAGCTGGATTGTAAAGGATGTACTGCATTTTTGGGACATAAAAACACGCAAATCATTTGTTAACAAGGGTTTAGGGGTCTTGCCTGGATTGTATAAAACTATCTGGTGGTGCCGGGGCCGTAACCGCATAACATGCCACACCCCACTATACATGGATGTTATAAATTTATGTTTTTGTAAAGTACCGTCAAAGATACCGTCATATTTTTACTCTAGCAGGAATATCCGCTTAATTTACAGCGCTTGAACTCATTTTTGAGGAAACCATAATCAAAACGCACATTGTGTAGCACACAAAATGGCATCATCCAGCCAATCCAACAGCATCTCACAGACTTCAAAGAAAGCCGGAGCATTATTTACCATGTCCCAGGTTATACCCGTCAATCGCTGAATGAACGGTGAGGTACTGACTTCTGGATTGATGAGCGTATTCCATCGGCCGACTTCAATACCGTTCTCATGCCGGATTAAGCCAATCTCAGTGATATGGTCCTGGATTGGAGTAGCACCTGTTGTTTCCAGATCCAGCAATACATAACACGGCAGCAACGTACTCATTTGAAACGACGGAATGATCCTATCACGACTGAGGTTCCCTCTGTTTATCGTCTTCCAACAGGCGAACAGTTTTATGCTATCAGCTTATCTTTCAGTTGAGTGATTAGCCAGTCATTTAGAAACCGCACTGGTGATTCATAGCCTAACGTTGAGTGCTGCTGTTTCCGGTTGTAGAGTACCTCGATGTACTCGAAGCTCATGGCAGCCATCTCTGCGCGTGTTTTATAACGCAGCCCATGCACTCGCTCGTTCTTGAAGCTGTTGAACCAACTTTCGGTTGGGGCGTTATCCCAGCAATTACCTTTACGGCTCATCGAGCAGATCATGCCGTATTTCGTGAGCTTTCTCTGAAATGCTTTGCTGGCATATTGGCTACCCCGATCTGAGTGGTGCATCAATCCTGATGCAGGTTTCTTGCGGAACCATGCCATTGTTAGCGCATCTGTGACGATGCCTACAGTCCATGCGCGGTTTCAGCGACCAGCCAACCACCTCGCGGTTAAACAGATCAAGCACAATAGCCAGATATAACCAGCCCTCACCTGTCCATAGGTAAGTGATATCGGATGTCCAGACCTGATTAGGCGCGACCGGGTTGAAATTCCGATCTAGCAGATTCGGTGCAATCGACAGATTGTGCTTGGAGTCCGTTGTTACCTTGTAGCGCCGCTTGTGCCTTGTACGAATGCCGTTCTCTCGCATCAGACGTTCAACCCGCTTCTTGCAAGCTGGAAACCCGCGTCCACGCAATTCTCTGACCATTCTCGGACTACCGTAGATCCCCTTGAGTTCGGCATGAATAGATTGGATCAGCGTCAGCATTTGAGTGTCCGTGAGGCGTTTGCGATCCGGTTTGCCACCACGCTTCCACGACCGGTAGCCGCTCACGCTGACATCTAATACCGTACACATCTCGGCGAGAGAAAATTCCCGTTGCTTATCAATCCAGGCGTACTTCACACAACATCTCTCGCGAAGTACGCCGTTGCTTTTTTTAGAATCTCACACTCCCGTTTCAGCCTTACGTTCTCAGCACGTAACCGGGATGATCCATTTGTTCCGGTGTAACAACCTTGGTACCTGCAGCGGTAAGTTTGCCTGCCGCTGCCATCTTCACCCAGTTGCGCAGCGTTTGCTCAACCAGCCCCAGTTCCTTCGCTACCAAACCAATCGACTTACCCATCTCCACTTGCTTCACCGCTTGTTCCTTGAACTCGATCGTGTATTCCTGCTTCGGTATCTTCTTCATCATCTTCCTCTAAATAGTAACGTTAATTGTACGTCACCCTTGGAAGACTATTTTTCGGGGGAAGCTCACTACCAAAAGATTCTCAAAGGCATTTGCAAATGTTCTGCGTTGCGCCTTTGTCCATTTGCCCGCACCATGCCTGAGACAGGTGCCAGCGATACTATATGGGCAATATCTACGTCTGAAGCTTTGGTGAATGTCTTACACGATTAAATCAAAGCTTTTACATTTGACTTTTGCGGTTTATTCTTGAGTTTCCATTCGTAAATTCTGTAAATTACGTTGTTGTAGCAATAAAATAGCCTTTAATTTTTGCATTTCACGGGAGTGGAGACCATTTTTTCTTGAATTTTGTGAAGCATTAAGTTTACCTTGCTTAGTCTTCGGTCCCGTGGATTTTGCCCACGGCTGCCATTGCCTGATTTGTTCTGCTTGTCGCTTGCGTCTTTCCAAAGTCCAGCCTTTCACCATGTTGTTGCTCCAATAGTTCGTTTTTGTTTTTTTGTAAATTCTGAGATTTTTCAAGAGCTTCTGATTTATCTGAGTTATTAACCTGCATATGTCCAAGCGATTGATTCATCTGCTGTTTTATGAAAGTTGTCGGTTTCGGATTCTTCATTTCATATAAAGATAGTATTGTTTTCCGAGTGTTATCCTGCGCTTTTAACACCACACGCGCCAAGCCTTCAATCGTTTTGACATCATCAGAATTGCCCATTTTTACCGCCATATCAGTAAAAATGGCATCAAGCACTATGACCTGTCCGGCCAATAGCAGCTCAAACTTAGCGAATTTGCCTTCTACTGCATCAAGCGCAAAATCGCTTACTAATGCCGCCAGATATTCTTGATTTACTTTTTTTCCTCCAAACACTCTATCTTTATAAACATTCACCAATGTGTTTGCATGGAGTTTGCTAGTGTCCATGATGGTGTCGGCATTCAGAATAGATTCGACAAACCCCTGTTTTTCTTCATCGGTCAACTCAGCCATAAATGAACCTCATTGTTTGGTGGTTTAAACATCCCTCTATTTTGTTGATTCTAAAAAACCAATGCTTTAAATCATGATTGCGCTGTTGCAAATAGTTAATCCAGTCTTGCTTGCGGTAATTGCTGTTATAGAGCAGGTTCATTTTTCTTTGCCCTCACTAATAGTTTTTTCAACCATATCGCCGTAATGCCATATTTACGACAAATCTCAATTTGATTCAGGCCATTATATTCAGCAACGATACGCCTATGCTTTTCAGCTAATTTAACCGCATAATTGTTTTTGAGATAGACCACTCGACCGCCGATACAATCAGACAAATCGTTGATGATTTTGCTAGTGATTTTGGCTGCCAGTTCTTGATTTATTGAACTGGCCACAAGGTGTGTTTGAATTGCTGTATCTAAGATCTGGTAAAAATCATTCATATTTAATAACTCGTTTGGTTGAAGTCGAGTTATTAAAACAGTGTTGCCGGGAGCGTTTTGGGCCGGTTTTCCTAATTTGGTAGCATTTCTTTTTATGCTTTGGATGCGCGGTAGAATACTACGCGCCTATCCGGTACATTTATACTGATATGGGTGCTTCCCGCTTTGGCAAGCAATATTCCGTGTTTTGGTAAAAAGGAAAGTAGCTGCAGTCTTATATCTAGCCTTATTGCAGACTAGATTTCTATCTGCGGGCTCTTATTGAACTCGCCAAGAACGCCCTGGTAGTAGGCTGATGAAGAAAATAGCAAGATGATAATAATCAGAGATCACATAATAATAAAGGCAGAGTGTGTTTTTGGAGATATTCTTAAGTAAGCTCTGATTAAGTTATTTATTCCAGCTTTGTCGACAAGGCTATCGGCAAAGTAGCTAATATTGGCATTATTGTGCGATTAATAGCTGTAATTTTTAGCAGATTGCATAGTATTCTGTCCCCTGAGGCTGATTTTCTGGGGTATTGGACGGAATTATCCCGTGGTTGGCATCAACACCTTACGAACATGGTAGAGATTAGCCAATGCAAACAACAGATGAAGCTGTTGCGCATTCTTGAATAATCCTCGATAACGGACTTTGGTATAACCAAATTGTCTTTTGACAATACGGAACGGATGTTCAACCTTTGCGCGTAGTGAAGCTAGCATACGATTGAGCACGGCATGTTCTGCTGGCAATTCCTCACCGCGCTTGCGTTTGAATGGCATACCCCAGACTGGTATTTCTGCAGCACTTTGGCACAAATTTGACACAGTGAGTTTTATGATTACTGAGCAATGACTGTTTCAATATCTGTTTGCTGCTTCAATTTGCAAATCATCCTTATCTATGCCAAGATTAATTATGATTACTTCTGATTAAGGAACATGAAATGGCAAGTGAAACAGGACGCATGAGTGTATCAGTGACACCAGAAAAACAAGAAAAACTGGATGCTATGGCGCACAGTCTGGATCGTTCCAGAAACTGGCTAATTAATCAGGCTATTGATCATTATCTGGAAATTTACGATTGGCAAACAAAAAAAATTCAAGAACGTTTAGATATTGCTTCAGGAAAAAATGCAAAATTTCATTCAAGTGATGATGTTGATGCCACGATAGATAAATTCAAAGCATGAGCACTGTTGTATGGTTAGATGAAGCACTCGAAGATTTAAAATTAATTGGTGAGTATATTGCTCAAGAAAACGCTAATGCTGCTTATAATGTTTTAATTAAAATAAAAGCTACTGCGGACAATCTATCGCGTCACCCCGAAATTGGTCGCTCAGGTCGCGTGTTTGGTACACGCGAGATAGTAATAAGCGATCTTCCTTACATTCTTGCCTATCAAATAACCGACAGAGATATTCGCATATTGGCTGTCATGCATACATCCAGAAAATGGCCTGAAAATTTCAAACATTCTTGATAGCAATACTTTTCTAAATTTTTACAATATGTTTCTAGATAGGAACGGTTCACACTTGATGCAACAATTCTTGTTGTGCTTACCAAGATTACCGGAATCATTGCTGGTTATTTTGTTTGCAGTAGTCATGTGGTCTGTTTCA
>Ga0154020_10005873_pt1 | contig 14412 bp, 4 predicted proteins | sample Klosneuvirus_201_FD_109709 | JGI IMG/M metagenome (GOLD analysis project Ga0154020, IMG submission 109709) | Active sludge microbial communities from wastewater, Klosterneuburg, Austria - Klosneuvirus_20160825_MG | ecosystem: Engineered > WWTP > Aerobic digester > Activated sludge | place...
ATACCACACATCTGAAACATGAAGACGGTAGATTTTTTTATGGAAAACTAGACCAAAATTTAAATCTTCTTTGGATAAAACAAACCGGCAACGACAGCACTTCCGGCGTTAGCGTACTCACACTTTCAGAGAACCATTTATACTTTATTTGCCAAACGAGAGATACCACGCCAATTGGTAATAAAACGTATTATCAAAAAGGGCTATATTCATACTATGTTTTTGGTGAAATTGATACAGATAACGGAAATATAATATGGTCTGATAGCTATGTAAAAAATCATATTTCCGGGAGTAATCATACGCTCATTGGCATTCTGCGACTTAAAGGATCAGTATATATTGAAGGACATACTTCTAATTATACTTCAAGTGGAAAGATGAAATTAGGTTTGGATACCATTAGTAGCGGGTCATTTATTGTGAAATTGGATTCATTAGGTAATTATACTAAACATTATGTGTTACAAGGAGATACAAATCGCTACTACCATCGAACCTGGTTTGAATCATTTACAAGCGACGGCGAATATCTTTACTCCGGAGGGTCATTTACCGATAGTATTCAGTTTGGCAATAAAAAAGTAGGCACGAGTCAATTACAACCTATTTGGTCGGTTCAAGGTGAAATTTTTGCAGCATCCTTTACCAAAGATTTGGAGCCAAGATGGTTTTATAGACCAGAGGTAATTTCTCGGCATCCCAACAATAATGCTGCCGGTAGTTTTAGAAGTATTGTATGCAGCAACGGATATATCTATTTTGGTGGCATCAACGAAGGGATGAAACTGAGTTTTGATAGTACTGTTGTCAATGATTATGAAACCCAAGATCTTTTGATTTTTAAAATGGATTTTTTGGGAAATGTACTTTGGGCAACCGGGGGCGAGAACCCCAATATAAAAGAGTATTGTTTTAATTCGGATTTAAGTGCCAGTGAAGGAGAATCAGTATTTGCAGCAGGTTATTTTACAGGTACTATGACTCTTGGGCCCCATAAAAAGAAATCAAAATCCATGTATATGGATGGCTGGGTTACCAAAATTTCGGACAATTCAATTACTCGAGGTAAAGTTAGAAGCGGTCCATATTGCGCCGGCGATACCATTTTAATTCCTTACACACTCTTTGGAAATTATGATAGTGCCAACATATTTATTGCCCAACTTAGCGATGAAGAAGGTAATTTTAATAAATCTGCGAGAGATCTTGGCCGATTAAATGCTTTTAAAGACAGCGTGATCAAAGGCGTTTTACCAATGTTTAATGTTAGCTCTTCGGGCAATTATCGAATTCGTATCCTTAGCACCAAACCGGGTGTTCAAAGCTATTATTTGCGTGATTCCTTAAGATTATTGATTTACTCACGTGATAAAGCCAATCCTGGATTGCCCGAAACCATTTGCCCCGGTGATACCCTGCAACTCAATACCTACGGTGGCACGCAATGGAAATGGAGTCCAAACTTGCAAATGAACGACTCTACTCTGCGTCAACCAAAGGTTTGGCCTAAGACAACCGCTACCTATAAAATAATCATAAGCGACAGCAGTGGTTGTGGAGCTCCGGATACAGCATATAAAACTGTTATTGTGAGAGAACAAGTTCAAATAATTCCAAACTTTACTGATACATCTGTTTGCAATCTCGATCCAATTAAAATTTCGGTAAATTTTGCAAAAGGCGACAGCAATGCTTACAGTTGGCAATGGTATTTTGTGGTTGGACCCAAAAATTGGTTTGCCGGTAAAAAAGGAAGTTCTTATTGGAGCGACGATCTTAATTATACACCCTCAATGGCTCAGGGTTCTTCTGAAACCATTGCCATTGTAATCAACGATCAATGTTCATTTAAAACGGATACCTCTTTGATAACCATTCGCTTTCCTTTTGGACCTCCTTTACATTCTAGTTTCAGGGATACTTTACTTTGTCAGGGAAATCACATTGTATACAAAGTCGGTTCCTACCCGGGAGGTACATCATTTCATTGGACTGATCTGCTTCAAAATTCGGTACTTTCCAACTCCGATTCACTTAGTTTAATTGCACAGCAAACCAAGAAAATTCAATTTGTCCAAACCAATGGATGTTCTACTGATACCGCCATCATTAATTTAGTTGTTAACCCACCTTTGCAAGGAACCCTGCTTATTTCCGGCAAAAAAGCCAAGGATACAACTTTGTGTTTTGGTCAAAGTATCCAATTAAATTCTATTGGTAAAGGTGGACAGGGCAGCGGATTCGATTATATCTGGTTTCTCGATTCAAAGCAAGTTTCCTCCTCCGATACTTTTTTACTTCACACCGCCGATCATTTCAGTAATGTCGGTGGTTCTAAAAAATTAACATTAAAATTATCGGATAACTGCAGCAGTATTGCAGATTCCGTTTCAATAAACATTAAAGTATTACCGGCTCCCATTGCAGATTTTACCTATGGTTTAACTTGCAATAAAACGCCCATAAAATTTGTATTTACCGGCTCGGTTCCTGCTTCTCCTGTAATGAGTTCATTCCTTTGGAAATTTCCTGATGGCGATTCTTCCACATTAAAAGACCCATCAAAGCTAATTACCCAAACAGGCATAAAAAATATCCGTTTGAAAGTAAGTTCAAGTAATGGTTGCAGCGAGGTTGTAAGTAAAGATATCGATGTGAAATTACAGGCAAATGCCGGTTATACTGCCAGGGATGCTTGTGAAAGTGATAGTGCAGTGTTTGTAAATACCTCTCAGTTGGGAGTGAATTATCTTTGGAGATTTGGAGATGGAAATACATCTAAACAAGTGAGTCCAAAGCATCTTTATGCTATTGGAGGGCAATCTACCACGTTTAATGTCACTTTAATAGCCTCCGTTCCGCAAGGTTGTTCCGATTCCATTGTAAAAGCAGTAACCATCAATGCCAATCCAAGTTCTGATTTTGACTATAACATATTTACAGCCGGTAAAATTGACCTAAGCGCCAAAGATGCTTTTGCCAAATACTACAGTTGGATACTTTCGACCGGAGATAAATTTTTTAGCAGGAGTATTCAAATAAGCAACTCCTTTGCCAACAAACAGGTTTGTTTAAAAGTGACGAATGCTGCCGATTGTTATTCGGAGACTTGCAAAATTATCTTTCCTTTAAAAAATCAACTTTTAGAAAAAGGAGCCTCCTTGTTGATCATACCAAACCCCAACAACGGCAGTTTTAGTGTTGAATGGCCGGCTTCGGGCAAACCTGCCAGTATGGAAATTATCAATTCTCTAGGCCAAATTGTTTATAAGGAGACCATCATCTCACCTCATAAATCCAATTTAAACCTGAAACCGGGCGTTTACACCATTCAAATTCTTCAGGACAAAACTGTTTGGATGGATAAGATTGTAGTGGTTTATTGATTATCGCCGCTAGAGACAGGGCTTGCCCTGTCTCTACAAACACCGAACCAATCGTAAACAATTCATGCCAATCTTTTAAATCCTTCTAATCATGGTTCAGACAACAATATACGTCACAAGCACCGCTGCTCTGCTGTTTGCCAGAATATGGGGTTTATACCATTCAAATTCTTCAGGCAAATCCGTTTGGATAGATAAAATTGTTGTGGTTTATTGATTATCGCCGCTAGAGACAGGGCATACCCTGTCTCTACAAACACCGAACCAATCGTAAACAATTCATGCCAATCTTTTAAATCCTTCTAATCATGGTTCAGACAACAATATACGTCACAAGCACCGCTGCTCTTCTGTTTGCCAGAATATGGGGTTTACACAATTCAAATTCTTCAGGATAAAACCGTTTGGATGGATAAAATTGTTGTGGTTTATTGATGATCGCCGCTAGAGACAGGGCATGCCCTGTCTCTACAAACACCAAACCAATTGGAAACAAATCATGCCAATCCTTTAAATCCTTCTAATCAAGGTTTAGACAACAATAGAGGTCACAAGCACCGCTGCGCTAATGCTTGCGCCAGAAAACATCTTTTTAATTTCAGCAATTTAACAATCAAACAATTCAACAATACCCTCTTTACTGCAACGTATACCTCAACGAAACACCAAAATTGGTTAAAGCAGTTGGGAACGACTGAGATGTGCGAGGCTTGTTAACGTTTCGGTTGTAAAATGCTCTGAAATTAAGGTTTTCAGTAATGTTGTAGTTGATGGTAGGCCTTATTTGAATTGATTTCATACCTGCCGTTGGGGGCTGCTGAAACTCAGAGTTGATATTTCTTGTGATGGTATAACCGTCTCGCAACGAGAAATCAAATCTGAAATCTAAATCGTTTTTTAACATTGGTTTTCTGCCATTAATTTTAAACGGCAATATTAAACCGGCTTTTCTGTAACCCACACCAAACACATATTCCTTATTGTGAATTTCGTTAATAATATAACTGGTGGTCAAATTAAGTGAACGATCTGTTTTTAACTCAAAATTTAAGGTTAAGCCACTTAATAAAGTCATATCTACCTTTATCAACGGGCTAAATCTTTCCATAATGGATATCGTTGTAAACTGATACTTAGGCTGAAGATTCTCACCTCGCCGTATACTGTCTAAACCATAATTGGCACTGGTATTAAAGTTACCTAATGACGTACTTGAATTATAGGCATGGCTAAAGGTAATATTGGTTAAAAAGCGTTTTACAAATTCCAAATTACTCAATCCGCTCCATGTTACCCTCCATGATGGAAGTGGTATCTTTGGGAAACGATCAAGTTTATAAGAAGCAGCATCCTTTCCCTGATAAGCAGCTAAAAATGCATACATAATAACGTCCTGATGATTTTTGTTTACACCTATAGGAAAATTGGTACTATCATCCATAAAACCTATGGAATCGATATAATTTCTTGACTCCCAGGTAGAAGATTTAAATTCTTCCTCCTGAACTTTTTTAGCAATTTCAAATCGATTTTTCTGAAATTGGTCGTATGCATCGCTTTGAAATTTATCGTTGTACTTTTCGAATGCCGTTTTCCAAGTGATTGTCGAAATACTGAACATACCTGCTTCCATCAAGCCTTGATCCTCAAAACTATTTGTTAAAGTATCAAATCTAAAGGTACTGGATGTTGTATTTGCAAATCGGCGCTCAAAATTTAAGTTGATTCTAAATCCACTAAATGGTTCCACAGTAGCACTTCCTTTAATCTCCAATCCTTCTAATTGAATATAACGATTGATTTGCAATGGATTTTGCGATAAATGACCTCCTTCTGCTAACTTGTATCGGATATTTTTATCCTGAAATCCGGTGATAAATTTGGCCCCCGGTGTACTGTACTTATGGCTATTTCCCAAATAATCCACACCGCGACTGTAACCCGGCAATGTGGTACCATTAGTTGAGTTTACGTCCAATTGGAATTGTTTGACCATTGTTATAAAACGAAGGGTATTTTTAGCAAATCCATTTAGCTCAGGCCCTTTCTTTTTATCTCCTTTTTTGGGTGCTTCACCTTCTTCGTCGTCAAATTTTTTCTTTTTCTTTTTTGTACCCCCACCAGGTTGGTTGGCAGCACGCAACAATGGGAATTTATTATAGAAAGACGAAAAATTTAACTGTGTATTTACACCTAAGGTCTGCGAATTTTGTATGGTGTTTCCCATGATCCGCGCTGCCGGTGGTGCGGTTCGCCAATTAAAACTACCTGTGTATCTTCCCGATAAGTTTATCCAATTTAGCATTTTAACCTTGCTAAGTGGAACAGTGTAGGTGGCATTAATAATCTGATTAAAATCATTGGTTTTGCCCATTCCTATAAAGTTATTCCATACACTATCCTTTTTTACCTGGGTTTCTAGTGCGCCTACGGGTTCTTCCACCCTTGCATTCACTGTAGATTGATAATCAAACTTTAAATTATTGGTTAGGTTGTAATTAAATCCATAAACGCGTGTAAGTAAGAAGGTTTTATCATACAATCGCGGTACTATGGCTTTAAAATTGTCGTTATTTCGGTTTTGCGTTTCTGAATATCTTCTATCCACATCAAAACGCATTGTTATACTTTGAGGTTTAAAATACAATCCAAATCCTGTAAATGGTGCCAGTATTTTGGGTTTGAGCGCTTTAAAAGGTTTCCAAGGCTTGGGTGCCGCACTAAAATTGTAGCCCAAACTACCTTTATATGTTTCTTGTAAATAATCTTCAATAATCTGATTTCTTCGATAGATCTTTTGATAACTGTAACTGATATTAAAGTTTTCAATGTCGTAAATATGCGCCTTACTGTTTCCAACCTTGTTTTTCTTTACGTTGGTAAAATTTAAACTATACCTCGAAGTAAAGTCTTGAGCGTTCTTTTTGATTTTATCTTTTTCTTCCTTGGATTTTGCATTATCCAATGCTGTTTTTAATAATACATCCGGATTTAGAGGATAATATTTTGGGTTAATAATGTTTTCATTGTAGCCAATAAACATTGGAATGGTAATGCCCGAGCGCTGAGGGAAAAATTTACCAAGTTCAAAACTCGATTGAATATCGTAGTTGATGGTCTCGTTTAAATTTCTTTGATTTAGCCGTTTATCTACACCACCAAAACCAATGGATTGATAGCTTCCAGTAAGGTTTATTTTAGCAAAATCAGCCAGATTAGCAACAATACGAGCGTTTGCTGCATAACCGCCAGTATTAACAAAATCCTGCAGACGAAGCTCATTAAACCACACTTCCGGACAAATATCAATATTATTTCTTTCCAAAGGATTTTTCACACCCAACATGATGGTTCTCACATTACTTAAATCGGGCTGGCCAACTACCGAAATAATTTGACCATTCTCCATTATTTCTTCATAGTAAGCAGTAACATCGGAGGTTATATTGTTTCTATTAAGTTTTACTTGCTGAAATTTTTCAAGATCAATATCCAACTCATTTAATTCAGGCCAAATAGCCCAAGGGTCACTGGTACCCGGTTGTGTAATTTTAAGTGGTATTTCTAATTGGTAATAATTTCTTTCTAAATCTGTACCAATTCGAATAAAAGCTCTAACATCTCCATCATTTAAACCTTGCCCTTCAGCATGTACAAACATTTTTAGTTTCTTGTAATTTCGGATGTCAAAGTTTAAAGTTTTATAAGCAGCTCGCGAATCTCCTTTTTTCAAACCACAAGTTCTTAAGGAAAGGGCTTGCTCATTCATTTGAACACTATTTTGTTGCGTAGGATCATTTTCCCTTACAATACCCGGAGGTACTACATAAGGAATTGGAACTCTTCGGCTGTTTTTCTCAATATTTACGGCAGAAATAACAAATTCTGTTTGATCATTTGGATCTGGGTTAGGACCAACGCCTGGAGGGAAATTTAAATTTTTTAGGTATCGCCTCCAATCAGCTCTAACCAATTGCATTTGACCAAAACGACAAACTACACTGTCTTCAAAACCTTTGAGGAACAAACGCATAAAACGAATGGATTTAAAATCCTGTATTCCCCCTACTCTTTTGTCGTATAATCGTATCGGAACTTTAAACTGATACCAGGTTACGGTCTCCGGCATTCCACTGGGATCAATGTAATTTGGTGAGGTTCTGATTGAATCGGTAACAAAATTGGTTCCTACTTTAAATGCATCCGCTCCTATATCAATTTTATATTGAAAATACTCTTCATTAAAGTTAGGTGTTTGGTCGCGGTTAATATCTTCATCATCCGGCAATGTTGTGGCCGATACGGGAAGCCCGCCATCAAGTGTTGCAAGACTTGAATTCCCTTCCATGCCATTGTATGCTTCATACCTGCCTAAAATGCTTTTTTGTACATCATTATAAGCGGGGTCTAAATAATGCTGATAATCATCTGAACTAGGATCATTTAAAGCATCTAAATATATTTTACTTCCGGCACCAAAGTTATTTTTAAGGGATTCAAGATATCTGCTAAAAAACACTCTTTCTTCAGCAGTATTTAATCCATCCAGACCTTTGTCTTGGTTTGGTCTGGAGGATGGAGTATTGTCAAATGCCTGAATTTGAGGAGCTACCTGCGAAATTAATCCAAATCGAGTGCTGTCTAATCCTTGTCGTGAGCCATCAATAGGCAATCCGTTTTCAACTGCCCGGCGGTTATCGGCGTTAAGGTCTTCAGAAATATTTCCTATATTAAGATATAACTGCCCTTTGTTGCTTGTATTTTTATTCATACAAAAGGGATCCATCATCCAAAATTCTATATAGTCAATATTGGCGGCCTCAAAATCATTGGTTTCAATTTTACGTGCTATACCACCCCAGCTTTCTTTGGGATCGGCAAATGTACCATCCGGGTTAAAATCAGTAGAAGAAGAGTTGTAATTATAAATACCTCTTGTTTTAGGATAAAAAATCAGATCAAGTGTGGCAATATTATTGATCTGTTGCATTTGTATATTTAGTTGAGGAAATACCTCTTTTAGGCCCCAGGCTCTTACAAAAGGATGCGATTTGTCGGTTCCTGTAAGATATGTGGGTATAAATTTATTATTACTTGTGGAAGAAAAACTCAAATCAACCATGTGATATTGCATTTCTGCCCGTTTAAAACCTCTGGATGAATCAAATGCAGATTCAGGAAAAAGGTCATTCTGCCCCTGTGGTGTAGGTGCAAAGCGCCAATTAAAAACGTTTTTTAAATCAAATGGAGTTTCTGCTCCTTCAAAATCATCCAAAAATGAAGTACCTCTTGAACCCATTGTTTTTGCATTATGAGGAAATATTTTAGCAACCTCCCCGGTAATACTAATTGACGACTTTTCTTTAGTTTCTATGAATGGAAGTTTATCTACCAGTTTGGTTAAAAATCGGGTTTCCTTGTTCCATGTACCGTCTAAACCAACAATGGTATTTAAAACAGGTTCTTGTCCAATATCCACTTTAGGTGTAAGCGGCCTTTCGGTCATGTGCATTATAGTTCCACCAAGTAATAAGTTTCGATTGTGGGTATAATCAAATCGCGAACCCACCAAGGTTTTTTGCTGCAGGGTAAATAATGAATTACTTTCGGAAGACACCTTAATTACAGCTCCCGAGTTGATAATTCCCTCATTGATAATTCGAACTCTTCCAAGATTATAATCAACGGTATAGTCTGTATTTTCTGTGAGCAAGGCTCCGTTGGCAGTAACTTTAACACTTCCTTGAGGTACGTTTATTGCATTTAAAGAAATTTCGTTGGTAGTAGATCCACGGTAACTACCTCTCAGGAAAAACTTATTATGAGTTACATCTTGTTCGGCCCACCATTTAGTTGAATCGTATAAAGCATCAAATGCATAAAAGGACGCATCCTTGGAATTTGGGTCCTTAAATTGCCCTCTTAAAAATTTACCGAAGGGTTCTCTCACCGGAAAAATAATTCTTCCATTGAGCATATTTATGGTAACTCCGTCAATTAAGTCGTATACACCATCCGGTTTGACTTCTTGCTGCTTGTTGATCTTATCTAAATTTAGAACGGTGATCAATTGCTTTTCAAAAATATTTGTTTCCGCAGGCTGAACCGGCAAATAGTTTAAGTCGGCTGATTTATCATCTGCATAAACAACATTTAATGTAAAATCCTGAGATTGAACATTGTAAGTATTTAATGAATAAATATTCTTCATCATCAAATCCCACAGTGGCCAGCGGGTATTGGTGATGGTAGATTTCAGCATTTTTACAACCAAATCATTTCCTTGTCCACTTGGTCCCGGTGGATTATCCCTGGAGAGTTGTCCTACCTTAAAAACCCTGCCGTTATAAGTATATTCGTAGGCTACTGCTAAAATTTCGTCATTATTAAGGGCTTGATTAAGCGAAACGTATCCCAATTGACGGTTTATAGTAAATTCTTGTTCAGTAAGTTTACGCCCATTTAATAAAATATTGTAATCAATACCCACCTTCATATTATACTGAGCGTACTGTGATCTATTAAATTGATCGATAACCGAATTTGTGCTATTTAACGCCGGATCAGTTATAATTTTGCTCCAAAGTACGTTGGCTTCGTTGTGAGTTTGCTCAGGTTGATTGGGTACAAATAATGTTGGATTATAAGGATTTGCTTCGGCAAGGTCAACGATTGTAACTAAATTACGATTATCGTTAAATGACTTATTACGGTTAGTTACCCAAACTTCTATATAATTGATATATGCACCTGATTGAACTATTGGAAGTATGCTAAGTGCATTATCGTATTGATCTTTAAAGAATTGTCCAAGGAAAAAGTGTCTGTTGGCTTCGTAATTATGGGCCTGGATATCAAACTTAGTTATTTGAGCACCACCACTTACCTCTGTTTCGGTAGTTTGACCGCGCTGTTGTGTGGCAATCGTGGTTACCATCAATTTACCAAACTGCATTTGAGCTTTTACACCAAATAAACTTTGTCCTGCTTGTATTAAGCTTCCATTCAACGGAAGACTCACGTTACCTAATTCTATTTTCTTAAGAATATCGTCTTCCTCACCTGCCCAATTTAGTTTAATTTGATTTTCAAACTCAAAGGTGGCATCGGTATCGTAGTTTGTGTTAATTTTAAGTTTATCACCAATTTGCCCGTTAACACTCACCTGCATTTTGATTTTAAAGTCAGGGGTACCGGTGCGTTGCTGTCTTACCGGAATTTGTGGATTTCTAACTACATTGTAATTACCACCAAATGTAGCTTCTGCTGAGCCTGAAGGTTTAATATCTATCAAACCGCCTCCAAACAATCGATCGATAACCGGAGGGATGGTAGTTAAACCCGGTATATTACCTGAACTGCGAACCGAATTGGCAGCCTTGCTTTTGGTTCTAAAATAATCTTGTTGTTCATTATTGTTAAGCTCCTTAAGATAATCGGAAAACGATTTAGATTTTGGTGGATTAAGATCGCGATTTCCTAATTTTTCTCTTTCGATATAGGAATTAGTTTCGGCATCATACTCTGTATTTTTCTTTATTACATCCGGGTCTTTTAGGTCGAACGGGCTTCTTTTATAATTCAGATCGTACGGTTTTTTGTCCCGAAGCGGGTAACGCAATTTAGTACTGTCTTTGCGCGATGTGTCATCGTCAGAATATATTCGTGTGAACCTATGATTTTCATTGGTTCCTGTGGAAATAAACGAAATGCCAAAAGCCGCTGATGCGACCAAAAACAAACGTGTAAAAATGCTTTTCAACTTCAATTAATAATTTAGGTAAAGTATCCTTATGGCTGTCTTTTTAATGGTTTTTCAAAAATATAAAATTAAAGGTATTTAAAAGCATCTTTTACAAGGCTTTCTGTAGTTGCCGAGTCACCTTGATCTTTACTTACCCTCATCAACGCTTTTTCGGCAGTTGCTCTAACAAAACCAAGTGCTTGCAAAGCCTGTAAAGCTTCGTCAAAAGCACTGCTGATTGCGGTTAGAGGCAATCCACCTGAGGCTCCCAATTTGCCAAACTTATCGTGCAATTCGAGGATAAGTCGTTGTGCAGCTTTGGGGCCGATTCCCTTCACTGATTGAAGTAACGCCGCATCTTTTCGGATTATTGCCTGTATGATTGAATCCTCATTTAAAGATGACAAAAGTACCCTGGCAGTATTGGCACCAACTCCACTTACAGAAATCAAATTACGGAAAACTTCGCGCTCTCTTTCTGTAAAAAACCCAAATAGCGAGTGACTGTCTTCAGAAATTACCTGATGAACCTGCAAACGGCCTTGGGTTTGAGCTTTTAGTTTTTCGAATGTGTAAAGCGAAATATTTATATGAAACCCTAAGCCACCGCAATTTATAACTGCAAAGGCGGGGGTTAATTTTTCAATTTTTCCTTCTATAAAATCGTACATCTTGTTTCAAACACAATGGTAATCAATCCTTATTAAAACTTATAGCCTTGTGTCATTTTTTACTTTATTAACACAATTATCTCACACAAAATACGAAAGAATCTTTTAAGGGGTTTTAAGGTTTATTCCCAAAAACTATCTCATATTCAGAGTTTAAGGGCGGCAAAACTAAGATTTTTGGCTTAAAAAGTCAAACCTGCTTTTACAAAGGGATTTGTAAGCTTCTCTTTACCAATATTTGTATGGTCGCCATGGCCCGGATAAACGATATAATCATCGGGTAATTTGTAGAGTTTATTCTGAATTGAATTTTTTAAGGTATCAAAATCTCCTCCCGGAAGATCAGTTCTGCCAATGCTTCCATTAAACAGCACGTCTCCGGCAATAATAGATTTTTCAAGAGGATTTATAAAACAAACACTTCCGGCGGAATGACCGGGTGTAAATATTACTTCCAAGCGGGTATTTCCAAAAAGAACCGGTTTACCTTCTTCCAAAAAATCTGAAGGTTGTGGTGAAGGAGTATAAGGAAAACCATATCTTTCTGCAATAAGTGATCCGGCATTTAATACCGGTAAATCTTCCTTATGAATATTAAGATCTAGTTTATAGGTATCCGCAACAAAGTAATTTCCCAAAATATGATCGATATGACAATGCGTGTTTAAAAGCAGGACCGGTTTAAGATTATTATTTTCTATAAATGCTATGAGTTGTTTCTCTTCCTCACGGTTACTGCAACCCGGATCGATGATTGCACACTCCAGAGTATTGTCATACAACACATACGTGTTTTCGGAGAAATAATTAAATGTAAATGAATGTATTTTCAAGAAAATATAGGAATTAAAACATTAAACACCACAAGTTTGTCGACTTGTTTTTTACAAATGAATCACCTCACCATAAGCCGCTGCTGCAGCTTCCATGATGGCTTCACTCATTGTAGGATGCGGGTGTACCGATTTGATAATTTCGTGACCTGTTGTTTCAAGTTTGCGAGCCACAACAGCCTCGGCAATCATTTCGGTAACATTGGCACCAACCATATGGCATCCTAACCATTCACCGTATTTTGCGTCAAAAATCACTTTTACAAATCCTTCTTTTGCTCCGGAGGCACTTGCTTTTCCGGAAGCTGAAAACGGAAATTTTCCAACCTTTATTTCAAGTCCTTTTTCTTTGGCTTGCTTTTCGGTCATACCCACCGATGCAACTTCAGGCCAGGTATAAGTGCAACCGGGAATATTATTATAATCAAGTGGCTCTGGATGGTGACCGGCAATTTTTTCAACACAAATAATACCTTCTGCACTGGCAACGTGAGCAAGTGCCTGTCCGGGAACAATATCACCAATTGCATAAATACCTTCTACATTGGTTTGGTAGTATGCATCTACCATTACCTTGCCTTTATCGGTTTTAATGCCCAATGTTTCCAAACCTAAATTTTCCAGGTTGGTTTGAACCCCGGCAGCAGAAAGAACAATATCGCAATCGCGTACTTCTTCACCCTTTGGCGTTTTTATTTTAACTTTACATCCTGTACCGCTTGTATCTACGGACTCAACTGTAGAAGCCGTCATTATTTCAATGCCTTTGGTTTTTAGGATCTTTTCCATGGCCTTACTCACATCTTCGTCTTCAACAGGCAAAATGTTTGGCATAAATTCTACCATAGTCACTTTGGTACCCATTGCATTATAAAAATAGGCAAATTCACTTCCTATTGCACCTGAACCAATCACTATCATTGATTTTGGTAATTCAGGTAAAACCATAGCCTCGCGGTAACCGATTATTTTTTTACCATCCATTTTTATATTTGGAAGCTCACGACTTCTGGCACCTGTAGCCAATATTATACTTTTAGCCTCGTGTGTTTCCTTGGCACCTTCGTTGTTTACTTCCACTTTTCCTTTGGCTACAAGCATGCCGTGACCGGTGATTACGGTGATTTTGTTCTTTTTCATCAGAAACTGTACACCTTTGCTCATTCCGCCGGCTACACCGCGACTTCTGCTTACTACAGCGCTAAAATCAGCACTAGCTTCAGAAACGTTTATTCCGTATTCTTTTGCATGGTGAATATATTCAAAAACCTGAGCCGATTTAAGCAAAGCTTTGGTAGGAATGCAACCCCAATTAAGGCAAACTCCGCCAAGTTCTGCTTTTTCAATTACGGCTACCTTTAAACCAAGTTGTGAGGCGCGGATCGCGGCAACGTACCCCCCGGGGCCACTACCAATTACGATAAGATCAAATGTCATTTTTGTGAAAAATTGAGCCGCAAAGATAAATATTAATGGAGATATTCATGGTTAGTTTTATGAAATGAGAAGATGGGTGTTGTAAAAATTTAATTTAAGGTCTCTTTAACTTTCATAATTTAAGAAAACAGTGAGTATTATTTAATTCAAAATTCAATTAGAAATAACATCAACATTCTCACCAATTACAGCAATTGAAATACCTCAATATTTCCGTATTTTTGAACATTCATTCCTATGACTCAAAAACGTGTATTAATTACAGGGGCGGCCGGATTTTTAGGCTCCCATTTATGTGACCGGTTTATTAAAGAAGGATGTTTTGTAATGGGCATGGA
>Ga0154020_10005875_pt1 | contig 14406 bp, 15 predicted proteins | sample Klosneuvirus_201_FD_109709 | JGI IMG/M metagenome (GOLD analysis project Ga0154020, IMG submission 109709) | Active sludge microbial communities from wastewater, Klosterneuburg, Austria - Klosneuvirus_20160825_MG | ecosystem: Engineered > WWTP > Aerobic digester > Activated sludge | place...
ATCTTCGTGAGCTCATCGATCTGGGTCGAGAGCTTGGGATCGGCCAGGCGGGCGGTGAGATCCTCGAAACGACGTTCGACCTCTTCGAGCTGATTCAACATGGGATCAGGAGGAGACTGGCATTTCGGCGACGACCTCGCCGAAGTTCTTGTACACGGCGACCAGCGGGGCCGCGGCGGTCTCGCGCGCCACGACGGGAGCCTTCGCCGCCACCTCGGCCTCGCGCCGGAGCGCCGCCCGCATGGCCGCCAGCGCGATCTCGAGCTGGTCGTCGTTGGGCTCTTGGGTGGTGAGCTTCTGCATCAGCCGACCTGGGAAGACGATGGCCTGCACCCAAAACTGGCTGGGGTGCTGGGCGGCGTAGCGGTTCACTTCATAGGCCAGCCCGGCCAGCGGGAGCATCAAGGGGATCTTGATGAGCACCATCGCCAGGTGGTTCAGCAGGGTCACGTCGCTGACCCGGGGGATCAGCGGGAAGATCGCCGCGAAGACGAAGATCGACAGCGTGAGCACGAAGAGGATGAAGCTCGTGCCGCAGCGGGCGTGGAAGGTGGTGAAGGTCTTGGCGTTGGCGACGGTGAGCTCCAGGTTGTGCTCGTAGACGTTGATCGCCTTGTGCTCTGCACCGTGGTACTGAAACACCCTTTTAATCTCGGGGATCCGGCTGATCGCCCAGATATAGCCGACAAAGATGGCGATCTTGAAGGCGCCGTCCAGCGCGTGAAACGCGAAGCTGTCCACCCCCAGGTCCTGCTTGGTGACGACCCCGGTTCCCCAGGCCAAGAGGTGGGGGAGGGCCACGAACATCCCGAGCGCGAGCACGAAGGAGAAGGCCAAGGTCGCGGCGATGGCGGCCTTGTCCTTCTGGGAGGGCGCGTGCGGGGCGCTGACGGTGCCTTCGGAGGCAGGTCGCGGCGCCGGCCCGGTCTCGCCGGCGGCCTCCGCGCGGTTGCGCTCGGCCTCGGCCTGCACCAGCGAGGAGAAGTTGAGCGCCTGGATGCCGTTGTAGAGCGACTCGACGAGCACCGCCGTCCCGCGAAAGAAGGGCCACTTCAAGAAGGGCCAGCGATCGAACAAGCCGATCCAGGCGTCTTCGCGGATGACGATGGTGCCGTCGGGACGACGCGCGGCGACCGCTAAGGATCGCGGGCCGCGCATCATCACGCCTTCGATGACGGCTTGACCGCCGACGTAGGGCCTGGTGCTGGGTGCGTTCTCCATAGTCGTCGCCCAGCGGACAGTGGGGAGGGGATCGGAGAGCGTCTACTTGCGCTTGTAGCGCTTGTTGAACTGCTCCACTCGACCGGTCGCCTGCGTCTGCCGGGCCTTACCGGTGAAGAATGGATGGCATGCACTGCAAACGTCGATCTTGAAATCGCCCTTGGTCGACGCCGTCTCGATCTTGTTGCCACAGGCGCAGACGATGGTCGCGCCTACGTACTGGGGGTGAATGCCTTCCTTCATGACCGAACCAAACCTTTTTCGGACAACTTACGGGCTGCATCACGCGGCCCGGACCGTTCCGAGGTCGGGGACCATCGACGGTTTGAGCGGCTGAGTCAAGGACCGCCTTACTGGGGGTTTCTGCTGATTACGATGCTGATACCGGAGCGCTCGCGATCGTACACCCGCTGCCCCTCTGCGCACCCCGTCCCCAAGATGAGGCCAGCGGCGTCGAGCGCGTCGGCCAGGACGACGTAGGTGCCCACCGGGACGGTGTCGAGCGAGAAGGTTAGGCCGTTTTGCTGGGCCTCGGTGGAGAGCTCGGCGCGAAACGGACCGAGCACGGAGCGCGGCCGAGGGAACTGGGCGCGCACGGCGTTGCATTGGCCCGTCGTGGCCGTGTCGGTGAAGAAGTAGAAGGCGACCCCGGCCGACTCCGCCAAGATCCCGCGATCGGCAAAGCGGACCGACAGGCCTGAGCTCTGTTGCTCGCTGCCGCCGCAGGCCGCGAAGCCAAGCAGCCCGCCGAGGAACGTCACCGCCGCCACCTGCCTCAGTCTCCGCCGATCAACGGCAGCACACGAATCTCCGTGCATCCGAAGCCCTCCTTGGCGTTGCAGCCGCTCGAACCCCCGCTGGCGACCAGCACGACGATGGTGATCAGCACTGCGGCGGCGACCACGCCGCCCGCGACGAGCCAGGTCGTCGTTGCGTTGAAGCCTTCGCCTCCTTGGGCCAGCGCGGTGGTCGAGCTCGAGCTGGTCCGGACCGGCGAGGGGTGCGGCGAGAGGTCCGGCTCGGCCCAGGCGCGGGCGATCGGCGGTGCCTGCTCGGTCTCGATCACCAAGGGAGCGTCGGCCGATGCCGCTCTGGCGATCACCTTGCCCTTGTCCTTGGCCTCGAGGAACAGCTCGTAGCGCGCCTCGGTGAGCCGGAGCTCGAGGACCGCTACCGTGCCGGTTCGGGTCATCAAAAAGGGCATGAAGCGCCGCTCTTCGGGCCGGCGGATGCGCGCGAAGTAGGTGGCGCTCTCGGGGAGCAGCGTCGGCACCGCGAGGATTTGCACGCGGGACAGCGAGGTCTTGGGTCCGATGATCTCGGCGCGCAAGCCGGGCTTGGGCTTCGCCGGAGGGTCTGGAGGACGCGATCCGGCATCAGGCGCAGCGCCGGTGTCGGTGCTCGCGCGGCCTCCATCGCCTTCGCTCCGCCCCGCATCGGGGCCGAAGCGTCCGGCGTCCGATGGCAGCGCTGCGTCGAGGGGGCCGGCGTCTTTGGCGGCGGTGGGAGAGGGCGCACCGGCGTCCTTGGTGGCGCTAGCGTCGGGCGTCGCGCCGGCGTTCCTGGTTGCGCCGCCGTCCCTGGCACCGCTGGCGTCGAGCAGCGCACCGGCGTCCTTTGGGGCGCTGGCGTCGGGCGTCACGCCGGCGTCCTTGGTCTTGCCGGCGTCGGGCAGCGCGCCTGCGTTGGGCAGCGCCCCGGCGTCTTTGCTGGCCGCGGCCGAGGGGGTGCCGCCGTCGCCGGGGAGCGCTGCGGCCAGCGCTGGTGCCACAGCGGCGTCGCGTCCGCCGGGGGCAACGCCGCCGTCTCGGGTCTCGTTCGCGCCGCCGTCGAGCTTCGAACCCGCGCCGCCGTCGAGCTTGGCCGCCCGCTCGTGCTCGGGGCGCCGGCTCGGATCCGGCCGATGCGGTGGCGGCTCATCCTTGGGCGCGCCGGCCCGGATGCGTTCGAGCGCATCGAGGATCTTTGGCGACGCCGATCGCGGCAGCTTCACCCCGCGATCGAGCTTCACGGCCTCGGAGAAGGCGTCGTCCATCCCGAGCTCATCGCCCAGCTCGGCCCGCACGCGCCCCAAGGTCGCGTGGACGCGCGCGCGGAGCTTCTTGCTGGCGCCCTTGGTCTTGGGATCGCGCGCGACCTCCTCCAAGATCTCCCGGCTCCTTTGGACGTCGAGCACGCTGAGCAGATCGTCGGCGCTCTTCAGCTTCGCCTTGACCGCCTCCTCCACCTCCGCCGGCTTCGGGCCCGCGGCGAACAGCGGCAGCGGCGCGGCCAGCAGGAGCAGCAGCGATAGGGCCCACCGATGGCTGCTTAGGGTGGTCATAGCGCGCGAGATCCTCGGGTAGCCCGTCGAAAATGCCCGGTCAATCCCGCGAACCTCAGCCCCACGCGCGCTTGGCCTGCTCGATCGCGCGCCCCACCGATCGCTCGAGCCGGTGGTCGTCGTCCACCAGGTCGAGCTCGACCAGCGGTGACGCCTCGCCCACGCGTAGAGCGGAGCGATCGCGCCCGCAGGCGGGTTCATCCCGGCGATAGCGGGCCCAGACGCCTTCGGAGAGCGACGGCGGCACCGTCTCGTCGTGGATACCGTGGAGGATATAGGTCGGCCGCAGGATCGGCGGAAACGCCGGCAGCCCGTGGGGCTCGAGGATCGCCGGGCCGAGCCGCTCTGGGGCGCGGGTCTGGTGGTGATCGATCATCGCAAAGCCCTCGCGTCGCCAGCGGGCCACCTCCTCGGCGCCATGGCGCTCGAGGAGGCGAGCCGAGAAGTCGAAGGCCGGCGCCATCAGGATCAGCGCCTTGACCCGGGGATCGGCGCCGAGGAGCGCGGCCAGGTAACCGCCCATGCTGGAGCCGACTACGATGGTCTCCTCGAAGAGGCTTCGTCGCGCGGCCATGAGCGCGCGGGGCACCGTGAGCCCGAAGAAGTCAAAGTGCGGCTCGGGCTGCGCGGGGGTTGGAGCGCTGAGGTTCAGATCCGGGCAGCACAGCGGGGCGTCCAAAAAGGCCTGGCGAAACGCGTCCGCCTTGGCCGACGTCGGACCGGAGGCGAAGCCGTGCAGATACAAGATCCCGCGGCGGTGCACCCGGGGGGGCAAGGTCGGCAGCTGGCCGGCCTCGAGCGCGGCTCCGAGACGTCCGAGATCGAGGCCGCATAGGGCCCCGACCTCCTGGTCAATCTGGGCGAAGCCTCGGGCGGCTTTATCCAGGCTCTTTTCCAGGCCGCGCGCGTTGCCCTGGGCCGCCTTGATCCGGGCCGCGGCCAGCTGGATCAGGGAGCGGAGCAAGGTGCGCTCGTCCGAGGCCGGCAGCACCAGCCAGGCCTCCTCCCAGCGCTCGTGCGCCAAAAATGGCTGCGCCGGGTACAGCGCGAGCCCCTCGTTCAGGAGCGCGTAGAGCGCCTCACGTTCGTTTGGTCGGCTCATGGCGGCCTGCGGCGCCCTCCGGACGCACCAAGGAGAGCGGCCGCGGGCTCAAGCGAAACGTGATGATCTCGTCGAAGGGCACGGGATAACGGCGGTGCGCGCCGTCGATGTAGACGAAGCCCGGTGAGAGCAGACACCGCAGCTTCAGGACCGCCTTCTCGGGGAGGACGCCGCGCTGAATGCGGACCACGCTGCCGGGCGGCGCGTAGGGCTCGCGCACCGCGAAGGCGAAGCTTCGCGCGTCGAGGGGCAGAGGCTGACCGCCAGCCGAGCGCAGCGCCGCGGTCGATCCGGCCGGGGTCGAGACCCAGATCCCTGAGCTGCGCTGCTCCTCCTCGTCGGTGGGCGTGGTCAGTCGGTAGCGCGTCGTTTGGGCCGGGTTTTCATGGCAAAACAGGACGTCGTTGAGGACCGGCTCCACCAGACTGCGCTTGCCGATCCGCACGGCCAGCCGGGCGATGGAGCGTGGGCTGAGGCGCCCGGCCTCGAGCCCATCGAAGGTGTCGGCGAAGGTCGGGGCGCGGCAGCCGGTGAGGAAGCCCACCGAAGAGGAGGGCGCGGAGTTGACCCCCAAGATCGGCGTGCGGCCGCGCAGAAAGTGGGAGGCCTCGATCAACGTCCCGTCGCCGCCGATGGTGATCACCAAATCGGCCGGCGCAGGCACCTCCCCCACAGCGTGCTCGGTCAGGGCGATCCCGCGCGCCAGGAGCTCCTGCTTCACGCTGCGCACCGAGGCGAGGTGCTCTTCATGGGCCAGGAGCAGGCGCGCCGTGGACTGGCCCGAGAGCTTCCGAGAACGCAGCCTCCCGAGGTCGGTCTGCTTCACCACCAAGGCCACCCGGCGGATCGGCCGGCGCGGGGGCTTCGTGCTCACCGGCGGCTCTCCAGGTCACGCCAGAGGCGGGCCAGCAAGATCTCGGTCTTGGCGTCGTCCAAGGTGAGCAGCTTGGGATCCGGCGGCGCGGGCGTCTCGATCCGCTCGAAGGCCTCATCCAGGCTGAGGAGCAGCGACTCCGCCCCCGCCTCAAAGGCGCTGCCATCACCGGGGGGCTCGAGCTCGAGCGAGCGGACCAAGGCCTCCGCCGGGACCTCGACCGCCATCGGGACGACCCGCTCCGTGAAGATGCCGGGGATCATGAAGAAGGGCTGACCGAGGCGGCGGATCGCGCTCGGCTCGATCTCGAGGCCAGCCTCCTCCCAAACCTCCCGCAACGTCGCCTCCTCGGGGCTCTCGCCGCCCTCGATCAAGCCGGCGAAGACCTCGGTGGTTAGCGCGCGTCCCAGGGTCACGTAGGCGGCGTAGCGCACCTGGCGCCGCAGCAGGATGGGCGTGGCGCCGATCGCTCCGGCGGCCGGGGCATGGATGGCGATGGCCACCGCGTCGCGCCTCGAGGGATCGCGATCGATGAAGTCGACGACGTAGGTCTCGGTGCGGCTGCCGTCGTCGAGCTGGGTCTTCACCCGTCGCCGGTAGCGCCGGAGATATCCCTCGACCGGAGAGCTGATGCCCGAGAGATCCTGGACGAGCTCGATGGCGGCCGCGCGTGGCCAGCTGGGGTCACCGTCCCGCACGGACCAGAAGCTACTACGGTCGCGCATTCCTGGCGAAGAGATCGTACTATGGCCTTCGCTGTGGGCAGTGCGGTGCGGATCGCGAAGCTGTGGCCCGAAGGTCGGCTCCTGACCGGTGTCTCGCTGGAGGCGCCGCCCAAGCTGCGCGCGCTGCACGAGCGTGTCGGGCAGTACCTGATGCTCAGCCCCCCGATCGGTCCGGCCTTTCCCATCGCGCTGGCCTCCTTGCCGGGGAGCGAAACGCTCGAGCTGCTGCTCGGCGCCGACGCTCAGCGCAAGCTCGGCCTGGCCCCGGGCGCCAGCGTCGAGGTCAGCGACCCCACGGGCCCAGGCTTTCCGCTTGAGCGCGCGCTGGGCGCGGACGTGCTGGTCTTCGGCACGGGCAGCGCCCTGGCCCCCTTGGCCCCGCTGCTCGACGCCATCGCCCACCGTCGCTCCGAGTTTGGCAAGGTGCGCGCCTACTTCGGGGCGCTCACCGAGGACGCCCACGCCTACCGGGGCCGCGACGCCGGCTGGATTCAGGCCGGCATCGAGGTGCTGCGCAGCGGCGCCCGCCCCTGGGTGCAGGAACTTTATTTGGCCGATCCGCCCCCGTTCACCCAGCCCTTCGCCTTCGCGGCGGGGCTGCCGGTGATGATCCGCGGCGTGGAGGCGGCGCTGGCGAGCCGCGGCGTAGCGAGCGATCGCTTGGGGCTCAACCTATGAGCGCGCTCCTCGCGGTCCAGCGCGGCGTGGCGCTCTGCCGGCGCCCCGAGCTCCGCACGCTGATGCTCGAGGGGCCTGATCGGGTGCGCTTCCTCAACGGCATGCTGACCCAGGACGTCCGCGCCCTCAGCGCCGGGCGCGGCGCTCCGGCGCTGAAGGTCAGCGCCAAGGGCCGCATCGAGGCCTCTGTGCGGGTGCGCGCCAGCGAAGATCGCCTGTTCCTCGAGGTGCGCGCGCTGCGGGCCGACAAGCTGCTCCGCACGCTGGAGCAGCACATGATCATGGACGACTGCAGCATCCAGGACGTCTCCGCGGCGCGGACGGTGTTGACGCTGCTCGGCCCGTCGTCGTCGTCATTGCTCGGGAGCGTGCTTGGGGCGCCAGTGCCTGCGCTCGAACCCGACGCGTCCGGGCCCGTTATCGGCGGGGTGAACCCGCCTGCGGGCGCGACCGCTCCGCTCTACGCCTCTGCGCCCGTTATCGGCGGGCTGACGGTGATCGCCGACCGGAGCTGGGGCGTGCCCGGCCTCGAGCTGCACGTCCCTCCGGCGGACGCGGAGGCCTTGTTTCAAAGGCTGATCGAGGGTGGTGCGGTGCCGATCAGCGACGGCGAGCTCGAGATCATTCGCATCGAGCGAGGGGTCCCGCTGGATGGCCCGGAGCTCGACGAAGAGACCTTGCCCATGGAGGCCAAGCTCAGCGCGGCGGTGAGCCTAGAGAAGGGCTGCTACGTCGGTCAGGAGGTCATCGCCCGCGGGACCAACCTCGGCGGGGTCAACTATGCCCTGGTCGGCATCGCGCTCGGGGCGCAGCCCGAGGTGCCTGGCACCACGCTGTACGCGGCCGGCGAGGACAAGGCGCAAGGTGAGCTGTGCTCGGTCTGTTACTCGCCGCGCCTCGGTCAGCACATCGCCTTGGCCTACGTACGCAAGGCCCATGAGGCGCCCGGGAGCGCGCTCGAGGCAGGGGTAGAGCGCCACCCGGTCCGGGTGTCGGCGCTTCCGTTTGTAGAGGATTGAGCGGTCCCGCCCACCGGAGTGGGCCGGGACGCGGCGGAGGCTAGGAGTTCATCGAGTCGAGGAACTCGCCGTTGGTCTTCATCGGACGGAGCTTGCTGAGCAAGAACTCCATCGAGTCGATGACGTTCAGCGGGTGGAGCAGCTGCCTCAGGATCCACATGCGGTGCAGGATGTCCTGCTTGAGGAGGAGCTCTTCCTTGCGCGTCGCCGACTTGTTGATGTCGAGACAGGGGAAGATGCGCTTCTCCATCAGCTTGCGATCCAGGTGGATTTCGCTGTTACCGGTGCCCTTGAACTCTTCGAAGATGACTTCGTCCATGCGCGAGCCGGTGTCGACCAGCGCGGTGGCGATGATCGTCAACGATCCGCCCTCTTCGATGTTACGGGCCGCCCCGAAGAACCGCTTGGGCTTGTGGAGCGCGTTGGCGTCCACACCGCCGGAGAGGATCTTGCCCGAGGGCGGGATCACCGTGTTGTAGGCGCGGGCCAAGCGGGTGATCGAGTCGAGGAGGATGACGACGTCGCGTCCGTGCTCCACCAGGCGCTTGGCCTTCTCGATCACCATCTCGGCGACCTGGACGTGGCGAGAGGCGGGCTCGTCGAAGGTCGAGGAGACGACCTCTCCGCGCACGCTGCGCTCCATGTCCGTCACTTCTTCCGGGCGCTCGTCGATGAGCAGCACCATCAGCCACACTTCGGGGTGGTTGGTGGCGATCGCGTGGGCGATGTCCTGGAGCAGGACCGTCTTACCGGCGCGGGGCGGCGACACGATCAGCGCGCGCTGTCCCATGCCGATCGGCACGAGCAGGTCGATGATGCGGGTCGAGAGGTTGTCGCTCTTGAACTCGAGGTTGAGCTTCTTGTTCGGATAGAGCGGCGTCAGGTTATCGAACAGGATCTTGTCCCGCGCGATCTCCGGAGCCTCGAAGTTGACGCTCTCCACCTTGAGCATGGCGAAGTAGCGCTCGTTGTCCTTGGGAGGCCGGATCTGCCCGGCGATCGTGTCGCCCGTGCGCAGGTTGAAGCGGCGCAGCTGCGAGGGGGAGACGTAGATGTCGTCCGGGCCTGGCAGGTAGTTGTAGTCGGGCGCGCGCAGGAAGCCGAAGCCGTCCGGCAAGCACTCGAGCACACCCTCGGTGGTGATGATGCCGTTGCGCGCCACGTGGGCCTGGAGCAGGGCAAAGATCAGCTCCTGCTTGCGCATGCCGGCCGCATTTTCGATGCCCATGTCGCGGGCCATGCGGGTGAGCTCGGAGATCCGCTTCTCCTTGAGCTCCTTGAGGTTCATGGTCTGGCCGTGGAGGGATCCACCGCCGCCACCGCCCTCATGCCTTTGAGGTTCCCGGCCGTTTCGGCCGTCGTCCTCGTCGCCAGCGCCCGAGGCCTGCGCCTCCTCGACCGGAGCGTCGTTTTCCGCGTCCCCGTCATTGCGTAGGTCGCGATCATCGTTCGACTTGTTCGAGGTTTTCTTGCGCTTCTGGGCTCGCGTGCCAGCCGTGCTGTCCGCCGTCATGGGGCTCTCTTCTTCCTTTGGGGGTGCCGCGCCTAATGCGCGCACAGAGCGCTTGAGCGCTCCCAAAAACTTGGGCTTCCCTGGTAGGGGGGCCGGAAAGTGAGGGCACGCTATTGATGGCACCTCGGAAAGTCAAGAACATCTGTGCATCACACGCCCCACCGAAAAAGCTCGGGCGCTGCGCGAGGAGCTGGCCTACCACGAGCACCGCTACCACGTGCTCGAGTACCCGCTGATCGGGAAGCGCCGCTACCTCGAGATGCGCCAGGAGCTGGCCGCGCTCGAGGAGGATATCGGCGGGCCTTTGCCCCCGGATAGCGCGACTCATCGCCTCGGGCACACCAAGCAGCTCAGCATCAAGACCGTGAGCCATACGGCGCCCTGGGTGAGCCCGCCGAGCCTGCGCTCCCCGGCCGAGCTGCGCCGCTATCACGAGGGCGTGGTGGCCCGGGAAGGGCAGGGCGTGGCCTACGTGGGCGGCGCCCGCCTGACCGGCGTCGAGGTCGGCCTGCGCTACGTCGGGGGCATCCTCGAGCAAGCCGTGAGCCGGGGCCACGGTGGCAAGGGCGAAGATCTCACGGTGAACATCCGCACCATCGGCTCGGTCCCGCTGGCGCTGCGGCCGCCGGGCAGCATCACCGAGAGCCGAGTCACGCGGCTTACCAAGCAGGCGCTGGGACCATCGACGACGACGCCGGTGCCGCCGTTCCCGGAGTCGTTGATCGTCCGCGGCATCGTCACGGCACGCCTGGCGGATCTGGCGGCGCTGGATCGTCGGCGCATCGACGCGGGAGACGCGCCCTACGTCGATCCGCTCGCGGCCGTGGAGACCTCGCTGCGGCAGCTCGATGGGCGCGTGACCTCTTCCCGCCCGCTGCGCTTCTTTGCGCACGGAGTAGCTCAGCCTCAGGAGGGTCTGGACTCGACCTGGCAGCTCCTCGGGGCCCTCAAGAGCTGGGGCTTTCGGGTCGTCCCGCTGGCCTGGCGCTGCGTGGGCTTCGATGAGGTCTTGGACTTCGTGAGCGCGCTCCAGCAGGCCAAGCCGGGCTTCGAGTACCCGCTGGAGGGGGGCATGCTCTCGATCGGCCGGATCGCCGAGGAAGAAGGCGCGCCGCGCAGCGTGCTTCTCAGCTTCGCCAGCCTGGGCAAGAAGACCACGGTCGCCAGCGTGTACCGGGCCGTCGGGCGCGGCGGCGGCGTCTCCCCGGTCGCGCTCTTGGATCGCGACAAAGATCCGGACGGCGCGCTGCCCGAGGGCGCTCCGATCCCGGCCATGACGGGAGGGCGGGTGTTGCCGCTGGAGGCTGGGGCTGCCGTGCGCGTGCTCAGCGGGGCGGTGGCGCCCCACGTCGTGGCTGAGTCCTTCGGGGAGACCAAGCCGAGCCCCTCGGTGAGCAGCCCGCTGTGTCCCTCCTGCCAGGCGACCCTCACGGTCACTGCCGAGGACCCCTTCGCCCGCTGCGAGAATCCAGCCTGCAAAGGGCGAGCGCGGGCTCGGGTGCAACACCTCGTGGGCCCCCGCGGCTTGGCGCTGAGCTCGATCACGCCCCGGGTCGCGGAGGGCTTGCTCGGGCAGAGCCGCGCCCCCTTGGCCGATCTCTTTGCCCTCGATCCGATCGCGGTGGAGCGCGCCCAACCGGGCGCGGCGGAGGCCTTCAAAGCCGAGCGCGATCGCCACCGGCGCCTCCCGCTGTGGAAGGTGCTGCATCTGTCGAGCATCTCCTCCGTGAGCGAGCGCGCCGCGCGCCTGGTCGCCTCGTACTTCGAAGAGGTCGACCCGCTGATCGAGGTCGGTCCCGCGCGGCTGGCGCAGGTCCCCGGCTTGCCGCCCGAGGCGGTCGGGCCCTTGACCGAGTGGCTGGAGGGTGAGGGGCGAATCCTGTTCGGGAGGCTCAGCGAGCTCGACGTCCGGATCGAGGGCGAGTCGACCAGCTTCGCCGCGCCCTTTCGCGGGAAGACCTTGGTCCTGGCCGGCAAGCTCGACCGCTACACCGCCGAGCAGGTCGCCGAGGAGATCGAGCGGCGCGCCGGCACCCTGGACCTGCGCGTCAGCCGCAACACCGACTTCGTCATCCTCGGCCGGGATCCTGGGGAGGCCGTCGCCCTGGCCGAGGCCTACAACGTGCTCACCTTGGATGAGGCCGCCTTGGCCTCCGTCCTCCGGCAGACCTGAGCCGGTTGACTCTGGAGGCCGCGGACCGGATCTCCGAAGAGATGTCTGCGCCAGCTCGTTCGGTCCTGCTGCTCCTGGTCCTGATCGCCTGCGGCGACGAGCCACCCAACGTCGGTAGCCCCGACAAGGAGGTCTGCCTGAGCCGCCGCTCCGGCCAAGGCAAGTACTGCATCGACGTCTACGAGGCCTCCCGCAGCGACGCCACCACCACCAGCGCCGGCACCAGCGAGAGCGGCGGACCGCGCTCCCTCGACGGCCGCCTGCCCTGGACGATGATCACCTGGGACGGCGCCAAGATGGCCTGCGCGGTCAAGAACAAGCGCCTGTGCGAGCGGGACGAGTGGCTCGACGCCTGCGACGGCGCGGTCGGCGAGGCCGAGGGCACCAAGTACGTCTACGGCAACGATCTCATGGCGGGGCTGTGCAACACCGACGGCAGCGGCGTCGCCGTCACCGGCGCCAAGAGCAGCTGCGTCTCGACGACCCAGACCTTCGACATGAACGGCAATGTCCGGGAGTGGACCGGCACGATCAAGGCATCGGCGGCGACGCGCGGCGGCGCCTGGTCGAGCTCGCAGACCCACGAGTGCAAGAGCGGCGACGGCCAGCAGATCCTGTCGCCCGACGCGACCTCTCCGGAAGTTGGGTTTCGCTGCTGCCGCGATCAGTAGTCGCGAGCTCTTACTTCTTCTTGGGCGGCAGCGGCGCCGGGGCGCGCGCGGCCGGGGCGCTCGGCTTGGGTGGCGCGGCGGGTCTCGGCCCGGGCGACGGCGGCTTTGGGGCCACCGCAGGCGCCGGTGGCTTGGACGCAGCTGTTGGCGCCGGCGTGGGTGCAGGCACCGGCGGCTTGGGCGCGGCGGCCACGGCCGGCCCTGATCCCGGCGCGGTCTTCCCGATGTCGGCGACGGCCAGCGCCGCAGCGGTGTCGCCCGGGGTGCGCTTTACGATCGCCGCGCTGTGCTCTTCGGCCAGCTTGCGCGCCTCCTCCAGCAGCTTCTTGCGATCGACTGGCTCGTTGGTGATCGCCTCGAGGTACCAGACGAAGGACTCCATCGCGATCAGCTTGTAGATCGCCTCCCGGTGGGCCTTGGGCAGCGCCGAGTCGTCTCGGATTTTGACCAGCGCGTCGAAGAACTTGGCGGTCTCGAAGCCGGCTTCGCGCAGCCGATCGATGTGCTCGCGGACGCGGGGTGTTGCGCGGGGCTTCTCGGCCACTACCAACCCAGCGGCCAGCCGAGGCCCTTCCAGACGTTGGGGCCCCAGTCGAAGCCGCCGAAGCCGAAGGAGTGGCCGCCCCAGACGCCGCCCCAGCCCATCCCGAACATCGGGTAGCTGAAGCAGCCGAGCAGTGAGCCGCCGAACAACGCGGCCAAGGCGCCGACGCCCGCGCCGACCCCAAAGGAGCCCACGCCGCTGCGCCCGTTGTTGCCGTTGTAGTTGTTGCCCATGAGGAACTGCGGCATCTGCAGCCCGCCAAACTGGGACGTGTTGGCGTAGTTCAACATCGACGGGTTGTAGGAGTTCATCATCTGGTCGTAGCGGGGCATGAACAACCCCGCGAGCGCGCCCGCGCCCGCCCCGAAGGTGCCGCCCATGACGGCCCCCGGCAGCAGGCCAAAGGGCCCCATGAACATGAGCCCCTTGAGACCGCCGACGGCGGCGCCGGCCAGACCTCCACCCGCGGCAGCCTTGAGCGTTTCGAGTATTCTTCCCATAGAGAACCCCCCGCGGGTCGGCCTACCTTATCGGATACCAGCGCCGGAAGTTGTGAACTTCTTGGACGCTCGGGCTAAACTACCTCGCGAATGCCGACTTGGACAGAGGGATATGAGGCGCTGCCCGAGGAGAGCAAGGTCAACGTCCAGCGCTGGCTCCATCTGAACCGGTTCATCGCCCAAACCCTCAATATCCCGGAAGAACGCTGGTTCGAGGGCTATCTGGGCGAGGCGATGGCGACGCCCTTCGACTACTCGTTCATGGGCGAGACCATGCCGGCCTTGAATGGGCAGGGCTTGGGGCTCGAGGGGCAGGGTGAAACCTATGTTCGCGATGTGGAGCCGGGCGGCTTCGTCGGCCCCCGAGTCCCGCTGCGGGCCAAGAACAACATGGGGCGCCTATCGCCGGATCTCCAGGACGCGCTCTCGGGGCTGATGGAGCGCGGCGAGCCGTCCTCGGTCGGGCTCATCCCCGCCGATGTGGCGATGCTCCAGAAGGTGTTCCCGGGATCGAAGGGCCTCGCGCGGCTCAAGCGGCCCGACTTTCGGAACGTGGCGCTGAGCCGGGATCTGAGCAGCGGCGACGTGATGATGACGGTGGGCGACACCGAGCTGCTCCGGATGAACGTGCTCGAGTTTGCCGCGGTGCTCGGGCGCGCGCTGACCTAGGGGACTAGCCAAGTCGATGTTGAGCCTCCGCGCGAGCAGCGGGGCTCCCGCCAGCAAAGCGCGACGCGGAGGTTGAACCGCCCGCGAAACGAAGCAGGGTCAGGACGAGCGGCGAAACACGCTGTCCGCGAAGGCCGTGATCGCCGGGTCAGCGCAGATCTCGGACAGACGGGGCTGGGTCAAGCGCGCCGCGAGCCCGCTCTCGAGGGCGTCGAAGTAGGAGCCTAGGCTCGCCGGCGCGTAGGCATAAGTCGGGGCGCCATCCACGACCCCGACCGGCTTGGCGTCGGCCGAGAGCAAGCCGATCTCCGCCAGGGTCTGGTTCAGGTACCGGACACAGCAGCCGTCGAGGCCCGAGCCCAGCGGGAACACGGGCGAGGCGAGGCCCATCGCC
>Ga0154020_10005876_pt1 | contig 14405 bp, 19 predicted proteins | sample Klosneuvirus_201_FD_109709 | JGI IMG/M metagenome (GOLD analysis project Ga0154020, IMG submission 109709) | Active sludge microbial communities from wastewater, Klosterneuburg, Austria - Klosneuvirus_20160825_MG | ecosystem: Engineered > WWTP > Aerobic digester > Activated sludge | place...
CAAATGACGACCGCAGCGACACGATGAACCCCAACAACGATGCATACCGGGCGGACCAGGAGAACAGGTTCGGCAGCGGGTACGACTCGTCCGACGACGCGGACTCCGATTCGGCCCAGAGGCCCCCTTCTGGGGAGCCAGAGCGTCATCCGATGGATGACCTAGCCGATCCAAACCTGGGTCCGCCGTCGCGATACCGGATCGACTTCGACTCCCTTCGCTGGTCTTTCGAAGAGGTGCTGGCGACCCCTGAATCGGAGGAACGGGACCGTAAGGCCGCCATCGCCGAAGCTTTGAGGATGTCGGAGAGGATCTTGAACGTGGCGGCAGAGGCGGCGAACCGGCAATGCGTGAACGGTCACGTCTTGACGGGGCCGGGCTGGTGCGAACTCGTTCTCGGCGATGGCCGAAGCTTGAGGGTCGAAGAGGTGTCCGAGCACGGGCATCTCGCGATCATCGGGGGCTCCACAGCTCGGTTCGGATTCGCACGTCGTGCTTGGCGAGCGGTCACCGAACGACGGTCTGGCTATTACAACAAGCCGACGAGGTACGAGCAAGAGTTCGGCTCGCCGCACCCGCTGCATCAAGTCACCCTGCTCTCCCACATCGTAGAGGCGGTCAAGAAGGGCGCAATGCAGGACGGGCTCGCGAAGTACCGCGATGCAATCCGGCAAGTGAAAGACCAGCTCGAACACGACCGGTACAACTCGTCGAGCCACCTGTGTCCGGCCCGAAACGCCCAGGAGCGCATCGGGGTGATCAAGTCCAAGCTGCCCCCCGGCGTCGTGAACGATAGCTGGGAGGACACCTGGTCGCCGGACGAGAAGACCAGCGAGTCTGGACGCTCGGCATGACAACTCGGAACTGCCGCGACGAGCACCTCGTGACCATCGACAACCGGGACTTCACGATCCGCGAGTTCGCTAGGATGATCTCGACCTTCGGCGGCGGGGGGATGCGGGTGACCTTCGTACCGAATCACGAGCTGCACGAGGAGCCCGAGATCGTCGTCAAGGAACCCGAGGAAGTGAGGTAGCCGGCACGGTTGTCCCGCCGAGAACGTGTACCATCGGGAGATGGCGCTGGATCGATACGTCGCTAGGCTCTGCTGGAACACGGCCGGCTGGGAGCACCCGACTGGAGCCGCAGCGGGAAGCGAAAGCGGCGACACATACAACAACAGCCACGGGTTCGGCCACGAGGAGTGGGCGTTCAACTTCAACTGGATGCTGGACGGGTGGAAGTACGGCTTTCTGCAACCAGTAAACCGCTCCATCGAGAAGGTCGGCGGGCAGACCCTCGACATCAAGCTGTACACCATCAACCCGGACGGCCGGGTGTGGTCATACGTCGGTCACATTCGCAGGTGTGAGGTGCTGACAAAGGCCCAGGCCACCGCGACCCTCAAGGAGTTCAAGCGGCGTGGCTGGTTCGACGAGATGGTGAAACAGGTGAAGAGCGTCGGGGGCAAGACAAGCGGGCTGCGGTACCCCGATGCTCGACTCATGTTCAATATCCGGTACCGACGGAAGGACGTTGACGTGTTCGACCCGATGATCCCGGTTGGGCCTCGTGACGCCATCAGGAGGCTTCGTCGCTACACGTTGACGCGGCTCTCGACGAAGCTCACCCGGGTGGAGTCCGAATGGAAAACGAGGACCGCTGCGGCCAGCCTTCGCACGACTGGGAAGCGGAAGCGATCGGCCGTGGCGGCATCGACGATCACGCTCGCCCATAATCAACTCCAGAACGAGCTGTGCGTCCTTTTGCGTGGCAAGTACGGCTCGGACGCCGTGGCGCTCGAAAAGGACTTCGTCGATCTGACCCTGCGTCGAAAGGGCAAGCCGACGCTGATCGAAGTAAAGTCCGACCTCCGGGCACGAGACGCACTTCGGGCATCGCTCGGCCAGCTCTTGGAGTACGCCTTCGTCGCTGGTCGCCGTGGTGACCCACCGGGAGAGCTGGTCGTCGTCGCTCCTGGAAAGCCCACGAACGCGGACCACGAGTACCTCAAGCACTTGAGGGCGACCAGAAAGCTACCGATCCGTTACGTCCAGTTCAGCCACGGCATGAAGGACGTGGATCTCTAGGTACTCGATCCATGCCCGACCTCTCTGACATCCTGAACCCGCCAAACCGGATCCGCCATGCCGCTCGCTGAACTTCACGGCAAGCTCCCCGGCCCCGTTCGTCGCAGTGAAGATGCACTTACCGGAGCCGCGTTCAACCTGCTGACCCTGCTTCCCCCAGAGGGGGTCCTGCTCCCATGGCTCAATCTCGCCCAAGACTCGGACGGCGTTGGAGTTGGACTGCCGGCGGTCGGGCGAGTGGAGGCAGCGTTCTGGCCGCTGTGGAAGGACGGCTCGGGTCGGGACTGCGAGCCGGACGTGGTCCTGTCCATCCAGACCGAAGACGCCTGCACGGTCGTCCTGATAGAAGTGAAGTACCTCAGCGGTCTCTCTGGGTGGCCCACGCCACCTGATGCTGGCGAGGTTCGTGGTCAGCTCGGTCGGGAGTGGGAAGCGCTCGATGCCGTGAGCGGCCACGAACTGCCAGGCGCCCGGGCCACCATTTCCAGGCGAGTCCTCATCTTCGTGACCACCGACACGCAGGTCCCCAAGGAGACGCTCGACCTATCGGTGGCAGAGATCCAGGCGAAGATGTCGGGGGCGAGAGCGAACATCTTCTGGCTGAGCTGGTTCGCCCTCGCTGACGTGGTTGAGGCTCGAATGCACGAGGCAGGCGTTCCGTCATGGGAACGGCTCGGCCTGGCGAGGTTGCTCGCCCTACTGGAGTCGCGGAGGTTGGTCGTGTTCTCGGGAATCGATGCCCCGACTCCACCCAGTGTTCCGTGGTCGTATCAGAGCAGCTACTTTGGAGCAGTGGAGCCCGTCTTGATCCCCTGGAGCTACTCGTCATGAGCGACCGGCCGTGGTTTGATCTCTTCGAGCAGGCAAACCGTATCTTCGTGGGTGTCGGTGATCTGCTCCGTGACACCGACCGACTCCTGGAGAACCGGGGCTTCAAGTCCGCCCATGCCTACCGAAGCGTAGGCACCGAAGGCTCGACCCACTTGGACCAACCGTGGGTCTGGATGCCGGCTTGGTTCGTCAGGTACTACACGCACGAATCAACGCCCTCGTCCCTGGTCTACGTCTCGGTTTTCCTGCACGACCGTGGTGGGAAGGAGGACTGGGCAACGAAGGCCCGTCTGTACGAACCCGTCGTCGTGGCCGGCGTCATCCGAGGTGCTGGCCCAGAGTTGCCGAAGTGGAACTACTGGAACTGCAAGCACTGGTTCTGGTCGGACGGAACGGCCGATGGTGAACCCGTGACCGCCACGTTCGAGCCCAAGAAGAGCGACGACCAGAAAAGCAATCAGTCCTTCGGCGTGAAGCTCGACCGGATCAAGAGCTTGGCAGACCTCGATCAAAACGTGATCACCCCGCTGCTCGCCCTTGCCGAGCGGCGCATTGGATCTGACACCGGACTCGCTCGTCAGGACGAGTCCTGAACGACCGGCCCGAAGTCCTGCCCGCATCGCTTGCCCACCGTTTCCCAGACAGCATCGCCGGGGTACGGTTAGCGTGTGCAGTTCGCTCTCGTCGCTGGCACCCGTGAAGTTGCCGCTCCTGGACGCAAAGGCGAATGCCCGGTCTGCTCATCACCGATGACGGCCAGATGCGGCTCCAGGGTAATTTGGCACTGGGCGCATTCCTCGCGGCGCCACTGCGATCCTTGGTGGGAGAACGAGACAGCGTGGCATCGCCAGTGGAAGTCGCACTTTCCAGAATCGTGGCGAGAGGTGGTGCATCACGCTTCGGACGGCGAAAAGCACGTCGCAGACGTCAAAACCGCTCGGGGCATGACCATTGAATTTCAGAACTCCGACATGTCGCCAGAAGAGCTTCAATCTCGCGAAGATTTCTACGGTCGGATGATGTGGATCGTGAACGCCACCAAGTTCAAGGCCAGGCTCCACATCTTGTCGCCCCTGCCGGACCCGAACGCGGAGTTCATGAGTGACATTGTGTTCATGCAAGAGAGGGCCAAGAGGCCGGGCAAGAACCTCCAGGTTATCGGACCAGAGCTTTGCTTCTTCCGGCGCTCCGAATCGGGCGACAATCCAGGGCGGGGGGACATGGTCGAGGTTCATTCCTTCGCAGAGATCAAGGACCAGATCGATGCGCACCACGTTGGGCACTACATGTTCGAATGGCAGCGTCCGCGAACAGTCTGGTACGAGGCCAACGCACCCGTATTCTTCGATCTTGGCGGGCCGATCCTTTGGTGGCTCCAGACCTATGACAATCGCGGCCTACGGTGCGTTCGCCGCGTTGAGAAGGCCGCGTTGGTGGCCAAGAACGGCGGGGCCTATTCGCCAGAGGTGTCCGAATGAGAGGCCATCAGTGGAGCGGACCTCGCTTACGAAGCGCCTGAGCGATCAGCCCTCCCCGTCATCGTCGCCTCGGTGCAGCAGCGTCATCATGGCCCGGTGCAGCTCGGCACGGACATCGACAACGCCCTCGTCGGCAAGAAGACCCTCGACGAGCTTCAAGGCGAACCTGTGCTCGCAGTGCTTGACCACGCTGGAGACGACGGAGATGCGGACGTCATCGCTCGGGTCCTGGGCCATCTTCAGCCAGAAATCTTCTTCGGGTTTTGGCACGAGTGAGCCGATCTCCACGGCCGCCTCCCTCGTGGCCACGACGGTGCTTGTTGCCCAGCGGTCACGGATCATCCGAAGCAGCTCGATCGGGATGCGTCGAGCCCCATGGACGCTCTGCACCAGTCGGGAGAGTCGCTCGGGCTCGACGTGGGGCCGATCGACGAGGTCGTTCAGCGTCTCGTCCGTGACCAAAGGGGCGTAGGCAGAGCCGGCCAGGACGTCGATGGCCACTCCACGCAGCTCGGTTCCGGACGAGGGATCTCGAACGGCTTCGAGAGCAGCCGTGAACACCGCTTCGTCGAAGACCTCGCCGAGCCTGAACTGGGCCGCGCACCACCGCTTCGGGGTCGTTTCTCGAACCCATCTCCAGATGGCGATGGGCGTTCCGCCCGGGACAACCAGGCCTTCTTCGAGGCCGGCGACCAAGGCGGCACAGGCAACCTCGCGGATGCCGACCGGGTTGCTGGTGTCGTTCAGAACTTCGAGGGCGTAAGTGAGCAGGTTCATCCCATTGCTACGACTGGCGGAGGCATCGATCAACGTTCGCCTGGCAGGTTGATCGCGGTCGGGCTGGCTCGTACTCCCGGCATGACCACCACGACCACGAACAAGTCCACGATCACGAGCAAGCCCAAGAACAACGGCACGAACCCGGAGGAGACCTCCGAGCAGTCCGTTGCCTCGACGAACCCCACGCCTTCGCCGACCACGGCTCCCGAGAAGAAGCCGATCACGGTGACGGTTTCGGACTCCCTTTTTCGGAAGAGCAAGATTCTCTCGCAGTTGTCAGGTAAGAGCCTCTCCGAGCTGGTCGAAGAGCAGCTCAAGTTCGTCGTGAAAGAGCGCTTGCCGGCTCTCTTGGCTGGCCTCGACGTCGGGGAGTGATCGGCGTGGCCCGGCTCAGCCGCGACGAGGCCATGCTCCGTCGTCACTACCGAGCGATGGCCAACTTCGCGTCGATGTCGAAGGTGACTGACGGCCTTGCCTTCATCGTAGCGGACACTCGTTCCAAGTTCGGTCGGGCGCTTGTTGCTTCCGGAGTCATCATCACCGAGCGGGCCTCGGTCGTGATGCCGACCACGATGGACTCGATCCCGGCTCTACTTGCCGCTGCCGAGGCCAGCGTGGTGGAGCAGGTCGTTGCTGCCGGAGGGGTGCCCGTGGTCTGCATCGACGAAGACGACGTGGCGAGCATGTCGTGGGAGCCGCTGCTGCCCTGTGTCGGCCGTCGCCGTGAAGAACCGGCCCATTAAACAAAGGGAGCTTCCCCTGGGGGCGGAGTTTAGGGTCAAATACCCGCGATCTGCTTCACGAGCGAGCCCCTTGAAGTTCAGTCATCGATCCTTGGGACTCTAAAGGGTACCCATGGGTTCCGAGATTTTTGGAGTGGGCATCCCTGAGAAAGAGTCTGAGATCGACCCCCCACCCCCTGAAGACCTGGCCGGCCTTCTGGAGTGAACCTCGAAAATTTCTTGGTGGAATCCCATTTCTGCGATTTCGGCAACAATCCCCCCTGGCTGCGTTTCCTGAGCCGTTTTCATCCGCTCAGTGGAGATGGCCGTCCGGACCGCCCAAACGAGCACAGCGGGGCTCCTGGGAGCGGGAATGGACCTTCCCAGTGGGAGGCCTCAGGGCAAGGTGGTCTAGCCCCAGATTCTCTCCATCAAAGACACGAGCACAGAACATCTCCGGGCTTGCAGTCGCACTTGCCGTCGGGTCGCCGCCCAGACCCAGGCGGCCGCGTACCCGCATCGATCCTGCCGGCATTGAGATCGTCCTTCCACTTATCCAGCGCCTTCTGCTGGTCCCTAGCCTTGGCCTCAAGAGACGCCTTCTCGCTGCTCCTGAGCTGTTCGGCCTTGTTCGCGGCAAGAATTCCGAACTTGCTCGTCGGAGCCTTCTCCGCTGCCTTTTCGCATGCGTCTCGGGCTGCGGAGACGTCTCCCTTCCTCTCCAGGGACTCGCATTCCAGGTAGCCGGCCTTCGCTGTGTCGCAACCGACGACCAACGTGCAAACGGTCAAGAGCAGCATTCGCGAAATGCTGATGTGAACAACTTCCATCATCGTGCTCCTCGTGGTCGATGACCGTGCGGTGCAGCAGAACCTTCCGAATTCCGTCCGACCCTGGTGGCCCGTGCTTCGGAATGAGATGCGGTCGTCACTTGACCCCTTGCTTGGCCAAGAAGTCTTCCGCCCGCTTCTCGTTTGCAGCCTTGGTTCTTTTTGATGGGCCGGCCGAAGCGCTGCACACGATTGAAGTCAGGCGCCCGTCAAGTCGCTTGGCGAACGAAACCGCAGCACTTGCATCAGGATCGTTCCCGACCACGATGTGGACCACAGCCGAGCAGCGCTGGAACAGAATGGAGCCGCTCCCTCTTACGGCTTTGGAGGCTGGGATGAGGATGGCAACGAGGCCCCGCTTGCCGAGCCCAGCCGGTGCCTCGGAAACCTCAGAGAACTGCTCCTTGCCGACCGGTCCGAACCCCTTTGCCAAAACCTTGTAGGCAGCATCCCTGCTCGCGGGACGGCGGTAGAGAAAGACGCCGACTCCGCCCTTCCGCCGGTCACCAAAGACGATCTGCTGGAATACCTGGAGGTCAGCCTTGGGAAGGTTCCGGAAGATCGGCGGTGCCGACTCCCCGATCAGTCCGCCGGAAAACTCCGATGGTAGGTCACCAGCCCGCACCAGTGGCCGTAGCGACTCAGCATCGGGCAGCGCGAATCCTGCCCGTCCCGGGTCCGGTTCCCGAAACACGTCGTGTTCCACTGGTGCAGGAGCGGCGTCGGCCTTTGGTGACTCGGTCTCCTCCACTTTAGGATTCTCAGCGGGAGCAGGCCGTTCCACTTTGGGATCCGCAGCGGGAGCGGGGCGCTCCAGCCGCTTCTGAGGCACCTCTGGCACTGCCGGCCTCTGCCCTTCGCTTGGGCCACCACAACCCGCCACCGCACAGAAGACCCACCACTGGAAGTTCCGAATCATTCCCATGGCCTCACCTTGGCGCCCGATACAGGCTGCCGCCCTGTGCCCAGTAGACGTGGGTGTCGTCGGCCACGATGCGCCCGAGAGAGACGCCGGTAGCGTAGAGCTGCGTCGTTGCTCCCCCCGCTTTGGGCGCCTTCCATAGACCCGTGTAGGTGCCTTCCCAATACACGTCCGAACCCCGCGTCGTGATGTGGAAGGGCGAGGAAGTCGTCACGATCTCGGACGCTGGCCCGCCAGACAGGGGAACGTGGCCAATCGACGTGTTGGTCGTGAAGTAGATCCCATCGGCATCGACGGCGAAGTCTTCCTGCACGGACCCAACGAGTGGAACGGTGGTTGCCACCGCACCGGTCGCGTTCGTAGCGACTCGTTGGAGCCCCGTGACGCTGAGCCAGTAGAGATACCCGCCATAGACGACCACTCGGGATCCGGGCAGGTCGAAGTTGTCGATGATCGTAGTGCTCGGCCCACCAGACTTGGCTCTCGCGAACAGCGACTTGTGGGTCGAATTCAGCCCGGCCCAGTAGATGCGTTGGGCGTCGATGGCGAAGTGATACTGGACCGGAACAACGACCTCGAAAGAGCCTCCTGCTTTCGTGACCCTGACGAGATTGCTTGTCGAGCTGTAGTCGTTTCGAAGAAGGTACACGTGCGTGTCATCCACGGCGATCTCGCCGAAGCTTTCGGCATTGGGTCCGCTGGCCAGCGAGTTCGGAAAGCCACCAGCTTTGGGGACGGAGAAGAGTGCCTCCTTGGTGGCGAAGTAGGCGTTCGTGTTGTCCACCACGTACGCCTCGATGTTGCCGCTGCTGGTCGTGGCGATCACGCACGGACCGGCAGGGTTGCAGCCACCCGATCCACCGGTACCTCCGATGCCACCGGCTCCCCCGTTCCCCGACACCGCTCCAGTACCTCCGGAGCCGCTCGTGCCAGCCGAGCCGGATGTTCCACCGATGCCGCCGGATCCGCCGGTCGCCGACTGGTCGCATTGGTAGTGGTCGGGCGTCTGCCAGGATTCTCCACAGGCTTCCTTCGAATCGCAGACCTCGTACTGCATCGACCCGTTGACGCACGAGGCGATGATGCCTTCCTGGCAGGCGTTCTTCACCCCGTTGTCGAGGTCGGCGCACGTAACGTCGGGTCCTTCACGGTTGAGGACAGAACACGCCACCCCAAGCCCGAGAAGCACGAGAGCCACGAGCCTATTCGTCATCGTCTCCCCCGCTGCATTGATCTGCCACGCAGCCAGAGAGGCAGTCGCCGCGATTTCTGAACTGCCAGCTCGAACAGATCATCTTGCACTTGCCCACGCACTTGGCCCGCCTGGCGGCAGCCTCCTTGGCTTCTTCTGCTTTCTGGCGTCGTTCTGCCTCGCGCTGTCGTCTGACCTCCGCCTGCTCGGCAGCCTTTGCCTCGCGTTCGACCTTGGCCGTTTGATCGCGTTCCTGCTTATCGAGCTTGGCTTGGAGCTTGGCCCGTCGGTCCGAAGCCTTCTTCAGGGCAGCACGAGCCTCTGGTAGATGAGCACCTGATGAGAACTTCGAGGCGTAGTTCTCGATGCGAGCGCAAAGGGCATCGACACCGTTGGGCTCATTGACCTTACCCGACGTGCAGCCCGGCACATCGGCCTGAGCTTGATTCCAGGCTTCGTCATCGGCATGACGGGCCAGGCGTTCCTGGGCGCTGTTGAGGGCGGCTTGAGCCATCGCGGCTTGCTTCCCATCCGGGTAGCGCTCTAGGAACCTCTGGACCGAATCACACGCGGTCGATGACTTGGGCTCCCGGCAGGCGACCAGATCGACTTCCTTCCAAGCGGAATCGCGGCGGGCTCGGTAGACCTCAGCGAGATCAACAACCCCGACCTTCTTCTGCTCCACGAAGATGTCCATCGATGTCTTGTCGGCGACGAGCACGAGGTTCGCCGGCAGCACCTCGGCGACATCAACTTGGAGTAGGCCGCGTTTGCTGGTTCGCCCAAGCTCGACTTCCTGGGGGGCGACAAGGTTTCGGTCGAGCCAGAGCCCTTCACGGACCGGAATGGCCGTCACCTTTCCGACAACTCGGGCGTCGGGGTACGGGGCGTTCTTGCAGGCCACGTTTCTCTGAGTGACCTCGGGATCGAGCTGGTCCACCTGAACGGCCACGTCCTCGCCCTCTGACCGGACGACATCTACAATGGCGATCGTCGTCGCGATGGCACCTGTGCCGATCAACCCGTAGCCGATCATCCGCGCATTGTCCGGGCCGACGGGGTTGTAGTTCTGCGAGTTCGTCTCGTTCGGATGAACGCTCTTCGCATCGACGACGAAGCCGACACCGGTACCGATCGCCACGAGCCCAAGACCTCCGAGGGCGTAGTCGGTCCCCGGAGATTGGTTGACCCGTTCTCGGGTCGTGGTTCGTCGAACGGTGCGGCGGTCCCTGTAGTTGCACAGTCGCTTGGTCGTGACCGCGATCTCGGTTCCGTCCACCGCCAGCTTGCTCGCCAGCCCCCTCTTCAGCGGAAGCGAGTCCTTCTCGACACGGATCACCTGCTCCTCGGTCTTCCCGGGACCAAGCCCAATGGACGCACAGCCGGAGACCGCCAACAGGCACGGAACCAACCGAGGAGCCCTGGACGTCACCGTGCGCCTGAGAATAGCAGCAACCATAGTGGCCTACATTATCGTTCCGGAAGGCGTTCTCGTGGACCGTGGCCACGAAGACGTTCCGGCAGCGGGTGGGGTCGATGATTCGGCTTGCTCGCTGGCGGAAGAAGCTCGATCAGGAACAGGCCGCAGCAAAAATTGGCCTGAGCTACCGCTATTTCGCTGAGATTGAACGCGGAGTCCGGAATCCGACCCTGGACGTGCTGGCCGCCATCGCCAAGGCCCTGGACGTGAGCGTGGCCGACCTCGTGGACGTGGAGAGCCGGAAGCGCATCGATCTTGCCCGGCTCGAACTTGAACCTCCACGCAGGGGACGGAAGCCGAATCGCCGATGACCGGATGATTCCCCGTCCGAGGGGCATCCTCGATGCGAGCCGGTACGAGTGCTTGATCACCGAAGACCCCCGATTCCCAGCGAAGTACAGCGCCAGCCGGGGTGCTGGTCAACGCATAAAAGGGCACACTACTGTGTGCTAACGCAGATTCGCCCGAGGTCGCCAACTCTCCCGGGTGAACCCGGACCGATTCCTCAAGCTTGTCGGGCAGAACATCCGGAAGGCCCGCCACGTCAGTGGCCTGTCCTTGGAGCGGGCAACATCCGGCCGGGGTGCCGAGCGTTTCTTGCGCGAGGCTGAGGGCGGGACGCGCAACGTGAGCACCACGATGCTCTTGGCTCTCGCTGTCCGGTTCGGGGTCACCCCCTCGGACTTGGTCAACGTCGCCGGTCTCCGCCCCGGTGCCGTCCCGCTCGACGAGCAGGTGGCCGAGCCGCCGCCGAGGGGCAGGCCGAGGACGAAGAAGAAGACGGCCAAGAAGAAGACGACGAGCGGCAAGAAGAAGAAGAACAAGCTCGGTCACCGTTGACCCCGTCCTATTCGACCGCGACGGGACTTGCTCTTGGCGGCACTCTCGTCAGAGCCCTCGTACGATTTCAGGCCCGGTGCTCCTGAATCGTTGATGAGCACCCCGACGAAAATCGTCCCGGTGATCGAGCCGCTTTGAAGCAGCTCGATGACCTGCTCGACGGTGTGAAGGTTTCGGGCAAAACCAAGCCCCAACAGCACGCCCGTGCTAGTCACGGCCACCCTGGACTGATCGACGGTGGTGACGCTGGCCGATGACTTCCGAGCAGCCATCAGTGACCGCTCACTTTCCTCTTGGTGGTCGAGCCACCCACACCAGATAGAGCTGCTGCCTCGGCTGCTGCGTCGTCGAGCCTGCCAAGGGCATCGCCACGACGGCCCCGGTCCAGGACCACGCCAACGAACCAGCTCTGCCCCGGCCTCAAGTTCGTGGTGGAGACGACCTTGAGCAGCTCCCGGACGTTCTTGGCGATCGAGCAGTACCCGAGCCCGACGATCACGTCACCCTGGCTGCTGATGGCCATCGGGGCCTGATCGATGCGAGACCGTGAGCGACGGGGCATGAGGGGAGTACGTCTCCGCCTCGGCGCGATCAACCTCGACGACAACTACAATGGCGGGATGTCACCGTCGAACGTGATGCTCCCGTCCTGGCCGTCGATGAACCCGACGAGCTTCACTTCGGCGGCTACTGGTCAGTGATCTCCATCTGGTACAGACTCTCGCAGTTCCCCGACGGGTGCTGGCCAGTGACGGTTGCCAAGCCCGAGACGCGGTCTTTTGCCACCTGTGTGAGTGCGACCACCCAGCGCTGGGTGCCCTGGCCATCTTTGCTCGGGCAGGTGAAATCCTGGTCGACCTTGCAGTGGTCGGCGGAATACGTCTTGTACTTGATTGTGCAGCTCGGGTCTGGATCGCCATCGACGATGTTCAGCGAGTCCGCGATTGGTCCGCAGTTGCCGCTTTTCTCGGTGAAGTGGACGAGCCATGCGCCGGTCAGGGCTCCTGTCCCAAGCTGGCACTCGAATGAACCGCTTCCACCGCCGCTGCTACCACTGCACGCGCCGACCAGGACAACGAACGTTGCCAGCATCCCGGCCTTGAACAACCCCGCCACCATGCTCGGATGATGCGTCCCGTGCGACCAACGGGTCAAGTGAGGCCAGGCGACGGACGATTCTTCGTGCTTCCTCCAGCCTGTCCTTGCGAACGACCCCGATGAACGTAACCGGGAGTCCGAAATCGGGGCCTGCCACCAGCGACGGAGGTGCCGATATCGCGTTTCGTACGTTCCGGCTGGGGTATTGTGGTGGCGCCGCTGTTGCGCGACCATCCCGTTCGTGATCGGAGTGCGAAGGAGCCCATGACACAAGCCATTCAGCCCGCCGCCCCGGCAACCGCTGCACAGAGTGCGGTCCGTGCAAAGGTCCAGGCTTTGCTAACGCCCGGTGAAGAAGTTCTCGGAGTCGCCGCCCAGAGCGACATTGCTCGATGGTGGGTCATGCCCCCGGACGGGGTTGTCATCACCAACCACCGCATTCTCTTCCTGAAGATCGGGTTCTTCAGCTTCTCCTTCACGGACTTTCACTGGGAGCACGTGACGGACATACACGTGCTCGACAAGTTTGCCGGATCGACGCTGTCAGCTTCCGCAAGCGCATCGAAGTCCGGATACGCGACCCAAGCGATGGTACAAGCGACCGCCTGGGCTGCCGTGCAGGGCTTGGTCAAACCTCAGGCTCACGAGGCGTATCGGCTCGGCCAACACATGGAGCAGCAGTGGCGTGAGGTCATCCGAGGGCGCATCATGCAGGAACGGCAGGTCGAGCGAGGTGCCTATCTGGTCCAGACCCCGGGAGTTCCGGCCGGTTATGCCCCGATGCCGACTCCACAGATGCCTGGAATTGCGTCGCAGGGCACGGCCGAAGCTCCCCAGGTGCGCCTCCAAAAGCTGAAGGTGTTGTTGGACCAAGGGCTCATCGACCAGCAGGAGTTTGAGCGAAAGAAGGCAGAGATCCTGGCGTCGCTTTAGGCTGTGGGACACCGAGGACGTGAGGGCTGTGCGGCTTTTACCCTGGGTGTTCTTCCGTTGGGAATGCAAGACGATCATGGCCGAGAACGTGGCTTTGCGGCCACGAGTGCCTTTGCGGCGATCACGGCACTCTAGCCCCCGAACGGAACGTGAATCAGCTTCGCCGCCGCCTGCCTCGTCCTCTCCGGCCTTCGGTCGTACCGAGCCGTGGTGGTCACTGAAGCATGGGCTGCGAGGGCCTGCACGGTCACGATGTCGGCTCCAGCATCCAGCAGATCGCCGATGAACGTCCTCCGGAGGTCGTGCGGGGAGAACTTCTCGATCTTTGCCTTCTGCCCGAGCCGTCGGAGGATCATGTAGACGGCCTGGTCGGTCATCCTCCGGTGCTCGATCCGGTCGGCCTTGTTCACCGGCAAGAAGAGCGGCCCCGACTGGCTTCCTCGAACTGAAGTCCACTTCGCCAGGGCAAGCCGAGATCCGTTCGTGGCGTAGGCCAGGCGCTCCTTGTTGCCCTTACCCCGGATGGTCAGCTTCCCGGTGGTCGGGTCCAAGTCCGACAGGTCGAGCTGAGTGATCTCGGACCGCCGAAGCCCTGCTCCGTAGGCCACGGCCAGCAGGGCCGCATCACGAGCCCCAGCGCCCGTCCTGATGTCGCAGACCTCGAACATCTTCTTCAGCTCGGCCCTGGTGATGGCACGGCCTCGAACAACTCGTTCCCCCCGGACGGATCGGACGCTGGTCGCCCGCTGATAGACCTCGGTATCGATCTGACCAAGGGCGAAGGCTTGGCGGAGAACGCCACGGACGGCGGCCAAGGTCTTGTTGGCCGTACTCGGGGCGTACCCCGAGAGCTTTGACCTGATGGCGGCCACCTGCTGGTAGCCGACCGTGCTCCACGAGATGCTTGTAGCGTTCGCTCCCGGTGAGATCGTCGAGGCCGCCATGTCGAGCACCTGCCTCATGGTGCGCCTCGACCCCGGGGCGAGCGAGCCGAGGTAGACGGCTACGGGATGGGTCTCAGGTAGGCTCGGGTCGGTTCCGAGAACCAGCATTCTCATAACCGAAGTACGCCCAGGGTCGGACTGGATCAACTTCTCGGTGTCTTCGGAGAGCGTGAGGGCGGGGCGGGGTCAAGGACGCACTTGGTGGGTAAGCCGCCAGTCATGGATCAAGATCGGAGACGCCGACGACCAGCAGTCGAGCGCCGCG
>Ga0154020_10005877_pt1 | contig 14404 bp, 21 predicted proteins | sample Klosneuvirus_201_FD_109709 | JGI IMG/M metagenome (GOLD analysis project Ga0154020, IMG submission 109709) | Active sludge microbial communities from wastewater, Klosterneuburg, Austria - Klosneuvirus_20160825_MG | ecosystem: Engineered > WWTP > Aerobic digester > Activated sludge | place...
GGACTTGACGGTCCAAGGTAATAGTACTCAGCGACAAACGGACTCTGCCGCGTGCGAAGGGTCGCGTACTGCTTGAATCACCACCCGCGCCTGATACATAAGTTCTCGGGGTTTTAGAACAAATAATAATATAAAAATGTCGAATTTAACTCGCTTCTTCATCTTCCTATTGGAAGGGAAGCTTCTAATATATCTCACGAACAATGATCTCAGACAGACCTTGAATTCTCGGGCGTTTTTGTTGTTGACAGACCGCCTCCCTCAGCTGATTGTCAATTTTTTGAAATGGAATTATTGCTTGAATTTGAAAGGGACATCTTGATGACAGCACTTGGCGATAGAGCTTTTTTGACAACGTTGGCGCCAACGCCCCAGCGTTCAAGAACGGTTGTTCCTCGCGAGAAGACAGACTGAGACCCTGCAGCCTCGGCCCGTTGCTTTCTTCGCCGCGATTCCAACAATTCGTCGCGCGCTGTGCTCCAGTGCAAGCCCTCGTCCAGTGACTGGCAGTGAGGCGCTCATTCCCCATTGCCAGCCCTTGCGACTGCGAGGCTCTGAATCTTACCGTTGCGAGCGCAGCTATGGATAGCGACTTGCACCTCGGCTTCTTCAAGCCCTCCCCGCCTCCGGCAAGCACTGAGGATGCGCCCAAGGTGCGTGTTTGTGTGTTTGCTTGTGTGGTGGGCGAGACGGCTGAGCGCTGGGACTGCTAGGCCGTCTACGAGGCGTGGCTCGAGCTCGCCAAGGAGAATTGGAAGATCGTTGGCACTGGCCTCGCCGTGCTCTCCCTCGCTTCCATCTCGCTCTATGCCTTTTTCAAGTCCTCTTCCAAGAAGGATGCGCAGCTAATGCCCGCGAAGAAGACCGAGTTGGAGAAATTGAGGGCACTGGCCGAGAAGAAGGCTCAGTGGCGGCAAAGCGATGATGCCGATCTGTACGTCCCTCGCACTCATCTTTCCACGCTTCTTGTTCCTTATTATTCAACTTAATAATATGTCTTTGGATATTTTGCTCCCTGGGGCTCGTGGAGTGCGCATGGCATGATCTCAAAGCGCTAACGGTCACTCCTCGCCATCTTTTGACCCGCTCTGTTTGCTGGATAGTTCTTTCCAATGCCGCCTCTCCTCTCTTCGGATTATCTATCGGTATAATTTAATGCAATATTTGTTTTCACAGGGACAAGGACTTCTGGGATCGCTTCGACAATGATCCCGTCGAGGCCGTTCTCGATGGCGCCGATCTCTACCTCGACGAGAAATGGAAGGGTTCGTGCCTTGCTTTCCTCTTCTGTTGCTCTTTTTTGAGATAGGGTTCGGGTTTTCAGGAGGCATCCTCTCTACTCGAGTATTCTCTATGAATATCATTTTCTTCTGGAGGCATCCGTATTGAAGGCTTTGAAGCGGGGAATTCTTAGCTCTTCGTGAATCTGTCATGTCTTCCTGTTGACGTTGAATCGGATGCTTAAGTTGCTGTTATTAGTTCCCATGGAGGAGTCGACCTTGGCCAAGGATGTTCCTCCACTAGGCCTCAAAGAGATCTATGTGACACCCAAAAAATCTCCGTCCCATGTACTCAGTTGCTCCGCTTTCCCCAACCCCGGCTGAGAAACCTTTGACCTCTTTCCTCGTCAGAAAAAGGGAGGTACGCCATCGCGATTGCGCTTACGCGACCTCATGGCCCTCGTGGAGGTCAAGACGGCCGAGTGCAATAATGCCGTGGCGACCATTGAGCGCCAAGCTGACGTGATCCAGCGCCACATTGCCAATTATGAGGAGCTTCAGGAGCGTCTTAAGGTGCTTTCTCCAGTGCGAGGTGGCCCCTCTTGAGATTTTTTTCATCATTCTTTCTCAGAATGAGGCACGCTTCCGTGTGGAGGCTGAGCAAATGGCCAAGGCCGTGTCGGATCAGCTCTTTGTGCTCCGCGAGTCGCTCAAGGCGAGCGAGGAGCAGAAAGCGCGCCTCGAGGCCGAGCTTAAGGCGTCTCACCAGCGATTCACAGTCGCCCTCTCTGCTTCTGAGAGTGCGTTCCAAATGATATCTTACCAAATCTCTTCTTTTGGTTGATATCCATCTTGTAGATGCCGATGCCCCCGAGCAGCTCACCATCTTTGACGATCTCCGCCGTGAGAACATCGAGGCGCGTGACGAGCTCGACCGACTGAAGCAGCTGCACGCTAAGCAGCTTGCCATCACGGTTTGCCTTGTTGTCTCAAATTCAAAATCGCAATCTTTTCTTGATGTTTGCCTTTTGTAGATGCGCGAGAAGAGTCGCCTCGAGATGCAGGTCAAGGAGATGCAGGATGAGGTGGAACGCCTGCGACGGCCCCAGCAGAACTCCATGTACAGCCACTACGCCAGCTCCACCTTTGGCCTCAACTCGAATAGCAATAGCAATCAGAACGACTCGTCATACTTCTCGCCTATCCAGCACTCAACGCAGCCGTCGTCCGTCATGGTGCGCGGTGTTATTTCGTGCCCTTATCGCTTATCGATTCTCACACCCCTTTCCCGAACGTAGGGCTTTGTGATCCCGTCGGCTGTGGACGTTCATCGTTCGCGATCAATTGTGCGTGGCATGCCAATGGCGACACAAATGGACGACGATGACACAGAGGACGCGGACAGCAGTGTCTCACGGAGCTACGACAACTTGAGCCCATCTCTCGACCTACACCGTATGCCCTTGCCCCTTCCCTCCCTCCCTCCACTGGCTCATTCGCCACTCTAATTAGCCGAGCTTGAAGCTCTTGTGCGTCGGTAATTGTAAGGAGGAGAGCGAGCTGCGATCGCCGCCCTTGAATGCAGAAAGGGAACGTTCGACCTAGCTAGGAGCTCGTCGACGTGCCAGAGCTCTCTGCGAGCTGAGGTTCTTGTGTGAGCGCAGAGCTGAACATGTTTGGTGTACAAAGACTCATGGTTATCAAATAACAGCAATGAGAAGAAGACAAGATGTGATGGCTCTTGTACTACACCGACAGACAAACAGGCGAAGAACACCCGACACGTTATGAATAGGAGAACATTTGCAACGACCAATAGTTGACGACCACCTCGAGGCCTGTCGACTCTATGACCGCGTTGCTGCGAACGTATTTTTCACCCTACACAAAGGAGGCAGGGAAGGCCATTTTGCAAATAGAGAACACAATGAAAGTAAGAGGTGGGAGAAGGAAAAGAGACTCGGGTACGCTGATGAGCTCGGTGAAGACCACATTGCCGCCGCTAGTTGGCGTCGCGTCATCGATAATGATACTGCCAGCGCCAATCGTGTCGCTGCAAATGTGAATCAGCGCCGTAGTTCTTATATATGTGTTGGCCTTCACAAGAACAAAAGGCAAGAAAGAAAAGAGTACCTGTAGTTGATCACAATGAGGACCTTGTTGCCATTAAAGGTCCACTTCCATGCCATGAGTCGCCACGACGAAGAGCTGGAAAGCACCGTCTGATATGACCATTGACCGCGGTGGAAAATGTCGCCATTAAGGATGTTTGTGAACTTGTCGTAGAATTCCTCCACTCCAGTTTGCTCCGGCTCGGCATAGGAGCGGCTACGGAAAGCGATCAGGAGCAACACGCTAGCAAGATACTCTCCAAGGAAACTCTCCATACCGAAGATGCACATCGAGACGATTGAAAAAGCCCTCACGCTGACCCCAATTGTAGAAGCGCATGCCAGGCAGCGTCATGGTCACCATGGCCGCCGCATCCGCTCGCATATTCGAACCAAAGAAAGCGGCGGCACGAGGCTCATCATGGTTCTCGACGACTAAAGCTGCGACATGACGATCCGACAATCAATGGAGATGATAAGATGATGGTACAATGTGCCGATTGCTGAATATAGTTGGCAGAAAGGCCAGAAATGTAGCCCCTAAACAAGAAGAGATACCATGAAGAAACGAGGCCATCGACCACAACGCCACCAATGCGGGCGAACCTAATGTCGTCGAGGTTGCCAACGCCGAGCTTGTCGTACAAGTCCTTGTCATAGGTAAAGTCAAATCCCAGGCCCTGTAGAGTGCCTTGGTAGGGATCATACACCTACAGTAGCAGTGAGCAAGAATTCAGGGGACGGGCAAAAAAAAGGGTTGGCAGTGGAGGGGAAAGGGGACCTCGGCCAAGAACTGGACGCCAGAGAACTGCTGCTTGACGGCGACAATCGCATCGGACCAAAACTCAGTAGGAGGACGTTTGTAGCCCCAGAAGTTCATGTTATTGCCCCAGATCTGTCGAGACAAGTCGAGCGTCAATAACGACCTCGTCAACGCGCTTGACACTAATGGGAGGGATGCCGTACGCTCTGAATCTGATCGTTGAGGAGCAAGAAGGCCATGTCGCATCGAATGTAGTCGGCCATTGATGCCACGTACATGAGGTTCTTCAAACTAGCGGCGCGAAGAGCGGGACTAGAAGAGAGATGGATAAGGCAGGGACGGCCCTCATGAAGCATCTCAAGGAGAAGGAACGCACTTCCAGTAGTTGTATTGGATCGTGTCCCTACATCACGAAAGTCGCTCAAGCAATGCACACCACACAAATGCGAATCAAGAAATGATTGGAGGTACGTCCAGCTGCCGCCCCAGCCAGCCCAGCCAAAGGCGATGCCGGTGTTCGTGTAGCGAGTCGGGTCATAAGGGCCGCTCGACTGCGCTGCGTGCACGTAGTAGGCGGGCGACTGAGTCGACCAAGGGCCTAACGTCGAGAAGGTATAAAGGCGTCAGGACCATCACGAACAGCAACAACAAAGCATCATCGGTGCGCACAATCAACGGCAGAGTGGTTGGGAACAAAGTCGAGCATGAGCAAGAGGCCGCGCTTGGCGAGGCGGGCGCGCAGCTGCTTCAAGTCGCTCTCGTTGCCGAGCTGTGGGTTAACTTGGTAGTTCACTACGGCGTAAGGAGAACCTATTCGCAACGATCGTCAAATAAAAAGACCAACAGGAATAAAAAAAGAGGCACACGAACCAATGACGTCGGGCAGAGTGAAATCGGGCAGCTCCTGCTTGTAGGTGGCAAGAAGACCCGGATCCGTTTGGTCGTGGACCAAGCCGTAGTTTCCTAGAAAAGACAGAATTATTCATAATCAGATGAGAATGGTGAATTGAAACGACGGAGGTTGCCGAAGAGGACGAACCGAGTTGCCAAACGCCCATGAACCAGACCACGTCAAAGCCCTACGACAATTGAAAACATTGGCATTGTGGAATAATATAGCAGATTATCGAGAGATCCTTCAAAGGGCGAGGGAAGAGAGGGAGTACGCGGCTTTGAATGGCGTCGAGCTCGGCGTCGGGGATATCGCTGAAGCGCGTCAGGTTGCGGCCGTACTTCTGCGACAGCGCATAGAGCCACGGCCGCGTCGAGATCTCGAGCATTTGCGGCAGTGCGCGATGCGCGCTCGCGTTTGCCTTGGAGGCGGTGGGCACAGCGAGAGCAAGCGCCAGGACGAGGCAGAGGGCGGCGACTAGACCCAAGGGGCGACGAGGAATCAAGAGGGAAGTGACATCAGCCGACGACATCAAAAGCATATTAATAGGCGAGCGAGAGATCGCCTCACCTCGAACAAACCGCTGAAAGAAATGACTCAAATGAGACCTATTTACACTAACCACTGCTCTGTCTTCCTCGAATTCTCTCTGGACCCGAACCAGTCTTCTCGACAGTCGGTCCTGAGTCATCTTAATCGACTCTTCCTCAAGGAAAAAGAGACAGAAATACATCCGTGAGAATCTTCAGAGCACTGACAGACTCCAAAAATGATCAAAAAGAATTGTTAGTTCTGGCCGGTTTCGAACCGGCGACCTTATGTGTGTGAGACATACGTGATAACCACTACACCACAGAACTCCCATAAACTCGGCGTGCAGAAAAGGGGACACAAATGGGAATAACTCATGGGATTTTGTGACAAGAAGGGGAACGGGAGGAAGCTAAGGCTCAACTACTACAAGGAGGGAAGAGAAAGGAGCGTCCACTTGAGCGAAGAGCGCGTCGCCAAGACGGCTACATTTCGTCATGATGGTCGTCGATGGTGTTGAGTGTTTTAGAAGAAGCAGACCTCCTGGAACTGCGATAAGTGCCAGAGGACGACGCGCTTGAACTCGTTGCGGTAGAAGCGGATGTTGTAATCGTTCACGGTGACGACTCCTTTGTCCTTCTCCGAGATGCGCATGAGATTGCGCGGGAAGAAGGCGCGCACGTATTTGTTCATGCGCTGCTTGGCGGCCATCGACTCGCTAGGCTTCTCGTCCATCGGGTTCTCCCACTTGATCTCGTTGTAGAAGGAGAGGATGTCCTCCTCGGTGTTGTAGACGATCTCGTCGTCCTCGATCTGCGACGGGAGCGCATCAAGGTGGCGCACTGAGGCGCACTCCTGAACACCGCCAACCACGCGAGCGAGCTGGTTCCACAGGAGTTTCGGGTTGTTGTACTGGCCCCAGCTGAGGACGATGGCTGGAGCGACCTTCTGCGAGATGATGCGGTTGACAAAAAGGTCAAAGTGGATGTCATCAATGCCCTCGTAGTAAGGCAGCGGGATTCCCTCCTCGGACTTGTTGCCACGGTGATGCTCCACTCGGAACTTGCAGTGGCGGGGCTCGTCGTTGAGCAGCACGTAGCAGTGCACGTCAGCAAGGAAGGGGATGGACTTGACATCCTTCATCGAGCCGCCGAACTCTTAAAAAAAGGGAGGGATCAGGATAGCAATGGAGCAGGTCGAGCGAAATGAAATTGGGGATACCATCCTCGTAGACGAGCATCTCCTGCTGCGAGATGGAGCCGAGCAAGTGGTTCCAAAGCGCAAAGATGTAGTCACCAACCATCGAGCGGTCCCAAAAGTAAAACTGCTTCGGCGGGATGCGGCCGTGCTTCGAGTCATGCTGCGCGAGGGAGAGCTGGAAGCGGCGGGTCTTGAGCATGCCCCACTGGTAGGCAAATCCGTACTTGGCGGGGTTGGAGTAGAAGAGCTGGAGGAACTTCTCGTTGCCCATCTCCTTGTACAGCGAGCACTTGTCGGGGTGGACCTGCTTGAACTTGCTGCAAAGTGTGCTCTTGCCGGCGCCAATGTTGCCCTCAAAGGCAATCACACGGTTGAGCAGCTTGTTCTCGCTCTCGACGCGGTTCTCGACCAGTGCGTTGAGAGCCTGCGTCATGGCGGCCGTCTGGATCTCGCGCAGCTGGCCGCTGAAGCTCTTGCTTGGCTTGAGCTCGGCGGATACTGAATGAAAAATGGGTGAGATGGAGAGGGAGAATCTGAAAGGAAGCAAAAGGGAAAGAATAAAGGAGACGCGAAGACAAAAAAGAATTGGCTAGTTCCGCCCGGTCTCGAACCGGGGACCTACTGTGTGTTAGACAGTCGTGATAACCACTACACCACGGAACTCGCTTACATGAACGACTAAGCAAAATGAGGGAACTGAATAATGTGGAGAGCGAAACCCAAGAAAAATGTTGCCTCGAAGAGCCAATGAAGGTCCGGGGAACACGGTAGTGTGAGAAAAGGAATGAATATATAAAATAGCGCTCGTGGACACCCACAGAAGGATAACAGCCCGTGGCGGAACGGTGAATCAGCAAGAGAAGACCGACAAAACGAGCGGACGAAGCCAACAATACACGCATGGAGACAAACATGATAAAATAAACACAAATAAGGGAGAGCATTAAAGCGAGAATAAGGGGACGAACCAACGGGCAGGTCGCCGTTAATTTTTTGGCGCTTGCTCGACCGGCGCGAATTCGTCTTGCCGTCAAACTCCTCTTTGCGCTTAAGAGACTTGTTCTCCGCAATGATCTGATCCATGACAAACTTGAGTGGGAGAACGGGGATGCCGAGCGACACTGCGAGGCGCTGGTCGTCAGCGGTATCGTCCGCGTTGCCTCCCGCCACAATCATCACGTCGACCTACAAGCGTGAGCGATCAGGCGAGCCATTCCATGCACGCAATAGATATACGCATATTCATCTCGACGCGAAAGGACACCGAGGGGACGAAAGCAGAACAGCTAGGCTCGGCGTACCGAAGAGTTCAGGTGGCCAACGATGATGGCGCCAGCGACTTCAAGCCGCTTCGTGAGCACGGCTGGGCCTGAGCCGCGCACGGCAATCGTCTTCCCAGAGAGGCTACCGAGAGAGAGGACGGTCCTAAGGGACAAAGGAAAAGGTGATGAAGAGGGCGACCGCAGAAGCGGCAAAATGATGGCAGCGAACGCGTACGTGGACATTAGCAGAGCTTAAAAACGACCTTATGTACGACACTCCTTGCGAGATCAAAGCAGCAAGCAGTGATTTGATAGTTGTCGCCTTGTCGGGCAGGCTGCTGGCGACGCCTGAAAGATTGCAAATGGACTGAGCAGAGAACTAAAAATAACCAGCGCTCCCGCCCAAATAACTGTCCTCTCTGCCCTGAAGCGATTGGCCCGCGTGTTGAGGTAATGGGTTTGATAAACATTGTATTAAGAATGTTGAGTATAGCCATGTGAGGTTTGAGGTGGTTCATCCTCCCTGATTCGAATGACGCTTTCGAGCTGCCGTGATCGAGCTCGAGGCCTCGAGCTGACGACAGACCGTTGCGGTGAGCACTTTCTCCAGCGGCCACAATTCGCCCATGGGAACCCGTTAACGAGGTCTATGTGGAAATGAACGTGCGCCACTGCATTGATGAGTCTGACAATGTTGGCCTGGGTGCGTGAAATTCACGCTCGCCGCCCTTCGTCGGCCTTGCCTTCCTCCCCTTCCCCTTTGACTTGCCCAGGAAAAGGAGAATACGACAATATGGATCCAAAATATCGTCGATCATACTCCAACAAGGCTCCAATGAGTGAGTGATTTCTGGGTGCGATGCAGCCGATGCTCCTTTCATCCTCAAGCTCCAAGCTCTGTGTGGCGAACCCTTTGGCCGAGCAGCGGCGCGGCAAAGCCCAAAGTCGTCACCCGGTGCCTAATATTGCTGGTGGACGCAGCTCATATCGCACCTCAAGTCGCCCGCTTTGTCGCGGTTATCGGCGCCGAGTGGACCGACCGACGAGGACGACTAAGCGGCAAGCTCTCTTCTTCCTCATATAAATCGGGGCCCCTCACGAGAGAGATATGTGTCATAGTCTCATGGTCCAAATTGTCAAGTCAATGGGTTTGGAGGGAATCGGCGGCAAGAATCGGCGGCAAACACATGTGCGTTCGACCGACAGCCGCCGATTCGCTTCACAACGGCTCCAAAACAACGCCACAGCTCTTTCCTTCTCCTTGTTGAGGGGATCTACATCGATGATTGATAGATCTAATGATCTTGGCTCGATCATTTCATATTCACACGAGATTGTGGTTGTGCAGGGGGTTAGCCGCGTGCGTGTCTCTCCCCATTGCCTTTTTGTCAGGCCTTTTTGTGAATCTTTCAGTGTGAATGTTTGCACTCTTGTTGTTGTCTCGCTCTTGGGCTTCATGAGCGTTCAGCCGAGGCCAGCCTTTGCGACCTTTTTCATCCGTGACTTTTCTGTCCCTTCTCTCTCTCTCCTTGCTTGGGACCCTCTCGAATACTTTTTGAGCTTTTCCGATTTTATTGTATTCGTGCGCAATTGATTTGGGACCGATTAGCGCCTCGGAACCATGTTCAGCTGTTTTCGCGCTGCCCAGCGTCCTTCTGCTATCCTGACGTTGGGTCGGCTTAGCCATGCTTATTTTGAATTCTTGTCTGCAGATTCTGATATTAAATGGCGAGAGACACCTCTGGTGCGTTGCCTTGACCTTCATGGATGTGCAACCTCGCTGCTCGACAACGCTGGGCGGAAGTGCTGGCACAACTCTGCATCCGAAACAGTCGCCACCCGTCCCTCGTCTCGTTGAGGCGCCATCATATCGTAACTCTTCTTGAATACTAATTTCTAGCTTTCTTGTGACTCTCTGTCATCAGTGCCCTACTTGGCACCCGAAGCGCTGCTCGACCTCCCATCCTCCAGCGCCTCCGAACCTCCTCCTCCTCCTCACCTCTTCGTGGCGACAGTTGGTCCACACCTTGAAAACCCCTCTCCGTCCGTGGTCTCTGGATTGCCCAAAGGTGCGTGACCTCTGAAAAACCTCACACCGGGCCCTGCTGACAGTCCTTCGCAGCTCTTTGTGCACATTCTCCTCAAGTGGCTGCTCTCCCCTCAATGACAATGCCCTGGACACCATTCTGCCATTCCTTTTCCGTGGCCGGCCTGATCCAAGATTATCGAGGGTTGCCGAATCAAGCTCTCTGAGCGGCCTTGCTGCATTTCCAACTGGCATTCTAACTCCTCTTAGAGGCCATATCTTCGAAACTCAGAAGCCTTGAAAAGGCTGCTGATGGCAAGAAGGTCGATGGCGAGCACGGGAAGAACTGGTAAGCGCCCAAATCGAGCTCGAGACATTTAACGGTGGCCTGAAGTACATGAAGATCGTCAAGCGCCTTTGCAAGAACCATGGCATCAACAGAGACCCCGAGCACCTCCTTATCATCGAGAGTGCCATGCTTCCACTCCCAGTTATCGCAGGAGCGGGAGGATTTCAGGCGCCCTCGCCTCCAGCGACTCCGACTCCTTCTCTTTGCCTTCCATGGTATTAATCCTTTTTATCGCTCTCTCCAGCTCTTGGTCGCACTCTTGCCCTCGACGTCTCTGTTCATCGTTCCCGTTGACACTTCCTCCTGAGTCGATCCCCTCTTCTATCTTCTCCAACCTCTAACTCATCATCCTCTCCTTTCATTCTCACATTTCCTATCCTCCAATCGCGTTTCAGTTGATATTGGGTTGTGGGTGACACTGTTGAGTTTCGGCGGAGCTTGCGCTCCCCGAATGAGTATTTTGTCGCTCTGTCGTTCTGTCCCTTTGTGCACAGCATCGCCGCCTTGGTCAAATTCGGATTCTGCATGATCGATTACCCTTAGCGCTCCATATGTAGGCTCTGGGTGCGGAGAGTTCCTCGACATTGACTTGGTCGGTCGAGCAATGAGAATGAGCCCGCATGAGGCTGACACGCACGTGGTCTCCTCCTTGCACTTCGACTGACTGCAACACGCAAGTACCCGATCTCTCTCCTCTAAACATTATTAGGATCGTTTATATTACGTTTTGGATGTTGGATCGATTTGATGACCGAATAGCGACTTTGGGTCGCGTCGTCTTCGGGCTCTGCCGCCTCCATGCGAGGTCTTCTCCACGTGCATTCGTTTCCTTTCTCAACTGACTTTTTGATAGTTGCTATTTTCGGATTTGCCGTACCAATTTACCTAGTTTCATCATGATACGAAAATCTTTAAACAAGACGTACTTGGTGTGGGTGGCGTGGACAGGTGCTGTGGTGTGCCTTGGATGAGGCCTCCTTGGCTCTCAATGAGGCGGCTTTGTTGCCATTGCTGTATTTGGTCGTTGGGTTTCGCTCCTGTTGACCCTAGAATAATTTTTATCGCTTAATACTGGGAAATTTTTGATCCCGTGTTTTTGCGAGTAAATTACGACTACGGGTAAGACCAGAGTCGCACTCTCGTGTCGTTCTGTCACGTCTGGTTTAATTACCCCAGAATCGTTTTCTTCGTTTTGCGCGTATCGATATTGTATAAGGTGAGTATTTTCTTCCCTTAGTGACTGTGACCGGTCAGTTGGAGTGAAGGAACATTGAGGGCACGGCCTCGGTCTGTTGGGTGCCCTGTTGAGCGGACCTCAAGCTAAAAAATCCCTCCCTCGCAATTCCTGATCTATTCCCTGCTAACCAGTAGTATTTATATCAATTCCCTATGGCGATTCGACCTAAATTCTCCATTTATGACCTGGTTACGACCAGACCTTAACTGAGGTTGGCGTATGTTTTCCGACATTGTTTCTGTCGCCGTCCTCGCTCTCCTTGGGCGCTTAACTTATAAATACGTTATTCGTTTTCTCCGTATGACAATTGTATAGAGGGTTTACTATTTCGATTTTTATCGGGTGGAGGTAAGGTTAAAGAGGTGAATGTCAATGCTGCAAGTTTTTTCGTGCGTTCCTCTAGTCTTAAGGTCATTGTCTATCAGCTCATTTGACTCTGGTGGAAACCCTCCATACTTGCTATCTCTTTGCTATGCTTCCACTATCGTGATCTTGTGATCTCTTGGTGCTGAATTGGTTCTTAGTAGGATATATCTGTGCTCTCACTGGTACAGTTGCTTCCGTCTTCCATCAGCATGGGCCTTTGCACACCTACCGTGGCCTAGAGCTGCCTAACAACGGGTCCACCACGACAACCCTTTGTCCTCATGCCCGCAATCGCTTTTTATGGTGTGATTTATATATTACGACAGGCTGACGACTCCTTTTTGGGAGAGGCTCCTCATGGTGCATCCCTTCGGGAGACCTTACACTCGCCTATTCGTTAACTCAGCACGAGCATATCAGGCCACTGTTTCATCAGAGATGAAGAGGAGCGGCAGCATTCGCCATTCCATTTTTTCGTCTTCTGCCATTACAACCGAGGAGCTCGTCAAGGGAGGAGGAAGTCCCTGATTCCTGAATTCCGACGCAGTTGTGACACTTGGTGTTTCTCTTCTCCTTGTAGTTGTAGCCCTTATCCTGTAAAAAAGGCAGTCTTAGTAATAGTCATATTCCGAAAGGAGATATGTGTTTAGTGCGGTGACCGTCCGAGTCGATGTCCCATCCGCTTTTCGAGACACCACGCTGCTGATCCATGCGCGGATTTGCCGCGACCCTTACACTTTAGGAAAGACTGAACTATTTATTTTATATCTACTTCTAAAATGGTGAGAGTTTCTGCTTCGCGTTGGCGACTTTGGGCGGCGAAAGCTCTTCGCCCTCGGCCTGAGTGCAGCTCATCGTCGGCGATCACCACGAGCGTCTCCTCACCAACGCCTCAAAGCTCATTAACAATGTTCAGGTGTTGGATTTGATCTTCATTCCTGGGGTTTTGAGAGGTCAAGCAGGCCTGCAAGCAAACGATACTTTCAATCCACGCAGACACCGGTGTCTCATCCGAATAACGACGGAGGCAGAGGTTCTATAGCTTCCAAAAAGTCAGAGATCGTCCTGCTATAATCATTCTCTTCTGCAGTTTTGCGTTTTTAAATATTAATATTATATTTATCATACAATATTTTCGTGTTCCGAGAGGAGACAGAGGAGGTCTCTGTCCACCATGTCGGCATGTTGGCAGTTCACTCAGCGCAGCCTCACAGTCCCTCGCCCTGTGGTACCACGCCCTCCAGGACTCTCGATTGCTCCGAGAACTAAATATCCATTATCTAGATGATTAATAGAAGCGAATTGTTATATATTTAAGTATTTATTCGGGTGGAAGCGGGAGGCCCTGGAGAGTTCGTCGAGCCCTCAAGGGAATCGTTGAGCACAGCGCCGCTTCCACGTGGAATCCTCGGAAGCGCTCCCCTCCTCCCGAGTTGTTATTATTTTATCATCATCAATACTAGTACTGTAATTTCTATATTAATATGATACTATCAGCACAGTCTAAGATGATGGGCGACAGTGATGGAGACGGACGAAGCACTTCCTCCCATCGTCTTTTTATCCCTTTCCCTTTTGCTCTCGCCTCCTTCTCTGTGTTTGAGATCTTATTCATTAACTTTGTCATTTTAGTTATTTGTGACGATTGCAGCGTCCTCGGTGCTCCTTGGATGCGGTGGTCCGGCCTTGTTTGCCCTCTTACCGGTCGTCTTCCGTGAGTTCGGCCTTGAATACTGGCAGGTCCTTCGCCTCCTCCCTCTCCCTCTCCTCCCCACCCTCTCCCACCTCTCTTTACTCCCTTCCCCCTACTCCCTTGTCCCTCTCCCTCTCCTATAACTTCCCTCTCTTTCTCCCCTTTCCTTCTCCCTCTACTCCCTCTCTTTCTCCTCCCTCTCCCTCTTCTCTCTCCCCTCCTTCACCCTTTCCCTCTCCTTTTACTTTTCATGACCTTCCACTTTGCTGTTTCTCTCCCCTTCCCATTCTTACTGCTCTTTCTCCTCTTTTCTCCTTTGGAATTGTCATCTTCTAGGTCGGCTTCATCTTATCAGTGAATAAGCTCTCTCGGATATTGTTGAATCGACCAGCCAAGATCATCTCAGAGCGCTTCGACACGAGATGGCTCATGACTGTCAACTTACTCATTGGCGCCTTGCTCGGCTTCCAGTTCGCCTTGGTCCCTCCTCCTTTCCCTTCCCTTTCCCTTCCCTTTCCCTTTCCTTCCTTTTCTTTGCTTCCGAAGTAGATGTCGAAATTTCTTCTTATGATGATTTTGTTGTAGCTGCCAACATTTTGGTCAATGACGATAGCGAGGATCCTCTGGGGTCCAATTTGGTCCTTCGTACGGCAAATCGGTACTTTCCCCAATCAGTTTCCCTCGTTGTTGCATGCATGCATTCAATCATGAATTTCGTTGGTATATAATAATGGAATAGGCATGATGACGGCGA
>Ga0154020_10005878_pt1 | contig 14403 bp, 14 predicted proteins | sample Klosneuvirus_201_FD_109709 | JGI IMG/M metagenome (GOLD analysis project Ga0154020, IMG submission 109709) | Active sludge microbial communities from wastewater, Klosterneuburg, Austria - Klosneuvirus_20160825_MG | ecosystem: Engineered > WWTP > Aerobic digester > Activated sludge | place...
CGGCCCGCACTTCTGCTCGATGAAGATCACGCAGGAAGTACGCGAATTCGCGGCGCAGCAAGGCTTGGATGAACAGGCGGCGCTGGCCAAGGGGATGGAAGTGAAGTCGGTTGAGTTTGTTAAGGCTGGGGCTGAGGTTTATAGCAAGGTCTGAGCTTCGCTAAACGGCTCGTAGCAAAGAGAAGGCGGCTGATTCAGCCGCCTTTTGGCTTTTTTGAAAATCCCACGGTCAACCGGAAAAAACGGCCAAAATTGAAATCTGCCGTGGCGCTCAATCTTCGGCTTCGTTCTCACTCAGAAGTCGTTTGAGGGTGGTAATCCGACGCGCCAGACCAATGGGCGTCAGTGAGCGAGGGCCACGCTCGATTCGGAATTCGATGGGCGCATCGAAGTGCGCAACTTCTGTCAGCAGAAAGCAAATCCGATTGACCCGATGAAAGCCGGGCATGATCCACTGGTCTGGGCCTTCGCCGCCATCAATGACGGTCCAAACGTGGTTGGCGTCGTAGTTGAAAGCGAGTTGTAAATCGTCGCCGAAGGTTTCGAGTCCATGGCCACCCCATATATCAAAACGAGCCGACGGATGTCTGAATGGACGGAAATGCTCGTAGAAAACGTCCTCATGGAAAACGGTGGTTTTTTGCATTCAGATATCCCAATTCGGCGATAACTGTTCATCCCAACTTCTAACCGTTATAAAACGTGCGATCAGTTCAGTGACCTTGCCCCACGGCGCCCCGGTAATTTCCTCAGCGTTCGCCGGTCGCAGTTCGTGGAATGTATGCCAGACGTGGTCGTCTTCGGTAGGTCCATCGCTCAACTGCCATAGCTCGCCGTAGAGCGGTGGAATTCCGACTTGCTCAGCGATGAAAAACTCGCCGCAATTTAGGCCAGTGCGGAGTGCTTCGAGTTCTACTTCGGTGGCGCGGCCTTCAAGCAGCAAACTACCCCACGACTTGTAGTTGCTAGCATCACGATAGAGATAATCGAAAATGCTGAATTTGGTCATGACTATCTCGGCGAGCGATTGTCCAGAAAGATTTCAGCACGGTGGCGCTGAAGAAAGGCTGAATCGGGAACAAAGCGGTCAGGGATTTCGATGGCGCGGCCTTCCAGTGGTTTTAAAACGGACTGAACGAAGGGTTCGTCGCGCTTACGTAGCTCTTCCGATAAAACGATCTTCCAGTCGTCGCTCAGCGTAATCAGCCCCTGATCGAATGCGCGGTCATGGATGGCGGAGAGGCAAAGGCCATTGCTCGGGTTCAGCCGGTTCGCTTTATCCTTGCTCCACGGCACGATGTGACTGGCGATCAGCAAGCGCGGTTCGGAGAGGCCGGACATGCAGCAACGGCCCCGGTAACTGGCGAGTACAGCGCGACGGAAGAAGGTTTGCTTGATGCGTTGCTCGGTGAAAACACGGCGGGTTTCGCCGGTGAAATCGTCGGGAATCTGGAAGTCGTCGGTTTTTGCCTCTTTTTCCCGGTCGACCGTAGATGTTGGATCAAATTGCTCGCGGAGCTGCGCGCACTCAAGGGCCAAGCCTTCCCAATCGGCGTGGAAATCGGCCCAGATTTCGCGGTCGAGATTTGAGGCTTTGCTTAAGCCCTTTCTTCCTGTGCCCGTAATTGCAGGGTCGAGGCTGGCGAAATTGACCAGCTTCATTGCCAGTGCATCAGCGGTTCTGCCAATCAACTTTGCCAATTCGATGATTTCTGGATTGCGTGAATGCAATTTGCCGAAGGGAAGTTGGCAGTAGAGGTGAAATGCGAGCTTCAGTTGATCTTTAGTCCAGCGGCCAGAACTCATGATGTTTTCAGGCAGCACAACCGAAGTGGTTGCTGCCGGCTCCCTAGTCGTTAATGACGGAGCCATGAGTTTAGCCGCTGCGGCGACCATTGGCACGACGGCGGCATCAGCCAGCAAGCGATAGGCTTGCGTATCCGAAATCGAAATCCTGAACGTATCCGGAAACCCCATCAGCCGCGCACATTCTCGCGGTGTCAGACGGCGCGGGTTTTTGCCTTCGCCCTGATAAACCAGAATCTCCGAACCGTCCTTGTAGTAGCGGGCGGAGAGGGTGCGGGCAACGCTGTCGGGATAAACCAGCCCGAAGCCAAAGCCGTTGCCGGCGGCTTTGTATTTGGCGGCGTAGCCTTGCAGGTAGGCCCAGAGTTTGTCGGTGAGCGTGTATTTGGCATCGACCTGCCCGCTGGCGTGCTTGAAGAAGCGGTCGCCGTCCCATGCCTGTTTCGGTTCGCTGCCATCCGTCCGGTGCAGGATGTCGGCGATGGTGTGGCGGCCTTTGGCGGGTAGCGGCTGGGCGTTCCAGTCGAAGGTGATTTGGTCGGCCTTGCGGAAGCCGACGATCAGGATGCGTTCGCGGTGTTGCGGTACGAAATGGGCACCGTCGATGATGCGGGTGTGGATGTCGTAGCCGAGATCGTCGAGCGAGCGCTTGATGACGTCGAAGGTGCGGCCTTTGTCGTGCGACATCAGGTTTTTGACGTTTTCGAGCAGGAAGGCGCGCGGTTGTTTGGTTTCGATGATGCGACAGACGTCGAAGAACAGCGTGCCCTGCGTTTCGTCGGCAAAGCCGTGGGCGCGACCGAGGGCGTTCTTTTTGGAGACGCCGGCAATCGAGAAAGGCTGGCAGGGAAAGCCGGCAAGCAGCAGGTCGTGGTCGGGGATGTCCTGTGCATCGAGCTGGGTGATGTCGCCGTTGATCATGTGGCCGCCGGGGTAATTCTCGGTGTAGGTTTTTTGCGCGTAGCTATCCCATTCACTGGTGAACACGCATTGGCCGCCGATTTCCTCAAAGGCCATGCGGATGCCGCCGATGCCGGCAAACAGGTCGATGAAGGTGAAAGCGGCATTGTCTTCAAGCGGCAATTCCAGCGGCAACAGGCGTTGCAGGCCGAAGACGTATTTTTGCGGGACTTCCTGATTGGCCACCCAGTGGCGGACGGCGCGCGGGGTGACGCCGAGATGGGCGGCAATTTCAGCTTGCGTGTGAAAGCGCTGGGCGCTGGCGAGATAGCGGGTGGCGAGGTCGGTATCGGGGCCGGTGTGCAGTACGGTGGTCATGGCTTCCTTTTTTATTCTGGTATATGAAGCGGAAATTACGCCGCTTTTTGTCCCATAGAAAGCGTAAGTTGCTGTTACCCCATTTACGTCCATTTACAGCTCCCTAACGCCGCTTAACCGGCTGCGGGACGAGTATTCGTTTTGTCGTCTGAACCGTTTCGGTCAGCCTATTTGAATGAAAGGACAGGGTTATGAATCTCTTTTCCAGCCGTAATGTGGAGCGTTTTTTGATTGCGGCCAGCGTTGCGCTGATGGTGCCGTTGAGTGCGGTGGCGTTTGGTGGGCAATCTGCCAATCCGGGGCGTTGTGGTGGGGCTGAAATGCGTGGAGGGCCGGGGACGCGTGGAGCGGGTGAGATGCCGCCGTATCTGCATGGCCTGAACTTGACCGAGGCACAGCGCGACAAGGTGTTTGAAATCATGCACGGTCAGGCGCCGGCGATGCGTGACAAGGCGAAGGCGGCGCGCAAGGCGGATGAGGATTTGCGGGCCTTGGGAATCGCGGCGGATTACAGCGAGGCCAAGGCCAAAGCGCTGACCGATGTTTCGGCGAAGGCGATGGCAGAGATGAGCTTGGCGCGGGTCAAGGTCGACCGGCAGGTGTTCGAGGTGCTGACGCCGGAGCAGCGCAAGCAGGCTGCGGAATTCAAACTGGAGCGGGAGCAGCCGCACGGTCGTGGCGATGGTCCGCGTGGCAAGGAGGGCGAACGCCCTCCGTTGCCGCCGCGCTGAGTTGGCGGGCGATTTTTATTTTTGGCCATTTTCCCCGGTTGACCGTGGAATGACTGCGGTCAACCGCAAAAAACGTCAAAATCCGGCTTTCTACGCCGCCGGCTTCCCCTTATCGTGTCGGACTTGGCAAATACGCTCCGGGGCACCGTTCATGATTACTCCCTTTCAGTCGCTGGCCTGCCCTTTGGACGGTGCGCCTTTGCAGAGCGACGGTTCGACCTGGCGCTGCGCCACCGGTCATTGTTTCGACATTGCGACGCAGGGCTATACCCACTTGCTGCCGGTTCAGCAAAAGCGCTCGCGCGATCCCGGTGACAGCAAGGAGATGGTTGCCGCCCGTCGGCGCTTTCTCAATGCCGGCAACTACCAGCCGATTGCCGCGGCGGTCAGCCGGGCGGTGCTGGCGGATCTTTCCCTCGATGAAACGGCCAGTTGCCTCGATGCCGGCTGCGGCGATGGCTACTACCTGCGCCAACTGGCGGCAGCGACGCCGGATCGACAAATACTGGCCGTGCTCGGGCTGGATATCTCCAAGTGGGCGGTCCTCGCCGCCGCCAAACAGTCAGCTTTGAACCCGGCTGGGCGGCCCAACTGGGTCGTCGGCAGCAACGCCAATCTGCCGGTACTGCCGGGTACGCTTGATCGGGTGTTGTGTATGTTCGGCTTCCCCGTCTATGCCGAGTTTGCCCGTGTCCTCAAGCCAGCCGGCCAATTGCTGCAGGTGGATGCCGGGCCGGATCATCTGCGCGAACTGCGCGAAATCATCTACCCGACGCTAAAACCGGAACGCTCCGCCGAGGAGCTGGCGCCGGCAGGCTTTGTCACTCTGGCCAGCGAAACCGTCCGTTTTCCGCTGGAACTCAACGGAACGGAACAGATTGCCGATCTGCTGGCGATGACGCCGCACCTTTACCGCGCCAGTGCCGAGGGCCGGGCGAAAGCGGCGGCGCTGACGACGCTGGCGGTCACCGTGGATGTGCGCCTGACGCGCTTTGGGCGGCGCGCTGTTGGCTGAGCCTTTGGTCGATTCAAGCGCTTGGTAAGCGCCTGAGCGTCAGCAGATCGGCCTCTGCGCTCAATGAAAAAGCCTGCCGGTAAATTGCAGGCGCAATGCTGGTGCCGATTACATTGGCGGGTACTATCCGACTTCGCCCACTCAAGAGAAGCAATTCAGGAATGCAAACAGAAGTTAAAGAGAAGCCCAGATACGCTGTCGTGGCGGCCGTGCAACTGCCGAGCGTGAATGATGTCGAGTTCGAAGCGTCGCTCGCCGAGCTGCGCGATCTGGCAAAAACACTGGGCTTCAAGGTTGTCCGTACCTTCATCCAGAAGCGCGCCAGCTTCGACACAACGGCCTACCTCGGTGTCGGCAAGCGGCAGGAAATACACCATTTTGTTAACCATGAAGCCGAGTTTGCCGGCATTGAGGAAACGACGCCGGGTGCCGCCAACCCGGGTGCTTGCGAGATCGACGCCATCCTTGTCGACCACGAAATCTCACCGTCGCAGGCGCGCAACCTCGAAAAGGAGGTCGGCTGCGAGGTGATGGACCGCACCATGGTCATCCTCGAAATTTTTCACAACAACGCCCGATCTCGCGCCGCGCGTGCCCAGGTGGAAATTGCCCGCCTCGGCTACATGGCGCCACGCCTGCGCGAGGCGGCGAAACTCGCCGGGCCGCAAGGGCGGCAACGTAGCGGTGCCGGTGGCCGGGGCGGTGGTGAGTCGCATACCGAACTGGATCGCCGCAAGATCCGTGACCGTATCGCCGAACTGCAGCAGGAAATCGTTGCGATGGATGTCGAGCGCCAGACGCAGCGCGCCCGTCGGCAAGAGCGCCAGGGGCTGGCCGGTGTCGCGCTCGTCGGCTACACCAACGCCGGCAAATCCACGCTGATGCGGGCGCTGACCGGCAGCGAAGTGCTGGTCGCCAACAAGCTTTTTGCGACCCTCGACACCACGGTGCGTGCCCTTCACCCGGAAAGCGTGCCCCGCGTGCTGGTCAGCGACACGGTGGGTTTCATCAAGAATCTGCCGCATGGGCTGGTCGCGTCGTTCAAGTCCACGCTCGATGAGGCACTGGATGCGTCGCTGCTGCTCCACGTCATCGATGCCAGCGATCCCGGGTTTGAGCGCCAGATTGAGGTCACCGACAAGGTGCTGGCGGAGATCGGTGCGAATGTCGTGCCGCGCCTCCGCGTCTTCAACAAGATCGACCACGTCGGCGATTCCGCGGCGCAAGCCGAGTGCGAAGCGGCGCTGCGGGCGCAGTACCCGGATTGCATCGTGATGAGCGCCCGCCGCCCGGATGAAGTGGCCAAGCTGCGTCAGGCGATCATCGCGTTTTTTCAGCAAGATTTGGTTGAGGCTGAGCTTTTTCTGCCCTGGTCGACCCAGCAACTGCGCAAGGAAATCTACGCCAACTGCGAGGTGCTGGAGGAACGTGCCGACGCGGAGGGCGCATTCTTCCGCGTTCGTGGCGAGCCTGATTCCCTGACCCGCCTGCGCCAGCAGTTGGGTCAGATTTAAGTTGATCGGCCGCTTGAGGTTCGCAGAAGATTCCTGACCAACGGAATGGCCCATATGAGCTATAATTAAAGTTCAAATGAACCATTTTGGAGTTCGCCATGGCCAAGGCTACCCTCGAACGTATTGAAAATGTCCAATCGGCAAATACCGGCGTCGAGCAGATGCGGGCCGCTTATGTCGTGCCGACGCCAGCGCGGGCGGCGGCCGGGGCATGGCTGGTCTATCGCGACCACTTCTTGAACAGTTCGGCGCAAACCCAGATCAGTGAAATCCGCAAAGGGGCGCCGGCCAGTAATCTGGTCGGTGCGGCCGAGGCGTTGCGCTTGCCGCGTGAGCGCGTCTATGAACTGGTCGGTCTGTCGGCCTCCACCGCCAAGCGCAAGCTGGCCAAGGATGAATCGCTCGATTCCTTGATGACTGAACGCCTGACCCGCCTGGGGGCCATTGAACGGCTGGCCGAGGAAACCTTCGGCGACGCCTTGCTGGCCAGCGAATGGCTGCAAACGGTCAACCTCGGCTTGGGCAACGTGACGCCCTTGTCGATGCTTGATACCGAAATCGGCTGCCGCGAAGTGTCGCGAGTGCTGAACGCCATCGCCTATGGCGGCGCCGCCTGATGCGCGCCTGGCGCATCGCCCGTGCGAAATATGCCCTCGACCGCAGCGGTGCCGGCGGCCTTGCCGATGGCGGACGCTGGCATGCGCAGGGCGCGCCGGTGGTCTACGCGGGCCTGAGCGTGGAAATCTGCGCGATGGAAAAACTGGCCCACACCGGGCACATTTTGCCAGCCGACCTGATGCTGGTGGGGCTGAGCTTGCCGGATGAGCTTGTGCTCTACGAGACGGCGGATATCGACAACCTGCCGGGCTGGGCAGCAACGCCACCCGGGGCAATTTCAGTTGATTTCGGCACCGACTTTCTGCGCTCGGTGCGGGCGCTCGGCCTGATCGTGCCTTCGGCGGTGGTGCCGGAAGCGCGTAATGTCATACTTAACCCGCGACATCCGCGCTTTGCCGAGGTTGAGTTTGCCGTGACCCGGCCCTTTGTTTTTGACCAGCGGCTACGGCCGCTGGCCGGGTGAGAAGGCTCCTATGGAATGTCGCCCGCACTGCGCCGCCTGCTGCATCGCCCCCTCGATTTCGTCATTGAAGAAGCCGGCTGGCGTGCTTTGCCGGCATCTGGACGCGGCTTTGCGTTGCGGTATTTTCGGCCAGCCGGAGCGCCCCGCCTGCTGCGGCGGCCTGCAGCCTTCTGTGGAAATGTGCGGCCTATCCCGCGAGCATGCGTTGAAATGGCTGGCCGATCTCGAGGTACGTACCTGTCCGGGATAGTAGAATGCTGCCTCCCAACTCTGGCTGCATTTCATGGACGCAATTCTTCTCCTCAAAGCCCTTGTCCTCGGTATCGTCGAAGGGCTGACTGAATTCCTGCCAATTTCGTCGACAGGGCACCTGATCATTGTCGGCAGCCTGCTTGATTACACCGATGAGCAGAGCAAGGTCTTCAAAATCGTCATTCAACTCGGCGCCATTCTTGCCGTCTGCTGGGATTTCCGCGAGCGGATCGGCAAAGTCATCGGCGGTCTGAACAGTGATCCCGTGCAGCAGCGCTTCGCCGGCCTGCTGATCGTTGGCTTTTTGCCGGCAGCCGTGCTCGGCGTGCTCTTCCACAGCACCATCAAAGCCTACCTCTTCAATCCGTTGACCGTAGCATTGGCGCTGATCGGCGGCGGTTTCCTGATTCTCTACATCGAACGCAAGGCCTACCATCCACGCGTCAATGCCATCGAGGAAATGAACTGGCGGGATGCGCTGAAAGTCGGTTTCGCGCAATCGGTCGCCATGTTCCCCGGTGTTTCCCGATCCGGCGCAACCATCATGGGCGGTTTAATCTTCGGCCTGTCGCGCAAGACGGCGACCGAGTTTTCATTCTTCCTTGCCATTCCCACCATGTTCGCCGCCACGGTCTACGACGTCGCCAAGAACTGGAAGCTGCTGCATGTCGCCGACCTGCCAGTTTTTGCTGTCGGTTTTGTCGCTTCCTTCATCGCCGCCATGCTCACCGTCAAGGCCTTGCTGCGCTACATTTCGAGCCATGACTTCACCGTCTTTGCCTGGTATCGCATCGTTTTCGGCATTCTTATCCTGTTGACCGCGCAATTCGGCTGGGTGCAATGGGCCACGGCCTGATTGTTTACCTGCACGGCTTCTGCTCCTCGCCGGCCTCGTGGAAATCACGACTGCTGGCCGAGGAGATGACGCGGCGCGGGCTGGCTGAACATTTCGTTTGCCCGCAACTCTCGCCGGTGCCGGCTGAGGCCGTGGCGAGTGTCAGTCGGCTGATTGAAGCAATTGATGGCCCGGTGACGCTGATCGGCAGTTCGCTCGGCGGGCATTACGCCAATTTTCTGGCCGAAAAACACGACCTGAGGGCGGTGCTGATCAACCCTGCCGTGGTCGACCGCCTGAATCTGGCCAAATTCATCGGTGATCACACCAACTTTCACACTGATGAGGCGTTCAGCTTTACCGAAAGCCATGCTGCACAACTACGGGTACAAGTCAGCCGACCAGCGCCGGGCCGCTATTGGCTGCTGCTCGAAACGGGCGATGAAGTGCTGGATTACCGGCAAGCACAGGATTTTTACGCCGGTTGTCGGCAAACGGTACTCGAAGGCGGCGATCACGGCTTTGCGAATTTCGCTCAATTTATGCCGCAAATCATTGAATTTGCTGGGTTATAATCAGTCAATGAATCTATTGTTTGAAGAAGATGGCGGCTTTAAGGCCGGTAGCCTGATGGCCGACAACGACAGCTCGTTGCAGGTCGAAATGCCGAGCGGCAAGCGCAGCAAGATCAAGGCCGCAACCGTGTTGTTGCGTTTTGAAAAGCCCGCGGCGGGCGTTCTGCTTGAGCAGGCGACGCCGCTGGCCGAAGAGATCGAACCGGATTTCCTCTGGGAGTGCGTCAACGATGGCGAATTTTCGTTTCTTGATTTTGCCCGTGATTACTACGGACACGCCCCCAGCCCGGTCGAAGCGACGGCGGTCTTGCTTGCCCTGCACGCCGCGCCCGTCTATTTCCACCGCAAAGGCAAGGGCCGCTTCCGCAAGGCGCCAGCCGACATTCTCGCAGCTGCTCTGGCCAGTCTTGAAAAGAAACGTCAGCAAGCAATCACGATGGAAGGCTGGATTGAAGCCCTGAAAGAATCCCGTCTGCCGCCGGAAATCGGCGCGCTGACCGACGCACTGCTCTACGCGCCGGATCGCAACAAGGCCGAAACCAAGGCCTTCGAAACCGCCTGCGCCGACACCGGCCTGACGGCGGCGCAACTGCTTTTCAAATGTGGCGCCGTCAAGTCGGCCTACCAGCTGCATTACCGTCGCTTTCTGCATGAACAGTTCCCGAAGGGCACCAGCTTCCCGGCCCTCGAAGCGCCTCGCCTGCCCAAGGATTTGCCGCGCGCTGACGTGCGCGCTTTCTCCATCGACGATGCGCAAACGACCGAGATCGACGATGCGCTGTCGGTGACTCGTCTGCCCGGTATCGGTACCCGCATCGGCATCCACATTGCCGCGCCGGGGCTGGCCATCGAGCACGGTTCACCGCTCGACGGCGTTGCCCGCGCCCGCTTGTCCACGGTCTACATGCCCGGCAACAAGATCACCATGCTGCCCGACGCCGTGGTCCAGAATTACACCCTGGCCGGCGGTGTCGATTGCCCGGCCGTGTCGCTGTACCTGACGGTCAATGAATCGCTGGAAGTGGTGGGCGAGGAATCTTGTCTGGAAATGGTGCACATCGCCGCCAATCTCCGGCATCACGAAATCGAGCCCTGGTTCAATGCTGAAACCATCGGCGGGCCGTTGCCGGATCAGCCCTTCAAGGAAGAACTGGTCCACCTCTGGCATTTTGCCAACGCTTGCGAAGGCCGGCGCGGCAAGCCTTCGGCGATGCAGGGCAACAACGACTACAACTTCGCCATCGCGGGCGATCTGGCCGATCCCGACCGTTGCATCGTTGAAATCAGCGAGCGCAAGCGCGGCAGCCCGCTCGACAAACTGGTTGCCGAACTGATGATCGTCGCCAACTCGACCTGGGGCGGCCTGCTCGCCGAAAAAAACATCGCCTGCCTGTATCGTGCACAGACGCAGGGCAAGGTGCGGATGACCACCTCGCCGTTGCCGCACGAAGGTTTGGGTGTGCCGCAATACGCCTGGATGACCTCGCCGCTGCGTCGCTACTGCGACATGGTCAATCAATGGCAATTGATTGCCTGTTTGAAGGGTGAAACACCGGCTTTCGCCCAGAAATCCGCCGAATTGTTCGGTGCCATGCGCGATTTCGAAACCACCTACGCTGCCTACGCCGATTTTCAGCGCCTGATGGAGCGCTACTGGTGCCTGCGCTGGCTGCAACAACATGGCGTGACCGAAATCGACGCCACCGTGCGCCGAGAGCAACTGGTCAAGATCGACCACCTGCCGTTGATGTTGCGTGTACCGTCGCTGCCTGGGGACTTGGCACCCGGCCAGCGCGTGCATCTGGCGATTGAAAGTATCGATCAGTTCGCACCCGAACTGACTTGCCGCTTCCTCAAGCTGCTCGGCGAAACAACGCCGGCGGCGGATGCCGGGGAGTGCGTGGAGGAAGCTGGGGAAGTGGAGGGGCAGTGAGCCTTGCCGGATCAATGCTGCTGAAACGCCTGCTGGCCTTTTTCCCGACGCTATCACCTCTTGCCTGGGGTGTCGGCATTTCAGTATTTCTCCACGGTGCCGTGCTGACCCTGCATTTCAAGTTCCCCGATGCGAGCAATGCCATGCGCGAAAAGGCGCTCGACATTATTCTGGTCAACGCCAAGTCAGCGCAAAAGCCGCGCGATGCCCAGGCGCTGGCGCAGGCCAATCTCGACGGCGGCGGCAATACCGACGAAAAGCGGCGCGCCAAAACGCCACTGCCCTCGACACAACATCAGCTTGACGGTTCGGATGTCCAGCAAATGCAGCGCCGGGTGCAGGAACTGGAGTCGATCCAGCGGAAAATGCTGACCCAGGCCAAGAGCTTGCGCAACGTGGCGGCCAGCCAGACCGCCAGCGAGCAGCCGACACCGGCGCCAAGTGTCAGTGGCCTTGATCTTGCCGAATCGGCACGAGCCATGGCGCGGCTGGAAGGTGAAATCAGCAAGACAACCGACGAATACAGCAAACGGCCACGCAAGAAATTTATCGGCGCGCGTGCCGAGGAATATCGCTTCGCCCAGTACATTGAAAATTGGCGGCAGAAAATCGAGCGTATCGGGACGCAGAACTACCCGGCGGCGGCACGTGGCAAGCTCTACGGTTCGCTGTTGCTGACCGTTTCGATCAATGCCGATGGCAGCGTGACGCGGATCGATATCAACCGTTCGTCGGGCCACAAGGTGCTGGACGAGTCGGCGCGCCGCATCGTCCGGATGGCCTCACCTTATTCACCTTTCCCGCCGGAGATCAGTCGCGATACCGACGTTATTGAAATAACCCGTACCTGGTATTTCACCCAGGGCGACCAGTTGTCTGCCAAATGAGGTCTGCCAAATGACCGATCTTTACGCTGTTTTCGGCAATCCGATTGCCCATTCCAAGTCGCCGGCCATCCATGCCGCCTTTGCCCGGGCCAGCGCCCAGGATTTGATTTACGAAGCTCGCCTTGCTGCGGTCGACGGCTTTAAACAGGCAATTTCCGATTTTCAGGCGGCGGGCGGCAAAGGCGCCAATGTCACCGTGCCCTTCAAGGAAGAGGCCTATCGCCTTTGCACGCGGCTTTCCGAGCGCGCTGCTCGGGCCGGGGCGGTCAATACACTGGTTTTCAATGGCCCCGAAATATTTGGTGACAACACCGATGGCGCCGGCCTGGTATGTGACATCACGCATAACCTCGCCTGTCCACTAGCCGGCCAGCGCATCCTGCTGCTCGGTGCCGGTGGTGCCGCACGCGGAGTGATCGCGCCGCTGCTCGCTGCTCGGCCAGCCTCCTTGTTCATCGCCAATCGGGGCGCCGACAAGGCCAAGGCGCTGGCCAAGGCGTTTTCGGACATTGCTGCGGTCAACGCGGGAAATTTCGCTGAAACAGCAGATAAAAGTTTCGATATCGTGATTAACGCGACCTCAGCCAGCCTGTCTGGCGAAAGCCTGTCGCTACCGCCGGGGCTCTTTGCAACCGGTAGTCTGGCTTACGACATGATGTACGGTAAAGGCGAAACCCCTTTCATGGCGCTGGCCCGACAACAGGGTGCCGCCCGCTGCGCCGATGGCCTTGGCATGCTGGTTGAACAGGCGGCGGAGGCATTCTTCGTCTGGCGTGGCGTCCATCCGGCAACCTCGACGGTACTCGCCGATTTGCGGACCGCGCTGAACACATGATGACGCTGGGCCGCTGGGTCAAATGGACCTTGCTTGGCCTGGTCGGGCTGTTTCTCGTCTGGCAGCTCTGGTTGCTCGGCTGGGTCTTGCTCTGGGGCTGGGTTGATCCCGGCACGACGCGCTTCATGGAAATTCGCCTGGCCGAATTGCGGGAGAAAAAACCGGAGGCACAGTTGAAAAAGACATGGGTGTCTTATGAGCGGATATCCATTCACCTAAAACGGGCCATCATTGCTTCCGAAGACGCCAAGTTCGTCGATCATGAGGGCTTTGACTGGGAAGGTATGCAGAAAGCCATGGAAAAAAATCAGAAGAAAGGCCGTTTTGTGGCAGGTGGTTCGACGATCACCCAGCAACTCGCCAAGAATCTTTTTCTGACGCCGAGCAAATCCTATGTTCGCAAGGTCGAAGAGGCAATCATCACGCTGATGCTGGAAAACCTGTGGAGCAAGCGGCGGATTTTCGAGGTTTACCTGAATGTGATCGAGTGGGGCAATGGTGTGTTCGGTGCCGAAGCGGCGGCTCGTCACTACTACAATGTTAGCGCGGCTCAACTTGGGCCGGAACAAGCCGCCCGGCTGGCCGGCATGGTGCCCAATCCGCGTTACTACGACAGGAATCGCAGCGCACCGGGTTTGGGCCGCAAGACCGGGATCATTCTCGGCCGCATGCCGGCTGCTGAAGTGCCCTGACACCAATGCCGGGTAAGCTCCCTGCCGCATCTTTCAGGGCCGATTTTGTCAAAACCCTGACTTAAGCCCGGTGCTAAAATGGCGGACCTTTTGCGGCGCCGCACCATGAGCGAAGACACCCAGCTTTCCGACACCGAAGACTTGCAGGAGCGCCTCGCCGAGGTGCAAACCCTGCTTGCCCGGCACAAGCTGGTCGAGGGGCTGGTGCACCGCCAGGAGGGGCCGCGCCACGATATTGTCGAAGACATCGTTCATAAGCAGCATTTGAACGAACTCCAGCAGAAGCTGGAGCCGATGCATCCGGCCGACATTGCCTACATTCTGGAAGCGCTGCCGCTCGAAGAACGGCTGATTGCCTGGGATCTGGTCAAGGCTGAGCGCGACGGCGAGATTCTGCTGGAGGTTTCGGACGCGGTTCGCGAGACGCTGATTGAGTCGATGGAGCGTACCGAGCTGGTCGCAGCGGCGGAAACGCTCGATGCCGACGAACTGGCCGACCTTGCACCCGACTTGCCGCAAGGGGTTATCGACGACGTTTTCCGAGGTTTGTCGGTCGAAGAGCGCGAACAACTCCGCGCCGCCATGTCTTATCCCGAAGAGTCGGTCGGTTCGATCATGGACTTCGATATGGTCACCGTGCGCGAGGATATTACGCTCGAAGTGGTGCTGCGTTATTTGCGCCGTTTCGACGAACTTCCCGACCATACGGACCAACTTTTCGTCGTTGACCGCGACGAACGCCTGATGGGCGTGCTGCCGCTGAATATCCTGCTGATCAACGAGGTGGATGTTGAAGTCGGCGCCTTGATGCAGACCGATTTCGTCGAACTCGAACCGGACGATTTCGCCGACGAGGCGGCCAAGGCCTTTGAGCGCTATGACCTCGTTTCGGCCCCTGTTGTCGATCCGGATGGCCGGCTGGTTGGCCGCGTCACCGTCAATGCGGTGGTGGACTTCATTCGTGAAGAA
>Ga0154020_10005880_pt1 | contig 14400 bp, 21 predicted proteins | sample Klosneuvirus_201_FD_109709 | JGI IMG/M metagenome (GOLD analysis project Ga0154020, IMG submission 109709) | Active sludge microbial communities from wastewater, Klosterneuburg, Austria - Klosneuvirus_20160825_MG | ecosystem: Engineered > WWTP > Aerobic digester > Activated sludge | place...
CAAAAAACAGTGTCACAAGCAAAGGAGGTGGGGCGAGGGCGAGCCAGGGGCGGGAACGGTGACGTGCCTGGATCTCGCGGCCCTTTTCAAGTGGCGTGAGCTTCGGATCGCGCTGCACTTCGAGGATGCGTTTTCGCATCTCGCGGTGGAAGTCCTGCTCCGATGGCGCGTCTTTGTCCTTCTCCATGGCGCTGAAGGGAACTGAGCTATCGGCGAGGAGGTCGCCAGTCTTCATGCCCGCCCTCCATTGTTATTCTCTTTCCCATTGCCAATGGCTGCTGCGCGTCCACCGTTGCGATCGCAAGAGGCGCTCGTGTCAGCATCGGGATGGTCGCTTCAGGTATCGCAGAGTGAGGCGACGGCAGCGTTAGCAGTGGCGGAGGCGTTCCTCGTTGAGAAGGGCGTGCGAGGGCGAGTGCTCATGTGCCGCCTCACTGGCAGCACTGCCTATGGCCTCGCCCATGCCAAGAGCGACAAGGATTACGTTGGTATCGCTTCTTACTATTTTTATCGTATTATTCGCGCTTTATTGGATCGAAATATCTCTGAGCGACGGTCGAGTTCGACCTTCGGCTTCGAGCTCTCGAGGTTACAGGGAAGTCAGTAAGTGTTTCTGTGCTTTAAGATCAATGAGTGTAATATTAATATTACTATTTACTTTATAATATTTTGCGTTTTGAGGATTGGCGGAGCTGGTGTCTATTTGCTCCACTGTTCCGTTGCTTTTCTCATCTCGTTGTGGTGATAGGGGTTTACGCCTTCGAGACGGAGGAGATGTTTCTCGTGGAGCCCCACTTGCCCCGTGATCCCTTATCGACCTTACCGAGTGAAGACGAATCGGTGATTGATGTCACTTTATATGAGGTGGGTCAGTTTGCCAACTTGCTCCTCCAAGGCAACCCATTCTGCATCGAGGCGCTCTTCTCCCCTCACCCTGGCTTTGAGACATCAGCATGGCGATCTCTCCGAGCCTTGGTGAGGGCGAGTGACATCTTGTCAGCGCTTAGCGTCGATCAGTTTCTTAGCTATTCGCGGCACACTCTCGATAAGCACTCGTCGAAGAAGCGCGTGCTCTCAGGGAAGCGCATCTACCATTCCATCCGGTATTCACTTCTTGCAAAATCATATTTTTTTATGTTAGCGGTTCACTCCTCTTTGTTGAGGTTATTATATGAGGCTCGTCGTATCGTGCGAGGCGGAGAGCCGTTGGTAAAACTGCCCGATGGACCCGAGAGCGACGAGCTCAAGCGCATCCGAGCCGACCTTCGCTCGACAGAGGAGATCCTCGTCCGCCTCCACTCACTCTCAGATGAATGTTTTATACTCTGTTGCATCTTCATGGATAGTATTGATGTAGGCGCTGGCCAAATCATTGATGGACGAGATTGAGTCGTTGAAGCCGTGGCCGCTGCCTGATAAGCCCAATTACGACGTGTTGAATGATTGGGTATCGATCTCATTTTACTTTCCTCTTCCTTTTCATTATATCTATTTCTCTCCACTTCTTCGAAACACAATGGTTCCGATTCATCTTGTTGCTGATGACTTTTGTAGGCGGTGAAAATTCGACTTGATCTCTTCGAGGACTTCCTGCGCATCGATATGTGATTCCAAAAGCCTTCGAATCGGTTTCAGTTTCAATAGCTGGCTGCGGCGGTTTTTAATGATGGCTCGAGAGCCTCGACGACGTCGGGCTCTCAGTATTTTCATATTGTAAATGTCGTGATTAGTAAAGTCTCCCTCACTTATTCTCTACTCTTCACCAATAGAGCCATCCTCGGCGCCACAGTCGGTTGCCATCAACCGCTTGCCCGCCTTGCCATCAAATAGGACAATCATGTATTCACAAGAACGACAACCACGAACGGAAACCAGGGGCAATAGAGCGCCTTACTTCTCCTCCTTGGGCATTTTATGCGTGTTAAGGTCGAGCTCGGCCATGCGCCGCCGATACGCTTCTTGTTCATTCATAGTGATTCCTGAGGGACCCATATCTGCAACCGCTGTACGCCGAGCATCAACATCAGGTTTGAAATCCTAGGGGAGAAGAGATCAACAATATGTGGTCGTGCCCATGAAGGGACGAGCAAGGGCTGAGCGAAGATCTCCAAACCATATGATCTCCCAGAAAGAAACGAATATCGGAATTGAAAAGTATGAAAAACCGTCGAGTAAGCTGCAAACGGAAAGGAGAAAAGACGACATGACGGCGAACCATAGTTGGCACGTTAAGGCCATGTGTCCGCTTCGCATAGAGTCGGTTGAGGACGATCTGATTCGCCTCGACCGATCGATCAAGACACTTATCGATACAAAATGATTCGCTTCTAAAGGCGATCAAAGATATTGAGAAGAGGGGCAAAGGGACAAGGGTCGCTGGGAAGAGGAGACGCACGCGCTCAGGGTATCTTTAGGGTATTGGACGCACTCCACGAAGCATTTCTGGCTCAAGCTCTACAGGAATTAGCGTTATATGTTATATATAACGTAAAGAGCGTTATATGTTATATATAACGTAAAGACAGCTCCATTCTCAATCTATGTCAAAGGCAAGACATTCGAGTCGTCGTCAGTGTCGAGCTCGGTGGTGACAGATGAGCTCATCGTCGAGACTTCGAGCTTTCGCATCCATGGGAAGGAAACGAACCCAAATGAACTTCACACCACCGAAACATGTTTACCATATTAAAATTCAAGGGAATTTATATTTTCGGTGCCGAGGGAAGCGAGGGAGAGGGCAAGGTGAAAGAGGCACCTCGAGCAACGAAAAGGTCGACAAGAGGAACACCTCGCTCTGCACCGCCTTGAGTTCTACCGCAGTCTCCTTCTCCGACTGATCCGCCATCGATTGGTATTGATTTACTTTTTTTTACTCACGGGCACAGCCTGCAGGTCAAAGGGAATGAGCTTGGAGGTGAATTAAAGAGCAGCAGTTGAACGGTCATGGCGCCTTATGATTTGAAGAAGACTCGATGACTCCGCCTCACGCCAGCCTAACAGTCACTCGCCTATCCCACCATTGCCCCTCCAGTGAGTTCATCAGGGCACTGTGGGACGAGGCGCTGATATATTATTCAGCGCTGAATCCGCAGCGAAGGTTCCTCGTCGATTGAAGCCCGAAGCCCTTATTGAACTTCTGCGCCCGCTCGCGCCGCCATGTCGCTTCCTCCTCGTAGCACGCTCGCCTACGCTGAGAACAATGTGAAGGAATTTTTCCAAGAGGTCGATTGGTCTGGCATGCGCGTGCGTCGCCTTTGACTTCCCTTCGCTTTCCCTCCTGTCGAGTCTTTGACCTCGCCCAAATTCTCTTTCCCTTTGCCTCCTTGGTTCGCTAGAGCTCTGTTCATTGCGAATTCCGTTATTAATCCATATATTTGTATTTATTGTTATTATATTTATCCTGTCAATAATGTCTGCGATTTCACGGTGAGGATTGACGACGCTCGCCGATCATCGCCGAGCTCGGTCCTCGAACTTTGTTGTCGTTAATCTCTCGTCAGGAATTCCATCGATTTTATTCTTTTTTTGTTGTTTAGCTTGCGATATATGCGATGACAATGCCACAAGTTCGCGAGGCGGGCCGCTTGCTTGGTCGTTTGACCACGGTGGGTGTTCCCGAGGCGCTCGGCAACGAAGGCCTCGCTGCCCACATTGAAAGCGTACGAGGCCTTGGGAAAGTTGGCTCACCTCATTCCATTGAAATGTTGTTATGTCTAGGCTTTGCGTGTCGCTGCCTCGACTGGCTCGCAACCACAAATGAGGTGGTTTTGTGATGAACTCTCGAGAGTCACTCGGGTAAAGTTTCTCGCCTATTACCCTCCTCGTCTCTTCTGATTCCTTATCTGATTGTCATCAAGGTCAATTTCCCGAGATACAAATATCAAAGGCAATCACACTTGGCCATCAAGGAGCCTCCTCACAGGAATGAGCCCGTTCGCACTCTTCCTACTGTGGATTATAGGTAGACGCTTTTTTGAAGCGAGAGTTCGTCTTTTCGCAATTCTCAGTGTTTTTCGTTTATTATTGTAATAGTGCGATGCCATTTCGATACGAAAGCGAAAATCGGCACAGGGCCTACCGACCCCTTGGAGATGGACCCTCTTACATCCCAGCTCCGCCTCCTCTTCCGGCCTCAAACGAACCCAATTACATTCCCAGTTCGTCAGTTTATGCGCCGCACGATGAAGATGAGCGCGCAATGAAGCGCCGTCGTCTGGAGCGTGAATCTGTAGCTGCTGTGCCGGTTTCACAACGAGGTATCATTTTCGCTGCAGATTTGATCTGAACCAATTCCCTGTGATATTCTTACTTTTCAGCTCCACCTCCTCCTGGTGTCAACCTCTCAGAATCTGGCGATCCTTACCTAATCCCAATGGGAGAGCCAATACTCATCTTCGAATCTTCACCTCTGATTAACATGTGCGGTTTTTCTTGTCATTCCATTGATCGCGTGCTTATTGTCGCCCACCAACTAGAACGAATGGGTGTTTTTCGGTTCGGTCGTCTCAGCATCACGGCTCTGCGCGCATCATTCTCCGCCTTTACAAAATCAATTCCGTTACCGATTTTGGTACTCCTTTCTTGACTTATGAATGAACCATTCTCGATGATAATGCCCTGACTCCTAGCGAGTCGTTCCCTGGTGCGATCCTCTACGCTCGAGTGGCCAGCGGAGACGGTTTTGACTCTGAATTCGTATCGCCATCCTGTCCCAACGAAATCGGTAATCGCAAATCATTTTTCGTTGTTGGAGTCCTCCTTTGCCCTTCATTGCCTTGTTCTTTAGTCCGGCATCGTCAACCTCACAGACAGCTGCAATACTGGGCTCAACACGTTCACGCTCCAACTCAAGACTCCTGCTGTAATTCCCCCTTTTCACGCAATCTTGGTGGCAATGTTTTTGATTCATTTTTACAGGTTTATATTGGCGTCATTCAAGAGATGACCTGCACTCGCCTCGAGGATCTTCTCGCGACCCTCAAGACGTTAGACACCCAATGGACCGTCAATTTAGGTGTGAACTCTTCGCCTACCTCTCTTCCTGAATTTGGTTTTACGATCTCTCTTTTCAGTCAAAAGTTCCTTCTCGAGTCGAGACAATGAGCTAGTGGAAGTGTCACGGCAAGTGACCCTGTATGACTCGTATAGTCGCTGTCGCTTTACATACCCTGGCCGCTCAATCACTTGCACTCATGTCCAAGTACGAATCTTTGTTAACGCTGCATATCAACCATCCTTTTTCTTAATCCTTTTCGTTCCAGGTATTTGATGTTGGTGTCTGGCTGCAAGCGAACGAAAAACCGCGCCGATGGAATTGTCCTCTTTGCTCAAAACTCATCCTATGGAAGGATATCCGCCTCGATAACTACTTTAAAAATATCATTTCCTCTGTCCCTGCCAGCGGTACTAATTCGAGGTCTCTATGTTGCTTGATCTATTTATTGATGATGTCTCTTTTTTCAGTTACGGAAGCGACATTGAAGGATGATGGCTCGTGGCAGACTCAAGAAGTGAAAGCCGTCAAGGCAGCTGCCCCGTCGAGTGTGGTTGTCCTCGATTCCGATGACGAAGAGGAAGCTCCTCAAGCGAAGAAGGAGACATCTATTCAACCAAAGCCAATTTCTACCGAACGAACCGTACTCGACGAAGAGCTGGCGGACTTTAGCGCTCGCCTCGATCCCGCGTGTTTTGATCGATCGGAGTTGGCCGCTGCGCCCGCTCCCCAAGCGGCAATCAGCTCTGCCTCTGCACCTCTTCAAACTCGCCCTTCACTCATTCGCAATTCTTCGCCTCCTCATGCTCCTTTCGCTCCTCCTGCTCCTCTTCCGACGCCAGTCCCGTTTGTTACCTTACAGTTTGACGCCTACGGTCGCCCATATCCGTTGATCTCGCCTATCACTGGCAAAAGTGGAATCACTCCACAAGAATTTGCTCTTCATAAGAAGCTCCAAAAGATGCGACAAGCGTCCATGGCACCGCCACCCGACACTGTGATCGATCTCACTGCTGATAGTCTTGTCAAGGAGACGGTGGTCGCGTCGACTTTCCCCACGCCTGCTTCCTTTTCCTCTCAAATTTCTCCCTCGGTCGAAGTTGGAATCGCATCATCGACTCCCAAGGCGGTTCACGCTGAAGTTCTTGTGGCTGATCCATCCGCAGGCACAATAGCAAGTGAAGGGTTGAAAATCCCTGTCGATCCTCAAAACGCGTCCAAGGATGAGGCGTCTGCTGTTGGCCTGTCTCAATCTATGAACCAATCGTCGGATGGTGACTTCGTGGCAACTCCACCGCACGCTGATCAAGAGGCGATCAGAACTAGGAAGACGCAATCTCGGAGCCCTGATCGATCGCAATCTCGTTCGCAAGACCGCCTTCGAGAGTACCACAGCCGCTCTGCCAAAGATGTGAACGACAGCCGCGATAGCGAGCGATCCCGCGACCGGCAGCGCGAGCGAGATCGTGACAAGGAGAGAGGACGCGACAGAGATCGCCGCGACCATCACCGCCGTTCCGAATACGACGATCGCGAGAACTCCCGCTACTCATCTTCTTCCTCATCCTCCTCCTCCTCCTCTTCTTCCTCGTCCTCATCTTCTCATTCGTATTACTCTCCCTCAGAAGATTCGAGTCGCCGACATCGCGATCACAATCGCGATCGCCGTTAGCTTTCCCTCGAATTGCATTTAATACGAACGCTGTTTCAGTAAAGGCGGCGCTTTCCCTCCTCCTCCATGTATTCACAGAGATCATATCATTTCTTGGGGTTGGTCTTCATTGACTTGACCATGTCGAACACCTTTGCGTTCTCAGCGGCCTCACTGCCAAAGCCAGCGTCCTTGGGCATCTTGCCTTGCATAAGCTAGACGGGGGAAACATATTAAGGATGCGGGAGAAGAACTGAAATAGTTAATGGGATTCGAACTTCGAGCTCAGTTGGCAAATTGTACTGACTCATGTCCTTCATTTGCTCAACCTCCGCCATCTTCTTCTCGAAGGCAGCGGCTGCGAGCGAATCTTTGGACAAGAAGCTAAACGTAAAAGAAAAGAAATATGAGATTGAGAAGGAGAAGAGGGAGAAAGTGAATGGGAAGCGGGAGCGGACTTAAGGAAGGCCTTGAGGTCGTCATCGTCGAAGTTGGCGTCGCGCTGTTCCTGCGCAAGACGGCTCTGACGGACTTTTTCGCGTTCACGATCTGCAAATTATTGAAAGTGAGATCTGCAATGTTGAAGGCAACACGAGCAGCGACATCACTGAAAGGAACACAGGTAAATGATGAGCGTACTCTTCAGGTGAGCGAAGATCCTGTCCATGCCAGCGTAGGCGCTCGTATCCTCTTCTCGCCGATAGATCTTATTCTGCTCGTAGCCTTGGTACACATTGCCCTGAACAAAAAAATCCATCAAATCCAGAAATGAAAATAAGAAACAGTTGCAGATCGATATTGCGGACCTTCATGCGGTCAAAGTCCTCATCCTCGCCCTTGAAGATAAATCGCTTCGGCGCAGGCGCAGGTTTCGCCTTCTCTTTTTCAACCTTTTTGACGAAATTGTAAAACGGATCGTTCTTCAACTCTGACAATAACAATTGCTTAGATAGACTGATGACATTGCTTTTCGAATTACAACGACATACCAGGAAGCCTCTTGATCTCAGGAGCCTCAGGCTCGTCCATAATGTCGTCCTCGTCAACTAGAAGCAAGCTGAGGGGGACGACGACACCGAAAAAAGAGATCTTGGAGGATTCGCACTTTCTTCATTGGAGAATTCGTCATCATCTTTGGGTTCGTACTTAGGAAGACCTGCGGCAAGCATTGCGACCTCCTGAGCTTGGGCTTGGTTGAAATTGGTCTGCGCAGAAAGCGATGAAATCGTGCGAGAGATATGTGGGTGAAAGGGAGGTACCTCCGCGTCCAGAAGAAGTCGAACGGTTTCAGGATCAAATTTTCCTCGTTGAAGAGCATCAAGTCGTCCTGTTGACATCACAATATATATAAAAAAGCGATGCAATGCCGACGAGATGAATGGTACGCTCGATGAGGGCAAACATCTTTTCGTCGCGGGCTTTGTAGTAGGCAGCAAACTCCTCTTGCGTCGAGTAAACGACATGCTCAATCTCTTTATCGCACTCTTGACGAAGGGTGGATGAGAAGGCCCTTCCAGACTCCGTGTATCTAACAATGATCCGTAATCTCAGAAAAAAAAAAGCGGGCGGAGCGAAGGAGGAGGACTTGAGTTCCACTTGCTTGATGCGATTCTGCAATGTGTGCCAATAAAAGCTGAAGTCTGGAAGCTTCACAATCTCTTTAACGCGCTCTTCCAACTCGAGGCGTTCGTTATCCAACTCTAAAAAGGGAAATTTCACAACCTGGTGGATGGGTCAATGGGCCGGAGGGCGCGAACGCTTATAAACGGCGCGCATTTCCATGGGCACATCGTATCGATCGCTTTCATTCTGCCATTCCAAGCGCTTCTCTCGTCCAGTTTCATCAATCGTTGCCAGTGATGTATCTTGGGGCTCCCTAGAGAGATAATATGAAACGAGCTCAAGGATTGCTCGAGCTCGAGGGTTCTCGCTGAACTCATTGGCCGGAAGACGGCAGGGGTCCAAATACTCACAATTAAAATTAAAACTATTTGCGTTGAAGTTCTTCCTTCTTGCAAGCGAATCCGAGGGGCAGCAAGAGAAGGAATTCGTGCGCCGAAGACGCGAGCTCGACCACGACGCTCAACCCAACACCGCAAAATGGACACAACACCGCTCCAAAATATATTATCATTGGAAGCATATCAATATTAGCATTATAATCATCGATTTAGTACTTGAGGGTGCTGGCGGCGCCTTTCTGAGCGGGGCGGGGCGCTTGCTGTGACGCGCTCTGTTGACCGGCCGCACGGTGCGCGCTGCTGCCGTTGTTGCTCGATCGCGGCTTTGTGTCTTTGTTCATGTGGCTACTGTAGGTCCTCCTCTGCACATGTGTCGACTGCCGCGACAGGGCGACGACGAGGGCCCTCATGGCTGACCTCTTCACCCCCAAAAAGAGAGTGGCCGAATGAGGGAGTGGAAAGTCCGTCAACATGTATTCATGCAGACAAGACAAAACCTTCCGTACTCTATATCACACAATGGAAATACATGAATAATATAATTTTACGGTCATGAAGAGGAAGCCGAGGCGTTAAGCTGCTCCAGCAGCTTCGTTCTGGTCGCCTTTCGCCGTTGAGCGTCCTCGTCCAGCTGAGCGGCCGTCATTTTCGACCAGTCGCGAATATCCGTACATCCTTCATAAGGAATGAAAATTTAATGAAAGGAAACGCTTGGCATGAAAAGAAAATCAATTCGAAGAGGAAGGATCATCCCCATGCCTTTGTATGTAGCGAAGAACTCACGGTGGTTGAGGTGAGGATTGTTCTGCTGGCCGACGACATGGGAGACATCGCAGTAGAAAAGCTGTGACCGCTCCTCGATAGCGACATAACATCCATCATGCTCATATCTAAACATGAGAGGAGTCAGACGAGTACAATGGCACCCAGAGCCGAGCAGAACAGACGGCATTTGATCGATGATTGATCTCGTACTTATCGATTAAGTCAAAGTAATCGATTGGCGAACATTTAAATCCTCCAGTTTCAATCATCTCTTTGATGAGTGAGGACACGGCGAAGCGGTTCGTCTTAGAGGGAATCAAGTGGACATGCGCGTGAGGCACCGACTGACCCCATTTGCCATACTCGTAGATCATCACAGGGGCCTAAAATCGACGTTCAACACAATTATCAATGAAATAGTCATGATAATTCCAAAAGCAGCAAACGGGAACGCCACGCGCCTCGTAAATGGTATGAAGAAGCGTTTCGATGCGGCGTTTGAAAGCGAGGAAGTCCTCAATGACCTTGCGAGGGGCCGCCCCAAGGCAGCGATAGTGCAACTTGGTGATGATCAGCACATGGCCTAACAAGAAAACGAACTTGATGAATCGATGGCACAAAGAGAGAAACACAAACCTCGAGAAGGGTAAGTCAAAGTCAACCATCATTCAGCGCAAAGCCAAGTCTGAGAGTAATTCAACGACAACAAAATTGAATATTATCAAAGGATGAAGAGATACAATGTTCAAACAGCAGCATGAAAAAAAAAACGAAATCCAAAGAACAAGGTAGCGGCGGGAAGCGGCGAGCGGTCCTGATTTCGTTATTCTTAAAAAATAACGAAAATACTGTCAATGAATATTAGTGACGTTAATTCATAGACCCTGATGGAGGGACCTTCAGCGACGGCGCCGAGGGGCACCTTGAGTAAGAAGTGCTCACTCTCGACGAGCGTCTCGGGCTTGATGATCTCAGGTCGACAAAAGGGGCACGAGAGGTCCTTCAATTCCTCTCCCATCTTTTCCCTTCAAAATAAAATAAAATAAAATAAAACAACGAGGAGAAAATTCATTGAATCTCATTTGAGAGGATGAGGAACAGCGGACAACGAAGATCGGATCGGAAGAAATGCCCGGCGATGGCAATCAGTAGATCTACGTCAGTAGCGGCGATGCGCCTGCTCTGGAATTCTCATATATATCGAATTGAAATGGGAATTCTGGTCACGTACCGTCGAATCGGATCTCAGAAAGAATGGCCGGCAGCTAAGTGAGCTACCCTGTAATAGCCAATCCGTCGAACTGCCTCGAACGAAAAAAGAAACGGACAGGGGTCAGAAGAGTGGAATCATGATAAACCGCTGTATTACTCTGGGAAATGAGTGGGAATCAGGATTTCTCATAGTATTTCCACTGTTCTTAGACGAATGACCAGATCACTTGCCCAGGTCAACTTAACTCCGGGACTTGACAATTTCTACCGTCCGGAGTTGGCGGTGGTGGGGATATCGGCATATCTTCTATTCATGCTAAAATTATCTCACTTACTGGGAATGTGATGCCAGATTATTGCTGTGCCTTTATCAGAAAATTCATATTGGTCTGAGAATTCTTGGATTGACAGATTGCAGCCATTGCAGGCCACTGAGGCCAGGTCAAGGAGGAGATCGGTTGGAGGAGATTGACGGAGTCGATCATGAAGGAGCCAGCGCCCGGGGACTTCCGGAGCCTCCTGCCATCCTTACTCTGATTCACTTAACTGAAGACTAAGAGGTGTCAGGTGTGTTTAGCAACTTCGATATGTTGAGAAGCGCCCTTGGTGCACTTGTGCTCTCACGCCTCTCTGGATCGAGACGTTAATTCTAACAGAGTCGAATGAGGCATTTTTATGTCTATGAAAGCTTCATTTTTTGGTATGTGATGGGGTGAGCTTCATCTAGCACCCACGCCTCCCAAGAGGTGCTCATAAGCCTAATTTGCGTGCACGTTGCATCATTTGCGTGGTCAGCCCCCAGGGGGGGTCAGCGACCTCAGTGCACGTATCCCCCGTGACGGTGACGCTAACGATAAACCTTTTGTAGTGCAAATCCAAATGGCAACGACGCATTACTTTCTCGTCCAAGCGCTGAACGCGACTGGCCCTGAAACGATCGTTCCTGTTCGCCTCATCTATCAGCCCAACAATGGCAACGTCGAAATTGCACTTTGGGTTCCAGCGACTGGCGAAAAGTTCATGGCCGCTACCACTTTTAGCACCAGGCCTCAGGATCACATCCGAGACTTGGAAAACGGCACCGTTCGCTACGCATTGGCCGCGCGGGCTCAAGCAGTTGCCACATGCAACCTCATCGATGCCACCGCTAATCAAGCCAACCACCCTCTCCCCTTTCAAGGCGCGAACTATCAGACGGAGGGAATGCGCATGGATTTGATTGCAACCAAAGCGGCCCTTCCCATTGTCCTTCCTGCAGCGTGGCAACCTTTGCCGTATCTCCAACAACCGATCGCTGCACAAACCTTCGCTAATTCTGGTGGCAATTATCAGCCCGCCGAGTACCGCATCGTCGGCTCTTGCGTTTATCTTCGTGGTCTGGTTTCTCGTGGGTCTGACCTCGGAGGTCAAGAGGCTGCCATTGCGCAGCTACCCCAGGGTGCTTGCCCACGCCACGAGCTGCTCCTCGCGACTGTGGGTCATCCATATCAAATCGCCCAAGTTCGAGTCTACCCTGATGGACGTATCACTCTCTACGCAGGAGCAGCCAGCGTCGACCTCATTGCCCAGAACACGTCTCTGGATGGACTAAACTTTTTCATCGATTAGTGAGTCCTCTGGCGTGTCTTCGCTTCTAGCTGTTCCTCAACTGACGCTGGCGACATGAGGTGGGACTTTCTGTAGAGCCTATGCAATCATAAAACCAATTTGATATTTGAAGAAGAATTGATATCGGAGATAATTCATCGAAATGGCCCGTCGTCGGAACTACGTAGTGTCGGATCTAGGTTGTCGGTGCGTTTATATAGGCGTGCCAGTGGCTGGGACCTGACTCACCTGAGGCCGCTGAGGGCAAGTTCACTTCCTTCATCGAAAGTACCGTATCCCTCTCACCAGTTGAATATTTATTTTATGATACAAATTCATATAATATTACGATGTCATCAGCTTTCGTTTTTCTGCTGTCACTGGGGATGCTGCGGGCTGTTCGGTGCTGATGCATTCTGACGTCACTCCGGTCCGTCTCCTGCCTTGGGCCTTCTCGTCTGCTCGCCTCCGCTCCCTCTCTCCCAAATTTCATCTTTAGAGCAATTTTATTGCTCGTTATTCGGCTTTTGTTCTTATGACCCGGATCCCGGCCAGCGGTCCCTTGACCCGTCGAGGATTCTCGTGTCTCTGCGACCCCTTTCGGATTCTACCTTCTCCTTCGCGATCTTGTAATACAGTATATTATTACATACTTAGGTTGAAAATGAGCATTGGTTGCATTGGCGCGGGCAATATCGGCAGCACTGTCGCGAAGCTCGCTGTCGCCAACGGGCGCAACGTCGTCCTCACCAACACTCGCGGCGCCGATTCCATCAAGGCACGCGTCTCTCTGACCTCCTCTATCATCGAATATCACATAAATGTTATATTTAAATATATTAATATTGAATCGGAGAGGCTTCAATGTCGGATATTTGTCCCCTGCCTCGAAGCTGACAGTAGTACTTCTATCTTGTGTTTTCGGTTATATAATACTCGAAATTTACTTTTATCATTTTTAGGAATTGTTGACGTCCCTCGGTCCCAAGGCCAAGTTTGGGTCGCTTGAGGAGGTGGCCAAGTGCGACATCATCCTTATCGCCACTCCTACCAGCGTCCGCTCTTCTTTCCACTTTTGTTATTCCATTGTTACTTTATTTATTGTTCTTTTCATTCTGATAGATGGTGTTTAGCAATAGCGCCTTGATATTCTTATTTCTGTTATATTTCCATTTCTTCTAGGCTATGTTTAAGCTTCCTGCGGATGTGTTCAAGGGCAAGATCGTCATCGACTCGAACAACTACTTCCCTGGTCGCGACGGTCAGATCGCTGACATTGACAATGGTGCCGCCTCCTCCGCGGTCCTCCAGAAGCAGGTATTCTCATTCTTGAAAATACATCTGTATAAATATTTGTGACCATTCTCTTTTGTGGTGATCAATTGAATCTCGATTGTAGCTTCCTGGTGCCAAGGTGGTGAAGATGTTCAACACCATCTACTTCGTTCACCTCGGAGGCCAAGGCGTCCCCAAGGGCACCGATAATCGTCGTGCTCTCCCCATTGCCGGTATTTTACATTGTCACTCGATTCTCCTCTGATGTATCAAGTTGTTGGAGTTTGTACTTTGTGATGTTGTACTGATAGCCGATGATGCCGGTGCGAAGAAGGCGGTGGCGGATCTGGTGGAAGAGTTCGGTTTTGATGTGCTTGATATTGGAGATCTCAAAGGGAGTAAGAAGATTGAGCCGGGATCGCCTTGCTGGAACGTTCGCCACTCCTTGCCTGAACTCAAGCAAGTGCTTGGCATGCTTTGAGCCTTTGATCCAGGCCCTGCTTTGATTTCCTTTGTTTCACCATTTCATCGTTCTAAATTCAATCATTAATTCATTATTAGAATAAAAATGTTTCCGAATCTTCTTTTGCGATCAGATTTGAATGTCGGCCGGGAGCCCGGGACGGAGGAGATCGTGCTGTTTCGCTCCTCCTGACTTCCGCCGTTGACAGAGTTCCTGGTGTTCTCTCCTGTGTGCCATTCCTTCCTCCATTCTCCCTTCTAACAATGCGGCGTGTGGCGATGTCGTTGTTGGTCCGCGGAGGAGCACAGCGGCGTTTCCTCGCGAACGCGGCGCCGAGCGGTCCTCTGCCTCGAGTCGCGCTCGACCCCTCCATCGTCACCATGCCCGCCAATCTCTATACCGAGGACAAGGTATTAATAGACACGATCTGGATATCATATTATATATGCAATTCTTATCATTTGAATCATGAATCGTGCGCGCATAAGAAAGC
>Ga0154020_10005881_pt1 | contig 14400 bp, 12 predicted proteins | sample Klosneuvirus_201_FD_109709 | JGI IMG/M metagenome (GOLD analysis project Ga0154020, IMG submission 109709) | Active sludge microbial communities from wastewater, Klosterneuburg, Austria - Klosneuvirus_20160825_MG | ecosystem: Engineered > WWTP > Aerobic digester > Activated sludge | place...
AACTTGGCTGGAGCGATCGCTTTGGCGCTTGGCATTGGAATCCAGAATTTCCCGGAAGGGCTCGCGGTCTCGATGCCACTTCGGCGAGTGGGAGTTTCGCGATTCAAAGCCTTCTGGTACGGACAACTGTCGGGAATCGTCGAGCCGATTGCTGGTATGTTGGGTGCGGCGCTGGTAATTGCCGCCAAACCGATTTTGCCGTATGCACTTTCGTTTGCTGCGGGAGCGATGATATTCGTGGTCGTTGAAGAATTGGTTCCGGAGTCGCAGACTTCGGGACATTCTCACGTCGCAACAATGGGGGTCAAGGTCGGATTTACGGTCATGATGATTCTTGACGTAGCCTTGGGTTAGCGCCAAGCGCATCGCTCTTGCATAGATCGCCTTGACTGTGTAGAATCCATCATGCACCGACGAGACATCTTGGAAAAGCTGGCCAACTTCATTCCTCGCGATCCGCGAGACATCAACTGCCGCGACCAATTCATAGAGTTCATCAAGACAAATCCGAACTGCTTTGAACGCTCTCTCGAAATTGGGCACATCACGGGATCAGCATGGATAGTGAATCCCGCGCGCGATCGTTTCCTTCTGACCTTCCACAAGAAGCTGGAGCTGTGGTTACAACTTGGCGGCCACGCCGATGGTAACCCGAATGTCCTTGAAGTCGCACTTGGCGAGGCGCGGGAAGAATCGGGCATATATCGAGTTGAACCGCTGTCAGATCAGATATATGATCTTGATTTACATCGAATTCCTGAGCACAAAGGGGTACCGGAACATTTTCATTATGATGTCCGTTTTATCTGTGAAGCCGACGACACGGTCCCGCTGATAATCAGCGATGAATCGCACGATTTGCGTTGGCTAACCGCGGCAGAGGTTTTGGAGCGCACATCGGAAGAATCGATCTTGCGGATGTTGCGGAAGACCCCAAAGAGAATCAAATAGTCTGAGCAAATGCATAGCCGTAACCGATTTCACATCAACGGCTTAATTCACTTGTTATTGGCTCAAAGATACAAAGATTTCCGAATTTCCCGTATCCTTGGAAGCAAAGGCGGGGATTCACAGGTATCAGAGTCCGGCAGAGGCTAACGGGTAGCCAAGCAAGCAATAATCCCTTGACATAGCCTTGCCGGAGATGTAAAATAATCAGCTAATTGGGTTAATAGCTTAGGAGAGAAATGAAGAGAACATATCAGCCCTCGAAGCGGAAACGGAAGAACGACCACGGTTTTCGTGAGAGAATGAAGACCAAGGACGGTCGTGCCGTTCTGGCGAGAAGACGCCGCAAAGGCAGACATAAACTTACCGTATCTGACGAAAGATCATAGATTTGGCAAGGGCTGTCGTCTGTCGGATGGCACTCTTATCCGACAGGCACTGCGTTCAGGAGATCGTCGCGAAGGCGAGCATATAGGAATGCATCGCTTTCCAACACCAGGGGTATCAAGCCGTTGGTGTTTTCGTGTTCCGAAGCGACTTGGTAATGCGCCAACCCGCAATCGAGTCCGTCGTCTAATGCGGGAGTATGTGCGTACACACAAGGAACTGTGGCCAGTTGATTCCGCTATTGTCCTTTCCGCAAAACAGACCGCTGTTGATCTGGGGTTTAACCAGGTATCCGCGCAGTTGGAGCAGTTGCTGACAAATGAATAAGCTGTTAGCGCAAATCGTCGCGGTCTTAGTTCGAGTCTATCAGATAGTACTTTCCCCCTTATTGCCCAAAGTATGTCGTTTTTATCCGTCCTGTTCGGCTTACTCGCTTGAGGCGCTTGAACGTTACGGATTTCTAAAAGGCACGATGTTGAGCTTCAAGCGCATCGGCCGTTGCCATCCGCTGCATCCAGGCGGGTATGACCCAGTGGAGTAATTGATAAATGTTTGATCGCAATACACTCATCGCCATCGTACTGATATTTCTCATCTTTGTCGGTTGGCAATTTTTCAATCAGCCCGCACCGAGACCGCCTCAGCCTGCCGGGATCACTGCCGATTCATTGGCGCAGTCGATGCCCGAGAATTCAGCAGTTGCACCAGCGACGGCGCCTGAATCGATGCCCGTTATGGATAGCGCAGTTGTTTCGCTTGATTCGATTCCCGAAAAGTTGATCAGCGTCGAGACGAAATACTATTCAGCTGTCTTGACCAACAAGGGTGCAGGTATAAGCAAGCTCACCCTGAAGGAATACAAATACACCGACGGCAAACTCTTGGAAATGCTCCCAGTTGACGCGCAGCCGGTTCCTACGGTGATGTCGGCTATCAGCGGATTCACGGATCACGCAATTTCGTTTACTTCCAACGATCAAGATGTCAATCTGGCCGGCGGTACCGGGAGCCAGATTGTGACGTTTACCGCGCAAATTCCAAATCGCGGCGAAATCGTCAAGCAGTTCACTTTTTATGCGGACAAATACGACTTTGACTTGGTACTGAAAATCAATGGTGTGCAGCAACTCGGCCTCGATAAGGAATATGTGTTGAGCTGGATGCCAGGAATTCCTGCCACCGAGAAAAATATCAGCGATGACTTCTCGAATTACAAGTCGGCGGCATATATGGCCGGCGAGCTGCAGACCGATGATTCATTCGAAAACGGCAAGATGGTGCGCGATATCACCGGCAATGCCGAGTGGGTTGCTTCCCGCTCGAAGTACTTTGCTTATGCAATAATCCCCGATAATCATACCAGCAATGGCGCCTACTTCCGCGGCACCGAGAAAACCAGAGTGGGAGTCGATGGCAGTTACAATGAACGGGTTATCTCAACCGGTATCATTATGCCTTCCGGTGCGAACCTCAGTATCGAGAACAAATTCAAGTTGTTCGTTGGACCGCTGGAATACGATGTGCTCAAGCACTACAATACCAATCTCGAAGACTTGATGAACTGGGGATGGAAGATTATCAAGCCGTTTTCGCACGCAATCTTCTGGCTTACGGTTCAGCTGCACAAGTTCATTCCTAACTATGGTGTCGTGATTATCGTCATCTCAATACTTATCAAGTTGGTTACATTCCCGCTGACCCGCAAGTCTCTGAAATCGATGGCGGCAATGAAGAATCTGGCGCCGAAGATGGAAGAGCTTAAGGCCAAGTACAAGAGTGATCCGCAGAAACTAAATCAGTCGATCATGAAGCTCTACAAGGAAGAGGGCGTGAATCCGTTCAGCGGATGCCTTCTGCTCTTGCCGCAAATGCCTCTGCTTTATGGACTCTATACGGTCTTCAGTTCGACAATTGAATTTCGACAGGCGTATTTCATCGGACTGTGGCCCGATCTATCACAGCCGGATCCGTTCCCCTATATCATGCCGATTATCATGACTCTGGCGATGTTCTTCCAACAGAAGATGTCGATCACCGATCCCAAGCAGAAGATGCTGGTGTACTTGATGCCGGTGATGTTCTTCTTCTTCATGAAGGGACTTCCGGTTGGATTGGTATTGTACTGGTCAATGTACTCGATACTCTCGATCGGCGAGCAGTTGTTGATTAAGCGCAATGACCTGCAGACGCTTAATCCACAGGTAAAATGAGGCTCCCGGACAGCGACGAGACAATCGTCGCGATCTCGACTCCTCCGGGCTATGGCGGTATAGGAGTCATTCGCATCTCGGGAAGTCATGCGTTCGAAATTGCCAATCAGTTGGTGAATGAGCAGCGGGACTTCCGCGAAGTCAAGTCACATACAATACATCACCGCTACATCAAAGGCTCGCTCCGCCGGACCTTCACCGACGAAGTTCTTTTGGCAGTCTTCATAGCGCCCAATAGCTACACGGGTGAAAACGTCGTCGAAATTTCAGCACACGGAAACCCGCAAATCCTCAAGCAAATTGTCGAGATGGCGGTCAATGCCGGCGCGCGCCAGGCTACGCCCGGTGAGTTTACACTGCGGGCATTCCAGACTGGCCGGATAGACTTGCTTCAGGCAGAAGCCGTGGCGGATCTGATTGCAGCGGAGGGAACGGCATTTCAGCAGGCTGCGGTCTATCAACTTTCGGGGAGGCTCTCGGAGTACATCGGCAATCTCCGCAACGAGCTGGTCGAAATCGGCGCACTTTTTGAAGCCTACACCGACTTCCCAGACGAAGATATTCCTCGCGAAGAGAAATCTGAATTGCTTAACAAGATCGATGGCATTGCCGGAAAATTGTCGCGCTTGGCGGACAGTTTCCAGCATGGCGAGGTTTTACGTTCGGGAATGCAGGTTCCGATTGTCGGACCGCCCAATGCCGGGAAGTCGTCGCTGTTCAATGCCATACTTGCCGAAGAGCGCGCAATAGTAACCGAGACACCCGGAACGACGCGGGACACGATTGCGGAGAAGATCGACATCAATGGAATTGTGGTTCGTTTTGTTGATACTGCGGGAATGCGCGAGACTGACGATCACATTGAAGCGGCGGGAGTTGAGCGGTCAAAACGGGAGATTGAAGCGGCGGGTATCGTAGTTGCCGTCTTTGATGCCACCAAGGCGACAGTCACGGAAATTCGCGAATTTCTTTCCAAGCTTCCGGAGCGCCAAGTCGTTCTCGTTCTCAACAAGATCGATCTCTTGACCGGATTTCAGATTGCGGACCTGCAATCTGAACTAGACAGTGCCGACCCTATCGTTGTTTCTGCCAAAGAACTGAAAGGCATCGATATTCTCTTGAAGAGAGTAGGCGATGTCATTGCTTCCTCATCGTCTGCTATCACAAGCGGTGACAACATCATTACAAATCAACGGCATTACCGTGCGATCCTTCTCGCTATCGACTCACTTCGCAGTGTGCGGCAGAAGCTTGAACAAGAAGAGAGTTTCGAATTGCTGGCTTTTGATTTGCATCAGTCAGTGGAAGCACTGGAAGAGATTCTCGGCAAGGTCACTAATGATGACCTGCTATCAGAGATTTTCAGTCGATTCTGTATCGGAAAATAGTCGCCAGTATCCTTGGTTTCTTCGTCTGAATAACTATCCATTCTATGGACACGCCGAACACGGCGCCGTACCACCACCGAAAATGTAATTAATCAAGTACACAGCATCTGAGATTGTAATGGCATCGCTGCAATCTGCATCACCCGACAACAGTGGATCGGGAGCGGATCCACCCGCAAAGATGTAGCTGATCAAATAGACTGCGTCGGAAATGGTGACGATGCTTGAGCCATCGGCATCGCCGCAAACAAACGGCGGGTTGTTGATTTGAATGGTCAGGCTCACGGTGTCGGATTTGGCTGGAATGTGTGAATCGAAGACTGCAATAGCGAAACTGTACTCCCCGGATTGGCTGGGAATGCCGGTGATTGTTCCGAGTGAGCCACCATTAAACTTGCAGCCGGGTGGAAGATTGCCGCTTGTGTGAGTCCAACTTAATGGTGGGGTTCCACCCACCGAAGTCATCTTGTAAGAGTATGGCACACCCCGGTAACCGGCTGGCGGAGCATTCTGATAGCAGTGAATTTTCCCGTCACAGTGATCGCCGACACCGTCACCGTTTTCGTCCGGCTGATCCGGGTTTGCGATTGTTGGGCAGTTGTCATCGAGGTCGACAGTCCCATCACTATCACAATCAGGCTTCGTCCTGACAACGATTATCGTGTCGGAAAACGGAACGCCGTTATCCTTGACCGTGGCCACAACCAGATTGGTACCAATTGACAAGGGGACAACACCGGTGAATGAACCGTCGGTCACTGGTATAACTGCTCCGTTGAGAGTGACCTCTGTGATAACAGGATTTCCGGAAACGCCGGTAACAATCACGTTTTCGGTAATCACGTGAGTACCTTGCGGAGGCGCGACGATAACCGCATTATCGGAGTTGTGTTCGCGGTTCATAATGTCAGGAACAGCCGAAATGCTTGAACCGGGAATCAGCATCAACTCATAGGGATGACAGTAGTCCATGTATCCGGAAGCTCCTGTCGGGACCGAACGAAACTCGCTGAACGGCGGGAATGTCGCTCCAATAGATGAAGGATCAAGATAAAGCCACCGGTTTGCCAGCCAAACTACTGAGTACATGTGTTGACTGTAGCGCAATTGCCAGCGGGTTTCGGCGATAGCAACGCGGTCACGTGAGAGTCCGACTTTGTAGAGCATCGTCGTAAGAATGTGGGCGCGACTCATGCATGTTCCCCAGACGATGAACCCGTACTCGATATAGGTGGCGGCAATCGCTTCGATTGATGGATAGCCGTCATCGTAACTCATCATGTAATTCCATGCCGCTTGCACCACCGGATCGCCTGGGTAGGAGTTGATGTATCGGGCATTCGTCTGTAACCACTCCCAGACAAGCGAGCATTTCATCCAGATTACGGAATCGACTTCAGTCGGCGCGGAGTCTGTTCCGATTGAAGCGAGCAGCGAGTCAATCAGCGCGTTGTCGGCGTCAATGTTGGGAAAATCAAACTCGGTTACAACACCGCCAACTCGGTGACTTGCGCCATCATTAAGTTGGTAGTGCACCAATCCTTGATTCAGTGTCTCCGCAAGAAATCCAGAATCAGGCCTGTTCAAGAAGACGTTGGTTCCGGCATGTGGAATCTGCATCAGCAAAGTTGCAGACTCATATCCTGGAGCTGAAGCAAGCACGGTGTAGTCGGTCAGATCAGCGATGGTTGGTGTTACATAATAGCCTGCAGAATCAGTAGTAACAGTGATTGCATTTGAAATGAAGTTGTTTCCAACGATTAACTCGGTGCAAGGGATCGGCCAACCGGTGGCGGCATCATAGACGTGCCCGGAGAAGATACCGGCGATTGCAGATGCAGAGCAAATCACCATGCAGTTCACTGTAATCGCAACAATCAATGCAAATGGTCTTGAGTATTTCACGGCACGAAACTCCATTTGTTATTCTGCAGTGGCTTGCGCGATCAGTTTTCGTGCAAACCAGAGCAACTAAACCAGTCGACGCCAATGATAATGTAGTAGAATATCCATTATAAGCAGAAACTCCTCTTTTGTCAATTAGCAACGACAGTTCGACCGGAAGCACACCAGTAGATTCCGTGGGTGTCTCTCGCTATTATGTGAGTAGCTTTCACCTTATGTCGTTCTTGAAAAAGACCGCAAACAAGATTCAGACGCGTAAGATATGACAAGGTAGGTGGTTACATGCATTGACAAATTCTGTGATGTGGCGAAGCTTTGATATGATACCTCGGTAGATTGGTAGTTTCACGTGAAACTGCCTGCGACGTTCCCGCTTGATTTTGGGGTATTTACCGCGTATTATCTCCAACTACCATGAGGGATTTCGAAGTCATAGTTATTGGCGGCGGACACGCCGGAATTGAAGCTGCTGCAGCTGCAGCCCGAATGGGCGCTTCCACGGCACTGATCAGCGGTGATCTGGCCAAAATCGGCGAGATGTCGTGCAATCCGGCAATCGGCGGAGTCGGCAAGGGCCAACTTGTGCGCGAGATCGACGCCCTTGGCGGACTGATGGGCTATATCACAGATCGAACAGGGATTCATTTCCGAACTCTAAACAAGAGCAAGGGACCAGCAGTATGGTCATCACGGGCGCAATGCGACAGGAAATTGTATCGTGAATTTGCCCAGGAAGTGCTCTCAGAGATTGAGAATCTGACTCTTGTAGGCGGAATGGTTGTCGGTATTGGCAATGAAGGCAACAAGTTCAGTCATGTGATATTAAACGACGGAAGAGAGATATCCGGGAAGGCCTGCGTTCTTGCCTCCGGCACATTCCTAAACGGACTCATCCACATCGGCGAAGAGCAAACCGCTGCCGGGCGAGTCAACGAGGCGCCTTCGCTCCACCTGTCAGAATCGCTGCAGAGTTTGGGATTCAAACCGGGTCGGCTTAAGACCGGCACCCCCCCTCGACTCGAAGGCAATACGATCGACTACTCGAAGATGGAACCACAACCGGGCGATGACCAATTCCTGCCGTTTTCGTTGCGGACTATAGGAGCGGTACAAAACCGAGTAAAATGCCACATTACCTACACAACTGCAGAGACTCACAAGATCGTGGAAGCCAATATCCATCGGTCGGCGATGTTTTCCGGTAATATTCAGGGCATTGGACCAAGATATTGCCCTTCGATTGAGGACAAGATTCATCGATTCCGAGACAAAGATCGACATCAGTTGTTTATTGAACCGGAAGGACTTGACACTTCGGAGATATACATCAATGGGCTGTCAACCTCCCTGCCGGCAGATGTCCAGCTGGAGATACTTCATTCGATTCCGGGCCTTGAGAATGTGATTATGAAGCGTCCGGGCTATGCTATCGAGTATGACTTCTTCCCGGCATTTCAGATAAAGCCAACGTTGGAAACGCGGGTGCTGGAGAATCTGTACTTCTGCGGCCAAATCAACGGAACTTCGGGATATGAAGAGGCCGCAGCGCAGGGCCTAATTGCCGGAATCAACTCTGTTGCGAAGTTGAGAAACCATCCTCAGGTAATTATAGATCGCGCGCAAGCCTATATTGGAGTGATGATTGATGATCTGGTTACGAGGGTACCTATGGAACCATACCGGATGTTCACTTCAAGAGCTGAATACAGGTTGGCTTTGCGTGAAGACAATGCGTACGACCGCTTGATTTCAATTGGACGGAGTTTTGGCTTGGTCACTGACGCAATGATGGAGCGCTATCTTGGCGATCGTGACATGCTCGATTTAGAACACAAGCGGCTGCACAAGACGTCGATTTCGGCTTCCCTTGTAGACCCCGATGCCAACGGCGACAAATTGCCGATGGGGATTCTGCTGAAGCGTCCGAATGTGAATTATTCCGATCTCGCCAAAGTTGATAAAGAGTGCGGAACGTTCCCAGCACGACTTGGAGAACGGTTGGAGATATTCATCAAATACGCAGGCTACATGGAAAAACAACAGCGAGAGATTGACCGTTTCCGCCAGCTGGAATCGAGGAAGATTCCTGACGACTTCAATCTTGAGGCGCTTTCGGGTTTGAAGAAGGAAGCAATCGCGGTTTTGAAACAATATCGGCCAATAAGCTTGGGGCAAGCTTCGCGTTTAAACGGCATTACATTCTCCGATATCACCGTGTTGATGATTCACTTAAAGCGTCACTATGCTGGCAGTGTTTCACGTGAAACAAATTGATGAGCCCCCGCCACGCATACTCTGACCTTCTGAAGCTACACTCACTCGGGAATGCGGCCGTCGAGTCGCAAATGGCGATATTCCGTGACTACCTCATCGAAGTCAACCAACACGTCAATTTAGTCTCCAGAAATAGGACCGAGTTCGTCATTGGCGATCTCATCTATGATTCACTGGCGATGCTGCCACTGATCGACTACCTTGAAGGAGCATTGTTGCTCGACATCGGCTCAGGCGCCGGATTCCCTTGGATCATTCACAAAATCGTACGTCCCGACCTGCGGATTGTGACTGTAGATTCCAACCAGCGAAAAATCGAATTCCAGAGGAGTGCCGCTCGCAAGCTCGGATTCTCTGACTGTCAGTTCTTCTGGAAACGGGTTGAAGAGGTCAACCCGATCGGTTGCGATTTTGCTATTTCTAAGGCCTTTGGCTCGCTGGAACTGATCTGCGCGCTGGCATTGCCACATATCAAGCCTTCAGGTAAGCTCATCCTTCCTCGCATCGCGGGCGAAGCCGCAAGCTCCGAGTACGCTGGATTCAAATTCGAGAACTCCCAGGAATATCAGAGTTCGTCTTCTGGGCGCATTTCAAACCTCATCACTCTCAAGAAAATCTGATTTAATCGATCAAATCCAGAAGTTTCTATTGCGAAATTGCGGTAGAATCATAGATTAGCCTTTCGAACGGATTCGCGTACTCAGGAGGGATTTCTGGCCAAGATCTTCGCAGTTGTCAATCAAAAAGGTGGAGTGGGCAAGACGACCACAGCCATCAATCTTTCTGCTTGTATTGCCATTGCCGAAAAGTCGACTCTGCTTGTCGATCTTGACCCGCAATCCAATGCGACTTCGGGAATGGGTATCGACAAGAAGAATCTGGCGGTCTCAGTCTATGATCTACTTAGCGACAACAAGAGTGTTGAAGAGGTCGTGCTCAAGACCAACATCAAGTATCTCGACATCATCCCTGCCAACATCAATCTGGTGGCCGCAGAGCTGGAGATGGTGGAGCGCAACAATCGCGAGACGATTCTGCGCGACAAGCTATCCGCAATCAGGGACTATTACGACTATATTGTAATTGACTGCCCACCATCATTAGGGCTCCTAACATTAAATGCATTGGTGGCGGCTGACCATTTGTTGATTCCGATTCAGGCGGAGTACTATGCTCTCGAAGGGCTGAGCCAGTTGATCAACACAATCGGATTGGTGCAGCAGAACCTGAATCAGAAACTGACGATCGGTGGAATCCTGATCACGATGTTCGATCCGCGCCTCAACCTGGCTCGACAAGTGATGGAAGAAACGCGTAATCATTTCAAAGACAAAGTCTTTACTACGATAATTAACCGCAATGTCCGCCTGGGCGAGGCACCTTCATTCGGAAAACCGATTATCCTATACGATATTGGTTCGACCGGTGCAGAGAACTACATCTCGCTGACGGAGGAGGTCTTACGGATATGAAAAAACCGGCGCTGGGAAAAGGCCTGTCGGCACTGATCCCAACGGCTCCGGCCGTTCCAATCGCGACCCCGGTCGCAGTTGAACCGGAGCATGGCGATAGATTTCAGATGATTTCGTTGGATCAGCTGGTGGCAAATCCGAATCAGCCGCGAAAATTCTTTGCTGAAGAGAAGCTGAGTCAGCTGGCAGATTCGATAGCGCAGAAAGGCGTACTCCAGCCGATTCTTGTCCGTCCGGTCGGAGGAAAATACCAGATCGTTGCCGGTGAGCGACGCTTCCGTGCTGCTGAACGACTGGGATTGGCCGAGGTACCGGCGCGCATTGTTGAGGAATTGAGCGACCGCGATATGCTGGAAATCTCGATCGTAGAGAATCTCCAGCGAGATGACTTGAATCCGCTGGAATTGGCGGAAGGTTATCAACGACTGGTCAATGAATTCAACCTGACGCAATCGGAGTTGTCAACTCGCGTCGGTAAAGACCGATCATCAGTTGCCAATACCCTGCGGCTTCTAAATCTGCCGCCTGAAGTCAAAGAGAAGATTGCTGCAGGACAGTTGAAAGAAGGGCACGCTCGCGCGATTCTGGCACTGGAAGATGAAAAAGAGCAGCTGGAGTTGGCTCGTAAGATCATAGAAGAGGATCTCACGGTACGCGCAATCGAGGAAATCATCTATGGCGGCCAGCGCAAGAAACGCGGCAGAAGCTTGAAGCTTAAAACGCGCCCCATTGAGATTTCGCAGGCTGAAACTGCGCTTAAACGGAGATTGGGAACAGCGGTGACAATACAGCGCGGGCTCAAGCGCGGAAAAATATCGATACAATTTTACGGAGATTCGGATTTAACGCGCATTCTTGAGTTGTTAGGGGTAGAACTATAAATGTCAAGTCTTGGACAACAAATTACATTGATGTTGATATTCGAAACCGGCAAACAACCGGTAACGATCAAGTTTACCCGACTTCTCTATTACATAGTGTTGGGTGTTGTCGGATTGCTGGTTGTTGTCTCGATAATAGGTACGTTTACTTATGCGAGGCTGATCATCCATTCCAATGAACGCGAGGAGCTGGTGCGGGAGAATGAAGAATTGCGCCGGCTGAATTCAAAGATCGTCTTGCTGGAAAGCAATCTGCAAGTTTATCGCAATATGCTTGGGCAAGTTGCGACTTTGGCAGGAATCGATTTGGCACAGTATGGCATGGAGGCACCGGAAGTTGGGGCCATTATCACTGATTCAACCACCATGGTTCAGGAACCGACTCTGATTACGGATCCAGTAGATACTTTCCAAGGACCTGTCGGCACGCCGAAGGGATTGCCAGTACAGGGTTTTGTCTCGCGTACGTTTCGGCCCACGGCGGACAATCCTAAGACGCGACACCTCGGTATTGACTTAGCGGTCAAACGCGGAACTCGCGTAATGGCAACTGCAGATGGCGAAGTCGCTTTTGCCGGATGGGACGACGCTTTCGGCTGGAAGGTAGTATTGAAACATCAAAATAGTGTCGAAACAATGTATGGACACAACGACACATTACTGGTAGCAACCGGTCAACAAGTGCGATACGGCCAGACGATTGCATTGTCGGGCAGTACTGGAGTCAGCACGGCGCCGCACGTCCACTATGAAGTGCGAGTTGACGGTTTACCGGTGGATCCGGAAGAATATTATGGTAAAAACAATAATTCCCAATCTCATTAAAGGAGAAGATGCGATGGCAGAAAATCTGAGCACCATCATCGGAAAAGATAGTGTTTTCACAGGCACATTGGAAGTCAAGGGCACACTTCGCGTCGATGGCAAGTTAAAAGGCAAGGTAGTATCGGATGAAACAGTCTCGATTGGCGCCACCGGCGAGGTTGAGGCAGACATTGAAGCCAAAGTAGTCGTTGTTGCCGGTACCGTTGTCGGAAACATCCATTCATCAGAAAAAACCGAAATGCAGGCTAAAGCCAAGGTAGTTGGCGACTTAGTGACAAAAAGCATCGTAATCGAGCAAGGCGCGATATTTCATGGCTCCTGTCAGATGAAAGGCCTAAAAGAATTCGAACAAAAACCCGATAATAAAATGGTAGATAAGAAGCCACAGCTCTAACCGAGTTGTAACAGTACGCCTTTGTGGATAACTTAAACAACAATGTGGAAATTGCCGTAACGCATTGATGAGCAACGTGATGTAGTCTGGACTTAACAGGACGATTTAAGGGTTATCCACAAGAGCTTGATTTGAGATTGTTTAGTATTTGATAAGGCGGACTCACTTTGGGCACATTCTTCCTTGTAGCTGGGACAGTTTTGTTCTTCAGTGGGCTGGCATGCCTACTATTTGTGTTTGTTTCGATAGCTCGCCGACTCAAAGACAATATCACCACGTCCGTTTACTTCCGCAGCAAGCGCTCAGCACGACCGTGGATTCTCTCCGCCGCCGGAATTCTCTTGATAGTTGTAGCTCAGGGCTGCTATTGGTTTAACGCCGAAGTCAGTCGCTTCACACCTTTCGGCGAAAATCCTCCCATGGCAAACATTGGATTCATCTATGAGGAATTCAAACAGCCGCGCATGGTGGTAAAATCAACCGATCAGAATAGTCTGGAAACCTCGGAAATGGTGCCGTTCACAGCGGACAGCATTGCTATTGGAGTCGAAGTCGTTCGCTGGAAGAAGGTCTGCCAGGTACTCGGATTGGTGGATTGTTATCGAATGAATGGCATATACTATCTCCACGGGCCGGACGATACTGTTTTGACTCTGACCAGAATCCCAAATCACGAACTCAACGGCGGACAGTCAGGGTTCATCTGGCTGGTGAACGCTATCGGGTCGACCTTTCCCGGGATGCTGGATCTTCGCTTCTCTCAGCCGATCGTCACCGACGGCAATTTCAGTTACTCGTTGCAGATATCTCGCGACGCAGTTCTCACATCGCGCCTGGTTGACAAAACCACGGCAGTGAATTATTCTAAATAGCTGAAAACAAATTTGGTCAGGCGCGTCATTTGTCCGTATAAGCGGTTATGACGCTTGCGACTTGCGCAGTTGGTTTCCCCCAGCTTCTTCATTGCTCCAACGGGATTCCACAGAACGTTCCAAGTCCCACAATTAGACGGTATTGTTCGGAGGAATAAATGGCAGATCAGATCAAAGAGTCCGCAGATTTACAGGCGGTAGAAAAGCTCAAGGACGCGCGGACGAGAATCAAGGCGGAGATCGGCAAGGTCATTATCGGACAGGATCGTGTCGTTGATGAGCTATTGATCGCCTTGCTTTCCAACGGGCATTGCCTCTTAGTGGGAGTTCCGGGACTGGCAAAAACACTCCTGATTTCAACTCTTGCTCGCGTGCTTGATCTGAAGTTCTCGCGTATCCAGTTCACGCCTGACCTAATGCCATCCGACATAACCGGCACTGAAATATTGGAAGAAAACAAGTCGACCGGTCAGCGCGAATTTAAGTTTGTGAAAGGGCCGGTTTTCGCCAACATCGTTCTTGCTGACGAAATAAACCGTACGCCTCCCAAAACACAGGCGGCGTTGCTTCAGGCAATGCAAGAGCACGAAGTGACAGCATCGGGCCATACATTTAAGTTGGATGAGCCGTTCTTTGTGTTGGCAACGCAGAATCCGATCGAGCAAGAAGGTACTTATCCGCTGCCGGAAGCACAGCTTGACCGCTTCATGTTCAATATCCACGTTGACTATCCTTCGTACGAGGAAGAGCACGCCATAGTTAAATCGACAACTGCGGTGATGCGTCAGGATGTCGGCAAGATCATGAGCGGGAGCGAAATTCAGCAACTTCAGCAATTAGTGCG
>Ga0154020_10005882_pt1 | contig 14399 bp, 8 predicted proteins | sample Klosneuvirus_201_FD_109709 | JGI IMG/M metagenome (GOLD analysis project Ga0154020, IMG submission 109709) | Active sludge microbial communities from wastewater, Klosterneuburg, Austria - Klosneuvirus_20160825_MG | ecosystem: Engineered > WWTP > Aerobic digester > Activated sludge | place...
GATTTTGAGTTCCACTCAATGAATTGTCTTTTTTCAGTTTCGGTTAGCAATGACAGCTCAGCGAGGCATAACTCTGGTCGAGCAATCACTTGTTTTAACAACCTCTGAAAATGTTCAGCCATGCGAGCAATAGTCTCTGTTTCAAATAAATCTCTGCGATATTTGAAAGAAAGCAGTAATCCGCCCAGATTCTCTGCTGCCATTAGCCGCAAATCAAAGTTTTCTACTTGCTCATCAATCGCTTTTGATGAAATTGTCCAATTTCCCCAATTCAAGGATTCGCCCTCTTCTCCCAAAGCCAAATGCGACAATTTATCGTCAATTTCCGTTCTTCCCTGCTGCAACATGAACCATGTCTGATAAATTGGCCAGTATTCAGCATTGCGCTCCGGCTGAAGATGCTCTACCAGTAATGAAAATGGATAATTTGAATGAGATAACGCGCCTAACACCATATCTCGTACTTGTTCGAGATAGGTAGAAAAGGGTAATTTCGAGTTAGGTTTGCTTCTTAGCGCAATTGGATTTACAAAATTGCCTGCTGTGTATTTGAATCGAGCTTGCGGTCGTCCGTTGCTGGCGGTACCAACAATAATGTCATCTTGGTGTGTATATCGATGTAACAATACCTTATAAATTGCAAGCAACGTCATGAAAAGACTGGCGCCATGTTTCTGTCCCAGAAGCCTAATCTTTTTGGTTAAATCCTGATCTAATTGAACCGAATGAGAAGCACCATGGTATTGCATCACCTGAGTGCGTGAGAAATCAACCGGTAGCGCCAGAATTGGCAATATCCCGCATAGCTGCTGATGCCAATAATCCAGGTCGTTTTTACTGCTCTGGCTAGTTAAATAACTTTTCTGCCAGGTTACAAAATCCTGATAATCCGCAGCAGATTTCGGTAGACTAGGTGTCTTCCCCAAAGTTAGGCTCAACAGAATCTGTTTTAAGTCATCCAGTAAAATCAAACCTGTCCACAAATCTACGGCAATATGATGCGCACAAAAAAGCAAGATATGATCATGTTTGCTCTGCTGATAACTCGTGACACGCAACATCGGTCCACTGGATAAATTGAATGGCTCACGTACACGTTGCGTTAGATCAGCTTGTATTTTTGATGCCGTCCAATCATATGCATCAATTGCAGTAAAATAATTAGGCAAATCTGTTTGCGGTATCAATATTTGTTGTAATGAATCTCCATGCATACGATAGATGGTTCTAAGTTGAGGATGCCGCTCTAACAAAGTATTCAAAGCTCTCCGCAAAATCTCAATATCAAAATTTCCTTGAAGCCGGAATGTAAGATGCAGGTTATAAGCAATACTCTGTGGTTCAAGCTGATGAACCATCCATATTGCTTTCTGAGCACATGTCAGTCCTGAATTGTCCTGCGCAAAGAATGTTGCCGTTGCGGGAGGCGTGAATGTGAAATAAGTGTCATTGGTTAATATCGTGGCCAATTCACTCACGGACTGATCGGACAAAAATAACGCAAGCGGCGTTTCACTCCCTAATGCCGAATCAACAGCATGTTTGAGTTCAACTACCCGAAGAGAATCAAGTCCCATAGAACGAATCATCGTATCAGGGGACAAGCTGTTTTTAGGCACTGCAAGCAGCTTCGCCAATTTGGATAATAATAAGCGCGTAATGAGTTGTAGGCGTTGATTATTAGGTAATTTCCTCATAGCATCTGAAAGCAGATCGCCGATATCGTCATCGGCATCCGTGTTAGTGCTGGGTAAAGAAGAGGAAACATCACCGGCGCCCGAGCGAGCCAGAATATTTAGCTGGCGCATCATATATGCCCGCTTGGTAGCCTGCCGTTGAATCTTGCCGCTCGAAGTTTTCAGTATCGAGCCTGGCGGTACCAGGATCAATTCGCCAACAGGCGCGTCACAAACTTCCGTCAGCACGCACCTCATATCAGAAAATATTTGTTGAGCCTCTTGTTCCCGTACTTTCCTACGCTTGATCTCCGCGACCACCATCAAGCATTCTTCGCCTTCTTGTTCAATCGAGAATACTGCACAGCACTGTGATCTCAATCCGGACACGTTGTCATCCAAGGATTGTTCGAGATCATGAGGATAATAATTACGACCGCGCAAAATGATAAGGTCTTTAATACGACCTGTTACGAAAAGATCATCCTGATCAATAATGCCTAGATCACCCGTACGAAGAAAATATTTTTTTACAGGATCGGAATAAATGTGCTCACTGTTATCATTTTTTTCGTCACTTAATGAAAGCCTGCTAAAGTCACTGACTAGTGAAGCGCGAAAAACTTCGCCAGAATCTTCAGGCCGATTCCAATATCCTTGGGCAACACTTGGACCCGCAACCCATATTTCCCCTTCTTCACCATCAGCGCAGGGAATGCCAGTTTCCGGGTTTACGATACATATTTCATGCTCACCCCAAGCATGCCCACAACTAACCGGTGCATGAGAGTTTTTCGCATCAGCAGAAATATCATTTTTAGGCGTTAAAACACGCTCAAGTTCTGAGTGAGAAGCTTGCTTGCGGCCTGCCACAAATAGTGTGCTTTCAGCTAATCCATAGCAGGGGAAAAAAGCTTCTTGCCGAAATCCGCACTCTGAGAAAATTTCCGAGAATCTTCTTAGAGTTGAAGATCTCACCGGCTCTGAACCATTAAAAGCAAGTGTCCAACAACTGAGGTCTAATCCACGTATCTGCTCTATTGTTAATTTGCGAATACAAAGCTCATAAGCAAAATTCGGCCCACCTGAGGTTGTAGCGCGATATTTTGAAATAGCCTGCAGCCATCGAATCGGCTTTTCCAGAAACGTTAATGGCGACATAAGAATAGCTGTCGCACCCAAGTAAAGTGGTTGCAGAATATTCCCAATCAGTCCCATATCATGGTATAGCGGCAGCCAACCGACAACCACTGTATCTGGCGTATGAGCAAATGCTTGTTGAATAATCCGCTGATTGGCCATGAGATTGCGGTGACTAACCATTACACCTTTGGGATTACCCGTTGATCCCGATGTATATTGCAAAAAGGCTAAATTTTCTGTTTCTACTTTATAAGAAATCCATGCATCGCAATTACTATCGGCTAACGCATTAGTGGCAAGCCACGTTAATCCATCATATTCCCAAGTTTTATCATGGTTCTTATGTAATCTCTCACGTAATTCTTCTGTTGTAAGCACCACTGAAGGAGTCGCATCATGAATAATCGCCTTAAGACGATGCAAATGGTGACGGGATGGTGGATAAGCAGGGACAGCAATCACCCCGGCATAGAGGCAACCAAAAAAAGCAGTGATATAATCAAGTCCCGCTGGATAAAGCAGCAAAGCACGTTCCCCTTGCATACCCAACTTCTGAAGCTCGGCTGCAATAGCCTTTGCTTGTGCTTCTAACTGTCCATAGTTTATGGATTGCTCTTGATTTTCTCCATCAGAAAGAAAAATATAGGCCAACCCATCCGGATTGAGTTGTGCTTGGTAACTCAAGACAGCGACTAGATCAGAATCAGGTCGCGAAGAATTGATGCTATTCATATTTCGAAAATGCTGTCTATGCGAAGCCTCAGATTGCCAATTTATCGTTTGATTTATTAACATATTTTTATATCGTTTTTTGGTTCATTAGCTTTGATTGGCATTAAGCAATTCTGCTAATAATGGATTAAGTCTCTGCAAAATTAACTTGAGCAGCCTCTGTTCTTCGCTGTGTAGAAAAAAATGATCGCCAGGAAGCCGATACAAAGCAAACGGACCGCTTGTTTCCTGATTCCAAGATTCCAGCTGATGCAAATCAACTTCGCGATCCTCTGCCCCCCCCCAAAGACCGTCACCGGACATTGAAAAGGTTTTCTAACACAATGGTTATAGGATTCGTATAGAGCAAAATCAGCCCTCACGCTGGGCAATGAGAGAGTCATAAGCTCTTTATTCGCTAGTAATTCGTTTGGGGTTCCATTCAATTGCCGTAGCTCATGGATAATTTCTTCATCAGATAGCGTACTGAGTGTTTTTTTCTGAGTTATGCTGCATGGTGCAGCACACCCAGAAAAAATAAGGTGAGCAGGCTGCATCACATGTTCATAACGAAGTTGATGAGCTACCTCAAATGCTATAAGACTTCCCAGGCTGTGACCGAAAAATACAAAGCACCTATCAAGGTACGGTATTATTGCTTTAGAAATCTCATTAATCAGTGATGGAAATTGCTTGATAGATGGTTCAAGAATACGACCGCCTCTTCCTGGCAACTGAATTGGACAAACTTCAATCTCTTGAGGTAGATATTTTGTCCAAGTGCGGAATAGCGTAGCACTGCCCCCCGCATAAGGCAGACAAAACAAACGCAACGTTGACTTCGAACGGTACGATAACGTAGGAAACCATGCAGAAAAATCCAAGTCATACCTCGACATTATTATCCTTGCCTCTGAGAGTTATAGACCCTAGAACAGTTACCTCTGGTTCCTATTTCCCTCAACTTCTGCCATTTGTTTTCGAAGACTGAGTGGACGCATGTCTGTCCATATTTCCTTTATGTATGCAAGGCACTCACTTTTGCTACCGGTCTTGCCAACAGTACGCCATCCTCCAGGTACTTCTTTGTAGTCAGGCCAAATAGAATATTGTTCTTCATGATTGACAACCACATGATAGACAACTACTGTTTCTTCTTCATCCCATGACATATTTTTAGACTCTCTCAATTTAGCTAGAAAAGTTGTCGCATTCCATTCCATTACATAGAATGGACTTTTTTTAGCGTAGATCTGGCAAGACCCAGTGTCAATGCGGCATTTTGTCTCATGCGGCAATTTGTCACATTGATATATATGCAATATTTTTTCATAATCAGACTTGAATATAATGGTGAGTCCTATCGTGTGAATAAGTGGATAGATCAAATGGAATACAGCATTCCTGATAGTTGGCTCTATTTCATTGTCGTATAGAGCTAAAATCAGTAGAATGAATTTTGTTGCCCAATAGACTTCTTAAAAGGTTTGGTAGGAAATATACCGATAAGCAATAAGCTCTTTGTCGCTAAGTGACATGATCTAATAAACCCGGACAGCCAAAACTCATCTATCGACGTACCTTTAGGATCATTAATTAGAAAACAATGAATGAAATTGCCTTTCATTCATGTTTAACAAAATCTGATTTGATTACTTCAAGATAATCCGCAAATATTTAACGATAAATCTATATTTGATGGAAAAAGATTAATTTTCTTGCCCGACAAGTGCTCGAAATTAATTGGAATTTCATTGCTCACTTTACCTAGCCTCAGTCCATATTCCCTTTGCAAATATCGAATATTTCTCTTTCATATGAACCTTTCTTAGTTAAGACAGAATAAACATGATAAGAAAACGAAAAACCAAAATTGCATTAACCAAATAATAATAAATACTAAAGGGAAAAGAATGAAGATTTCATCAATTAAACAAGAGCGTCTTTTCAGCGCCAAGATTTCTTATACGCCACGCAATTTAAAACTTGAATCAGTAACAACCTTATTGTATGGAGACGACATTATTCCTAATGCAGGCGACATATTCCTGGCACGAGTCACTCAATTGGGTCAGCATCATGAACTTGAATTAGCACATGGCCGCCGCTCCGCCTTACGGGTCGGAGATGAGATTATTGTATGCTATGGAAATTGCTATGTACCTGATCAATTTGAAGCACAGGTACCCAATCATTTTGAGTCATGTGATTTAGTAGCGCCAAGTGGTATTGCAGCACGTGTAAATCATCGCTATTCCAACACCCATGCGCCTACCACCATCCAGCCCATCGGGTTGTTAGCAGACAGTACTAATAAACGTATCAATTTAAAAGATACTGCATTACCTAAACTGGTTAGTTTATTTCCGCTCCCATACACTATCGGAGTTGTTGGCACGTCAATGAATACCGGCAGAACAACCACTACAGCTATGCTGATTCGTGGTTTAACTAATGCAGGATACACCGTAGGTGTCGCAAAAGTGACCGGAATTGGATCAGGTCATGACACTTGGTTGATTGCAGATGCTGGATCTAAATTAACCTTAGATTTTACCCATGCGGGCTTTCCATCAACTTATCTAATTTCACCTGACCAAATTGACGCGATTATAGAAACGCTTGTGACACATTTGTGTGTAGCGAATGTGAACGCTATAGTGATTGAAGTTGCCGATGACCTATTACAGCATGAGACAGCCTCTTTACTCAATTCCAGGATATTCACAAAAACTGTCGACAGCATTGTTTTTGCACTGGGTGATGCGATGGGCGCAATAGTCAATACAGATTTGTTCGGACATGATAAATTACCTGTAGTAGCCATTGAAACAGCAGATGCTACCGAACTACCCATTTTGAATAAAACCGCACTCAGTTCGCATACAGTAGTCGATGTATTACAAATTCCTTTGCAAATGACAGTCACGCAAGCCCTATCAGCTAATGAAACCTACAGCAACAACAAAAACTTTAGAATATGAACGCCATGAGCGTGCAAAAGAATTCATATCTTAATCACTCAATAATTTTTCATTCTGCTCAGATTTGATCCGCGCAGAATGGTGAAGTTTCTCTGCTTTCCATAAAGTAAAGTCACGAGGGTACGAATTAGTCATACACTCTTCGGAGTCCTAGTACTCTGGATATTGCTGGTGAATAAAGAAATTTACTGAGATTTCAATGCTAAAATTTCAATGCTTCTAAGAGAATTTAACTCAATAAAGAATCAAAAAATCAGCATATGCCGTTAGAATGATCATTCCTTTCGAATATTGGCTCCATCATGCGATTTTTTACCTATTGCTAGTGTCAATTCACTATATAGCCGGGTTATTAGTAATCCATCGAAACTTTAAGGTTAATTACACACGTAAGATAAATCATTTCGCGTTTTTCTTCCTCCCGGCTTTATTGTCATCAATCATTGAATATCCATTTAGCGCAGTCACATTTTTTATGGATATGGTGTGTGCTTTGCTATTCCTGACGCTTTTAATAAAGCCTTTGCGCGATCGATCTAAGTTATTGTTCGTTATGTTTTGTTCGTTAGATAGACCTGAAGACAGGCCTCTGACACTCGTTTGGTTGTATACACAATTCATCGCCAGCTATCTAGTACTTATTCCATTACTGGTTTATTTCGAAAGTCACGACATGCTGCCATTACTGATGATAATTATCATAGCAAATGGAGTGGGAGATGGTCTTGCAGAACCTTTAGGCATAAGGTTTGGAAAACGCAAATACACAACTTATGCACTGTTTACCAAGGAAAAATACGTTCGTAGTTATGTCGGCAGTGCTTGCGTATTTGTGACAACTTTTTTTGCGATCTTAGCATTTCAGCAATACTTCAATTCCACTCAACTTATTGTCGCTCTAATCACCATACCCATTTTGATCACATTGGCTGAAGCGTTTTCGCCACATACCTGGGATAGTCCGCTTATATATGCCGTGGGTGGTGTTTCAATGATGAGTATTGTTATTTTTCTCTGAATTTTAGAAAAAATTCAGAAAATTTATAATTTCTGGCAAATCACTAATTATCTCAGCTTAACCACTTAGCACCATTATGCTCACAGTGTTATAGACCAAATAAACCAATCGATAACTGAATGAATTGCCTCTGCTCCTTCCACTTGTACTTTCAATCACCATTGATGCCGATATCAGATTCAAATCAGAATCCATACACTAGCAGATCAGAATAGAATAGAATCGCTAGGCTTTATGATTCAATATTATTGAGCAATCAGTCATCAATCGGTTTCATTACTTTTCAGACATTCTGTCTTAAAGAAAAAATAGAAAACACACAATGAAAAAAATATTATTCACTCTATTACTGGTGTTTATAAGTCCAAACTCAATGGCCGAATGGACCAAGGCCGCTGAAAGTGACGAGAAAAGTGGTTATACTGTTTACGTAGATTTTACTTCGATTCGCAAAGCGAACAATATAGCCAAGATGTGGGTTTTATTTGACTACAAAATTGAGCAGAAAGCCACCGGAGTTAATTTCTTGTCGCAGAAAATTCGGCGTGAATACAATTGCGAAGAAGGATTGATGAGAATGCTTGCTTTTTCTTTGTTCAGTAGGCATATGGAGAAAGGTGAACTCATTCGTTCTTATAGTCAACCTCAAAAATGGATAGAAGTACAACCTGGCAGTATAGATGAAACTGAATGGAAAATTGCTTGTAATCAATAAGATTAGGCATTAATCCAATTCTTGGAGGTAACTCATGCATTGAAATGATTATCCAATAGTTCTTGTTGTGCATGTGATCTCTATAGAGAGATTTATAAGTCGTGAGTGAATTAAAATCCTGCTGATATTGCCTGAGGAAAGAAATCGGCTATTGTTCCAATTAAGATAATATCCCCCGTTCCATTCAATCCCCCATCATAAAAATAAAGATCACCGTTTTGTTCACCAATCGCATTACCATTTGAATATATGCGAGCATAGTAACCAAAAATATCCAAAGATTCTGGATGATCAGAAAATAAATCCGGATAAATACTTTCTCCCCAATTAAAAATTCTGTCTAAATTCACTGTTGTATTTAAACTAGTATCAGGTATTAAAGAGGATGTGGTAAAGCTATATGGCTGAATCTCCGCGTTACTATTGCCTGCCAAATCTTTAATCGATCCAGGCTCTAATGTGACAAAGTACTGAGTACTAATAAATAAATTATTTGTTGGATTAATAGTAAGTGTTTTTCCAGTGATAGATAAATTATTGCTAGTTGCCACATTAAATGACTCCACCAGTACATTTTGAGCGGTTCTTAAACTAATAAATCCAGATCCTCTTTGAATCGATTCATCAAATGTAAAAACAATGTTGCTATCGACCGACACATCAATTGCAGAGTTAGTAGGGTTAAATATAGAAATTACTGGTGCTAAATTTGAAAAAGCTGGTGATATCGTATCCAGATCTTCATATACGCTCAGCGTTGCGTATTTATCCGCGTCTGCAGCGCCTTGATGCCACGAGGCATCAAGGTAATATATTCCATCATATGGAGCGATATATTTGATGTGGTCAATACCGTACATACCGCTTGAATCATCTTTTGCGAGAACATTGCCTTGCTCGTCAAAAAGCTGCAAAACAAACGGATCGAAGAAGCTCTCACTGAATATATCGTAGGTTGCGCCAACCATACCCTCAAAAACAAATATACCGCCAGAACCAGTGCTATCTGTCGACGCAGAAAAGAAAGCCTTGAAATCCCAATTTGGCATATTGCCAAAACCGTTAATTGGTGGCACATATTGTGAAAAATTCAAGGGAGTTGCTGAACTTGCCTGATGAATTGTAAGGTTACCCAAGTAATCCGTTGTTAAATTAGCGATCACTATATTTCTCCATGCTCAATACTTTTTACACACGCGATACTCAGCATCTTACTACAAAACACTATGATCATATCTAATCTAGAACGTGCTATTAGTTCGAAGTCATCAAAAAATAAAGGCTAAAAATGAATGGATTAACACAAAATGGTTTGGAAAATATGAAGAGTATTGGCGGGCAGCCCTATCGGCATACTCATCGATAGAAACCATTTCATGTGTCTACAAATCACATGAAATGGTTTAGGGAAATTATTCAGTCAGCAAATTTCAATCGAACCATTTATCAATTGCTAAAACTCATTCCAGCTATCGACATCGCTGTTGACGATTTTCTTTGGGTTATTTTTGCTCGCCAAAACCGGGTGATTTTTAGAGAATTTTGATTTTCTAGTCGGGAGATTCTGAATAATTGCGGTATTACCGACAGCATTCCGTACTTTAAAGATAGAGATAGCGCCTGCCAGATCCATGGCTTGATTTTCCAGCGATTCTGCAGATGCCGCTGCTTCCTCAACTAAAGCGGCATTCTGTTGTGTTACTTCATCCATTTTTGTGACAGCTTCATTGACTTGTTCGATACCAGAACTTTGCTCTTGAGAAGCCGCTGTAATTTCTGACATAATTTCAGCCACGTGCTTAACTGAAGTTACTATTTCTTCCATCGTTCTACCTGCCTCACTGACTTGTTTAGTTCCATTTTCAACTTTCTCTACAGAGTCATTAATCAGGTTTTTTATTGCTTTAGCCGCAGCCGCGCTTCGCTGAGCAAGATTTTGTACTTCAGAAGCAACAACAGCGAATCCTCGGCCTTGTTCTCCGGCCCGGGCAGCTTCTACGGCAGCGTTTAATGCAAGAATATTCGTTTGAAAAGCAATTTCATCAATGACACTGATGATGCTGGCAATCTCATTGGAACTGTCGCTGATTGATGACATGGTATCCACTACGTTATTCATCAATTTACCGCCTTTGAGCGCAATATCACTCGCGCTAGTTGTCAGCTGGTTGGCTTGCATAGCATTGTCTGCATTCTGTTTTACTGTGGAAGTAAGCTCTTCCATGCTGGAAGCCGTTTCTTCAAGTGAAGCCGCCTGTTCTTCCGTGCGGCGAGACAAGTCCAAATTGCCACTCGCTATTTCACTGGATGCATGACGCACCGATTCAGCACTGCTGGCAACATCTGAAACGGTCGCTCTAAGGTTAATGCCCATTTGATTCAGTGACTGAATCAATAATCCGAATTCATCGGAATATTCATTCTTAAACTCCGTTTGCAAATCTCCAGCAGCGAGCGTATTAGCTATTTCAATAGCTTTATTTAAAGGCTTTAAAGTCTTATTTCTTATGAAAAACCCGGCAACACACATCATCAAGACACCACCCACTGTAGTAGCCAAAATCATGCTATTCAACCAGGGTATTGGTATGGATTGAGTAGAACTCCACCAACTAACCCCAACCGCACTTAATAATAATAGCGTTGGCGCTGATAAATAAAGAGCAATATGCTTTCCTAAAGTCATTCGAAATAATGCTGCCATGCGACCAATATAATCTGTGCGGACAATAGCGCCATTCTCTATTTTGAGATTTTTAGCTGTGCCATTCAGAATCTGCCGATATAGCGGCGCCACTTTGTCAACTACTTGACGCGAAGGCTTTGTTCGTACGGATAGATAACCAAGAATAACGCCATTTTCAATTAATGGCGTTGCATTGCCCAGAACCCAATAGAAATCTCCATTCTTGCGGCGATTCTTGACCAAGCCTGTCCACGGCTTGCCAGCCTTAAGCGTTTTCCATAAATCAGCGAATGCTTCTGAAGGCATATCTGGATGACGCACTATATTATGAGCTTTACCGATCAATTCTTCTTTTGTAAATCCGCTTACTTCAATGAAAGTCTGGTTGACATACGTGAGGCGTCCTTTCGTATCCGTTGTCGATAAAATCAGCGTATCATCCCCAATCGGATACTCTATATCTGAAACGGGTAAGTTTATTCTCATTGCCATTATCCATTTTTTGTACTTGATGCAGCTTAAACGGTATTAATTCACAGGAAGTTTTGTAGGATAATTCCGAGATTTTAAAGGGATCTTCTTAGAAGCTTGGCACGCAAAAGTAAATATCCAACAAGCTGCTCGGCATCGAATGGAATTCAAATCGATATCAAAAATTTATCCCATGAGGCAATTATTTTTTAGTTTAGTAAAATACCTCATTTTTCCATGGCCAAACATCGTGCTTCTTCGTCTACAGTAAGTTATGCTGACCAATCCTAGAAAGAGAGATCATCCCTTTGAGTAAAGAAATTAATATTCATTGGTTTAGACAAGATCTACGGTTAATCGACAATCCAGCTCTGTCTGAAGCAGTCAAACAAAGAAGCGTTTTGCCTATTTATATTCACGATGATGAACAGGCAGGCAGGCATCGTCTAGGGGGAGCCAGTCGCTGGTGGCTGCATCATTCGCTCAAATCTCTCAATGAAGCGCTGAATGGAATGTTGTGTGTGTATGCAGGCAACACGCAAGATATTCTGATGAATCTGATTCAGCGACTAAATGTCAAAGCTGTTTATTGGAATCGCTGCTATGAGCCCTGGCGGATTCATCACGATGCGATGATAAAAAAAACCATAAGATCTTGTGGTGTAGAGGCACAGAGCTTTAATGGATCGCTTCTCTGGGAGCCGTGGAAAGTATTAAAAAGCGATGGCACTCCCTACAAAGTGTTTACGCCTTTTTTTAAAAATGGATGTTTAAACGCTCCTCCTCCGCGCACACCTATTCCAGCTCCCGATCATTGTCAATTTGCACAAGATAGTTTATGCAAACTATCGATTGATGCCTTAGGTCTGCTACCTCGAATCAGATGGGATAAGCAATTGGAGCCACATTGGCAGATTGGCGAGAAAGCGGCACAAGAAAAACTGAAAAAATTCACCGAATCTGGTTTGATCGGTTACCGAGAAGGACGAGATTTCCCCGCCAAACCCAACGTTTCACGGCTTTCGCCTCATCTTCATTTTGGTGAAATTTCTCCCAATCAGATTTGGTCTGCCGCTTTATCACTCGAGGACAGTGACGATCGCGAACACTTTCTCAGCGAACTTGGATGGAGAGAGTTTTCACATTCTCTGCTGTATTATTTCCCAGAGTTGCCTCATAAAAATTTACAAGCCAAATTTGATCGATTTCCTTGGTCTAACGATGCAGGAATGTTACGCCACTGGCAGATTGGACAAACCGGCTATCCATTTGTTGATGCAGGTATGCGGGAATTATGGCAAACCGGATATATGCATAACCGAGTAAGAATGGTAGTCGGTTCTTTTCTAGTAAAAAATTTATTGTTCCATTGGCAACACGGCGAACAGTGGTTCTGGGATTGCCTGCTAGATGCCGATCTGGCAAATAACAGTGCCAGTTGGCAATGGATCTCGGGATGCGGTGCAGATGCGGCACCCTATTTCCGGATTTTCAATCCGACGACTCAAGGTCAGAAATTCGATCCAACCGGTGAATATACGAGACAATATGTACCCGAGCTCGCCGCCTTACCGGATAAGTACCTATTCAACCCCTGGGAAGCACCTGAAAACGTTTTGCGTCATGCAGACATTACGCTTGGCATTCATTATCCAAAACCAATCATAGACTTAAAAACAACGCGCGAACGTGCGCTGGCTGCATTTAAATCCATATAAAAGTAGCTCTGCTTTATCAAAATTGCCTTGATGAATAAGCAATTCAACTTTTAACTTCGAGTAATTGCGAAATACTGATTGCAGACATCACACCAGCAGTTTTAAAATGATATCCAACTTAATAATATCAGCAAATACATAAGCATAGCAGATCTATCATGGATCACTCAGTGCTTCTCTAAGTGGAAAATTTGCTATCCCAACAAGCGCCGTTTTAAGCCAGTGACTCCCTCGTTCTGTAACACTTCCCAACCACGCTTTCCAATCACGAAACCAGTTTTAGGTTGAGATATCGATTGCCGGATAATTCCACCCAGTTTCCGCCAGTCGATACCTTGATTACTTCCACGGAATCCCGGGGTTAATACCGATGAAAGCTTCCCCATCGCCATATCACGCGTTGCTTCTTCAAACAAATCAGGAAATTCCATTTTGCCTTGGGTATTCCACCAAACCAAATAAGTCGCGGCATTGAAAGGATCGGGAAAGGCTCTCTGCAGATCTATCCTTTCCCGATACACAAGGCGTTGTTCTTTGGAAATGGGAGTTCCGTCAGTGTAGAAACCATAAGCCCAAGGTTCTTTCGCAAGCGGCTCGTTAGCTAGCTCTTCAGTTTGTTGCGCATACCAGTTGACCAATTGATGCACTGCTGAATTGTTTCCGGCATTTTTGGCTGCCATAATGCGGTGAGCACCACTGTCAAATCCAGTAAAATGGTAGAAACCTAATGGTTCCCCATCAACTGTATAATCACCCGATGCGGACAATCCTAACTGACGAGTAGTCAGATTCCAAGTCGCGACATTGTGTCGACTTGAGCGCATAATAGTAACGCCTTCAAAGAATGCGGGCACGAGATCAATCCAACGCTGATCGGTAAACAATCCATTGGGAATATCGGCACGGCAAAAGTGATAGACGCGCCGACTCCACCAGTCTGCAAATTGGCGACCAACCTCGGTAGCTGCAACGGCAATAAATCCGAGATTATAGATGCCATGCTTAAGGCTACAAATCTCATTATCCATGACTGCAGCAAGCGTCTGCTCCGGTTGAGTCTGATGTGGTGTCAGAACGATATTGGCGTTATCCAGTAGCTTAACAATATCGTCGAGGCGAGAGAAAGCAACGGTGTCGGGATCCAAATAGATCGCTTTCTGACACTCTGGCAATTTGAGCAGATGAGCCAGCATAAACGGTTTGATAGCGGTCGCCAATTCTACAATGGAATGACAATATGCCCACCCGCGCCAATCGGGAATACCCAGATCGGATGC
>Ga0154020_10005883_pt1 | contig 14398 bp, 12 predicted proteins | sample Klosneuvirus_201_FD_109709 | JGI IMG/M metagenome (GOLD analysis project Ga0154020, IMG submission 109709) | Active sludge microbial communities from wastewater, Klosterneuburg, Austria - Klosneuvirus_20160825_MG | ecosystem: Engineered > WWTP > Aerobic digester > Activated sludge | place...
ACGTTGGAGTACGTGAAGAACGGAGGCCGCTGTGAAGTGTGGTGGCGCTACACGCTGTCCAAAGGGCCGCTGGATGCACTGGAAGAGGACCGGATGACCTTGCGGTTGTGCGGGGTGAACCTGGTCACGCCGTACGCCGCCACGCTTCAGGACGTACGCGTGTTGATGCAGACGTTCACGGTGGGCCACACGCCCGCGGGTGCCACCACGGTGGCCGCGGCACTGGTGGTGCCCATCCTGAGCCAGCCGTCCCAGGACTGCGCCCAAGACGCACCCACGGTGGACTTGCGGGACGTGCGCTGGGAGTTCCAGGCCATCCTGGGCACGTCCATGGAGAACTGGCTGCGCGTGCCAAGGGACACGCGCCTGCAAGTGCAGTTGGAACTGGAATCCAACCCGTGACGTCAGACGGGTTTGCGGCCAAACCGTTGGTGCAGCGCGCCCACCACGGCGGTGTCCGCCTTGACGCTCAGCACCTCCAGCGGCGTGCGCCGCAACGGAAGCGCGCACCACAGACACACCAGCACCGTGGCCAACCCAAACGTGCTGTTCTGCCAGCTGGCCAGGTCCCACTGCCAATCCGGGAGCCACTGCGTTTCTGTCATGGGCCACGTGTAGAAAATGGGCCAGCCCGGGCCGCTCCCCGCAAGGTCCGCCAGGATATGGGTGTGGAAGGCCAGCACCGCCAGCAACGTCACCCGCACGTTCCGTGACACCAGGGCCACGGTGACGGCGGTGATGATGGCCCACAACGCGCCATGGGCCAGCCGGTGGTGCCAGGCCACGTAAAGGTCTTCGCTCCAAAGCAGGCCAATGCCGTCCACGTCCGGGGCCACTGCAGCCAGCGTGACCGCCACGCGGTCCCGGCGGGCGTCCAGGCGCGCGCCGCACAACCAGCCCAGGCCGGCGTGGATGATGGGGCTCAGGCGGGTTTGTCCGGTGTTGGTGCCGCGGGGACAGGCGCAGGGGTGGCGGGGGTGGTTGTGGTGGCCTCGGGGGTGCGGGCTTCGCGTTTTCCAACGAGCCGGGCCACCTGCACGCCCACTTCATAGAGAATGATGAGCGGCAGCGCCATGAGGCTCTGGGTGTACGGGTCCGTGGTGGGGGTCAGGATGGCGCCGGCCACAAAGGCCAGGACCACGGCGTATTTGCGGGCTTTCACCAGCACCGCGGGGTCCAGGATGCCCAGCCAGCACAACAGGACAATGGCCACGGGCAGCTCAAACGCCACGCCAAAGGCCAGGATGAACTTGAGGAAGAAGCCGAAATACAGGCTCACGCTGTACATGCCCTGGATTTCTGGCGGGGTGAGTTCCACCAGGAACTTCACCATGAATGGAAAGACCACAAAATAACAAAACGCGGCGCCGGCGAGAAAACAGAAACACACGCTCAGCACCATCACGCGCACGGCGCGTTGTTCGGTGGCGTAGAGGCCGGGGGCAATGAACAGCCACAGCTGGTAGATGATGTAGGGACTGGCCACCACCAGCCCAAAGGTGAGCGCAATGTGCAGGGTGGTGAGCACGTATTCCATGGGGCTCACCACCACAAAACGGCTGCCGGGTGGCAACGCGTCCTGCAGCGGCTTGCTCATGAGCGCAAAGATGTCGTCCGCCAGGCTGAACGACGCCAGCGCGCATAACAGTGCGGCCACCAACCCGTGCACAATGCGGGTCCGCAGTTCAGACAGGTGCTCGGTGAGCGTGTAGCGCTGGTCGTCCACGGGATACGTTTTGGTGGGCGGCCCCACCGCCGTCAAGCGCCATTGTATGAACCTGGGGGGCCGGACCCCGGGCGTCACCGCGGCCGTGCCGGACGCCGCGGGACAAACGCCCACCCAACCGCTACAAGCCCCGCCCCCATGTCCACGCCCCTGACCCCGGACCACCCGCTGCACGCCGTGCTGGATGAAGAGAAGCGGCTCTTGGCGCGCGTGCAGATGCACCTGGCCACGTTGGATCTCAAGGCCAACACGCGTGGGGACTATGACCGGGAGCTGTTGGAGCTGCGGGACCAGGTGTCTGAAGCGCGGCTGGAGGATTTGCCGGCGCTCATTGACCAGATGTTGCAGGCGGCCGCCGTGCGCAGCCAGCGCGGGCTGTCCCACACCGTCCCGGTCAACCCCAAAAACCCGTACTTTGGGCACATGAAGCTGTTGGAGCGCGGCAAGGTGCGGGACGTGCTCATTGGCAAGCGCAGCTACATTGATACCGCCACGGCCATCACCATTGTGGACTGGCGCAACGCGCCGGTGAGCCGCATCTACTACCGCTATGAAGAAGGGGACTTCTACGAGGAGGAATTTGGCGAGCGCGTCACCGAAGGGGAAGTCAAGGCGCGCCGCACCATCACGCTCGTCGAGGGACGGCTCACGCGCGTTCGCACGCCGCAGGGGACGTTGTTGTGCAACGCCAAGGATGAGTGGTTTGTGCTGGAGCCCACCCAGGGGCCGGAGCTGCATGGCGGGGCAGGGGTTGCGGCGCGGCCTCCGCGGGAAAACGCGGGCCCCAGCTTCCAGAAGCGCCAGAAGTCCATGCTGGGCCTGGGCGGTGATGAGGACGGTGGGCTGCGCGAGGACAAGCGGCTGCCGGAAATTGCCGCGCTCATTGACAAGCCCCAGTTTGACCTCATCACGCGGCCCAACGCCGGCGTGGTGGTGCTGCAGGGTGGCGCCGGAAGTGGCAAGACCACCGTGGCGCTGCACCGGGTGGCGTTCCTGCATTTCCAGGACCCGGAGCGGTTCCGTCAGAAGAACATGCGCGTGTTGGTGAGCCAGCCCGCGCTGGTTTCCTACATTGGCAAGGTGTTGCCCAGCCTGGACGTGCCCAACACGCCGGTGGTGACCATGGGGGACTTCCTGTTCCGCCTGCGCCAGCAGTTGTTCCCCGGCCTGCGGCGCAAGCGCGTGCACTACTGCCCGGACCACGTGGCGCGTCTCAAGAAACACCCCGCCATGCTCAAGGTGCTCACGGCCATGGCGGCGCAAAAGACCACCGATGCGCGTGAAGAGCTCCAGACGCTGCTCAAGGGCATGGATGGCGGCGTCACCGCGCTTCAAAAGTGGGACGGCGGTGGCCAGCACCTGCGCGCGCGGGTGTTGTCCTTGACGCGTTGGTTGCACGGTGGCGCCCCACAAAAGGTGCAAGACCGCCTCACCGGGTGGCTGCGCGGGCTCAACCGGGACCTGGACCACCCGCTGGATGACCTGCAGGAAGCGCTGACGGACAAAGTGCTGGTGGAACGCATCTTTGAGGCGGAGGCGCCCGGCCAGTTCCGTCCGGAGCATTACACCTCGCTGGTGGGGTGGGTGACCCGCCAGGCCACCGAGATGGAGGACCTCTCCGGCATTGATGTGGATGCGCGCACGCCGGTGGATGGCCACGGTGAGGATGAGACGGACCCCACTGAAAAACTGGACCCCCACGACGACGCGTTGCTCATCCGCTACCACCAGATCACCCACGGGGGATTGCTCCCGCCCGGCGGCAACGCCATTGAGTACGATCATGTGGCGGTGGATGAGGCGCAGGACCTGTGCGCGGTGGACATCCAGATTCTTGCGGATGCCACGCGGGATCGTTCGCTCACGTTGGCGGGAGACACCGCGCAACGGCTGGTCTTTGACAACAGTTTTGACACGTGGACCGGCCTGCTGGCCCACCTGAACATTCCCACGCTCAACGTGAGCACGCTCAAGGTGGCCTACCGCTCCACGGCAGAGGTCACCGCGCTGGCCCGTCACATCCTGGGGCCGCTGGCAGACCCGGAACCGCCGGTGGCGCCGCGCCGGGGCACGCCGGTGGAAGGCTGGCGGTTCACCGAGCTTGGCGAAGAAGTGGCGTTCCTGGCGGAATCCCTGCGCGGTCTCATGGCCCGCGAACGCAGCGCCAACCTGGCCATCATCACCCGCTACGTGGCGCAGGCGGACTCGTATTACGACGCGTTGTCCCGCGCCGAGGTGCCCAACCTCCGCCGCGTGGCCCACCATGACTTCACCTTCACACCGGGGATTGACATCACCGACGTCACGCAGGTGAAGGGCCTGGAATACGACTACGTCATCCTGGCCGGTGTGGATGAGGCGTCCTACGCCGACACGCTGGAGAGCCGGCACATGCTGCACATTGGTGCCACCCGCGCGGCCCACCAGTTGTGGTTGACCAGCAGCCGCAAGGTGAGCCCGTTGTTGCCAGCGGACATCTTCACCCAGGTGTAAACTCGTCTTCATGCGCGGCGCGTTGGTTCTTCTCGTGGTGGTGTCCGTGACGGCGTGCGGCGGCGCCCGTTCCACCCGGCGCGCAGCGGCACCAGCGGACGCAACCCAACCAGAGACCTTTCCTCCGGCGTTTGACGTCCCGTTGGAAACGCGTGGCCTGCTCACCCGGGAGCATCTGGACCTCATGGTCCAGCCCATCACGCTGTCCATGGTCACGGGCAGTCCGCGGCTCGCTGTGACGTCGGACGTGGTGCCGCAGCCACGCGCATCTGAGGTGGAGCACGCCGGCGAGTTTGACGCGGCGCTGGACGCAAACACCCAGGTGCGCTGCGTGGTGAACGCGGGTGTGCTGGACCGCGCGCATGCATTGGACCGCCTGGTGGCGGGCGTGGCGGGCAATCCCAGCGTGGCGCGGCGAAGGGTGCGCGTGGTGGACCCCGCAGCCGGCGCGGCTTTTCCGGTGCTGGGTGTGACGGTGGAATACGTGGGCGCGCAGGGCGAATACGGCGTGGTGCGGGCGGGCGCGTTCAACACGGCGGACCATGGCGTGGTGTGCGTGCTCTCGGCGCCAGGTTACGTGGCCACGTTTGCGCGGTTGTTGACGGTGCTGGCCCAGGGTTTTGCGCCCGCGGCATCTTCCGGCGTGGAGCGGCTGGTCTACACCATGCGGGTCAACCAACAACGCGTGGGGCAGCTGGTCCGGACGCGTTTTGTGAACCCCCAGGGTGAATACGTGGTGCTGGAACTGGCCAGCGTGTTGGCCGTTGCCGGGGACACCACGCAGCCCATGGACGAGGCCAGCCTGGAACTCAGCGCGCGGGATGGAGCGCTCATCAAGATGGTCAGGTCCCGGCTGGTGGCCGGTGCGTTGGTCTTGCAGGTGGAAGTGGTGCCCAACCCCGGCGGTGCACGGGTGCGCGGCAGTGCGGCGGGGGTGGATGTGGACACGGTGTTGCCGGCCAGCTTGACGCCGGACCGCGCGCGCCGGGACGCCATCCTGGCGGCGTTGGGCAAGGGAAAAGGGACGGCGGTGACGTTCACCGTCCTGGCGCAGGACGCTGAAGGCCGCCTGGGCGTGAGGCGTGAGACACACACCGTGATGGACCCGGGCGCGCGGCGGTTCACCGTCCACGCTGACGGGATGGACGTGACCACGCACGTGGATGGGCGTGGGGACATGACGCGCGCGCGGGTGGCGGCGGTGGGCTCGTCGGTGGAGTTCACGTTGGACCCGCCGCGCAACGTCACGGCGTCTGACGCAAGACCTGCCGCCGCGCATGGCGGCTGAGCGCCAGGTTCACCATGGTCTCCAGAAGTTGTGGCAACGGGATGCCCACCGCTTCAAACAACCGTGGCGCCATGGAAGCGCTGGTGAAGCCGGGCATGGTGTTGACCTCATTGAGCACGGGCACACCATCCGGCGGGACAAACACATCCACGCGCGCCAGTCCTTCGCAGCCCAGGGCATCAAACGCACGCACCGCCATGGCCTGGATGGCCTGGGTCACGTGAGGCGGAAGCGCCGCGGGAATCTCCAGCGTGGCGGCATTGGGGTCCTGGTACTTGGCTTCATAGGTGTAGAACGCGTGGCCTGGGTTCAGGCGTATGGCTCCCACGGCGCTGGCCTTGCGTGGGGACGTTCCCAGCACCGCACATTCGGCTTCCAGCCCAACCACCGCCTCTTCCAGCAGGATCTTGACGTCGTAACCAAGCGCCAGGGCCACCGCGACATCCAGACCCTGCGCCGTGTTCACGCGGCTGACCCCAACCGATGAACCCAGGTTGGCGGGCTTCACAAACAGCGGGTAGCCCACCGTGGTGGCGGCGGCGCGCGCCTGCGCCACCGATGGGTCCGTCAACACCGCGGCGCGCGCCACCTTGAGGCCCGCGTCCCGCAACAGCCGCTTCATGACGTCTTTGTCCATGCCCACCGCGCTGGCCAAGACACCGCTGCCCACGTACGGGACGCCCGCCAGCTCCAGCAGTCCCTGCACCGTGCCGTCCTCTCCGTAGGGGCCGTGCAACACCGGGAACACCACATCCACCCCGTGGGCCTGGCCACGCGTGAGCGCCTGGGGTGGCAGCGGCTGTCCCACCGGGGAGGTTGCTCCGTCCTGCAGAAGCACGGATGTCTTTTGCAGCAGGAACGTCCCCTCCCGCGTGACTTCCACACACACCGCCTCCATGCGGTCTTGCGGGAGGGCGGCCAGGATGGTGGCGGCACTGCGGCGGGAGATCTCATGTTCGGCGCTGCGGCCACCAAAGAGCAGGGCCACGCGCAGCTTGGGGGGAGTGTGGGGTTCCAGGGTCATGGGCTGGGGGCCTATGCAGCGGCCTTGCCAAACGCGTGGCGCCCATCTACGTGACGCGCGCCCCGGGGGTGTAACCCACCGCCTGGGGCCGCACGCCGCGCGGCCCGTCAAACGGCCATAAGCCGCGGAGAATTCGTGCCCGAAGGGTGGTGAATCTGCGTGACCAAGGTGACCGTTCGTGAAGGGGAAGCTGTGGAACGCGCCATCAAGCGCTTCAAGCGCAAGGTGGAGCAAGCCGGCATCCTCAAGGAAGTCCGCAAGCGGGAGCATTACGTCAAGCCGTCCGTGAAGCGGAAGTTGAAGGAGCGTGCGGCTGAAGCGCGTGCTCGCAAGCGGGAGAAGCGCCTGAACGTTGGCGGCAAGTGAGCCGTCCTTTCCGGTGAATCTCTGACTGGAACGGTCCCCCGGGTGAGACAGGACAACCTGTCACGCCCGGGGGTTCTTGTTTTTGTGGCGGGTTGCTCCGGGGCTGCCGGGGGTGACCCGCACGTGGTAGGTCAGCCAGCCCCGTTCCCAGGTACCAGCCGTGTCCACGGCGGCCCTTGGAGGGTGGGGCAGGGCAGGCAGCGGCTGTGGAGCAACGTCCCCGGATCCTGGTGGTGGATGACAGTCCTTCCATCCTGAGGGTGGTGGAGACGGTCTTGTCCGGTGCCGGGTATGACGTGGAGACCGCGCCGGATGGTGCCACCGCGCTGGAGCAGGCCAAGGCGCGGGTGCCGCACCTGGTGCTGCTGGACTTCATGATGCCGCGCATGAACGGCCACCAGGTGTGCGTGGCGCTGCGCCAGGAAGACAGCCTCAAGGATGTGCCGGTGGTGCTCATGTGCACCAAGGGTGACGGCGCCGCCGAACGCCTGGTCCAGCAGATGGGCGTGGTGGACTACATCACCAAGCCGTTCTCCCCGGACGCCATCCTGGCGTTGACCAGCTACACGCTGGAGAAACACCCCGCACCCGGCTCCACCAGCGCAGATGTGTTCACTGCACCGCCGGCCATGACGGAAAACGTGAGTGAGGAGCAGACGCTCATTGGGGCGGTGCCCCTGGGCGCCATGGAGGGCGAGGCCACCGCACTTTCCGCCGCGCCGCCGGGCGGGATGGGCCAGGCCGAACGTGCCGCCGATCATTTGCGCCGCGTGATTGTGCGCAGCGTGACGCAGGCGCTGCGGGACAACACCCACCTGGCCACGCATGAGGCGGTGGCGTCCGCGGTGGACGAAGCGTTGTCCCAATTGCCCCCGTTGACGGGCGCGTTGTCCGATGAGCCGGGCCGTCCCGCGTTGTGGGGGGACTTCTCGCTGGTGCCCATCCCAGAAGTGTTCCAGCTCATGACGCTGCAGGGGCAGACGGGGCTGTTCCAGGTCTGGACCGAGCCCGCCACATTGGCCAGCCGCGGCAATGCGCGGTTTGACGTGTACTTCAGCAAGGGGCGCATTGATTTTGTCCAAGCGGTCAACATGCACGAGGACTTCCTGCTGGGGCGGTTCCTTGTGGCCCGCGGGGCCATTGACAAGGTGGAGCTGGATTCCCTGCTGCGCGCCCGCAAGGGCCGCAAGCTTCTGGGCCAGCAGCTGGTGGCGTTGGGGCACGTGACCCGTGACCAGCTCAAACAGGCGCTGCGGGACCAGTGTTGTGAGCTGGTCTATGAGCTCATGCGTTTCCCGCGCGGCACGTTCTGCATGCGCAAGGACGTCTTCCCCCCGGCGGATGTGGGGGACACCCGGCTGGCCATCAGCGTGGATGAGCTTTTGCTGGAAGGGCTGCGGCGGGTGGATGAGTGGGGCCTGATCCAGACCCACATCCCGGATTTTGACGTGGTGTTCTCCCCGGACCGGCGGGAGGGCGGGCAGCGCCTCACCGACGAGGAACGGTACGTCCTTGGCCTGGTCACGCCAGAGACAAGCGTCCGCGCGGTCATTGCGCGCAGCGGCATGCGCCCGTTTGACGTGTGCAAAATTCTGTACCGGCTGCTTCTGGCAAGGCAGATTCGTGCATTGCCGTGACCGACCAAGCGCCAAAGCCCCTTCCGCAGCCCTTGGAACCCGCCGCCTCCGACGGTGCGGGCCCCGCCATCCCGCCTGGGGCCGTGCCCCTGCCGCCAGAGGCTGAGCCGGCACCCCTGCCGCCCATGGCGGCCCTGGCGGATCCGCCTCCCGGTGTGTCCTCCCCCCACCTGCGGGTGGAGGCCACGCTGCCACCACCCCTGGTGCCTCCGGACCCGCCCCCCGCCCCACCCGCCGCGGTGGAGGCCTCCCCGCCGGCTCCGGACCTGCCCGCGCTGTTCCCGGAGATTCCCCCCGCGCCAAGCCTGCCGCAGCCCTCCGTGGCCCCGCCGGCCTCCTGGACGCTTCCCCAGCTCAATCCAGAACGCGCCACCGCCCGCCGGCTGCGTCCCGGCCGGTTTGCCGGCGGCATGGCCCCCGCGCTGGTCCTGGCCGCCCTGGCGCCCGTGGTGGCCCTGGCGTTGGCCCTGGGCGGGGTCCTGGGTCCCGCACCGGAGGTTCCGCAGGAGCTGGGCGTGGACCCGCGCCTGCAACAGGACGCGGCAGCGCTGCGTGAAGCCCTGGTGAAAGCGCAGGCCGAGGCCGCGGCCATCCACGCGCCGGTGACCTCCATCTCCCGCGTGGAGGCCCGCCGTGCGGCCTACCGTGGCGCCGCGCTGGTGGAGTCAGAAATCCGCCGGCTGCAACAAGAAGCCCTGCACGCCGCCGAACTGGAAGCCGCGCTCACGCGCAACCCGTCACTGGCGCAAAAGAACAAACAGCCCCCCGTAGCCCCCGCCGCGCTGGAGCCGTTCCTGCGCAAGGTGGGACTCACCACGCCGGCAGAGAGCGCCGAAGGGGAAGTGGTCCTGGACGACGCTGGCAACGCGCTGGGCGCGCCGGTGCCGCCCGGTTTTGTGGCGGTGATGCAAGCGGCCGCCACACCAGAAGCCAATGGCACCGCCGAGCTGGAGGGCCGGGTGGCGGTTCGCGCGCCGGTGCAGGGCGGTTCTCTGACGGTGGTGGCGGTGCGCAAACTTCCAGACGTGGCCCGTCCCCAGGCCTTTGACGGCGTGGAGGCCGCCCTGGACCGGTTGACGGCGGGAACCCAACAGCTGCCCGCAGCGTTGGCCGTGGTGCGTTCACAGGTGGATGCGCAAACGTTCCGCCTGCGGCTGGCCGCGTTCTTGGCGCTGGTGGTGGCGGTGGCGGGACTGTTGCTGGCGTTGCGGCAATGGCGCGTGCGCGTGGTGGAACCGTTGCGGGATGTGCGCGCCCACCTGGAGCAGGTGCGGGCCGGAGTGGCGTCGGAGCCCACCGCAGCAAACGTACCGCTGTCTGACCTGCACGCGTTGTTGGAAGAGGTGGCCGCACAGCTGGCCGCAAGCCGGGATGCACAAGACGCCGCGCGCGAGCGTGCCGCTGCGTTGGACAGCATTTTGGACGCGTGCCGTCGGGCGCAGCAGGGGGACCTCACCGCGCGGCCCGCCGCCGGCCCCGGCACCGAAGGGCTGGCCGCGCTGGCGGTGAGCCACCTGTTGGACACGGTGGAACAGCGCGCGTTGCGCGTGCGCACCCAGGCGCGCGCGCTGCTGGAGACGTTGAGTGCCGCAGAACAGATGAGCGCTCCCTCGCTGCAGGCCCCCGCCATCACCACGCCGCTGCAAACCATCCACAAACGCCTGGAGTCCCTGGCCCCGCTGTCCGGGTTGCTGCGCAACCTGGCGGCCCGCATGCAAAGCCTCTCGGCGCAGGGGGACCTCAAGGTGGTGGCCGAAGATCTCACCCGCCTGGCCACCGCGGTGGCGCCGCGCGCGCAGGCCGTGGCCGCACTCCTCACGGACCTGCAGGACAACGCGCGCAAGCTGGAAGAAGCGCTGGGCAGCGCCCGCGCCACGCCGGTGACCGAAGTGTTGGCCCGCGCCCGGGCCGCCGCGGCCGAAATGGCCCGGGACACCAGCGCGCAGCACATGGATGAGAGCTTCCCGGGGTTGTTGTCTGCGTTGCGCGGCGTGGCCCCGCCGGAGGTGGAGGCCGCCTGGCGCCTGGCGTTGGACCGCAACCACCAGCCACCCAGCTGACGGCCCCCCAGGGTGCTAAATGCCCGGGCACCCTGGAGCGTCCCACATGTTGATGAACCACCGCGCCGCCACGCTTGTGCTGTTGTCCCTCACCGCCACGGTGGTCACCAACGTGGGCAGTGCCGCGCCCGCGCCTGCCATCACCGTGGAGAAGGTGGTGGCCAAGGTGCAAAAGCTCTACGACGGTACCACCGACTTCAGTGCCCGCTTTGAGCAGACCTATGAGATGAAGGCCATGGGCCGGTCCTCACGCAGCGAAGGACGCGTGGCCTTCCAACGTCCCGGGCGCATCCGTTTTGACTACGCCACACCCATGGTCAAGACCTATGCCGTGGATGGCACCACGTTGTGGGTCTTCCAGCCGGAAGATGGCCAGGCGCTGGTGGACCGGTGTTTCAAGGCAGATGGTCTCACTGCATCCCTGGTGTTCTTGGGCGGCAGCGGCCGCATTGCAGACCAGTTCACCACGCAGCTGGTGACGGCGGATGATGCCAGCTTTGGCCTGCAGCTCATTCCGCGCACGCCACAACAGACCTACCAGACCATCACGTTGTGGGTGGACAGGAAGACCTATGAAGTGCGCAAGACCGTGGTGGAGGACGCCCAGGGCAACCCCAACACGTTTGTGTTCCTGGATGTGCGCCGCAACAAGGGCGTGAAGAAGAATGAAGTGGTGTTTGCGCCGCCCGCGGGGGTCAACGTCAACCCGGTGCCGGGCAGCTGTGTGACGGCTCAGTAACCGCGCGTGCGCACGGCCACCGCGGTGTCATCACCCCGCGCGGTGTTCACCTGGTTGCCCGCGGAGATGACGGCCTCACCCGCCTGCTGCAACAATGCTCCGGCGCCATCCACCCCTTGCTCCAACGCCATCAACGCCTGGCGGCTCAATGCCACGGCACCCTGCGCGGTCTTGAGCGCTGCGGCGTCACCCGCGGCTGCTGCCGCGTTGAGCGTGTGTTCGGCGGCGTTGAGGACGTGGCTGCCCGCGTCCCGCAGGTCCCGCCCGGAGCTCACCAGGTGCGCCAGCGAATTGCGCCACTGGTTGCCGGCCACTTCAAAGCTCTCCCGGGACAGCTTGAACATGCGGTCTGAGAACAAAGAGGCCTTCCTGTCGCCCTCAATGGTCTTGGTGACCACCTGCGGGCCGCCCATGCCGGAAATCTCCCGGCTGGCGTTCCCCACCTTGAGCAGCGCCTTGCCAAACCACTGCAGTGCCGCGCCCAGCTGGTCGCCCACCACTTCGGCGGCGCGGGCCACGCCACCCACCACCGCGGCACCCACGCCCTTGGCGCTGTTGCCCACGGCCTTCATGCCGTCCCACGCCGCATCCCCCAGGTTGGCCGCGGCGCTGCCGGCGGCGGCACCGGCCTTCCCGGTCTCTCCCAGCGCGTTGTTGAGGGACTGGCTGGCTTGTTTGAGGGACTGTTCGGCTTCCTTGGAGAGCGCGCGTTCGGTGTTGCGCAGGCTCAGGTCCCGGTGCAGGGCGGGGGGCAGGGTGCCGGTGAGGCGGGTCATGGGAAACGCTCCAGGGCCGGCGGCAAGCGCAGGCCAGAACACGTTGTAGATGTAGGACTGTGTCAGACCGTAGCAGTTTTGGCCAGCGCTGCCGCAGGGATCTGGCGCGGCGCATCATCGCCTGGTGACGTCGGGAGACCCCAAAGAGCGCGGGTTCAGAACTTGGACCAGGTGGCGGCCAGCTGCCCGGGGCCAAACAGGTCCACCTGCAAGCCCGCCTTGGAGCGGCGCAGGGCGGGTGCACACGCGTGGAGATGGGCTTCCAGCGCGTTGGCAAACGCCAGGGCGGCTTCCAGGTGGATGCGCGGGTCAAAACGGAGCTCCACGGCAACCGTGATGTTGGGAGGCCGCGCGGTATCAAAACGCAGCGTGTACCGGGGCGGGCCACACTCCTGGGACTTGATGAGGCCCAGCGTCTGGACGGGGTGCGGGATGCGGCCCACCTGCGGGGAGGATTCCAGGAAGTCCACCAGGTCCACCGGCGCCACCAGGGTTTGCGGCGCGCGTTTGGCGGCGGGCCGCCAGGTGGGCGTCTGGCTGTGCCGGCCCAGCCAGCGGATGCCGGGCATGGCGGATTCCGGGCACAGCGGTCCCTGCTCCACCAGGTCCCCGGTCCAATAGCGAATGAGCGGCATGGCCTGCACAAAAGGGAACAGCCCGGTGAGCACCAGCACGCCCACGCCGCCAGACGCCACGGGCCGCGTGCTGGTGGGGTCCACCACTTCGGCAACGACGGGCGGGTCCAGCCAGTGGTTGAAGCCACAGCGCTGGCAGGACAGTGCCGGGGTGGTGAACTCAGACAGGCTGAAGTTGTCAAAGACCGGCGCGCCCCAGGCGTCTTCCACCACGTCACGCCAGAAGCGCGAGAGGCGGAACCCGGTGGTGCCAATCTCAGTGATGCCAAAGCTGCGCGGGTCCACGTCCTTTTCCAAAAACCACGACGTCACTGGCATGATGGCGCCGGCGCCCAGCAACAGCCCGGTGATGCGGCGCCCGTTGGGCTGCGGGTGGGTGAGCAACTCCTCCACCAGGCGGAACGTGTTTGCGGTGAACGCCCAGGGCAGGCGCAGCACATCCAACGGCGGGGGGGCGTCTGGAAGGCCGTGCTGCATGGACCGCAGCTCCAGCACCATGCCCGGGTCTGACGCTGCGGGCGGCACCGCGGGGCGCGCCGGGTGATCCAGGAACGCCGCCAGCGCGTCCCGTTCCTGGGGGATGCGCGCCACGCGCAGCGGCCGCCGGTCCCCATGTTGCGTGCCAGAGGAGATGACGCCCGCGTAGCTGCCCACGCCGCACGACGACGCCAGCAGCGCGTGCTGTTGGGCCACCGCGTCTTCTTTGCGCAACACCGGCAGGTGCCACAGGTCTTTTGCGGTCTTCACCTTGCGCCACGCGTCCTTCCAGTGGCGTCGGTAGAATGGAACTTCGCGCGCGGCGCGCTCCACGGTCCACGGCACCAGCGCGTCCAGCAGCGCACGGTGGTTGTGGATCCAAGTGGACGGCCAGGTGCTGGGGTCTTGGGAATGGACCATGGGCCTCACAAACAACAACGCCGACCGGTTGCACGGTCGGCGTTGGGGCACAACGCATCAACGTCAGAACCCACCCGGCGTGTTTAGCCTTCCCCGCCGCTGGTGCGGGTTGGGGTGCTGGCCTCCCCGCCGCGCACGCGCAGGTTCACCAGCGCGGGGCCGGGCCGGTCCCCGCCTTCCACGCGGCCCGCGCCGCCCCGGGTGGTGGTGGTGGATTCCCCGCCAGAGACCGAGCCGCCCCGCGGCTTGTTGGGCTTGGGGTCAAAGGTGTCCGTGCGGTTGGTGGGCGTGCTGGCTTCACCGCCGCCGGTGCGGGGCTTGGGTGTGGTGCTTCCGCCGCCACGCACGGTGCTGGTGGTGGCCTCCCCGCCGGTTGTGGCCGGCTTGGGCCGCGTGGTGCCGCGCGTGGTGGTGCTGGATTCTCCGCCGCTGGTGGCCGGCTTTGGACGGGTGGTGCCGCGGGTGGAGGTGCTGGACTCGCCGCCCTTGGTGCGCTTGGCGGTGGATGCCCCCGGGCTTTTGGGCTTGGTGGTGGCGCGCGCGCCGCGCGGGCCGGTTCCGGTGACTCGGGTCATGAAGAACTCCGTCCTGAGAATGTGGATGGGGACAAGCGGGATCGGTACTGGCGGGTGACCCACCGGTCAAATGTGGGCGTCAGAAAACTGGGCGCACCGTGTCAGGACCGGGTTGGTGATGCCGGGGGCGGTGGGGGGTGGGGGGGCCGCCAAAACCTGGCGCGCAGGCGTGTGCACCATGA
>Ga0154020_10005884_pt1 | contig 14396 bp, 5 predicted proteins | sample Klosneuvirus_201_FD_109709 | JGI IMG/M metagenome (GOLD analysis project Ga0154020, IMG submission 109709) | Active sludge microbial communities from wastewater, Klosterneuburg, Austria - Klosneuvirus_20160825_MG | ecosystem: Engineered > WWTP > Aerobic digester > Activated sludge | place...
AACAACCATTTTTGAGCAGCTGATTTTTTACCGGAAATTTGTAAATTCTGTGAAACCAGTGCCAATATTCCAACTGATTCGGTTGCCTGAATAGTCCCGCTCAGACCGGAAACCGCCGGATAGCTATCGTAAGTTCGAGTAGAAAGGTTATTGAAATCAGCCTGCAGATTGAACCCCCACTTTTCAGATTGATCCTCCAACCACCCCAGTTTTACCCTGGATACCACGCCCACAGGGAAAAGCTTCAAGATAAGAGTGCGCCAGTTTTCGGAAAAAGGCAGACTCGGTATCAGATTCGTCAGCAGAACCAGATCGAGTTGATCAATCAGCAGCCGATGCTGCAACGCTACTTGTCGATTATTTCGGAATTGCTGCCAGGCAAGCGATTCTATTTGTAACGGTGCCACACCTTTCAGGCCGATACCTAGATGATCCGCAAACCAGTATGTTCCGATCTCAGATAAACCAGACATCCTCGCTTGTCCCAGCCGTCCCTGTAATCTGTCCAGCCATAACCGGGGTAGCTGTTCTGCCAATCGTATGGCGGTATCCTGCAATACAACATCTGCTGTCCACTTATTTAATTCGCCTCCACCAACATCAAGCCAGGCACGAATTGTTCCCGCCCCCCCCGCCAGTTCGTATCCATCCGGCAGAGACAACCATTGCAGCCAGTTTTCAAGCACAAAATCCTGTAGATTGACATACAAACGACCATGCCAGGCTGACCAATCCTTGATCGATACGCCCATGAAATCGCCGCGAATATCGATTCTGGAGATCAAATCAGCGGAAGTATAGGCCTGCAGTCCAAAACGGTGATGTTTTCCTCCACGATCATTTTGTAAACGAAAATTTACACTATCAAAGTAAAGTACGGGTGCTGAACGGAGTTCATCCTGCCAAAAAATACCTGCTTGCCTGATAATTACCCGCCGCTGGTGCAGCAACCAGTCACCAAACCCTCCCTGATCTTTATTGGTTTGCAGGGCGATCCCAGCAACGTGCAGACTACCCTGCGCATCACGGCGCACCATTAATGCTGGACGATCAATAATAATTTCATGAAAATTGATCTCTCCACGCAGAACCGAGCGCCAGGAAACCGTCCCCTCGATCTCGGAGAGCATCAAGACCGGATTGTGCTCCGCATCAAATACCCTCACGCCGTGCATCAGCAAATGCGGGCGCAATCCATCCCAATTCGCCTCGATGCCGTCTATCCTGATGATCTGCTGCGCAGTGCGTGAAATTAATGTCGCAATTTCCTCACGGTAATCATCAATATTAGGCAGTATCCAGTAACGCAAACTTAATAACACCGTACTTGCGAGCAATATCAGGCATAACCCGACCCAGCCAGCCAGGTTTACCAGATAGTGCGACATAAAACGATTCAGCATAAAAACTTTTCTCGTGTAAACGACTTCTTTATTCAGTAGCAGCATCAACCCAGCGCTTAGGTCAGAATGATAAATACCGGAGCAATCTATAATTGACAAGCCGCAGCATTATTTTTATGTATGGCAGCAAAACACGAGCCTTGGAAACAAACCGGAAATCATTCCAGAGCGTCTCTAAAAATTCAGAGTTCTAAATAAGACGAGGCAAGAACAAAAAATATTGACGCAGCATATAATTGATATATAGGGAGGTATTTTTTGTGAATAACGATGTATTGTAACGAAATATGGATTTTTAGAGATGCCCTCTATTCAATTTCATCAATAGCTTTCAATTCAGACCGTTTCCAGACCAGATATGACCTTATCACCTGACAACACTTTACTGCTAGACAGCATTCTGCCTTATAGCCGGTATATGCAAAGGACTCTGGCAAGCGAACCCGCGCTGGAAGATGTCCTCGTGCAACATATGCAGCAAGCCTTCAGCGAACAGGAAATGCTTGAATTCCTGAGAACCCCGATGGTAACCAATGAAGCAGAGCTGCATCGATTGCTCAGACAACTTCGCAAGCGGGTCATGCTGCGCCTTCTCTCACGCGATCTTACCGGGCTGGCGGATTTGAATGAAGTCATGTTGACCATGACCGCCCTGGCAGAAACCACGATTCATTTTTCACTTGAACTTCACCATGCCTGGCTGACCGATCCGGTCCGTTATGGTGCGCCAATAGGCGAAAAAACGGGTGCTGATCAGCAACTATTGGTTGTCGCAATGGGTAAATTGGGCGGCAAGGAACTGAATGTTTCCTCCGATATAGACCTGATTTTTATCTACCCTGAAGAAGGCGAAACTACCGGCGCCCATTCCATCGCCAATCACGAATTTTTTACCAAGCTGGGGCGCAAATTGATTGCGAGCCTCAATGATTATACCGTGGACGGCTATGTATTCCGGGTTGATATGCGATTACGCCCGCATGGGGAAAATAGCCCTCTGGCAGTCAGTCTCGCTACTCTTGAAGACTATCTTGTCACGCATGGCCGTGAATGGGAACGGCATGCCTGGATAAAAAGCCGGGTTATCGCTGGTTCTTCTGTTGCAGAGACCACCCTGATGGAGCGGGTCGTGCGTCCATTTGTATTCCGTAAATATCTTGATTTTGAAGCCTACGAGGCCATGCGGCGCTTGCATGCCCAATTGCGTAAGGAGGTTTATCGACGTGAACTACACGACAACATTAAGCTCGGACCTGGCGGTATTCGCGAAATTGAGTTTATTGCTCAGCTTTTCCAGTTGATTCGTGGCGGATTTGATGCCGACCTGTGCATCCGCCCTACTCTCGCGACACTAAAGCGCCTTAGGCAAAAGCAACCCTTACCTGCACAGACTTTTGAGGAATTAATCGAAGCGTATCAGTTTTTACGCAAACTGGAACATCGCCTGCAATATCTGGATGATCAACAAACTCAAGATTTACCACAGAATGCTGATGACCAGATATTGATCGCCAAGACAATGAATTTCAGGGATTACACAGCATTCCTGCAACAGCTGAACCGTCTCCGCAAGATGGTTTCACGACATTTCGAACTTGTTTTTGCGGAACGGCGCAGATCAGATATATACCATTCGCTAACCAGCCTGCAACCTGAAGAATCCGGTGGAAATGCCGCACTCCAGGCCCTCCAAGCTTTAAATCAGCAACTTAAAACTTTGGGTTACACAGATCCCGACAAAATTTCCGAACGGGTACAACGATTTTATGACAGTGAATTGTTCCGGAAACTGCCTTCTGCCAGCCAGGAAAAAATACTGAGTCTGATGTCCAGTCTGATTGAAGTCATCGTACATTTTCCACCGATTGACATTACTCTTGAGCGGATGCTGCAGCTACTTGAGAAAATCAGTCCCCACCCAGGTTATCTTGCATTATTGCAGGAACAACCACAAACCCTGCCACGCGTTACCAAACTTGTCAGCGCCAGCCAGTGGGTCAGCGATTATCTTGGCCGACACCCCATTCTACTCGATGAACTACTCACACCGCTCGGAGTACATACTCTGCCAGACTGGCCTGCACTCAAAGCTGAGCTCGTCCACCAGCTTTATCACGCCAACATACCAAAGGCGCAACTAACCGAATGGCAAATGGATGTATTGCGTCACTTTCAGCATGCCCAGACCTTCCGCCTGCTGGCGGTTGATCTGGAGGGTAATCTGCTACTGGAAGAACTCAGTGATCATCTCACCGAACTGGCGGATCTCATTCTCAATAACCTGCTCCAGCTTGCCTGGCAGGATCTCAAGAAAAAACATCGCTCCAATCCCGTCTTTGCCATCATTGGATACGGCAAACTTGGCGGTAAAGAGTTGGGATATGCTTCAGACTTGGATATCGTGTTTCTATATGAAGACAGCCACCCGGATGCGCTGGCTGTTTACACCAAACTGGCGCAGAGTATTAACCACTGGCTGACCACACACACCTCCGCAGGTGTACTGTATGAGACCGATCTGCGCCTGCGTCCCAGCGGCGTCACCGGGGCACTTGCCAACTCTATGGAAGCATTTGCCAACTATCAGCATGAACTCGCCTGGGTATGGGAACATCAGGCCCTGACCCGCGCACGATTTGTTGTCGGTGATCAGTTGGTGGGTGAGAAATTTGAACAGTTACGCAGGAAAATTCTCTGCCAACCGCGCGAACTGACGCAACTCAAACAGGATATCACCATGATGCGCCGCAAGATGCTGGATGCCCATCCAAACACCACTAACCTGTTCGATATCAAGCACGACCGTGGTGGCATCATCGATGTGGAATTCATCGTACAATTTCTGGTATTGGGCTACGCCCATCAGCATCCACAATTAACCGGCAACATCGGCAATATCGCGTTACTGAAACTGGCGGGAGAGCTTGGCCTGATTCCGATTGACATGGCTAACACCGTGCTTACCACCTACCGAGAATTTCGCCGCCTGCAACACCAGCTGAGATTAAATGGCGCACCCCAGTCAGCCGGTGGTGCACCTGCAAAAAGCATTTCCCAGGAATACGCCCGCGTACCCGCCAATAATTTGGCTGATGCGCGCCAAGCAGTTTTGGATTTGTGCGCGGAGGTATTCGGAACTTGATCGTAACCGGGTGTCATCCTGTAACTGGTCATCAACGCAGGTAATGACTGATCATGATGGACTGGGTCTGTTTACCCGTACACCAGCGCCTCCATATCATTCTGAATGCAGATTCCAGAGCACTGGCACTTTGTGCCGGCTGCGCCAGTAATGAAGCTTTGAAACGTGGCCTGAGTTGCTGCCTTGTATCATTCAGCAAATTCAAAGCGTTTGCAAAGTAACATGCTTGCCTGATACAGGACTCGGTATTGTCCACCACGAAATCTTCCAACTCCAGATGTCGCATGATTGCTGCTGCTCCCCGGCTAATCATGCGATCGCCTGCAATACACAATGTCGGCACTCCCATCCATGCTGCATGACAAGTGGTCGTCACACCGCTGGCCGGCATGGTATCCAGACAGATATCCACTCGATGATGCAATGCCATGTAGTCTTGCAAGGAACTTTTAGGCATCATAATGAAGCGATCTGTACCGATGTCCTGCTCTTTGAACCAGTCAAATATTATGCGGTGATTGTTGCTTTGCAAGTCACCAATCAGCAACAGCTTTGCCGTAGATATCTGCCTCAGTATGACACTCCACAGGCGCACCGTGCTTTGTGTTATTTTATTGATGCGATTAAAGCAGGCAAAGGTTATGTATCCATTGCTGAGTGCAGGCAGCGCATTCACATCTGGTGCCGTAACTTCCGGCAGAAATGGGGCATTCACCGGAAGTCGTATCAGTTTTTCGCTAAACTGTTTATCCAAAGAACCAGGCGGATTCAGATGGGTATCGCCAATGTAATAATCCATGGCAGTCAAACCGGTAGTGGCCAGATACCCCAGCCAGCTTGCCTGGATGGGAGCAGGCTTTAGCGAGAACATGGTGAGTCGATTGCCAGAGGTATGCCCATCCAGATCCACCAGAATATCAATTTGATCCTGCCGAATGATATCTGCCAGATCCAGATCGTTCAACCGATCGACTGTCCGCCAGCTCCTAAAATGGGTTTTCAATCTTACCGTGGTGCCATCCTCTATTGCTGATGCGGCATAGGCATGTAACCTGAGCTCTGCTGATTGCGCGAGGAAGGAAAGTACCGGCTCAAAGAAGTTACTCAGTGAATGCTCTCTGAAAGCTGCGGAAACAAAACCTATATTCAATATTCGCTCTGGTTCTCGTAAATTGGTGTGGTTCTTCCAGCATATTTTGCCTGGAGTCTCATAAAACCCGGCGAACCTGCGGTGCATATCCCACAAGGTTTCATCGTTGGCCGTGTCATCCTGGCTTAAACAAAACAACAAATTACTGAAGCAGCTCGCATAGGAGGGGTCGAGCTGGAGTGCGCGCGCAAAACAGGCGACGCCTTGCTGTACATCACCAAGATCTTTTCTGATGATCCCCAGATTATTGATGGCAGCAACGTAATCTGGCTTTAACCGGATAGCCTGTTCGAATGCCTGTGCAGCACCATGCAAATCATTCTGTGCTTTGAGCACAAGGCCATAGTAACAATGCTCCTCTGGATCCTGCATATTTAGCGCCAAAGCCCGATACGCCACTTCCCGGGCGTCCTTTTTCTGCACCAGGTAGGTATCGCTTAATATCTTCCAGCCAATGAGCCAATCCGGAAAATGGTTCAGCAGGGTGTGTAATCGCACTTCAAGTTCGTGGTATTGCCCCGACATAAATAACTGGATGAGGGTTTCCACTTGCTGATCCGCAGGCAAGTCAATCATCATGACGTTCTGCAAAACCTTAGCCACCAAAATATCGACGTACTGCGGTTATGATCTTTTCAACATCTTCCGCCGCCAGTTGCGGACCCATGGGCAAGCTGAGAACTTCTTTTGCATAACGTGTTGCTATCGGTAAAGCAGTACGAATATTTAAATCGGCGTAGGCCTGCTGCAAATGGGGAGGAACCGGGTAATGGATCAGTGTTTCAATACCTGCTTGTTTCAATGCAGCCTGTAAGGCATCGCGTTCCGGAGTTCTTACAACGTACAGATGCCAGACGGAAGACTGATGCCGAGGCATATCGATCAAACTCAGGGGCAACTCTGCAAAAGCAGTGTGATACCGCTGCGCGATTTCCTGACGTCGTTTGTTCCATCGATCCAGATACTTCAACTTTATCGACAACACAGCGGCCTGCATAGGATCGAGACGGCTGTTGATGCCTCTCTCCTGATTATGGTATTTCACCTTGGAGCCATAATTGGCCAGCATACGTATGCGTTGTGCCAAACCATCATCATTCGTAGTGACGGCACCACCATCACCCAAAGCGCCCAGGTTTTTTCCGGGGTAAAAACTCCATGCAACGGCGTCACCGTGTGAACCGATCTTTCGGCCATTGACCGTTGCGCCATGTGCCTGCGCCGCATCTTCAATCACATATAAATTATGTTGCTTGGCAAGTAAACAGATCGCTTCGATATCGGCAGGTATTCCGTATAAGTGGACGGGGATAATAGCCCTGGTATGGTTTGTAATATATGGCGCAATATCAGAGGCATTGAGCACATATTGCCCTGAAGCGGGCTCGACTGGCAACGGCTCCGCACCAACCGCACTGACTGCTAACCAGGTAGCAATAAAGGTATGTGAAGGTACAATTACTTCATCGCCTGGTCCAATGTTTAAAGCCCGCAGGATTAAGGTTAACGCATCAAGGCCATTGCCCCCACCAATACAATTTCCTGCCCCGACATAGCTTGCAAAGAGCGCTTCAAAATCCTTAACCTCTGTACCGCCAATATATTGACCGGATCGACTGGCGCGCAACACCGCTTCGTCCAGCTCACTGGCCAGTGCATGATAGGCTGCCTTCAGATCTAGAAATGGAATCAAGAGCTGATCTGCCTAGGCCGCCGCCCAACGTGCGCGCATGAAATCTTCATACTTGCGATAATAATCTTCTTCACTATATTTATTGGAGGCCAGACACATCAATACGGAGCCTGAAGAAAAATTATCTATTTCGCGCCAGATCATCGGACAAACATATAGTCCGTAATACGAACGCGCCAAATGAAACTTGTGCTTGTTCTTGCCATCATCCAGGGTAATGTCAAAACTACCAGACATCGCCACGATAAACTGATGCAAGCCTTTGTGTGCATGCCCACCACGTTCTGCCCCACCGGGCACATCGTACACATGGTAAACCCGCTGGATATCAAACGGGATTTGCGAGCTGCTCTCGATAAATGTCAAATTGCCTTGCGGGTTATGAATTTTGGGTAGCTCGATAATTCTGCAATCTTCTAATGGCATAGTTGACTCCTTACATTTGCTTATATTTAAGCAATTTCTGCATTCAATAAATGGTGAAGGCCTTTTTTATGGAGATAATCCATGACCGTTTTGCCATACGTATCACGCATGTGGATATCTGCACCCACGTTTAACAAATACTGAAACACATCGTCATTTTGATGCGCCTCATAGTGACTTAAGGCATACATCAACGCGGTAGTGCCTTTGTAGTTGGTGCTGTTCACATCCAAGCCAAGCGCCAGTAACGCTTTCACAATAGGTAAATGCCCGTGATAGGCGGCGATGATTAAAGCATTCCAGCCGTGTTTATTGCGTGTGTCTAAATGTTGAATCCACTTGCAAGCCTGATGCACGGCTGCTAAATCGCCGACCTCACACGCCATCCACAGCACAGGCAAATAATCTTTGATGAGGTATATGTTGTAATCAATGGTAGCCAGTTCAAAGTACGATTCCGTTTCAGTTATCAGCGTACCCGGCTTGGCTGTGCTTTTAACCAGCTGAATGTGAGTACTTACTATTTGCCAATTTTGGTAGCATGGCATTTGGTATTCTCTAAAATGAAAGGCGCGCAATTGGTTGTGCACTTCGTAGGCCGTTTTACGCCAATCGATGGTCACGTTGGCAAAGTCGATGGCTTTTTTGCTGTAATACGAGGCGCCAATGGCAGGTTGTGGATAGGCTTCAAATTTTTGGGTCACTAACGCCGTTAAGTATGCTTCAAACAAGTCTTGCGCATGCTGCATTTGCTTTAAATAGAGGCTTCTCGCCGTGTCATCGCGCGTGATGGCCACGGTGGCTTGGCCAATGATATCACCAGTGTCGATGCCATCTTCGATGCAATGCAAGGTCACGCCGGTTTCAGTTTCGCCATTTAAAATCGCGTGAATGGCTGGGCATACGCCTTTGTATTTGGGCAGTTTAGAAAAATGGATGTTATACAGTTGCGTGGTCTTAAAACGCTTGGTGTTGATGATTTCATCAAACTGCAATGAGATAAACACCAAATCGTCCATCGCGTACAATGACTCCAAGGTCACACGGGGTACACCCAGTACTTTCGCTTGTTTAATTAACGAGGGTTGCCAGCCATCCACACCCGTATCGGCCTTGACGGGTAAATAACAAATCGGGTGGTTGGGAAACGCATTGACCGCATACGCCTATCCATGCACCGCAATGGCATTTTGCCCTGCGATGCAGATGGTGGGTAAGGCTGTTTTAAACTCTTTGTCCATGGTGTTAAAGGATTTGTATCGACAAATCTCCTGCGACTATTTTTTCGATGTTCAATTGCGTTAAGTAGGTGTTCCACACTGCTAAAAAGCTTTGTTTTAAGGCTTCGGAATACACTTCGTGCGCATCCAACACCGCTAGCATTTGTTGCCCTAGCGCGTCTTGTTGGTAGCGAACACGTACCGCATTACGCATCATACTGATACTGGCCCACGCTTCATCTGCCGATATCCAACGGTTTTCTACCGCAATTATGGCTAATGCAATCCACGCGTAATGGCCGCACTTGATGGTGTTGTTATTCAGTTTGCCCGTATTTTGTTCTGGATTGTTTCTAAAAATGCCTAATGGCGTTGGTATCCAAATCGCGGGCTTATGCTGTGCGGCTTGAATAAAACTACCAATGTCGTCCAAACCAAAATAACTGATGCCCTGCATGGACGGGTTAAGAATCACCTCGGCGGCCTCGCGACGAAACACCGCATGGCTAAACTCACCTAACTTATTGCTGCAACCAGGAATCAGCGCGTTTGCCATGGTGGCCGCATCAAAGTGTTGACTAAATACCTGGCTGGTGGCGTGATCAATCAACATGCCGAAAGGCTGACCGGTTTCAAGCGCGTTCCAGCGTGCACTGACGGATATCAGTGCCTCTTGTTTGGCATGCTCACGCATGTGCGTTTCATAAAAGGTTGGGTAAATTAAGTCGTCATCCATCAGGATGTGGAAAAACTCGGCCTCTTGCGCATAGCTTCTTGCCACATGATAAATATTTACAAAGCCGCCCTTTTTTGGACCAGGCACGACGGAAATATCGAGTTTTTTGTAAATATCCAATTGGGCTAGGCGCTGCACTAATGCCGTGACTTCATCGTTCGGGTTGTCGTCCGAAATCACCACTTTAAAGTGCGGATAGGTTTGCGTGGCCAAACTTAACAGCAGTTGCTCGATATAGTTGGGTTTGTAAGCTGGGATTAAGGTGCAAATCGTCGCCACTGGCTTGTCGGAGTGCGCTTTTGTTTTGATGCTAGCTTGTGGCTGTGCCTCTAGCTGAGGAGCAAGCTCCACTCTAAGCATTTGCGCGGTTTCTGCCGTCAAGCCAAACTCCTCGCCCAAACCAATCGCGCTATCTGCTTGCGCATATTCGCCAAGCAGCATCAAGGCATCAATGTAGCTGACCCAATATTGTTCTTGCTGGGGTGCTTGTTGCACCGCCCACTCTAACTGCATCAAGGCGTCGTCTAGCTTAGACTGTTGCGCCAACAATACCCCCAACTGGTGGTTGGCTTCGGCGTGATTGGGTTGCACTTTCAGTACTTCGCGCAACAACGCTTCGGCCATCGTCCAATCGCCCGCTTGCAGGCTTTCTTGCGCCAATTGCATCACATCGTTCATCGCGTCTAACAATGCCTGCTGGGTGTTGATTAAGTCGCTTAAGCCAGCTTGCTCCAAGGCTTGCAACAAGGCTGGCACGGCAATTTCAAAGTTGGCATGATGCAAGTCCGAACACGCCGCTGACGGCAGTGTTTTACCCAGCACATACGCTAAACGTTGGCCATTAGCCGTGGCGATATGGCTAAAGTACCAATAGTTGGCGTACTTAGTGTCGTTCATCAACACCAACACCTGTGCGCCTTTGGGTGCCCACAGCATATTCACCAAAGCCGCGCCAGAGGCTGACACAATGTAGTGTGCGCGACTAAATAACGTCACTTGTTGTATAAAGGTGAGCTTACTGGGGTCGATGCTGGTAAAGCCATTGGCGACTAACAAGGCTTCGATTTCTTGCTCGTTGACCATCACGCGCACATTGGTATTGCGGCCCGGCGTGCGTTTAATAAAGATTTTTGAGGGTAATTCGTCGTTAAGTGCGGGATCTACATGGGCTAAAAATGCCTCGCGTACTGCTTGCAATGCCAGTGGATGAAAAATCACGTGTGTTGGTTCCGACAATAAGTCTTTACCTTCGCCATGCAATGCTTTGGGCCGCTGAAACGCCACATTGGCCACCGGACTCACCCATAATGCCGATGGAAAACGGTTGACGGTCAGCGCATCTATCTTGATGATTTGTGCTGGGTCTATTCCCAACAAATATAGCGCCTCTAGCATGCTAGGGTAAGACAGCGCATCCAATAAAATGCGATATTCCGCCAAATCGACGCCAGCGTTTTTTAACAATACCAATTGTGGCAGATACTCGGTCAGCCAATGCGCATAGTTGTTAGAGCCATTGCCGATTAAATTGATGACCTTGTGCGCGTGTTCAAACTGGCCACGTACATTGCCATAACCAATCAAACCTTTCTCTCGCTGCATACTGCAAAAGCCCAAGCCCTGCTCTTGCGTCTCCCAGTAGTCAGGTGAAAAATGTTGGTGCACGATACTTTTGTTTTGAATAATCGGAAACGCAGCCGTGCCAATGACTTTAAAGTCTATGACCTCCGCCATGTACACCGGTGGATGCTTGAGGCTATGCTCCTGCGTGACCAATGGATTGGGCGAGGCATTTCCAAAAATCGGCACGGCTGGCGAGTTGCATTCGATGGCTGGTAGTAAGGATTTTGCTTGAAACGTGTTCACTACCTCGTCGACAGTAGCCAACTCAAAAATTAATACTTCATTCTCCCACTTGTTAAGGTATTGCTGATAATTACGTTGCCAAGCAGGTGTGCCAAATGCGCCACCGCTTTGATGCGTGAGTTGAATCGGCCACGTTCCCAGCGTTAAGTCGGCTGTTCTTGCGCTTCTACAGAAATCTAAATCATAAAAATGGAAATTGAACCGTGGATCAAAGGCAACTTGCCTGGTCGTCAGGGTTCGCTTCCTGACCGCCAAAAACACACCATCCAATAATTCGCACTCAGTCGGCACATCACCATAATCAGAAATTTTTCCTTGAGCGGTTTCTCCATGCGCAACCTTGCCACTTAAGTTCTCTTGCGTATCCCAGGTAAACTGGGTGTCTATAAATGCCCATGCCGGCTGTTTAGGTAATCGACGCTTATTACCAGCCACGCCGATGATGTCAAATTGATTCAGCCCAGCCAGCACGGCCTGCGTAAACTGTGCATCATCTATCCACACATCGTCGTGGATAAAAACCAAAATAGCCTCGTCATCGGCCTGTGCTATGGCGGCATTGAACACTTCGGACAAGCCACGCGTATTTTCGAACGTCACGTTGACACTTAAGTTTGGGTTTTGTATAAGCTGTGTTACCAGGGATTGCCCCAAGGCTGAATGTTGCCAAAAATCCTGTTCATTCATGCGGGTAGCGCTTACGATTTCAATGATCACTGCGACATCTTGCTGGCTCCGGTTTTGAGTTGGATTTTGCTCATCTGGGCTGGATTGAGCAGTGTTGATAAATTTTTTTGCCAGAATGGCGCATTTTTCTTGCCATAATTCTTGTAAAGCAGTCTCAAAATGACCAGCAAATCTTGCGCCATCGAATAAAGGTGATGTTTTCAGGCGTGCTCTCAAACCTGACCTCAATGTGGCAAGTCCAGTCAAATTGGCACTGAATGCAATTACTTTTTCAATATATTCCGTCTGATTCACGGCAACCCAGTCTGACAGACCAGCCGCCGTCATCAGGCTTGCTCCCTGTCTTGCAATCATGGTGTTACCAATCAAAGTCAGCGTTGGCACGCCCATCCACAATGCATCGCACGTCGTCGTGCCACCGGTAAACGGAAAAGTATCCAGGTTCATGTCGACTTCTGCATAGGAAGCAAAGTATGCCTCTCTCGATACTTGCCCCAGCAGGCTGATACGCTCGATATCAACGCCACTCCTTTGCAAGCGCTGTTTTACTTCGGCAATAATGGCTTCATCGGTGAATGATTTACATTGCCAGCGTAATCGTGCACTGGGGATCGCCTGCATCACTTTACCCCACAACTCCATTACTGCATTCCCCACCTTGGCAAGCTGTTGATAGCAACCTAACGTTACATATCCATTTTTGATTACGGGCAATTGCGCGATTTCCATTGCGATCTCAGGCTCGCTGAAGCATAAGCGCGTATCTGGCAGATACTTAATCTTTTCAGAAAACTGAATCTGGCATGACGATGGGAGACTGACTTCATCCGTCAGGCAATAATCGATTTCCGCCACGCCAGTGGTCGACCAGTATCCGAGCCAGGTGGCCTGTACGGGTGCCGGCCGCCATGCAAAAATGGGCAGTTTGTTGCCAGCGGTATGGCCAGACAGATCCAGCAGAACATGAATGCCGTCAGCATGGATCATCTCCGCAGCAGAACGATGATCATGTCCGACCAGTGATTTCCATTGCGTAAAATATGGTTTCAATTCCGCACTGACGCTATCTACACGCCCATCCGTCAAGTAAGCAACGAGAGCAATCTTTGAGGAATCGATATGTTGAATCACATTTTTGAGGAAATAGGCAACTGGATGCTGGCGTAAATCACCAGAAACCACGCCAACACGCAAATATTGATCTTGCGGATTAACGAGCCAGGTATCAAATTTTTGCTCCGCTTTTTTCGAGACAATGCGCCCGTACTCACGCGCAAGTGCCAGGTGGGATTCTGGAGCGAATTTTTCAGAGCACGTGGTCGAATATAAGAAATTGCTATATATGGAAAGCTGTTCTGGTGCCAAAACCAGAGACTGTTTCAGTATTTCAATGGCATTCTCAATCAGTCCTTGATCATGATACGCATTGCCTAAACTCAGGTAAGCATCGACATGACTGTTATCCAGTTCAATCGCTTTTTTTGAATACACCTCGGTCTGACTTGGCTTTCCGGCCAATCTTAATGTCTCACTGTAGTTTGATAAAGTTCTGACATTATTTGGTTGTATTGCCAAAGCCTGCTCAAAGGCTTCCTGCGCCTCTCCAATTTTCATTCTGGCAAGTAAAATAACCCCGAAATTGTTCCAGATGTCACTGATTGTGGAGGTTAACGCCAATGCCTGTCTGCAATAGATTTCTGCTTCTACATAACGATTCTGACCAGTTAAAATCGCTACCATGTTGTTCAAGGCTTCCGCAGTGGGTTCCCGAATACTCAGCGCCTTCCTGAGGCAGGCTTCTGCTTCTTTTGGCTTATCCCGATCTCTATAAAACAGTCCCAGGTTCTGATGAGCCACCACGTGGTTTGTATCGAGTTCTATGGCTTTCAGATAGGCAGTTTCTGCTTCCTGTTGGCGACCTTGCTCATTTAATATGATTGCCAACTGGTTATAGATATCAGCATCTTGCGAATCAATCCTCAATGCCTTACGGCAATATTCCTCAGCCTGTGTCAGATTTCCCAGTGCTCTATGGCATATGCCCAAATGTAAGTACACATCAACATCGTTTTC
>Ga0154020_10005885_pt1 | contig 14395 bp, 7 predicted proteins | sample Klosneuvirus_201_FD_109709 | JGI IMG/M metagenome (GOLD analysis project Ga0154020, IMG submission 109709) | Active sludge microbial communities from wastewater, Klosterneuburg, Austria - Klosneuvirus_20160825_MG | ecosystem: Engineered > WWTP > Aerobic digester > Activated sludge | place...
CGTCTACGTCTCGGCCCCTACGGCCTCAGAGAATGGCCGGCGCCGGTTTTGAGTGTTCACCGAGGTTATGAGCGCTGCGCGCCATCTACGAGCTCACCGACGCCCTGGTGTCCGCCACTCTCGTGGCGGTCGCCTCAGTCAACCGCCCCTTGATCTGTACAGAAGCCACTCGGTAGCACCAACTACTGCGAGGAGGACCAAGGCTGCATCGACCAGACGCTCTCCCGATCGGTAGCCGGGGCCCAACAGGAGCGCTTCGTAGTCTGGTGCCCTCCCTTGGCTGTGCATTTCCCTCAGCCGCGCCAGTCGCGCCTCTCTGTCGGTTTCAATATTCCCCTTGACGACGACCCAAGCCAACAGGACAGCTGCGACTATGAGATACACCAACACTCGGCGTTTGACCGGAGTTCTCACCTAGTAGCTCCCTGCTTGTGTGGCTACAACCCCAAAGAGAGCATCCGGCGAACAGCCACCGGCCGGACAAACCGGCATGCAACTGTTGTAGCAATGAAAGAAGAACCCCTTCGCTGCACCGTAGATGATGTTCTCATCGACCTGAAGGACTTCGTCAATACCGTAGGCAGCCAGAGCTACGGCACAACCCACTACAAACGGAACCTCCGGCTGCCCGAGCAACAGCGAGGCGGGAGTCACCGCAAGGCCCGCGCCTGCACCGAGATCGAACGCATCTCCTACGTCCTTCCCGCCAGCGATCTGCAAGGCTTCACACATTGCGGCGCGTGCATCAGCCATGCAGGCCTGTACACAACAGCCTGAGCCCGGTTCCTTGCAGGAAAGGTTCGCACCGGCCGGGCAAGGCGCGAGACCGAGCACGTCCTTGAACGCAACGGGGTTCGAGAGACCGTACACAAACTCTCGAGATGCTGATCCTCGTCTGGAACCGCTGGCGTATGCGCCTTGAAATGCCGAAACAAATAGCGGCGTCGCTCTGGGCCGGGAAACCAACATTTCTCCCGACATCAGAGGGTCGACGCTCGTGTATCTCCCAGTCTGAGGTTCGTACCAGCGGTGGACGTTGTAGTAGATGTCGGCGCCGAGGGTGGCGTTGGAGAAGAGGGCGTCGTCCCATTGGCCGGGGAGGCGAAGGAAGATGCCTTTGGTGAGCATGTCATTCGCCGTGCCCTCCTGCCAGTCGCGCCCGAACGGCTCGAGGCCACCGCTCCAGTAGGCGGCGCCCGCCTGGTTGAAAGCAAACACCGGGGCGCCCAGGTGGTCCGTCGTGAGATACGTCGTCGCAGGAGTACCAGATCCGACCTTCTTCCAGATCGCCACGGGTCGCCCGGCAAAGTAGAGCACGTTGTTACGCTCGAGCGTACCACCGGCGATCGGCATTCGCTCCAGCGAATACAGCAGTCCCTGACTGCTGTAACTCGCGTTCACATAGCCACCATTGGGCTGCGCTGCGTTCCTGAGAAAGCCTCGCCCGTCGTAGGAACTGACAAGCCGGCTGTTCTTGGCGCCGGGGCGCTCGACCTCCGACAACGCCCCCGATGCGTCGAAGGTGAAGTCCACCACATTGGCTCCGGCCTGCATGGAATCGAGATATCCGGCCGCATCGGTCGAGTAGGTTCGCAGAACTGGGCACCCAGGGCCCGCTTCCTCGCAAACTGAGGTTAGCCGCGCCGTCGAGCCCGTTGCTGCAGCGTTCTGCTGGTACGCGAAGTTGCGGTACAGGAACCCGACGCCTTCGCGGGTTCGATTTCCTACTCCGTCGTATTGGTAAATTCGGTTGTTTCCCCATGGGCCAGAAGCCGAGGTCAGGAAGTACTGGTAGTCCTGGTACGCAAAGGAGCGCACGGGAGCTCCGGCAGGGATCGTCTGCGTGATCGTACTCACATTGCCCACGTCGTCCTTCGTGAAGTCCCAGTGGAAGAGGGAACCGTTGACATCGACAGTTGACGGCAGGTAGCGGGCGTCGTAAGTGCGAGTCTCCGTGCGCACCGGTGAAGTGCCGAACGTCATGCTGGAAATGGGGCCATTGGCCTTGTACCCCGACGCCGTGATGATGTTCTGCGCGCCGGTACCCGGGTTGACCGACAGCGTCTGGTCGCGATCGGCGAAGTCATACGAGTAAGTCGCTATCAGGCCTTGCGGATAAGTGATCGTCCAGGTGTTGCCATTCTTGTCGAATGTCCGCGCCAGTTCGCCGTCCTGCTTCACTCGTCCGAATCGTTCGTACTTGAAGTCCAACACGATCGGCGTTCCACCCGTCGGGTTGCGGATAATCTGTTTGAGTCGTCCTTTCGTGAAGTCGGCGGTATCGATCGTACTGCCGTAAACGTAATCGACGTCGCGCGCATTGTCGACGAAGTCGACGAAGTCGATCCGATCAGCAGCATCCACCGTTCGGTTGGTCACGATCGCGCGCGCGTCCGTCTCCTTGATCAACTGGTGGTGGAGATTGTATTCACTGAGAGTCAGGCCAGAGACCTCGGACTGCTGACTCGTCAATAGGTCGCGATCATCGTAGACATAGCTGGTCAGGGTTCCTTCTGCATCGACCACGCTCGTCAGGTGGTCCTGAATGTCGTAGTCGTAGCTGGTAATCGAGCAGTCGGGATCGTTCGCGACGTTGGGATCGCAAGCCGCAGCTGTCGGCCCCCAAGGCTGCCGCATCTCGATCATCCGATTGAGTGCGTCGTACTTATAGAAGGCAGTCGCGGGCGCAGAGCCTGCAGAAGGGTGATTCGCATCCCAGGTCTTCTCGAGATTGCCGTTACAGTCGTAGCCGTATTCCGTGGTGGCATACGTGAGCGGAGAAGGAGCCTTCGCCTGCTTGAGCTGATCGAGGTGACAGCGCGAAGTCCGGACGTACTCCTTTCGCGCCTCGGTTGTGAATCCGCCCGAACAGGTTCCAGAGGAGCAAAACTGCTGCTCTTCACTGGTCACTTGACCAGACGTGTTGTAGCCATAGGCTGTCCGCTCTCTGCGCACGCCCGTCGTTTGCAGACAGCTCGTTGAACTTGGGCTTGCCACAGCAGTTCCGCGCGTCACAGCCGTGCGGCGGCCCGCGGTGTCATAGGTGTATTCAATACCGTTGACCCGGGGAAGCTTCACGCAGAAGAGGTCTCCGAGTATGGTATAGAAGTAGCTGGTCGTCTCGTCATCCGAGTTGGTCAGCCCTTCACGCGTCACACTGGTGACTCGGTTCATGCTGTCGTACGCCGTAGTGACCATAGTGCCGTTGACGTCAGTGACCGTTACTCTTCGATTGAGATCGTCGTTCCCGAAGAAGGTCTGACCAATCAGCGGATCGGTGCGCGAGAGCAAGACCTGATCGCCGCGGGCTCCATCGAAATCGAACTGCGCGACGTCGGTCGTTGTGAATCCAGGCGGGTCCACCGACGTCGGCGACCCCGCAGCTGTACCCACGTAGTCATAGTCCGTGGTGTCCCCCGAGATGAGCTGAGCTACCCCGGCGACAATCTGGCAGCCGGCTCGGGTTTCGAAATCCAGGTTGCCGTTGAGCGCGCTATACGAGCGCACAATTTGCCGGTTCGTTGTACAACCTGGGACGGAAGACGGACGTTCGATCAGCGTCGGAAACGCAGGATAGTTGACGTCGTAGGCGTACTCCGTCGTACGCTCGAGCAGCCCGTCGCCAAGAGCTTCCGTGCGGGAGGCAACTTGACCGTGATCCGTGTAGGACAATTCCGTGACCGTGCCGCCGGCATCGGTGATCTTCCAAGGAAGCAGCGGGTGCCCAGGGTTCGACGGATTGTCATATTGGATCGAAGAGTTCGGCCCGAGGCCGCAGGTGGGGCAGCCAGCGGCATTGATCGTCTGGGTGACCCTTGGCTTTCCACTTGCGCTGTCGCGATTGAACAAGTAGCGCGTGACATTGCCATAGTCGTCAGCCACCTGAGTTTCGGTCGCGCTCGTATAGGTCCATGTCAGCCGCTGAATGCCGCTTCCGAAAGCCGAGCTTCCCTTCCAGGCGCGGTAGAGCCTGTTCTGCGGGTTGTACTCCCATGCGCCTTCCACCCGGCTCGAGCTGCCGGCTGAACTGAAGATCGACGCCGTGGCCATATGCGCCGGGAAGACATGATCGTAAGTGAAGCGCCAACTGGTCGAATCCGGGCGGTTGATGCGCAGCAAGGCATTGCCAGCCGCCGAATCCCAAACATACGTCCAGTCACGAGTGGGGGTGCCACCAGCGCCGACCCCGACCTCCCTAAGCGTCTGAATCCGACCGGCCACATCGTAGAAGAAGAGAATCTTCAGCCCGCTCGGGAAGTCCACCTCCGTGAGCCGATTGAGGCCGGCATCGTAGATTCCCTGAATCGGCTGTTGATTGCGATTCTCGGTTCGATCCCATAGGCCATCGGACTTGAAGTAAGTCGTGGTTCCGTCGCCTTCGCGGAGGCTCCAGCCGACACCGGCTCCGAGCCACTCCAGGACACGGTAGTCGTCGGCCGGGATCCGCGTCTGGTAGACGTTGCTGCCGTCCAGATCGGAGAACTTCCGGAAGCTCGCGGACTTCGTGATCAGCCAGACCGTGGTTTCGTCAGGACTGGGCACGATTCGCTGTGCGAAGTCGTGAGACCAGAAGCGTCCGAGTCGATTTCCCCAGGCGGCGTTCTCTGGGAGGCCAAGGCCGCCAGAACCTCCATAGAGATACCTGAGCTTCATCTCGGGTGGAGCGCCCATTTCGGGAGCATAGGAGTGCCCTGGCTGCGTATAGGTGGGGATCGTCGCCACTGCCTCTTCCTCCGTGAGGGCGATCGGCGGACCACCGCCAGTAGGCGGCGCACCGCCGCCGGGACCGAGGCAGCAAGCACCGGCCGCAGCCGAGTCGCCTTCGCCGCAACCCCATGTAGGAGGGGTCGGCGGGCAGAAGAAGTGTTTCGCCGGGTCGAGATAAACGGTGGTGGTGTGGAGGCAAGAGCTACAGCTGGGAATTCCCGGCGCGTTGCACATGAACAGGTTCAGCGGTACCGGGCTTGAGACTCCGCATTGGAACGAACCCGTGACGACTTCTGTCACAAAGTCGTAGTTGCCAGCGCCAACACAAGAGGTCGGGCATTCGTCCCCCGGTATCGTGGCGTTTTCGGAGGGAAAGAAAGAAGGGCAGCTATTGTTGATGCTGTTACCGGGGAACTCGACCGCGACTGTCGCGGTGTAGCCGCATGGGCCGCCAACATAGTCGCAGCCCGAGACGTTTAGCGTGTAGACCGGATTTCCAATCACGACGGGATCATGGCAGGCAGCGAAAACGCTGCAGCATGCCGCGGCCGTACCGGAACCGATTCCCGCGCCAGCGCAGGAAGAGAACGACTCAGCACTCAGCGGGACCGATTGCCCAACCGCCAGCATGCAGAGTGCTACCACCGAGATTCGAAGCCATCTGTTGATCACAGTCTTCTCCTCATGTACGTGAATCGGGCCGCTCTCGGGCTCCCTTGAATGCACCCGAGCAGGGTAGAACTTCACAGCTCGAGACAGACCGATTGGCTGAAGATGTTGAGGTGGAGTCAGCGAATGGAAGTCCCCTGTATTTCGCCATCTAGTGGGTAGACCCTAGAAGTCGATGGATGGTAGACAACTGTTTGCCTACGCCTTGACGCAGATAGCGGCAAGCGGACTTCGCTCAACGCTGGCGCCAGATGTCTTGCAAACGGACCAGCAGTCCGGGGGAAGGGCACTTCGGATCCCGCGGAGCCTGCCTCTATTCAGAACTCGGAGCTCCACCCGCCCTCCTGGGTGGGAAATTGCGAGTCAAACTGAGTATCCAATTCCGAGAGCAGGCGCTGGTCGTCAGCAGCCAGGGCGCCGAAACTCAGTGGGCGGAGATGAGGCGGGGCAAGAATTCTCCGGCGCTGCTGACGGAGAGGGTCCCTGGATCGTATGTATGCTGGAGAGCGAGACCTATGCTTCTAGCTGACGATGTCGAATCGACGTCCCTCTCGATGCTCCTCGAAGCGCTCGACCCGCGGCTCCGCCTGATCGCGCGCAGATACAGGATCGACACGCTCGACGCCGAGGATGTACTGCAAGAGACGCTCCTTCGCTTCCTTCGCAGGCGGCACTCCATCCACGACCCTTTCCTTTGGCTGCCCCTGGTGTTTCGACGCGAGTGCCTTCGCTTCGTTCGCAAGCGGAAACGCTACGTGAATGGGACCGTCGATCTCGAGAGACTCGACACCTCATCACTGCGAATCCCGCCCGACCAAGTTCATGCCACCCGACTCGACCTGGCCGACGCCTTCGAGAAGCTGCGACCGAGCCAGCAAAGACTGCTGTGGTGGCGCTACGGATTGGGGATGACGGAAGCAGAGGTAGCCGGAGCCCTGGGCTGCAAACCAATAAGCGCGAAGAAGGCCAGTTCGCGAGCTCTCGGTGCGATACGCCGCGCAATGAACACGACTGCCTGAAAAGCGCCTGCGTTGGGAAATCGGCAATCCTTCTCGCGACTTCTTGCACAGAAACCGAGAGGGTTCAAGCGGCGAAGCCCGTCGCTCACCTGCGCGGCTGAATCTCCCGCTCCTCATATCCACCCCCTACCCACTTGGGCGGGCACACTCCCTGGCACTACCTCCCCTGCGCGCCGAATCAGCGACTCGGCTAGAATCGGCCTGTCCCCGCAGTCCATCCTGATCGATTTGACACTCCCGGAGGAGAACCACCCAAATGAGGCTCATGTCCCGCATCTCGGTCGTCGCCGCCCTCGCTGTTGTCGCCGAGCTGGCTCTCAGTCCAGCTCAGGCAGACGCTGCACAGGAAAAGGTGCAGTCCAGCCGCCCGAAGCCTTCGGCTGCGGAATGCGCTCTCCTCGATGATCCCAGCATTGCAGGTCGCATGGACGGCCTGCTCCGCCACCTCGCCATCGGCTGCGGCCGGCAGGCGGAGTTCATCGGCAACGTGCGTGAAGAGGGCGGACCGGAAGGGCTCAACTTCGCTCCCGCGGCGGTCGACGCCCCGGTGAGCAGCCCGGCGCAGGACACCTCTGGCACCGCCAAGACCGAGAGCGAGACGTCGATTGCCTACAATCCAGTCACTGGCACCCTCTGCGCCGCCTGGAACGACTCCTTCCACGGGATCACTCAGAACGTCGGCTTCTCCGGTTTCGGACGCTCGACCGACAATGGTGCGACTTGGGTGGACAAGGGGGCGGTGAATCCGACCGCCGATTTCGATGACGGCGACCCGAGCCTCGTCTGGCGCAAGCTCGACGGCAAGTTCTACTACGCCGCGCTCAAGGGCGGCGGGCTCGGCGTCTACCGCTCGGACGACGACTGCAACACGTTCACGTTCGTTTCTCAGATTTCGACCGGTGGCGACGACAAAGAGATCATGGCGGTCGACAACAACCCGGCGAGCCCCTTTTACGGCCGTCTCTACGTCACCTGGACCGACTTCGGCATCGATGACCGAATTTACGCCACCACTTCTAGCAATGCCGGTGCGACTTGGGCGCCTCAGCTGGCACTCAGCACATCGACCATCGTTCAGGGCTCTTGGCCAGTCGTCGCGCCGAACGGAGATGTCTTTGCGGCTTGGGTCTCGTGGATCGGCGACTTTGGCACCGGCAACATCGACATCCAGGTCGCGCGGTCCACGAACGGCGGCACCACTTGGAGTCTCGTGACGCAGCCGATGTCCAATCAGGTCAACCCGCGCGAGGCTGCCGCGCAGGCTTTCTGCAATCGACCAGCGCTAAAGGGCAACATCCGGCACTTGCCTAGCCCGACGATTGCCGTCGACGCCGCTGGCGTCCTGCACGCCGTCTACACCTACGACCCGGACGCCACCGGCGTCGGCGACACGGCGAACGTCTACTATCGCCGCTCGACCGACAACGGCGCTACCTGGCAGCCGGAGATCAAGGTCAACGACGACGCGACGATCACTGACCAGTATCAGCCTTCGCTCTCCGTCGGCGAAGGAAACGTAGTCGCGGTCGGCTACTACAGCCGCCAGAACGACGTCGCCAACAACCTGCTGATCGACTACTACTCGCGCGTCTCCTATAACGGTGGCGTCTCCTGGCAGCCGAGCACGCGGCTATCGGATGTTTCGACGTCGGTCGTCCTTGATCCGAACCTCGCCGACTGCTACCACGGCGACTACGACACCCAGCTTCACCGGCCGGGGGCGGCGCAGTACCTCTGGTCGGACGATCGCAACCCCGGCACGGGCGCCGATCCGAACATCTACACCGAATCGACTCCGGCCGGCGTCGACTTTCTGGTGCTGAGCGCTGCTTCCACCCAGTCGATCTGTCCGCCGGCGAACGCCGTCTATCCGATCGACGTCTTCCAGTTCCAGGGCTTCGCCGAGACGGTGAATCTCTCGGCGACCGGTAACCCCGGCGCGACCTCCGCCGTCTTCGCACCCACCGGCGTCATCCCGCCCGGGGCGTCTACCCTGACGATCGGCAACACGACGGGTCTGCCGTTCGGCACGTCGACCATCACCATCACCGGCACCTCGACGCCTTCGACCATCGTGCATTCGAGCACCGTCTCCCTGACCGTCTATCCGACGGCTCCGGCGGCTCCCGTGCTCGTCGCGCCGGCCGACGCCTCGATCGATCAGGTCCGGAGCCCCACACTCGACTGGAACGACGTACCGGAGGTGACCGGCTACCATGTGGACGTCGCGACCGATGCCGCTTTCACCAACATCGTGCGTACCGCCGACGTCGCCACCAGCCAGTGGGACGTGACGCCGGCGCTCGGCATCCTCACCCAGTACTTCTGGCGCGTGCGGGCGGACAATCCCTGCGGTCCGACGCTTTCGGCGGCGCCGTTCTCCTTCACCACCGCCAACCCGACCATTCTGCTGGTCGATGACGACGACGACGGCCCGGACGTCTTCGCGACGTATCAGACACTCCTCAACAGCCTCGCCGTCTTCGACGTCTGGGATGTGGTCGACGAGGGGGGAGAGCCGACCCTGGCCGACCTCACCCCCTACCAGGCGGTCATCTGGTTCAGCGGCGATCGCTTCGGCGGCAACACGACGCCTTCCGCCGGCCCGCAGACCCCCGCCGAGACGGCGCTCGGGAGCTACCTCGACCTCGGGCAGAAGTGCTTCCTGATCGCGAGCCAGGACTACCTCTGGGATATGGGTGGCGCCGGCCACAACGTCGCCACGCCGTTCATGACCAACTACCTCGGCTTGGCCTCCGGCACCTCGGACACGGGCGACTACACGATCGTCGATGGCTTGAACCGCTACGGCACGCTGCAGAACCAGTCCCTGACCTATCCCTTCACGGATTTCTCGGACATCCTGGTGCCTGCGGCTGCGACCGGTGTGGAGATCGCCTTCCGTGGCGACACGCCGAATACCAACATCGGGGCGATCTCCAAGCGGGGAACGGGCTTCTTCACGACCTACATGTCCTTCGGCATCGAAGCTCTGCCGGCGGCCTCGCAGGACGATCTCCTCTTGAAGTTCCTCTCCTACTGCAGCAGCCTCCTGGTCGACGGATTCGAAGCCGGCAACACCTCTGCCTGGAGCTCGACCGTCCCCTGAGGTCGTTTTCGGCCAGAAGGGCGAGCCTCGACGAAGGCCTGCTCCGGCAACGGAGCGGGCCTTTCGTTTTCCGATGCGGTAAGTTCTCGCTGCATGCACTCCCGGACAGCGCCCCCGATCCGTTTCGAACGCTACGTCGCCATCGGCGACAGCTCGACCGAAGGGCTCGACGATCCGGCGGGGGACGGGAGCTTCCGCGGCTGGGCGAACCGCCTCGCCGAGCAGATCGCCGGCGCACAGGCGTCGGCCGGAGGGCTGCTCTACGCCAACCTCGGCGTGCGCGGCAAGAAGACACGCGAGATCGCCGACGAGCAGCTCGCACGGGCGCTCGCCATGCGACCCGACCTCGTCACCCTCTTCGCCGGCACCAACGACATCGTCTCGCGGCGCGTCGATCTGTCGGCGGTCGCCGCCGATCTCGCGGCGATGATGGCGGCGATCCGCGGCAGCGGCGCCACTCTGCTGACGTTCACCATGCCCGATCTGGCGCCGGTGATGCCGCTCGCGCGTCGACTGGCGCCGCGTCTCGACGGGCTCAACGCGGCGATCCGCACGGCTGCTGCACAGAGCGGCGCGCTGCTGGTCGACTTCGCGGCGCACCCGGTGGCCTCCGATCCGCGTCTGTGGAGCCCCGACCGCCTGCACGCCAACGCCGCCGGCCACGCGCGCATCGCCGCGGCGCTCGCCGACGCGCTCGGGCTTCCGGATGCCGACGACAGCTGGCGCCTGGCGCTGCCCCCCTCCGACCCGCGCTCCGCGGCGCGTCGCTGGCGCGACGAGCTCGTCTGGGGCAAGGACTATCTCCTTCCCTGGCTGGTGCGCCACTCGCTCGGCCGCTCCTCCGGCGATCGCCGGCAACCGAAGCGGCCCGAGCTCGCTCCGGTCGCGGCGGAAACCCGCAGGGAGACTCGCCCATGAGCCCGACCCCGACGCTGCTCGGCCTGCCTTACGACGCCAGCTCCTCTTTCCTCCGCGGCCCGGCGGAGGCGCCAACGCTCATCCGCAAAGAGCTCTGGTCGGAGGCGACGAACCCGTGGAGCGAGGCGCTGATCGACCTCTCCGCACCCGGGGCGCTCGCCGACGCCGGAGATCTCGAGCTGCCGGCCTCGCCCGAAGCGCGACAGCGGATCGAAGCCGGTGTGGAGCGTGTCCAGGCCGGCGGCGGCAGGGTCATCGCGCTGGGCGGCGATCACTCGGTGACCTATCCGGTGCTGCGCGCCCTCGGTCCGCGTCACCCGGGCCTGACACTCCTGCACATCGACGCACACCCCGACCTCAACGACATCTTCGAAGGCGACCGCTACTCGCATGCCTGCCCGTTCGCCCGGATTCTGGAAGAGGGACTCGTCGCCCGGCTGGTGCAGGTCGGCATCCGCAAGATGAGCCCGCACCAGCGCGCCCAGGCCGAGCGCTTCGGTGTCGAAGTGATCGATATGCGCGCCTGGGCGGCCGGCGTAAGGCCCGCCCTCGCCGGCCCGCTCTACCTGTCGCTCGATCTCGACGGCCTCGACCCCGCCTTCGCCCCCGGCGTCTCGCACCAGGAGCCGGGCGGCCTCACCGTGCGCGAGACCATCACCCTGATCCAGCAGCTTCCGGGACCGTTCGTCGGCGCCGATGTCGTCGAGCTCAACCCGCGCTGCGACGTCGGCGGGATGACCGCGCGCGTCGCCGCCAAGCTGGTCAAGGAGATCGCTAGCCGGATGCTCGAGACCGCCGCGTCGACGCCTGGGACCCGGGAGCCGTAGACTGTTCGAGATGGGCTTTTTCGCGGCGCTCGCGTTGGTCCCCCTGCTGGCCGCTTCGCCCGCCACGCTCGATCCCTTCCCTACGGCGACATCGCCACCGCTCTTCCCCGGGGCTCGCTCCGTTCTCTGGGTCGGCGCCCACCCGGACGACGAGGTCCTGCTGGCGCCGGTTCTCGCCAAGCTCTGCCTGCTCGAGCGCCTGGACTGTCACCTCCTCGTCCTGACTCGCGGTGAGGCCGGCATCTGCCTGCTTCCCGGGGGCTGCCAGCCGAACCTCGCCGACGTGCGAACGATCGAGATGCAGCAATCGGCAGCACTTCTTGGCGCTGAGCTCACTCTGTGGAACCTGCCCGACGGCGGCGGCACCGCCGGCTGGAGCGCAGCTTCCGGAGGCCACAGCGCTCTCGTCTCGCGACTGGCGTCCTTTCTCCAAGCGCTGGCCCCCGATGTCGTCCTGAGCTTCGATCCCCGCCATGGCAGCACCTGTCACGGCGATCACAAGGCGGCAGCCGAGCTCGTTGTCGAAGCCCATGCCGGTCTCGACGCGCAACCGGCAGTGTTCTTCCTCGAGACCCGGGCTGCCGTGAATGCGACTCCGCCGTTCGTGGCCTACGCGCCCGCGGCGTCGGCGAGCGCCGGCGCCTTCGGCTATCCAGCCACGCTCGATGTGGGAGACAGCTACGGAACCTGGAGCTATTCTGCGCTCGCTGCTGGGCTGCACCCGAGTCAGTTCGGCCCTGAAACGGTGCGCGCGCTCCGCAGGATGCCGGGAACCCAGAGGGTGGTCTATCTCGCCCCGGCGCCGGGCGCGCTCGCCGACGATGATGTCTATTCTTGCCCCTAGCCTGGCCTACTCTTCCGGCAAGACGTCGGGCCACCATTCGTTCGCGACGTCGAAGGTCCAGGGGCAGGTGCGCTGCAGGCCGAGCTGGTCGAACATCGGCGACGACGCCCGCAGCGGGAAGGTGACGCCGCCCCGCCCGCCGCAGCGGAAGTTGGGGCCGCCGGCGACGAGCGCGAGCTGGACAGCGAGCGCGGCGGCGGCGGCGGCCACGAGTCCGCGCCGGGCGACGGTCGCCGACGCCGGTGAGGCGAGACGGCGCCCGAGCCAGATCACCACCGGCACGACCGCCGCCTGGAAGAGCGGCACCGCCTGCCAGCTCTGCGGCGTCGTCGGCGCGGCGGCGAAGACGACGACTGCGGCGACGAAGCACCAGAACGCGTAGTCCTCGACGAAGCGGCGCGGGTCCGCACCTTGCGAGCGGGCGAACGCCGCGCGCGCGCCGGCGGCGAAGCGGCGGCGGAAGAAGTCGACGTTCGCGGCCAGCACGGCGACGAGCGTCAGGATGCCGGAGATCCCGACGAGGCCTTTGGCGAGCGGCGTCAGGAAGCGATCCACGGCGGCCCCGGCGAGGGCGGTGAAGTCGAAGATCGCGCTCTGCTTGTTGATCAGCAGCGAGGGATAACGCAGCCAGTACGAGAGTCCCTTCAGCAAAGGCTGCACCCAGACCAGGCCGCGGAAGGGAAAGCCCTCGCCCGCGGCGACGATCGCCGGCTCCGCCTGCACGGCCTGCCACCACGGCACCAGCAGCGCGAGGGTCACCGCGACACCGGCGGCGACGCCGCCCCAGTGCACCTGAACCAGACCGCGCCGCCAGAGCAGGAGCGAAGCGACGATGAGGAGGAGCATCGCCGGATGGAGCTGCGCACCGACGCCGAGTGCGATGAGATGCAAAAAGGAGGCGCCGAAGCGTGGCCGTTCGCGCTGGTCGAACGCCGTCGCCAGGTGCAAGGCACCGAAGAAGTAGAGGAAGTTCGGATTCCACAGGAACGCCGACGCCTCGAGACGCCATGGATTCAGCCAGTAGACCACCGCGAAGGCGGCGCGCTCCCACGGCGTGAAGACCGCGCGGAGACGCCGGTCGAGGAGTGCCCAGGCGGCGAGGTGCAGCAGCCAGATGAGGACGACCGGCGAGCGATGATCGCGCCAGACGGCGAGCGGCCCCGCCATGAGCAGCGTCGTCGCGATACCCGGGCCATCGCCGCCCGAAGAGAGCGGATTTCCATAGGGAACGAGCTGGCCCCGTTCGGCGAGCAGCCAGCCGCGCGCCAGCAGGTTGAGCTGGTCGCCGCCCGCCTGCGCGCGGACGACCATGAGCAGCGAGATCAGCAGACCGGCGACGACCGCCGCGCGGCGCAGGAGATCCGGGAACTTCGTCGATCGATCAGGCATCGGTGAATCCGGTTCGCTCCGGTCGCGAGCCGCGCCCGCGTCCAAACGTCAGCGCTCGCCGACGGCCAGCGCGCGATCAGTCGCCATACGGGCGCGAGATGACGCAGGCATTGATACCGCCGACACCCATCGAGAGCTTTCCGGCCGCTCCCTTGGGCACCGGACAACCCTCGTTGAAGGCGAAGCGCTCGTGCACCCGGGCGATCTCCGGATTGAGCTCGGTGCGGGCGAGCGGCGTCGGGAAGATCACCCCGCGCTGATATCCCAGGTACTGCGCGGTGAGCTCCCAGCCGCCGGAGGCACCCATGCCGTGGCCGAAGGTCCCCTTGCGCGCCGTGACCAGGACGTCCTCGTGCAGGATGCTGCGCAGGTTCTCGACCTCGAGATAGTCGCCCGGGGTCGCGGTGGCGTGCAGGTCCCACGAGCCGATCTCCTCGGGCGCGACACCGGCGGCGGCCAAAGCCTGGACGATCGCCGTCGTCGGCCCGGTCTTCGAAGGCGTGATGATGTGCTCGGCGTCCGAAGAGACGCCGACCGCGAGCGGCTCCATGCCGATCGTGTGGAAGCCCTTCGCGCGCAGGTAGTCGAGATCGCCGACGATCCAGATCGCCGCGCCGCCGCCGACGTGCGTGCCGCGCAGCCCCGTCATCGGCTTCGACACCGAGCCGTCGGCGGCGCCGACGCGCGCGTTGTGGAACGCGCCGACCATCAGCCGCAGCGGCGGCGGATCGGTGGCGCCGATCACCACGGCTTTCGCCTCGCCGCGGCGGATGGCGTCGATCGCCAGCTTGAGCGTCACGCCGAACGTGGCGCAGGCGGCGACCGGCGCGAAGGTCAGGCCGGTGATCTTGCCCATCATCGAGATCTGCGCCGCCGGCGCGTTGTGGATGTTCCACAGCAGGTTCGCCGGCAC
>Ga0154020_10005886_pt1 | contig 14394 bp, 14 predicted proteins | sample Klosneuvirus_201_FD_109709 | JGI IMG/M metagenome (GOLD analysis project Ga0154020, IMG submission 109709) | Active sludge microbial communities from wastewater, Klosterneuburg, Austria - Klosneuvirus_20160825_MG | ecosystem: Engineered > WWTP > Aerobic digester > Activated sludge | place...
GCCAACATCGCCGACGAACTCGACCGTGCCGGTTACAGCGCATCCGACATCGCAGACATCAAGCAGGACCTCGACCGCTACCTCAAGTTGCGGGAGATTATCCGTAAAGCGAGCGGCGAGACAATTGACCTCAAAGCCTACGAAGCCGACATGCGGCACCTGATCGACACCTACATCCAAGCCGACGAACCCAGAAAGATTTCAGATTTTGACAATATGGGCCTGCTTGAGCTGATCGTTAACAGCGGCATCGCGGACGCAATCAACAGCCTGCCGGATGGAATCAAAGGCAGTCAGGGTGCCGTCGCAGAAACCATCGCGAACAACGTCCGCAGCAAGATCATCAAAGAACACCTCAACGACCCAGCCTATTACGACCGCATGTCAGCACTACTGGGCGAAATCATCGCGGACCTTCGTGCCAAACGGATTGATTACGCGGAGTATCTCAAGCGCATGGCCGAACTGGCGAAGCGCGTGCAAACAGGGCTGGCCGACAACACGCCGGAGCCGCTCAAGCGGAGTCCAGCCCTGCGCGCCCTCTACAACAATCTGAAAAAGCCAGTCAGGACACATACTGGGGAACGCCTGGCAGAGGGAGGAGACTACCAGGTGCCGGGCGATCCAGTTCTGCAACTGGCCCAGACCCTTGACGAAGCAGTGAAGCGATCACGGCCCGATGGCTGGCGCGGCGTGCAGGCCCGTGAACAGGTCATCAAGGCCGCCTTGCATGCCATCTTGCAGGATGTGGCTGAGGTCGAACGCCTCTTCGTGATCATCAAGCAGCAGCCGGAATACTGATGGGCGCACGCCTCCAGCTTGGCGGGATCGTTGTTGATGTCACGCAGAAGGACATCAAGAACGTGCATCTCAGCGTCCACCCACCGACTGGCCGGGTGCGGATTTCCGCCCCGCTGCGCATGAGCACCGATACTATCCGTGTGTTTGCGATCTCACGGCTCGGCTGGATCAAGCGACAGCAGCAAAAACTGTCTGAGCAGGAACGGGAAACGCCGCGCGAATACCTCGATCGTGAAAGCCATTTTGTCTGGGGCACCCGCTACCTGCTCAAGGTCGTCGAAAGCGACCAACCACCCCAGGTGGAGCTGAAGCATCGTAAACTGCTTCTGCGAGTGCGACCTGACACGAACAAGGTGAAAATGCAGGCGATCGTTGAGGCATGGTATCGGGACCAACTCAGGCAGGCCGTCCCAGCATTGATCGCAAAATGGGAACCGATCATGCGTGTGAAGGTGGACAGGTTCTTCGTGCAGCGGATGAAGACGAAGTGGGGCAGTTGCAGTCCGGGCACCTGCGGCATCCGGCTAAACAGCGAACTGGCGAAGAAACCCCGCGAGTGCCTTGAATACATTGTTGTGCATGAAATGGCGCACCTGCTTGAGCCCACGCACAACGCACGCTTCGTCGCCCTGATGGATCAATTCATGCCCAAGTGGCAGTTCAATCGTGCCACCCTCAACCGTCTCCCAGTCCGGCACGAAAGCTGGGCGTATTGATTTCAAAGCTGCACCTACCGGGCTGCGGCTAGCAGGACATCTACCGGGTTTGCGGGATGGAAAGTCTTGAACTGGCCGCAGCATCGCGCAACGCGCCACAGATTGCCGTCAGCGTAAATCTGAAGCTCCGTGCCAGGTCTTCCTGCACTGCCACTTGGGGGAACGCGTCTCCAGCATTGCATGCAATGACCCGTGCCACCTCTGTTCCAAACTCATTGCTATCTGCCACGAACGGCAAGCGACGCTTCAGATTGTCCAGAGCTTCCAAGCCGTGCAGAAGGTCACCACCAAAATCCCAACTGCTAGAAAATGAAGCGCCCAGCCGCGCCTTTTGGGCGAACGTCAGCTGCATGTCATCCAGAGCTTTTGGTTTCTGAAGCGTCGTTGAGATCAGCTTGTCCAACTGTTCTTCGACCAGCATGTGGCCAACCAGGATCGTCATGACAAGTCGGTTCTGCATCCGCCGATCAAATGCCGACGACGGCGACTCACCGAGGGCGTCAAGGGCTTGCACGAGCTTCATGTTGGCACCGACTGCCCCGCCGTGACCAATATTCAGTAAACAGCCCTCGGCTTCGCCAGGCGAATAAACCTCCGGCGCTGTGCGTCCTGAATTACGACAAGATCAGAAAGGGCAACTGAAAGGCTTGGAAGTCACTATCCATCGCGGTGCAGCACAGGTTGGCGGTTCGTGCATCGAGGTTTCGACCGGAAGCACCCGGCTAATTTTAGATGTGGGGCTGCCGCTGGATCAACCTGAAGCCTTGAGTGGTCGGCCATCGCGTTCTCGTGCCGTGCAACCTCTTCCTGCTGTCCCGGGATTATTCTATGCCGGGCCGCGCGTGCATGGCGTGCTGCTGTCCCATGCGCACGGCGATCATGCCGGTTTGATTGAGAACATTGGCAACGACATCCCCATCTTTTGCAGCCAAGGAACCAGCAAAATGTTGCTGGCGGGCTCCATCTTTGCCGGGCAGCCCAAACTGGACCGCAGTCGGAGTAGGCTGCTCGAACATCGCAAACCTCGCCGCATTGGCGATCTTACAGTCACGGCATTCCCGGTGGATCACTCCGCGTTCGACAGCGTAGCCCTGTTGCTGGAGGCTGAGGGCAAGCGTCTTTTGTATTCTGGTGATTTGCGTCTGCATGGGCGCAAGCCCGGCATGGCCCGCGAGCTCATTCGGCACGTGCAGGCCAATCCCGTGGACGTATTGCTAATGGAGGGCACGAACATCACCAGGTCTGGAGCGGGTCTTCAGCACACTGAGGATGGCCTAGTGGAGCAATTGGTGTTGCACATGCAAGATTCATCGGGACTCGTGCTCGCCAATTTTTCGCCGCAGCATGTGGACCGTCTGGTCTCGTTTTACAAGGCGGCGCGGCGCGCGGATCGCACCTTCGTGGTGGACGTGTATGGTGCATTTGTGCTGCACCTTGTCTCAGGCCAATGCCGCATTCCACGACCCAGCAAGCGCTCAGGGATACAGGTCTATTACAATGCGGCATTCAACCGATCCTGGCGGCAACGCGGGCTCAAGAAGATTCACGACCTGTTCCTTTCAAGCCGTGTCGAACTAACCGCAATCAGGGAGGACCCGGCACGCTACGCGATGTTGTTTCGACCATCTATGTGCAACTTGGACTTCCACGACGTCCTGCCGCGCTCCACGACATGCATCTATTCGTATTGGCCGGGTTACCTCGTGCAGCCCGAGTATGCGGCGCTCCAGGCCAAACTGACTAAGGTCCAAGGCAACTTCGTGCAGTGCCATACCAGTGGTCACATTTTCAGGGACGACATCGTCACGTTCGTGCAGGCCATCAACCCGCGCTGGGTCGTCCCAATCCACACGGCCTCGCCAAAATCCTTTGCCGCGTTGTTCAGCAATGTTAAACAGCCAGCCGATGGTGAAACCGTCAACGTGTAACAAAAAGATGAAAGAGAATCCCGAGTTTACAAAGTGGTCAGATCAGTGGAAGCAGGCGCGCGTATACGGCAGCTCACTTGATTCTGTCCTCCAGCTCTGGCGGATGCCCACACCAAAGCGTTTTCACCGAAACACCCCCCTGCCATTTAACAAGGGATACCGGAAAAACAACGAAGATGACGTGGAAGAACAACGTATTGAAAGGGCACTACTGGAACCCGAGGGCCTCAGTTTTGCGCTAACGCTACGAAAAGGATCGCAGACCAAGCAGTGGCATCTGACACCAAGCCACCAAAACGTAGCGTTGGCCAATCAGAAGAAGGGACAGGTGATTGCGGATGTTTTCGGCTGTGTGACCGGCGCGTCAAAGCATCCGGTAATGATCGAGGTCAAAACGAAGGCAAACAACCCTTGGCATGCGCTGATTGAAAATCTACAACAGGTTCGTTTAGCGCGGGCCTGTGCCCACCGCAGCGCTAGCGATGGCCAAGTGGACACACATCCATTGAATGGATGCTGGGGATTGGTGCTGGCTCCCCGCGACTACTCTTCAAAGCGGCGAGGTCAAATGGAAAAGTGCCGCACGCTGCTGGAACGACTGAAGAAGGAAACTCAGGCGCGCATCGCATTCGGCATTTGGGATGCGAACGAACCTACCAAGATTGAATTGTTGGATTGCTCGAACTGGTGAGCAAACACAGTGCGGGCGTCGCAGAGCACTAACGTTCCGCAGTTTCGTTGCACACCAGCCAGAAATCATGCTATCCATGCATCATGCGAACAGGGTGGTTTTGGGAACTTATGGAGAACACCAAGGCAGGTCGAATCCCGCTTAAACTGTCGCTTATTGTGATGGCGTTGATCGTTCCGAGTTTCCAAATCCACGGCCAAGTCGCCTTCGCACCCGCCATCAACTATGGGGTGGGTAACAGGCCCGAGTCGGTCACCTCGGCAGATGTAAACGAGGACGGTAAGCCGGATTTGATCTGTGCGAATGCTTTAGACAACACGGTTTCGGTGCTGACGAACACCGGGAACGGCGGCTTCGTTCTTTCTGCCAGCCCTAGCGTGGGCAACTATCCTTATTCGGTCACCACGGCGGATGTTAATGGCGATGGCGAGTTGGATTTGATCGCTGCGAACGCTGGAGGCGGAACGCTTTCAGTCTTAACAAACGATGGGAGTGGCGCCTTCGCTCTTTCCGTCACGGTTGGCGCTGGGGGCTTTCCCTATTCAGTCACCACGGCGGATGTAAACAGCGATGGCAAGGTGGATTTGATCTGTGTGAACGAATACGCCGCAACGCTACGAGTGTTGACGAACAGCGGAAGCGACGGCTTCGCGCTATCATCATTGCTGGACGTGGGTGGCTATCCCAGCTCGGTCGTGGCGACAGATGTTAATGGGGATGGGAAGCCAGATTTGATTAGCGCGAATGCCGGGGACAGAACACTCTCGGTGTTGACGAACGACGGCATTGGCGGTTTTGCTTTATCCTCCAGCCCAATCGTAGACTGGAATCCCATATCGGTCGTTGCGTCAGACTTCAACGGAGATGGCAGAGTCGATTTGGCCAGTGCGAGCTTTAACTCTATCTCACTCTCGGTCGCGACCAATAATGGCAGTGGTGACTTCGCGCTTGCCTGCACGCTGGATGTGTTAGACCAGTCCACTCGTTCCGGCTGTGCAAACTCAGTCACGACCGCAGACCTTAACCGGGACGGCTGGGTGGATTTGGTCTGTGCAAATCCGTGCGCCGGAATGTTGCAGGTGTTCACGAACGACTGGAACGGAGGCTTCGCGCTTGCCGCCGCGCTCAGGGTCAGCGGCGGGCCGGTTTCGGTCACCACGGCGGATGTTAACAGCGATGGAAGGGCTGACTTGATGAGCGTCAACTCGGATAACACGTTTTCCGTGCTTTTCGCCGTGCCAATGCTGACCATCACTCGATTGGGAAGCGATTTACAAGTTTCGTGGCCATCAGCGTGGACGAATTGGACGTGCCAGCAGACTTCAGACTTGGGCACGACAAACTGGGCCGCCAGCGTCGGCGTTGCTGATGACGGCCTCAACAAAAGCATCACATTCAATCCGCTGGGGGGCGGTCTATTCTTCCGCCTCCGGCTCTAGTTCCAACATCGTCATCCGTGGTGCAACCCGACTGCACGCCTGCGGTGCCGATTCTGCACGGGGCGGCACGACACGGAATCCGGGCGTTGCGGTGCTGTGCCAAAATAGTCCGGCCAACGACCCCGATGTTCCATTCAATGCACGTATGGGCAATTCAGATGCATGTGCCGCCGTGGCGTATCATCGGCGAAGCGGCCTACCTCGTGCAGCCCGCACCACTTTGAATACCAGGATGTGTAGTTAGGTTTGTGGCCGTGCTGCCGAGCCCAACAACACTCAACCTACAAGCCCATGATCTTCACCACGCCTCCAGCATGCTGGCCCTTACCGAAGCCTACGCCTCCAGCAAACAAGACGCTAAGCAAGTGGGCCATCCCGCCTGAAGACTGGCACGATGCCGCGCGTGATCGTCGATTTGACCATGCCATCATCTGTTACCTCTGGGGGCGGGAGCAGGAGTTGGTGCCGGTGTGGACAATGCTTAACGAGATCGCGATCGAGGCAAGCGACACCACCGACCGCGAGGTAGTGCGGGACATGACTCATCGGGCCTTGATGGAGCTAAAGCGACTGCGACGACGGAGGCGGGTGCTACGCAAACGCAAAAAGTATGTCGTATTGAGCGACCCCATCGCCGAGGCCGCGAAGCTGTGAAAAAACTGACCCGGCATTTTGCACCAGCCGTGCAGCAGCCGTAGTATTTTCTCACGACGAGGAGAAGCGACAGCCCCCTTTGCTCAACGACTGCATGCAAATCGGCACGGGCCACGATTTGTCCACGCCTGCTTGAGCACGATCCACTTCAACGCCAATGCGCGCCGACTGCCGAACGTTTACCAAGCTAAAGCGCTTAACTCAAATTGCAGCGTGTGTAGTTAAGTCATAAGTGATCGATACGCGACGGGTCAACAAACGGGAGCCACCACAATGCAACTCAATCAGAATGCTGTCGAACTCGGCAAGATGCCCAAGGTTCTACTCCGAGGTCGGCGGCGTGCGAAGCGGACCTGGACGGGATTCATAGATGGTGAGCGGTGCTGGGTCGGGCGCGCAGTGCGACTCCCGAGCGGGGAGGAGGTATGGGTCAAGCGCGTTCAGCGTGGAGTCGCGAAACTGGTCACGTCACAGCGCACCGCAGAGGCTCTTCCGCTCTACACTTACGCCAAAGCGTCCGCGCTTACGCTTCCAAAAAACCCATCCGCCGTGGCGCTGGGAAAGCTTAAGGCTGGCGCGCGTGAGGTGAAGAGTGATCTCAAGGCGCAAACTTCCCGGAGCAACGGGCTGAAGCACAGGAGCCCAAGCGAAGCCGCGCAGGAAGCAAGCAAGCTACCACGGCGTCGTCAGCAACGTTCCGGCAGTTCACTTATTAACTGGCTAATTCGCCGAACGTATGGAGTTCCATCAAAAGCGCAGCGAGATGGTCCGGAGGATACTGCGGTCACTGATGACGAAAAGGACTCTGATTTGTTGCGACAGTTGAAAGCTGTGCGGATACAGCAAGCCGAGCGCTTCGCCCTCTTACGTGCCATGCAGAAGGCCATCGCCCCCGCAGGCGAACCGGAAAAATATTGAGCGCGCACGAAGGGCGAAAAAGGCAGCGCACCCCCACCTGCTCTTTGATCTGATGGGCAGCTAAAAATCGTTTACGAATGCGATATATCCGTTCGGGCCAGGCACCCGCGCGTGCGTTCACGTTCTACTTGTTGGAGCCAGTGCAACGACTGGTTGCAGAGAGATTAAACATATCAACGAAACGCGAGGTCTTATGAAAGAACACAAACAAAGCTCAACGGCGAGCACGCCGATTAGGAAAATCCAAACCCCAACACCGAACGCATCCGAGCACAGTCCGGTAGCGGCTGTCCCTTCAATCCGGAAAAAGCCGACTCCAGCAGAGCCGGATGCCCCGCCCGCCACCTCAAATCTAGTCCCAAATGGGATAGATGCTGGTGGGGGTAGCGATCTGAACGCAGATGAACAAAGGCGGTTGGTGGAATGTGAATCCGTCGTCCGCCAAGGTGCAGCCTCTATGCTTCAGGCCGGAATAGCGCTGCGGGAAATTCGCGACAAAAAACTTTATCGTCAGGAGTTCGGCAGCTTCGAGGAATATTGCCGCGCCAAGTGGCACATCTCGCGGCCTGCTGCTTACGCGAGGATCGGACTGGCCGATACGCAGCAGGAATTGTCTGCCGTGGCAGACAAACCTGAGCTCAACGACCGTCAGGCGCGCGCGTTGGCAGGTCTAACAACTGAAGACAAAAAACGTGTGTGGCAGGAGTCTGGTAAGCTTGCAGACAAAACCCCGCTGACCCACAAACACATTTTGAAAGCTCGGGCAGCGCTCGGTCTGGCGACGGAAGAAAAGCGGAAGAAGAATGCCGACACGCAGCCGGGCATAGCCAAGCCATCAGCTCCTCCTGCGTCGTCCGACACGAAGAAGCGGTGCGCAGAGATCACAAGCATGCTGCTTGATGAATTTGCCCGCTGGCCAAAAGCTGAGAGAAACACCCTCTACGAAGCACTGGATAATTGTCTCGTCGAAGCGCATAGCAAGTTTTGCGCAGGCAACGCGGAGTAAAGGGCTGGCTTCCTTTTCGGAAGCCAGCCGTGAGAGCTAGACCCTACCTACCGTCGCAAGCCGGTCGGCTGCCCCATAATTTTGGACTGCGACTTGCTCAATTAAGGCCGGGACCGTCGAGGTCTATCGGGAGTTCAAGTTGTCGGCGGTGTTTAATCCAAATGGGAAACACCTTGGACTTCTTGGGATAGACCACCTTTTTCGTTCGCGGGTGGATGAACCACGGGCGAAAGATCAAGGTGTAACCTCGTCGAGGCTTGAAGCTTATGTCGTAATCGCTGTCGTCAGAATTGGACTTCATTGATTGCGTGAAAAAAGCGTAATGAAGAACCCCGTTGACGCAGTCCGGGCCTTGGGTAAGTATGTTTTTGGATAGGCCAATACTCATCCCGTTCCGGTCTCACGCCATCCGCGCTGGGTATCGTGACGCGGATTGAAAATGGTCTGAATGGCCGCCTGCCGATCCTACTCGGCGGCGGCCGTTCCATTTCTCACAATTCAAAGAGCGGACTGCCCAAGCTTACTGGACAACTCTGTCTATATTCTTAGCAAATTCGCGGCCAATATTGGAAGGCAATCTAAGCAACCAAAACCACAGGGGACAATACCCCGCTGCCCCCCTGATTTTCAGGCGCGCCCAACAAGCAATTCCTTTGCGTGGCGCATTAGCTTTCATGCCTCAACTACGCCATATATTCTGACTTACCCGCACGCCCCTCGCCCGTGAATTTGCTTTCATTAAGAAACAGCAATTCGAGCAAAAAACCACGCAGCCCCCTACGAGCAACACGTGCGCGCCTGATTTTGAGACAGCCCGCACCACCGCCTCAAACAATCTGGCGTGCAGCCAAATGGCGTCGGGTTGTTGCACACATCGTGCGTCGCAAATATGAGCCCGCCACAAGCGTTGATCTTCAAGACCGTATTGCCTGGACCCGCACCGCGCAAAGTCCGATCACTCTTGTTCAACACCCGGATTTGCGAACTCAGATTGTAAGAGCCCGTGTTCAGATAGACCATCTGGCCCGCAGGACAGTCGTTGATGGCTGTCGCAATCTAGTCAGCGGAGCCGCTTCCATCACCGAACGTCCAGTTGTGGGTAAGCGTCGAGCCTTCGGGGCGCGGGCAAGCGGTCGCTTGAAAATGTAACTAGCAACGGCGCGGCGCTGGTCTTAGGAGTTGCTACCGCTGTCGGAACTTCAATATCACCAACGCCACCGAGCACAGCCGGGTCAGGTATGACAACCGAGTTCGTGACCATCCGCAACCGTCTGCCGAAAGGCTATTCGCTGAAAACGCGCGACCCGCCGGGATGTCGCGATCCCTCGATCTGAGCGCGACATAATGAGCCCCCAAAATTCCAAACCGCCGCAAAGTGGCGCTGCCTCGTGCAACGCCGAGCATGGAAAATCGTCGAACGTAGATGAGACGGTTGAAATTCCGAAAGAAGCTCGACTCCGAAAAATTATACAAAATAGCCAGCAGCCAGAAAAATAGCCCGATCCGCCCCAACGCATGACCCGTAAAGAAATGGTCAATCACTCTGCGAGCAGCATGAATGTTTGGAGCGCAACACCCGCCAGCCTCATCCACATACATGTCCACACAACCGTGGGTGCAGCCGTTCGTAACCCTTGGTGAGGTGCGACCGCGCGTTGCCCGCCATGAGGCGACGCCCCATGTATATTGGAGGGTGAAATTGATCCACCCAACACCACCCAAGGCACTATAGAACATAAAAAACGATACAGTTTTCCTGAGCATATATCACCTTGGGTGGACTTGGGTGGTTGAGTGGGGGGAACTCGCAGATACTTCACGCAGCCCCCTCCAAGTTGAAACTGTAAGCGTTGGTATCGTCCCAGTCTCCTGATGGCTTCCGGTAACGCTTGGAACCGCGCTGAACGACGAAGCCTTCCACAGCTACTTCGTCCCCTTCGTCGAAGATACGACGCATGATTGATCCCACCAGGCGCATGGCAGCGCCTTCATCGCTCTTCGGGGACAGACTGGGTATGTCAATCGTCCGCTCCTGACACAGCGTGGCCAACTCAGAGGCCGTCAAGCTTTGTCCCAGTTTGTTGCCCTGTTCAATCGCCAGAGCCACCGCGCGCAGCCAAATGAGCGAGGGGTTGCTGACGCGTCGTTGCGCCTCGACGTGCCCCTGCATCAACGGAGCCAGCTTGAATAACTCCCGCACAATCCAGTCGAGGGACTGGCACCACTCGCGGTAGTCGTGCCTTGATTCGGTGGTGCGCGGCTTCCCCGCCCGGACCCATTCTCTGATGACGGCAAACACACTGCCCAGGAAGACTGGTTGACGGCGTATCACATCCCCCAGAGTGTCGCGATATTGGAAACCAGGGCGCTTGAGGATGCGGCAAATGCTTGATCGGTTAGCAAAGTCAGGCGTCATCTCGACCCCATTGCTTGATGCCTGGATGATGAACTTGGAGGGGTCGACATCGATCTCTCCATGATGTGGGATGCGAGCTCCAAACGGCCCTGGAGCGGTGAGAAAAGATTCCACATACTGGGAGTCCATCTTGCCTCGCACATTGTCGAAACAGATGAATGGCCTGCCGCTCACAAGTTTGCTGGCGAAGCTTTCGTCGGTGCTGCCTACGCCACCATTACGTTTGGCGACCAACCGCGTCGTCTCTTTATAGATGGCGCAAACCAGTTCGTGGCGATACCCCTTGCCGCTCTGACTATCGTTCGCTTCAGCCACAGATACCGGAATTTTGTAGGGGAAAATCCCGCCCATCCGCAGCGCTGGGGTGATGAGGTCCGCGATGGCCCGGCTGCGGTCTCCCTCATCCTGAAAACAGAACTCGTCAACAATCCACTTCAGGTTTTCCACAGCCTCATCCAGCGAGATGTCTTCGACCCGCCCCCCTTCGGTAATCAACAACCCGCCGAGATCGGGATGGTAGCCGCGCGGTAGAATTTTGACGCCCCTCTCCCCATCCGCAACCAACACCGGGCACCGGACCACGCTGGAAATTTGTGGAAGCAACTCGTGAGCCTCAGTCGACGTCATGATGGCCTCCGCATCATCACGGCTCATTTTAGTGGGTTTGAGCACCGGCTTTCCGTCTCGGCCAGATCGCCACGCGAACAGTTTGCCAAACTTCTCGACACAACTGCGAAACGCATCGGACGTGATCGGAGCCAGAGACGAGCCCCCCTTTAACTCAACAATCACACCACCCCTTGAATACATGGTGTGGCTGGGCGCGACTATTTCAAAAATATTCCGGGCCGCGTCGCTTATTGAAACCCCTCCACTGGGTAAACAGATCATGTTGTCGCCAGGCCCCGGCTTTCCCTTCCATCCGTTCTCACGGGCCAGATGGACAAGCGTGCCAATGGTCACCACCCGATCTCCAGCACCGCGATTTAGACTGTCCCAAGTCCCTTCCTGACTTTCCGCATCATACTTGCTGGACGTCTCGGACCATTCCGTCGCGATCTCAAAAGCCAAATCTTCATCTTCGGTTTGGAGCCCCCACATTTTGAGGGCTGCCAGCACCTTTAGCCATATTCCACGGTCATCAGCCGGAATGCAGGTTAGCATTTCGCGCAACGTGTCTGGGTCCATTGCTGAACCATGTATGCGGGTTCGTTTGCCCGAAGTTGCCTTATGGTTCGGGGGCGCGTCATGGCCTACTGAGCCCCTTGGCTGCAAAGCATCGATGGGCACGTCGAATGGCTCGGCATCCCAATTGACGTAAGTTTCGGGGTGATGTCCGAAGAATCGTAGCCGCGTGACATCGCAAGTCACTTCGTCAGTGCTGGCCTGTAGCTGCCACTTGCGTGTCTTTTCCGCAGCGATGATCCGGTAAATCCGCGCATATTCTTCCGGCGTTGTCGCTAAGGGACCACGCACACAGACAGCCAGCCCCGATCCCGTAACGGAATAAAACGCAAGCGCGACGTTTCTGTCTTCGCAAACGATACGTGCGGCGGTGGCCAAGTCTTGAACGGAGTCCAAATCCAGGACGTATAGGCCCGTGCACCTCTGCAAATACTGCGCCTTACGCTTACCATTAAAACAGCCAGGGAGGGTAACGCAGGGAAGAAGTTTTTTGGTCTCACTTGCATGCTTCTTTCCCATCACTTCCGGCAGGTGATAAACGTATCCATCCGGGCAGGAATATTGTCTGCCCGCATGCGTAAGCTCAGTGAAGAAGACTGGGCCTTCCTTCCCGCGCGGTTCAGTTATGCCGAATGCCTCAACGGAGTCTGGGCCACCCTCAAGATTCATCTTCGCCAGGAGCGCGGCCAGCGTATCAGTGTTTAGCTTTTCGGCTTCTTGCCCGCCCTCCTCATATAGCGCCTTAACTTTCTCGTGAAGATGCGAGACGGGGCGCACGCCGCCAGCACCCGGAAACCAACGGTCGAAGCCCGCTCCTGTTTTAATAGCCGCGACGATTGTTTGCAGGCTCCAGGGGGTTACGCCCCCCGTTGTAGCGTTCTGGCTTACTGAGACCCATGCCTTACGCAAATCGTCACTTCCATGTTGCAACCAGTGATCGTATTGCCCCCTCAGCCATTCCTTCCTCTCCTGCGGACTCATCGAAGCTGCCGCTGGATTCGCGGCCATCCGGACGCGAAGAAGTTCATCCTCAACCAATGCACCCTCCGGCTTGTCCGCTTCCTTGTTTGACGAAAAACTCTTGGCCAGCCCCCTTTTTATTTTCGTAGCATTTTTCATGACGTGATCAAAAATAAACCGCTCAAGGAGTCACGGAAATGATGCCGGGGCTGGCAAAGCGTGACTGCGCAAGAGCGGTTCAAACTGTTCTCAACTTAAGGCCCCACCCGTCATTTCAACGGCGCGCGACAGAAAATCGCGACATGGTAACTACTGTCACCGATATTGAGTAAGAACGTGCTTGCGTGGAGGTGGCGCTAAATCATGCTCCTGGAGGCGGTGACCGACCGTTCGTTTACAGACGCAACTGCGAGATTTGGAGGAACGTAGTGAATACAGGGGTTTTAGCAGGAGGCTATTGCGGCCTTATGTGTGAAGGCCCCTGATTTTAGAACCGGAAAATGTAAACGTTTACAAATGGGAGCGGGCGCGCGCTGTAAAATGTTTACAACAGATGCCCCCCAACGCTTCCGCTCGCATAATGGAACGCGCTGACAATTGTGCCGAAAACGGGGCCGGAAGGCAATCTCAGTTGGCACTGACCCCTCGTGTGCCATGGATTGCCTTGGCTAGCGAGCCGCGCGCGAATCTCTTTGCCAGCTCCGTAGGGCGAGGTGTCGCAGGCTTGCGAAGCGTAAACCACCGCCAAAGGAGCAAGGCGCCTTCTGCTTTCTGTTCTTCCTCGGGATGAATGACGAGAATACGAATAATATCCTAGAGTCGATGGCGATCCGGCAGCTACCGGGACGCGTGAATGCTGAACAGGCCGCCAAACTCCTCGGCTTTACCTTAGACGATCTGACAATCCTCATGGGCGACGCAAAACTCGCCTTCACGCCGCTCGGTAAGCCAGCCCCAAACGCGCCGAAATTCTTCGCTGCGGCGCAAGTCTTGCGCTGGGCTGGCGACCCCGACTGGCTGGACAAAGCCACCAACACGATTCGGAAACACCATCTTGAAAAGCGCCAGCGGTATTCGCCCGTTAGCCAGAATTAAGCAGTGACCTGCGCTGAGCGCTCGCCACCGCTCGCCCTAGTTGGCTGCCCGAGGTCCAGGCTGAGTGGGCAGCACTCTCGTGCCGTGGCCGCTCTTCCCCGCTCCAGCCGAGCAGGCTCAGGATCAGTTCAAGCATCGGCTTCGCGTTCGTCGGATTCCTGTGCCAGCAAACCTAGCTGGTCTTGCTTGGCCACCCTATTTCATGGCCGCTTCGCCCAATTGGTCGCACCGAAAAACCTTCAACGAAACCTTCAACGAATTGTTCAACAAACGACGTTGGGAGCACGACGAACGTTCAGTGGAATGCCGTTGGCCGCACAGTCAGAATAAGCCCTTGAACACTGGTTGGAACTCGATAAAATAGCCCTGCAAAACGAAGGCGTTTTGGTCGGAGCGACGTCAAGACTTCGTGCGATTCCGACCCTCGCCTCCATTCTGTGATGCGTGTGCATCAAGGGTTTGGAGCGACGGTTAGCAGCCCGTCAAAGAATGCCCCTTTTTCCAAATGGAGCGAATGAACTGAGCGATCTGGTTGGCCGCCACGAATACCAGCAGGCATCCGCCTGCGCCCCACAACCAAGTGAC
>Ga0154020_10005887_pt1 | contig 14394 bp, 16 predicted proteins | sample Klosneuvirus_201_FD_109709 | JGI IMG/M metagenome (GOLD analysis project Ga0154020, IMG submission 109709) | Active sludge microbial communities from wastewater, Klosterneuburg, Austria - Klosneuvirus_20160825_MG | ecosystem: Engineered > WWTP > Aerobic digester > Activated sludge | place...
GGTGAGCTGCGCGAGGAGCGCGGGATCGTCCTCGACGACACGCGCCCTGCCCCACACCTTGATGCGCTGCCGGCGCGCGTGGTCCATGAAGAACAGGAACGCGCGCGGGTTCTCGGAGAGGTTGCCGAGCGAGACGAACTGACGGTTGCCGGCGAAGTCGGCGAACGCGAGGGTGTGCGCGTCGAGCACGTGGACGAACCCCTTGGGGCCCCCGCGGTGCTGCACGTACGGCTGGCCCTCCGCGCTCGCCGTCGCGAGGTAGAAGCTGTCGCGCTCGGCGAGGAACGCGGCGAGGTCGTCGTCGACCTCGGTCGCGAAGCCCCCCGAGCGCTCGACCCGGGCGTAGCTGGCGCGCGATCCGCGCTGCGTCTGGGCGGCCTTCACCGCGGGGGTGAAGGCGACGTCGCTCGAGGGGCGGGGCATGGTCTTGCTCAACGCGGGTGGTGGCGGACGACGGGGAAGTCGATGTCGGTCCCCGCGAGCTCGTTGAGGTAGTTGGTGAAGATCGTCAGCGCGACGTTGGCGACGACCTCGACGACCTCGCCGTCGCTCAGGCCCGCGCGGCGGACCTCGACGAGCGCGGCGTCGTCCACGCGGCCACGCTTCTCCACCACGGCGCGGGTGAGCGCCAGGATCGCGGCGCGTCGCGGGTCGTCGGCCGTCGCGTGGCGCGCCTCCTCGAGGTCGGCGTCGGAGAGACCGGCGCGCTTGCCGAGCGCGGAGTGCGCGGAGAGGCAGTAGTCGCAGGCGTCGAACTCGGAGACGGCGAGCGCCACGGACTCCCGGGTGCGAGCGTCGAGCTTGCCCTTGCCGACGGCCCCGAAGAGGGAGACGAGCGCCTCGAGCGCGGCGGGGGACTGCGCGGCGACGCGGAACAGGTTCGGCGTTCCGCCGAGGCCCTTCTGGACGCCGTCGAGGAGGTCCTTGGTGGTGCCGGAGGCGGTCGTGGGATCGAGGGGGGCGATGCGCATGGGAGTGCTCCTGTCGGGCCGACGGAATCTGTCGGTGGAGACAGCTTGGCCATCGCTGGGCGCTGAGAGAATGGCCACGCTTTGCAAGCCATCTGTGCGTATCCTGCAAAGATGGACCGGCTCGAGGCGATGCGGGCGTTCGTGGTCACCGTCGACGCCGGCAGCTTCTCCGCGGCCGCCCGGCAGCTGCGCTGTTCCCCGGCCTCGACCACGCGGGCGGTGGCCGGCCTCGAGGCGCGACTCGGGGCCCAGCTCCTGCGGCGCACCACCCGCTCCCTCGCGTTGACCGAGCCCGGAGAGCGCTACCTCACCACGTGCCGCCGCGTCCTCGCGGAGCTCGCGGAGGCCGAGCAGCAGGCCGCGGGGGCCGTCGGCGCGCCGCAGGGGCTCCTCACCGTCACCGCCCCGACCCGCTTCGGCGCGCTCCACGTGCGGCCGGCGCTGCAGCGCTGCCTCGCGACCCATCCGGCCCTGCGCGCGCGCCTTCTCCTGCTCGATCGCGTGGTCAACGTCGTCGACGAGGGGATCGACGTGGCCATCCGCATCGCCGATCTCCCGGACTCCGCGCTGGTGGCGGTCAAGGTCGGCGAGCTCCACCGCGTGACCTGCGCGAGCCCCGACTACCTCTCGCGTCGCGGCCGGCCGAAGGCCCCGACCGACCTCGCGGGCCACGCCTGCATCGGCTTCTCCGCGCTGACCGCGACCGACACGTGGACCTTCGGCGCCGGCAAAGGGGGCGGACGGAAGGTCCGCGTCGCCGTGCGACCGGTGCTCACCGTCAACACCGCCGAGGCCGCGGTCGGCGCCGCGGTGGATGGCGTCGGGGTCACGTGCGCCCTCTCCTACCAGGTCGAAGACGAGCTCCGGGCCGGTCGGCTCGTGCGGTTGCTCGCCGACCACGAGCCGGCGCCGGTGCCGGTCCACGTGGTCCACGCGGCCTCGGCCACGTCGGCGAAGGTTCGTGCCTTCGTCGAGGTCGCGGTGCCTCACCTGCGGGCGGTGCTCTCGCCGAAGCGCCGGACTGCGCGGTCGTAGACGCGGTCGGTGGCACACTCGGTGGGTGGCACATCGCGGCAAATGTTCGCGGGAAACGCGCGGGCACGCGACGTGCGATGGAGCTGGTCATGGCCCACGCCCCGCATGGATTCCTCGCGCTGACCCTCGCTGCACTGCTCGCTGGCTGCGGCGGCAAGACGTCCGGAGAGAGCGAGTCCGACCCGAACGTCCCCTTCGTCGGCTGGCACTCCTACGCCCTCGTCATGTCCGACGCGACGCTCGAGTGGGACGCCGGCTCGTTCGGCTCGCTTTCCTCGATCTCCAAGGGCTGGACCGGGCGCCTCGACCTCGACGGATCGGCGGTGTCGGGCGCGATCATGGCGCCGTTCGGCGAGCCGCAGGGGCTCGCGGCGGACGCCGCGATCAAGGCCACGCTGCACACGGGCAAGGACCTCAGCTTCTCGATCTCGGGGACGAGCGGCTCGACCCGCGTCACCGAGAGCTACGACACCTTCACGTTCGACCTCGACAGCAAAGGCGTGCCGATCGGTGGCACGGCGACGGGCAAGGCCTCCGCGTTCTCGGGCGACGTCGGCTGGATGGGCAAGGTCACCGCGCACTTCACGCTGGCCGCCGACACCAAGGCACCGAAGTGGCGGGGGCGCACGATCGCGGCGTTCGGCGCCGTGCCGCTCGTGTGGGACGAGCGCGAGCTCCTCGCGGACGAGCCGTTCGGCGAGGCGCTGTCGTCGGCGACGGTGCTCGGATTCAGCACGCCCGCGAAGAAGATCACGACCAACCTCGCGTGGGGGACCCCGAACGTGGTCCGCGAGCGGGGCTTCCGCTTCCGCTGGAGCGAGTGGAACGACGTCGAAGCGAGCGTGGTCCCCTTGCCGCTCGTCCACGACGCCGCCGGGAACGCGAGCGCCGCGGGCAGCACCGGCTTCGTGTCGGGCACGGATCTCCTGGGCGTGCCCATCCTGTCCACGAGCAGCTTGGACCTGAGCGCGTCGGTGACCGGCGCGGGCGCGAAGATCTGGGGCGCGGTCAATCCGGCCGACTGCGAGGGCAAGAAGTGCTGGGCCATCGGTCCCTTCTCGGTCTCGTACTGCGGCAGCTACAGCCAGGGTGGCTTCGCGACCGTGCTCGTCGGCTCGGGGACGGCCACCTTCAAGGTGCGGGTGGTCGGCAAGCCTCGATTCACCGGGAGCATGCCGGCCAGCAAGAACGCGGTGCACTTCCTCGCGGCGAGCCCCGGCCTCGCGCCGAGCGTCGACTCGACGTCGGTGGTGCTGCCCGACAAGCCGGGCGCCGACGGCACCTACGACACGGGGTTCCGCACCGTCACGCTCACCACGCCATCGACCACGGCGACCATGACGGGCGTGGCGATCAGCGGCGGCGGGGTCGGACCCGGCTCCGCATCCATGGACTGCGGCCCCGCGCCCCCGCCCGTGGACATCACCGTCTACGTCGAGAGCGTGGCGGTCGCGGGCGGGAAGTGAGCGACGGTTTCAGTTCCAGACGAGCCCGACCCGCAACCCGCCCCGGAAGAACTGCATCGGGGGCCGCGCCCCACCGGGGTACGTCTCGAACCCCATCTGGAGGCCCGCCCACGGGAGCACGCCGCGCGACCGCCGCGCCATCACGCCGACCGCCCCACCGACCCGCATGCCGAAGCTCAGCCGGAAGTCGTCGGCCTGGAAGAGCGCCACGGGGGCGATCTCGAAGTCGTAGTGCCAGGTATGGTCCCAGATGCGCAGCATCACGGGCACCGCCGGGAAGTAGTTGATGACGAAGTCGGTGGTGCCGGGACGCAGCATCGGCCCGCCCGAGAACTCCGGGCCGACGGCGAAGGTGAAGCGCCCGGTGCCGTAGCTCAGGAGCGCCCGCAGCACGCCGCCACCACCGTAGGTCCACTTGCCGTTCATGCGCCGCAGCTGCAGCACGCCGCCCGTCTCGAGGTTGAGCGAGACGCGGCGGAAGTCGGTCTGCACGCCCGCGAACGCCGGATCGACCGGCAGGTATGCGGGGCACTCCTTCGGGGCCCGAGCGTGCGCCTCTGCCAGCAAGAGCCGGGTGCGCGTGAGGGTGAGGAGTCGCTTGTGCGCCGAGAGCTTGGGGTTCTTGGCCCACGCCTCGGCGAACGGCCCGCCCGCAGCCACGATCTGGGCGTCGAGATCCTTCAGCATCTGCTCGCGGACCGCCGGCTCGACCTGGCAGACGGAGATCAGCGTGGCCGGCATCATGTCCTCGACCTCGTAGCGATCGATGCGCCAGCCTCCGGACTCCTGCGACTCGATGATGCGCGAAAGATCCTCGCGCAGGGCCACGTAGGGAAGCGCGTCGGCCCCAGCCGTGCCGCTGCCGGCGAGCGCGAGGGCCGCGACGACGATGGAGATCCCGCGACGCACCCCTCTCATGCTAGACGGTGGATGCCGCGGCGGTCCTGCGGTTCTCAGCGTTCCGAGGTTCCATGTCCGAACGACTCGTCCACTGCATCAAGCTCGGCAAGGAGCTCCCTGGCCTCGACAAGCCGCCTTTCAAGGGCGAGCTCGGTCAGAAGCTCTACGACTCCGTCTCCAAGGACGGCTGGCGGTTGTGGCTCGAGCACTCGAAGATGCTGGTGAACGAGTACCGCCTGGACATGACCAACCCCACCCACCAGAAGACCTGGTTCGCCGAGTGCGAGAAGTACTTCTGGGGAGAGGGGTCGGCCCTGCCGCCCGAGTTCAAGCCGACCTGAGCGCGGCCGGCGCGCTCACTTGGCGACGCAGATCAGGTTGCGCTCGTAGGTGTCGCCGTTGAACACCACGTCGTAGCGGGTGCCGCCGAGGAACTGGATCACGAGCGACAGCTTGGGGCGCGTGAGCGTGAACGTGCCGCCCTTCGGGCAGCCGAGGCGACCGATCCCGCAGCGCTCGTAGCCCTTGATCGACCGCGAGAACGCCGCGCCGCCGATCGTCGTGCTCGAGCTGCCGTCGCGCTTGATGCACCGCGAGGTGGCGTCGTAGACCGTGACGTAGTCGGCGTCGTGCGCGATGGTGCGGCCCTTGGCGGTCTTGCCCGACGACTTGCCGCTGCGGGTCCTCGTGTAGACCCCACCGACCTTCGTGTACTTGATGGTCACGTCGTGATCGACGGTCGCGCCGTTGATCTGGAAGCCCTTGGTCGAGTGGGCGACCTGCACGCCGCTGTCGATCTTGCTCCACGTCGAGGTGACGGTCCCGTTGAAGGTCGTCATGCCGTACGGGCCCGTGCAGCTGGTGAACACGTGGGTGACCACGTTGGCCGCGCGCGTGCTCACGATGCAGCCCGCGGGCTGGAAGAAGATGCCCGGGTTCTTGCGACCACTCTCGGCGACGGTGTCCGCGGTGGCGGTCAGGTCGACCTCGCCCCCCTCGGCGGCGCCGCTCAGCGGCTCCTCGAGGCCACTCTCGAGATCGCTCTCGCTGGAGCTCGCTTCGGCGTCGTCCTCGACCAGCGCCTGCCCTTCGGCCGAGAGCGTCGACGAGGCATCCTTCCCGGCGCAGCCGACGGCGAGGAGGCCAATCGCGACGAGAGGAAGGAACGAGCGGGTCAGGGTCATGGGAGCCTCCGTAGGATGAACTGGATATTCTTGTATACGCCGTGTCGTCTGCGAAGCTCAGGATGACGATGGTTTGGCGCCTTGGCTAGGGTGCCGACGAGAGGTTTCGTATGCGCCCTGTATACAGGTCTAGCTCAGCACGAGCATTGGGCGTAGATTTTTGCCGCTTGCGCAAGTCCTGCGGACAATCCTTTGGCAGACTGCGCGTAGTTGGCTGGTCGATAGCCCAGGAACACAACGTGCTCCCCGCAGTTGGAAGGACCCAATGAGCATCGATCCGTCCATGCCCGTCGGCACGCTCGCCGCCCGGCTGCCGTTCGTCGTCGGCATCCTCGAGCACGAGAGGATCGACTACCACCTCGGTGGCGCCCAGAGCCTGCGCGACGCCTGCGCCGCCGCCCACGCGCCGCTCGAGCGGGTGCTCGGACAGATCCAGCGCGCGGTGAGCCGGCCCCGGGACAACCCCATGGACTGGCTGATCGCACCCCTCGACGACGTGATGGACCACATCGTCGAGGGCCACCACCTGTTCACGCGCGCGCTCTGTCGACGGGTCCGGCAGAACCTGGCCGAGGCCCTGCGCATCCACCACGGCTGGACCCGGCTCGTGCAGCTCGATCGCGTCTTCGACGGCTTCGAGGAGGACCTGCTGAGCCACCTCGACAAGGAGGAGGCGCACGTCTTCCCCTACATCAAGGTGCTCTCGCAGCATGGGCGCACGCGCGCGCCGTTCTCCACCGTCGACTACCCCGTGCGCATCATGCACTTCGAGCACGAGTCCCAGGAGGACGCGCTGCAGGAGCTCCGCGAGGTGACCGACGGCTGGTCGGCGCCGCCTCGCTCGTGCGCCGCGCTGCGGGCCGTGCACGCCGATCTCTCGGCGCTGGAGCGCGACCTGCACGAGCACCTGCACCTCGAGAACAACGTGCTGTTCCCGCGGGCCATCGAGTTCGAGCGCGAAGCGCGCCCCTGAACCTTTGCGAGCCGCGCCCGCCTCCGTTAGGAAGGCGCATGACCGAGGAGACGACGCAGGAAGAGGTGGTCGACACCGCGAGCACGTTCAAGGAGGCGCAGCGGAGGAGCGACGCCACCTGGGCCAAGCTGCGGGCCGGCGAGACCAAGGGGTTCCGCGTGCTGACCGGCGACCGCCCCACCGGCGCGCTGCACGTGGGCCACCTGTTCGGCACCCTGCAGAACCGCGTGCGCATCCAGGATCTGGGCGTCGAGACGTTCATCGTCGTCGCCGACTACCAGGTGCTCACCGACCGCGACACGGCCGACGCGATCGAGGACAACGTGCGGGACGTCGTGCTCGACTACCTCGCGGCCGGCCTCGACCCGAAGCGCTCCACCATCTTCCCGCACAGCCACGTGCCGGAGCTGAACCAGCTGCTCCTCGCGTTCCTGCCGCTCGTCTCGATGCCGGAGCTCGACCGCAACCCCACCGTGAAGGAGGAGATCAAGGCGGCCAACCTGCGCACGGTGAACGCGGCGATGTACGTCTACCCGCTGCACCAGGCCGCCGACATCCTGTTCTGCAAGGGCAACCTCGTGCCGGTCGGCAAGGACCAGCTCCCCCACCTCGAGCTCTCGCGCAAGGTGGCGCGCCGGTTCAACGAGCGCTTCTCGGCCGACGTGTTCCCGCCGGTGCACGCGCTGCTCTCCGACATCCCCGTGGTGCTCGGCCTCGACGGTCAGAAGATGAGCAAGTCGCGCGGCAACGCGGTGCTGCTCAAGCACACCGCCGAGGAGACGGCGAAGCTGATCAAGGGCGCCAAGACCGACAGCGACCGCAACATCGCCTACGACCCCGACGGCCGCCCCGAGGTGAGCAACCTCCTGCGCCTGATCGCCGCCTGCACCGACGACACGCCCGAGGCGGTGGCCGCGCGCATCGGCGACGGAGGCGGCGGCAAGCTCAAGGCCACGCTCACGGAGGCGCTCAACGCCTTTCTCGCGCCCATGCGCGCTGAGCGCAAGCGGTACGAGGCCGCGCCCGACCACCTGCAGTCGATCCTGCGCGACGGCATCGTCCGCGCCCGCGAGGTCGGAGAGAAGACCCTGCGCGAGGTGCGCAAGGCCATGAACATGTCCTACTCGCTGTAGACCGCGCGCACGTCGCGCACGTGCGCGGGCGGACCGCGCAGATCCGAGACGAGACCGACCACCTGCATCAGGGCGAGCACGTAGTAGGTCGGGTCGAACTCCCACCAGTAGAACCCCTGGCGGGTCGAGCGCTGGTAGTGGTGGTGGTTGTTGTGCCAGCCCTCGCCGAGGGTGATCACGGCGAGGAGCGCGCTGTTGCGGCTGTTGTCGGTCGTCGCGTAGCGACGGCTCCCGAACATGTGCGAGAGCGAGTTGATGCTGAACGACCCGTGCCAGAGGAGCACGGTCGAGACGAGGAAGCCCCACGTGAGCAGCCACGGGCCGCCGACGGCGAGCAGCGCGAGGCCGAGCGCCGTGGGCGGCAGGATCCAGAACCGGTCGAGGAAGCGCAGCTCGAGGTACTTGACGAGGTCGGGGACCTGGCGCGTGTCGGTCGCCACGGTGTCGTTCGACATCACCCACCCCATGTGGCCCCAGAAGAAGCCCTTCTGCAGCACCGAGTGGAGGTCGCCCGGCTGATCGCTGAGCTTGTGGTGGGTGCGGTGGTGCGCGGCCCACCAGAGCACGCCCTTCTGCGCGCTCGACATGGCGAGGAACGCGAACACGAACTGCATCGCGCGCGACGTGCGGAACGAACGGTGGGAGAAGTACCGGTGGTACCCGGCGGTGACCCAGAACATGCGCACGAAGTAGAAGGCGAGCGCGACGCCGAAGCCCTTGAAGCTCGGGCCCACCCAGGCGACCGCGGCGACGGCGACGACGTGCACGGCGGCGAACGGGAGCACGTTCCCCCAGCTCACCCCGTGCTCGAACAATCGTTGCTGCAAGTGCCCGCCCGGAGAGAACGCTAGCACTTCCTGCGGAGGTCCTCCGTCGCGACACGCGCCGACTGCCGACGCTCCTCCTCGTCGAGCTTCTCGCCGAGCTGCTTCGACTTCAGGTATCGCAGGTAGAGCGCGAGCAGCCCGATGGGGACCAGCGTCCAGGGCGCGACGCGGGCGCTCTCCGCGAGCCCCCACTGCAGGCCGGCGAGGGCCAGTGCGATCACCCCGAAGAACACCAGCAACACGACGATCGTGTAGAGCACCCGGACGAGCCCGATCGTGAAGCGGCGCCGGCGACGCGCGACACACGGGACCCCGCACTCGGGGCAGACCGGCCCTCCATGGAAATGGAAGCACTCGACGCAGAGGGGCGGGGTGTCAGCCATCGCCGTCAGAGCGCGAGCGGGACCGCGTTCTCGCCCTCGACCTTGAGCCACATCGCGGCCTGCTCGCTCTCGAACGCGAGCTGGCCCTCGTGGTGGAACTGGTACCGGTAGATCGAGAACACCCGCGACTTGCCGCGGCGCACCTTGGCCTGGGTGCAGGCGCATAGGAGCGGCGCGCCCGGGCGAACGAGCTTGCGGAACACCGCGCTCTTGATGTGGGTGCCGAACCCGACCCAGCCGTCGCTGTGGCGCAGGCCCTCGAGCTCGCGCGCGTGGATGAAGCCGAGGTTGCCGGTGAGCTGGATCATCACCGCCCCGCCGACGTGCCGCGGGTGGCGCACCGCGTGGACGCGCTGGTGGTCGGTGAACGGCATCGGCTGGTCGGTCGGCATGCGACAGACGATGCGGCTCGCCTTGCGGTCCACCTCCTCGATGCGATCGAAGAACAGGACGCTCGGCTCGTACATCAGGTCGTCGAGCAGCGCCTGCGAGAACGGACCGACCAGCGGATCGGCCTCGGGTGCGGCGCTCGCGGCGTTCACTTGGCCTCGGCGGCCTTGCGTACGCGGGTCGTGATGTCGGTCAGCGCCGCGGTCCAGGTGGCCTCGATCTCCGGCGTCCAGTCGTCGCCGGCGATCTCCTCGAAGGTGGTCATCAGCGCGTGCTGGAACCACTGCCACATCTCGGGCTTGATGTTCATCTTGGTGTGGCGCTTGCCGAGCGCGTCGAGCTGCTCGTCGAGCCACGGCGCGTCGTCGACCTTGTCGATGATCGACACCAGGGTGCGCGCGAACATCAGCTCCTGCACGTTGCGCGAGTGGAACATCGCCTCCATCTCGGGGTGCAGCTTGAAGAACACCGAGTAGAAGTGCTTCGGGATGTGCGGCTCGCGGGCGTGCAGGATCTGGAAGCTCTTCTTGAGCAGGGCGCGGTCGTAGGGCATCGGGCGGGGAAGCTAGCGCCGCGCGTGCGGAGCCGATATGCGCAAAATGATCATGCGTCGCCGCTCGCTCCTCCTCGCCCTTTCGCTCCTCGCGCTGGCCCCCGCCTGCAAGCGCACCCCCGCGGGCGGCGCGAACAAGGTGAAGGTCCAGCTGAACTGGGTCGCCGAGCCCGAGTTCGGGGGCCTCTACGCCGCGCGCGACGCAGGCGCGTACCAGCGGGCCGGCCTCGACGTGGAGATCGTGGCGGGGGGCGCGGGGGTGCCGGTCATCCAGCTCGTCGCCACCGGCAAGGTCGACTTCGCGATCGCGGGCGCCGACGACGTGGTCATCGCGCGCGCCCGCGGCATCGACGTGGTGGCGGTGTTCGCGACCTTCCAGTCGTCGCCGCTCGGCGTGATGGTCCACGACAGCCGCGGCGTCGGCAAGCTCGAGGACCTCGCGAGCGGCACCCTTGCGATCGAGCCCGGGCTGCCGTTCGGCGCGTGGCTCAAGAAGAAGTACGCGTTCAAAGGGGTGACGCTCGTGCCCTACGACGGCGGCGTCGCCAAGTTCCTCGCCGACAAGGAGCACGCGCAGCAGTGCTACGTCACCAGCGAGCCGATCGCGGTGCGCAAGAAGGGCGCGACGCCGAGGGTGATCGCGGCGCGCGACACGGGGTTCGACCCGTACGCGGCGGTGGTGGTGGTGCGCGGCGCGCTCCTGAAGGAGAAGCCCGCGCTCGTGAAGTCGTTCGTGACGGCCACGGCCGAGGGCTGGAAGTCGTACCTCGCCGATCCGAAGCCCGCGAACGCCACCATGGGCAAGCTCAACCCGGCGATGGACCAGGAGACCTTCACCGCCGCCGCGGAGGCGCAGCGCCCGCTCGTCGCGCCGCCCGGCGCCACGCTCGGATCGATGAGCGAGGAGCGCTTCCGCACGCTCGGCGCGCAGCTCGTGGAGATCGGCATCATCGACAAGGCGCCGCCCGCCGCCGAGTGCTTCCAGCAGCCCTAGAGGCGGGCCCCGGTCAGAGGCGAGAGAGCGTCTCCGTGCCCACACCCATGCGGCTGAAATCCACCCACCGGCCGACCAGCGTACGGCCGACGATGCGGTAGACGACCGTGCCGGCGAACCCCTGGGTGCTGACGCCCAGCACGAGCAGATCCCCCTCGAGGAACGCGGTGCCCCGCGCCATGGGCTGGGTCGTTTCGGCAATGCCGCGGCTGCTATAGACCAGGTTGATGGCGCCGACGGGCTGCGCGATGCCGCTCGAGAACGCCTCGAGGATGTAGGACGGCTTGGTGCCGACCGCGCGCGCGCGGCGGCTCTCGAGGCGACCGACCTCGAGGAGAGTGCCCTCGAAGCCGCCGTCCGCGCGGCGGGTGAGGATGGCCGTGCCCGCGTCGCTGGTCGGCCCGCTGCCCCACCCGCAGGCGAAGACGTCTCCGTCGCGGAGGCAGCGCGAGGCGGAGATCACCTTGCCCTCGCTCTCCTCGACCATCGCGTAGACGTTGGGCGCGAGGCGCGAGATGCGCGCGATGCCCGGCGTCTCCGGGTTGCCGTCGGGGTCGGTGCCGGAGAAGGCGTAGGTGCCCGCGAGGTCGGTCGCGGGCGCGAACGTCGGCGGCACGAACGCGCGCGCGGGCGTCGGCACGAGGCCCGCGAGGAGCACGCCGACGAGCGCGCCGACGCTCCTCACTTCTTCACCGGCACCGTGCCGTTGCGGAGCAGGTTCGCGCGGCCGGTGGGCCAGAGCAGGCAGTTGGTCTTCGAGCCCGGCACCGAGTAGACGCGGACGCTCTCGACCTTGTCCTCGGCGTCCTTCAGCGAGACGACGATGTCGACGGTGCCGTCGCCGTCGACGTCGGCGAGCGTGGGCACGGGCATCGCGCCGCGCTTCGGGAGAGCGATGCGGTGCAGCTGCTTGCCGCTCGCGTCGAGGACGTAGAGCGCGGACTTGCCCGCGTCGGGCGAGTAGCTCGTGAACACCACCTCGGGCACCCCGTCGGCCGAGAGGTCGCCGACCACCACGCCGCCGGTGAGCACGCGCGCGTCGGTCGTGTAGGTGAACGACCAGAGCTCCTTCTTCTGCGCCGAGACCGCGTGGATCTTGCCGTCGAAGCCCGCGAACACGAGCTCGGGGCCGGCGCTCGCCGGATCGAGGTCGGCGACCGTGAGCTGGTTGGTCGCGCCGACGACGTTGGTGCCGTCGAAGTCCCAGAGGCCCGCGAGGTAGCTCGGGGCGTGGAAGGGCAGGTCCCAGCCGGCGAGCCGCTTGCCGTCGGGGCGCTCGGCCCAGACCGCGACGCCCTTGAGGCGGTCGGTCTGCGCGGCGTTCTGCACGCTCGCCAGCATGAGCACGTCGAGCTTGCCGTCGCCGTCGAGGTCGGCGATGGCCGGCGCGGTGTTGGTGAAGTGTGCCTGCAGCGCGGTGGCTTCGTTGTTCGCGTAGCCCTGCTGGGCCTCGGCGAGCGCGTGCAGGTAGCGCACGCCGGGCATCTTCTTCGTGTTCTTGAACCCCGGGTCGGAGTCGAACGCGACGCCGCTCCCGTGGTGCACGCTCGCGTACGCGTTGTCGTGCGGCGCGACGAGGTCGGCCTTGCCGTCGCCGTCGAGGTCGCCGATCGCGAGGTTCTGATCGTAGCAACCTGCGAGGTAGCACTTGGTGCCCGCGCAGCCGCTCGCGCCGCTGCCGTTGGGCGGAAACCCAGGCATCGCCGCGCCGCTCGCGCGCCAGGCCATGAGCACGTCGGTCGGGCCGCCCTTGGCGAGCGAGGCCACGAGCTCGAGCGAACCGTCGCCGTCGAGATCGCCCGCGCCGAGGGAGCGGAGCTCGTCCTGGAACGTGACCGGGAACGGCGCGACGATCTTCCCGGCGGCGTCGAGCAGGTAGACCTTGTCGCGCGCGGCGACGGCCACCTCGAGCTTGGCGTCGCCCACGAAATTGGCCACCACGGCGCTCGCCCAGATGCGGCCGCCGGCGGTCGTGTACTTCCACTTGAGGGTGCCGTCGGCGTTCCACACGAGCACCGCGTTGCCGCGCGGCACGATGATCTCGTTCTTGCCGTCGCCGTCGAGGTCGGCGACCGCAGGCGAGCCGAGCCAGCCCTCCTCCCAGCGGTCCTTGAGCGTGAGCTTCAAGGTCGGGGCCGCGACGGTGGCGCTGCCGCCGGCGGCCGCACACGCGGGCGAAGGGAGCGGCGGGGTCTCGGCGGGGGGCGGGCCGTCGGTCACGACGCCGCCGGTGTCGGTCACACTGCCATCGTCGACCGAGCCGTCGGGGCCTCCGTCGTCGATCGCGCCGTTGGTCGAGTCGCCGCAGCCGACGACGAGGAGTGCCACGAGGAAGGGCAGGTGCGCGCGCATCCGCGAAGCATATACCTCACGCGTCGCCCGAGCCCGCCTCGACGAACGGGGGCTGGAACTCGGTCACCTGCACCGGATCGCCGACGCGGAGCTCGCCCTCGGCGTCCGGGATCAGGTTCACGCCGAACCACACCGCGCCGTCCCGCGCGCGGAACGTGGCGAGCGTGCGCAGCGGCTCCTTGCCCGGCGCTTGCGTCGAGGGGTCGAGCGTCGTCACGACGCAGCGCTCGCAGGGCTTGACGTTGCGGAACGAGACGGCGCCGAGGGAGAGCGCGCGCCAGCGGTCCTCGTCGAACGGCGCCGGCGCGCTCGTCACGACGTTGGGGCGAAACCGCGCCATCGCGATCGGCACGCCCGCGCGGCGCTCCACCTCTGCGCGCGACGCCTCGGTGGCGAGCAGCACGGGGTAGCCGTCGGCGAACGACACGAGGTCGCCCGGTCGGCCTCGCGCGGGGTTCACTGGCCGCACGACGTCGTCGGGCATGAACACGAGCGAGCACGGGCGACCGAGGCGACGCGAGAACCACGTGCTGCCTGCCTCATGAACCAGCGCTTCGCCGGTGTGGCTCCAGACGGCGACCTCTCGGCGGGGGCCATCGCCGAGGTTGCGCGGCAGCTCGAGCTCTCCGTCGACGACCAGGTCGGAGCCGGAGACCTGCACCGCGATCGCGCCCATCGCGGGCAGCTCGCGCTGGCTGAGGAAGCGGCCGGCCTCGTCGACGACCATCCAGCGACGGTCGTCCTCGAGGCCTCGCAGCGTGACCCGCGCCAACTGGACGGCGATCGGCGCGCACCCCTTGATGGGGTGGATGAAGAGCCCCTCGATCACTTCGGCGCGGAGGCGCTCGGAGCGGGGGCGCTGGCCCCACCGGTGACGGAGCCCGAGGCCGCGGGCGCGGGCGCGGGCGCGGCGGCGCGGGCGGCGAAGAGCTTCTTCAGCTTCTCGACCTTCTCGTCCTTGGTGGTGCGGGGCCAGTCCTCCTTCTTGGCGGGATCGCCGAGCACGAGTTCCTCGTCGATCACCGCGAGGACGACCGCGCCGCGGCGGACGGCGACGCCCTCGGCCTTGCCGGCCGCGCCCGCGCCACCCTGGCCGACCGCGAAGGAGAAGTGCACGGCGTCGTCGCCGATCTCCTTGTCCTTGAGCGTGACGCTGCCCGGCAGCTTGCGGAAGGTCTCCACGATGTCGCGCGCGGCGTCCTTCTCCTCCCGCACGAACGCGAGCACGCGGAA
>Ga0154020_10005888_pt1 | contig 14393 bp, 14 predicted proteins | sample Klosneuvirus_201_FD_109709 | JGI IMG/M metagenome (GOLD analysis project Ga0154020, IMG submission 109709) | Active sludge microbial communities from wastewater, Klosterneuburg, Austria - Klosneuvirus_20160825_MG | ecosystem: Engineered > WWTP > Aerobic digester > Activated sludge | place...
CTGCTCGGCATCGTGCGCGAGAGCCCCGAGGTGGTGCGCACCGCCCCCGTCGCGGCGGCCTGGCGGCTCACCAAGCTCGAGCGGGGCTACGACGGCACGACCATGGCACTGTGGGCCCTCCTGATCTCGGCCTGGGTATGGGCCTTCTTCAAGAAGAGCCGCACTGGCTACGAGCTCCGCGTCCTGGGCCACAGCAGCGGCGCGGCGGAGTACGGGGGCATCGCCATCGCCTCCCGCACGATGCTGGCGCTGGGCCTCTCGGGCGCGCTCGCCGGGCTCGGCGGGCTGAACTTCGTGCTCGGCAGCCCGGGCTACTTCGAGCAGCACTTCGCGCCATTTCAGGGCTATCTCGGGATCGCGGTGGCGCTGCTCGCGCGCAATCATCCGCTGGCGATCCCCCCCGCCGCGCTGCTCTTCGCGACGATGTCGGAGGGAAGCCAGGCGATCCAGGCCTGGGTGCCGCCCGAGCTCGGCAGTATCTTGCAGGCGATCATGGTGGTCTTCGTGATCAGCGCGGCGCGTCTGGCCGAGGAGCTGAGGGCGCGGCGCGCCGGGGAGCCCGGCCGATGAGCGACGAGATCCTCATCTTGGTCTCCCAAAGCGTCCTGATCGCCGTGCCGCTGGTCTTGGCCGCGCTGGGCGGCGTCGCGTCTGAGCGCACGGGGGTCGTCAACATCGCGCTCGAGGCCATGCTGCTGGTGGGCGCCTACGCGACCGCGGTGGTGGCCTACGCGAGCGGCGACGCTTGGCTCGGCGTGCTGGGCGGCCTGATCGGCGGCCTCAGCGTCGCGCTCTGTCACGCGGTGTTGACCCTGTGGGTGAAGGCGGATCCGATCATCTCCGGCCTGGCCTTGAACCTGCTCGCCACCGGGGGCACCGAGTACGGGGCCAAGCTGGTGTGGGCCGACAGCGCCGCGCGCGGCCTGCCGGCGCTCCCGCACAGCGAGACCTTCGGCCGTCCCTTGGTCTGGGCCACCTTCTGCTTGATCGCGTTGTCCTGGGTGGTGATGGAGAAGACCCCGCTCGGCCTGCGCCTCAGCGCGGTGGGCGAGAGCCCCGACGCCTGCGAGACCGCGGGCCTCTCCGTGCGGCGCCTCCGGCTCTTCGGCGTCCTCGCCTCGGGTCTGTTCGCCGGCCTCGGCGGGGCCTGGCTCGCGCTCAACGTGGGCCAGTTTCAGCAGGGGATGTCGGCCGGCAAAGGCTACATCGCGATGGCGGCGGTGGTGTTTGGGCGCTGGCGCCCGGTCGGTGCGGCGCTGGCTTGCTTGCTCTTCGCCAGCAGCGAAGCCTTGGCGGCAGCGATGGAGCGCTGGCAGCTCGGGGTACCGAGCGAGCTCGTCGGCACCCTGCCCTACGTGCTCACGATCGTGGCGATGGCCGGGCTCGTGGGGCGCGCGCGGGCGCCGGCGGCGCTCGGGCGGCGCTGAGGCGCCCCCGCGCGACCTGGGACCTTCACCACACCGGCACGAACACTTGCGTGCCCTTCGGCGTCGCCTCGCGCAGCGTTAGTCCCAAGATACAGGCGTTACTCTGGCCAGGGCCCGTCAGGCTCAAGTCGGTTTGAACCAGGCCTTCCTCCGTCGTCTCCACGCTCGTCGCTACCAGATGAGCGCCGTTGGCGAAGTCGATCCTCCGGTGCTTGGGGTCGCGCCGATCCTCGGTGCACGCCCCGCTGGGCGCGTAGCACGCAAAGAAATCGCTGGCGCAGGTTCCCAGGAAGAGGTTCACCCTCGGATCCGAACAGGGCTCCGACCCAGGCTTGTGCTCGTTGTTACAGGTGAGCCCCAGGCAGTCGAGCGACGCCCAAGAGGACGTGAGGCGCACCAGCTGGCCGTCGGCGCTCGTACAGACGGCTGTGCCAGTGTCGAAGCCGGACTCCGGCTCTAGCGCGAGCGATACGATCTGGGGCTCACAGCCCAAGAGTATCAAGGTCACCAGCATTTGCCCCCGCATTAGTAGACTCCTATGGTCCCTTCGACTTGGATCATCGTCGCGTCCTTGCGCTGACAGCGGATCAGCGCCGCAGCATCAGCCTCGGCGCTGTGTGGGTCGCAGCCCCGGATCAAAGGAGCCAGGAGGCGAAAACCCAAGCCAAAACCCAGCGACCCCTCCGGAATGAACTGATAGCGAACGGTAGGGACCAGTGCCGGCGAGACGATGTCGTCGACCCACCCGTTCGTACCCGCCAAGATGAGCGCTCCGGCGCCGAGCCCAACCTCGAGCGTGCTCCGGCTGCTCAGGTTGAGGCGATAGCCGAGCCGAGTGTCGATCGCGGAAGCGAGCCCTCCAGTGGCATTGAATGCGGCGCTCGCGCCGCTGCTGTACTCGATCGAGGAGCGTCCCGTACCAAACCCGACGAAAGCCTCGAAGGGAGTCCACACAAAGCTGCCGGCTCGCAGAGGCAACAGCGAGGCCCAAAACGCCATCCCTCGTGTCCCGCCGAGCGTGGTGAACGGCGCCACGGAGAGCGTGGCAAACTCGACCCGCGCCGCCAGACCAGCCTCGGTCCAATCGAGCTCGACCACACGGTGCTCGTCTCGCGCCAGCCGAACAGTCGACGTATGTGTGATGCGGCCCTCTGCTCGAACAAGTAGGCGATGCTCCGAGCCTGCCGGGAGCGCCTTTCGCGCCGTCCCATCGCCGAGCACGGCATCATCGACGAGAATCTCCGCAGAGGGCGGCGACGCCGAGACCCACAGCACCGGGTCGGGCGGAGGGCGCGGAGGCAGCTTGGCGGCAGGGGCTTGCGGAACCGTCGTCGGGGCTTCCTTCTCGCGTGCTAGAGCTGCACCGACCGACTCGAGCGCGTCGACGATGCTGTTCTCGTCGCAGGCGGCCTTCTTGGTTGCCGCGATGTCGCTCGCGCCACTTCGCAGATCATAGATGGTAGCGGTCACGCCGCAGAGGTCGCCCAGCTGGACGATCTTCACCTGGCAGACCTTCTGCGCGGCGACTTCTCGGCCGATTTCGATCTGGCAGGCTTGGTCGTAGCATTCCTGGTAGGAGTCCGCCTTCTTCTGCCTCAGCGCGGCCTCGAGCTCCGGGCGCGGGACGAGGCTGTATAGACCGCTCGCGGCAAGCTTCCCGTCGAAGTAATCGCCAAGCTGAGCCAGCGTCTTGGGCGCCAGACGGCCCGTCCCGTCATCGATGGGAAAGACGGCCAGGATAGCGCTGGGAGCGGCTTGAATGAGTGTCATAAGCAGCGGGGACCAGGCCATGGCTGTCATCCGAGCGTGGCTGGTACCTCGCCGAGTGGAGAGCTCGCAAGCGTGCGACGCGTGAGAGCTGGCACGGACACGTGCCCCGGACAGTCATCGGTGCGTTTCGGACCCGCGATCGAGCTTCAGGCAAAACCTCGGCGAACTAGGGATCGACGCTCCCGATCTCTACTTCGACGGTCCCAGCTCAGGCGTCGCGGAGGTGTTGCACGCCAGCGCTCGACCGCCCCACCCCGAAGGTCTGCTGGCACATCATACCGACGATCCACTCATGATCGGCAGGGGATCCGTCCCAATTCTGAGGCATCAGCGACAGCGCGCCGAGCGACAGCCCGAGGTCCGCGTGCGCCTCGGCGAGGCGCTCGATCGGCGCACTCGGTGACTCGGGGAGCGGAGGCCGCGTGGGTAGGGGCCGCCTGCCGGGCGCAACGAACTTAGTGCCCTGGGCATCCCGCTCGATCCGATACCCATACTCATGCACGAAGGTATGGTGCCGCCGGCAGAGCAGGACGAGGTTGTCGAGCTCGGTCGCGCCGCCGTCCACCCAGTGCTCGATGTGGTGCGCGTCCAGAAACCTCGTATGGGTGCAGCTCGGGAACGCGCACCGGTGCTGGTCCCGGATCTCCAGCGCGCGCCGCATCCCCGTCGGGACCGAGCGCGTCCTGCGACTCGTGCGCAGGGCCCGGCCGGCCGCGTCACAGGCGACCTCGACCACCGCCGCGTCGCAGGCGAGCCGTCGCGACGTCTCCGCGGAGACGCCAACGCATCCGGCGTTCGCGATGAATCCGCCGCCGTTTTCTCGACGAGGACCATTAGCGCGTCGGCGCGGGTGCGCGGCGTCTCCGCGGGAACGTCAAAGGTGGTGCGCGGCGTCTCCGCGGAGACGTCAAAGCGGGCCAGATCGAGCGCCGCGAGGAGGCGCGCGCCTTCGTCCGCGTCGAGCTCGACGCTCAGCCGCAGCCGGCCGTCGCCCGTATGGTGGAACACGACCTTCCTTCGCTCGTCCGCCTCCTCGGGCGTCTCGCGCTCGGCCCGGGCGACGCCGCGGAAGCGCCGGCACAAGGTCTCGAGCACCGAGGCGGGCGCGCTCGTCGCCAGGTCCACCAACAGCGCCTCGTTCTCCGGCGTCGCGACGCGGGTGATCGCGCGGACCTTGGAGTAACTCACCCGGGCGGCCTCGAAGGCCTTGGCGATGAGCGGGAACTTCGGCAGTACCCGCGCCACCCGAACCTTCTCCCTCGCCGGTCCGAGCCCGAGGCCAACCGAGGGGCCGCCTGCGCGGGCGCACTCCACATCGACTGTAGACGGCGCCGCGTCTGTGGCGTCCCTCCATCGGCGAAGACGGTGCGGACGACTGTGCAACATCGAGTTGCAATGAAGTGGAGCCCCGCTTGAGAGCTACGATCCTCGCCCCTGGAAGCCGCGGTGACGTCCAGCCCTACGTCGCGATCGGTCAGGCGCTTAAGGCGCTCGGGCACGACTGTACGATCGTGACCACCCTGGACCACGAGGAGCTCGTGCGTAGCCACGAGCTCGACGTCGCGACGCTCCCGCTCAACGTCGCGGCTGAGCTCCTGCGCGTAGAGACGAACCGCTCGATCGAGGGGGGCGGAGTGATCACCTCCTTTCGGCAGTTCGCGGCGATCGCCAAGCGCGCCGCCGGAGGACGCCCAGATGACCGGCTTTTGGTTCGTCGAGGAGCCGAGCAGCTTTGTTCCGCCCGCCGGTCTCGCCCGGTTCCTGGACGAAGGTCCACCACCCGTCGCTGTCGGCTTCGGCAGCATGAGCACCGAGGAGCCCGAGGAGGTCAGCGCTTTGGTGCTGGAGGCCGCGAGGGAAGTGCGCGTGCGCCTGGTGTTGCTCTCTGGCTGGGCGGGCCTCAAGCCTGGGCTCCTTCGGGGACGCGCCGCGGAGATCGGTCGCCTCATTCGCGCGGAGCAAGGGGCGGCGTGCGCCGCGGCGGCCATCGCCCAAGGAGGCAAAGGGTGAGGGCACTGTTGGTGTTGGCAGGCGTTGCCTCGCCGGAAGACAGCCGAATGTTCAATCGGGTCAAGCCATAGGCTGGCGCCAACTCCGGCAGCGCGATCGTCGCCCTCCCCAGGCAAGCTCAGCCAGAGCCGGCGCTCCGCGGCTTTGGGCGACGCTTGAGGACATCCTTGGCCTGGCCCTCGATGTAGCGCTCGATCCCGTCCAGCACCCGCTGCAGCCCGAAGTCGAAGGACTCCTCCATCGTGCGGGGCCGCCGCTCCGGGGGCGCGGTCAGGATCGCCGCGAAGGCCGGAAACCGCGGGTCGCCCACGGCCCGTCCGAGATCAGCGCCCACCGCTGCTGCCCACTCCGCCTCAGTGGTGCCGCGCGCCAGGGCGCGAGCGAGGGAGATCGAGGTGTCCGAGGCGCCCCGGGTGTAGCCGTCGACCACGCTGATCATCTGGCCGACGTCGGCCGGGCTTAGGCCTGTACCGGAGAGCGGCGCGGCCAAGGCCTCGAGCCAGCAGAGCCAGTTGGGTCCATGCGGAGAGGCCACAAACGGCAGCTCTGCCAGCCAGGGCTTGGCGCAGAGCATCGTCCGCTTGGCGTGGGCCCACTTCGTCACCTGGGCGCGCCAGTCCCCGCTCGCGGGCGGCGGCGGCTCGCCGATCCCCGCGTCGACGATGGCGTCGTACAGAGCCTCTTTGCTCGGGAAATAGCGATAGAGCGCCATCGTGGTGAAGGCGAGCCGCGCCGCGACCGCGTGCATCGTCACCGCGCCCAGGCCCTCCTCATCGGCGATCGCCATCGCTGCTTCGACCACCTGCTCCGCGGTGCGCGCGGTCTTGGGGCCCCGGCTGGGGCGGGCGCGCTCCTCCCATAAGAGCTCGCTCCGGCGCCGCAGCACCGGATCCACGCGGACCGAGGCCTGCATGATGTCGTCATGGGTCAAAGCAGTCTTTTTGCGGCGCGCCATCTCAGCCTCCCGATCGGCTCTTGACAGAACTGTATATACCATACACTTTAACTGTATATGAAGTACACTAATTCAGCGGTACGGCTCGAATGGCTCATCCCCGCCGCGCTCGTCCTGCTCAGCGTGGTGCCGGCGATCGGCGGCGCCGTGAGGGTCGCCAGCCTCGCTTCGGGCGGGGTGACCCCCGAGAACGCCCGCTTCTTCGCCGCGCCGCTGCCGGTGCTGATCCACGTCCCCGCGGCCCTGCTCTTCAGCGTGCTCGGTGCCTTCCAGTTCGCGCCCGGGTTTCGGCGGCAGCACCGCGGGTGGCACCGGGCCGCCGGACGGATCTTGGTCCCCGCCGCGCTCCTGGTGGCGATCTCGGGCCTGTGGATGACGGTCACCTATCCCTGGCCGGCGGGGGACGGCCTCGGCGTCTACCTCGAGCGGCTGATCTTCGGCAGCGCAATGCTCGCGGCCGTCGTCCTCGGCATCGACGCGATCCGTCGGCGCCAGTACGCCGCCCATGGGCGCTGGATGATCCGGGCCTACGCGATCGGCTTGGGCGCCGGCACGCAGGTGCTCACTCATCTCCCGTGGTTCATCTTCGCTGAGGGCCGGCCCGGGGAGCTCCCGCGGGCGGTGATGATGGGCTCGGCCTGGGTCATCAACGTCATCGTGGCGGAGTGGATCATCCGCCGCGGATCCGCCGGCTCGTTGGGGTCGAAGCCGCAAGAACAGCTTCTGACGATGCGCGAGCAGCGCAAAGAGGCCGCATGCGCCTCGGCCATCGCCGGATGAGTGGCGACGAAACTGACACGCTCGCCTCAGACGCGGACAGGGGGAGAGAGGGTCTGCGGGCGCCCGACCTCGACTGAGCCGCGCTGGGTTGCTTCGGCCAGCGCGGCTCGAATGGCGCAGGCCAGCGCGCGGGCCTCTTGGCGCTGGTCGGGCTCGAGCCGGGGGTCGCTCGCGTGTATGTCCAGTCGATTGGCCCGCATCCGAGCGGTCTCGGCGGCCTCCGTGGCGCGGCCTTCGGCGACGTCCATGCGGGCATTGTCGCCCCGCACGAGGTCTCGCCGAAGCTTGGCCACCAGCTCAGGGCTCGGAGGCGAGGCCGGCGCTGCGACCGTCGACGCTGGCGAAGCCGCGGGAGCGGGGCTCAGCGGGGCGCGGCTGAACTGATCGGAGCCAGACTTGGCCAGCTCCGCGCGGACCTTGGCGGCCGTCTGCTGCGCCTCTTGGCGCTGCTCACTGCTCAAAAAGGTACCGGTGCTCGCCAAGCGTTCGAGCTGATTGGCCAGGCCCTCGGCACTCTTGGTCCCTTCGGTGCTGCGGCCCTCTCGAAAGTCGGCCAGCGCGTTGTCTCCCTGGATCAGGAGCGTCTTCATGCGCTCGCCGTCGCGGGTGACCGCGTCGAAAGTGAGCCTGGGCGTATTCATGAAAGGTGGCATCGGTTCAAACATGGCTTCGACCTCTTGGCGGCCGAAAAAGCAGGAAGCGGGCCAAAGCCGCCCGATGGGGCGGTGGCCATCGATCGTCGCCTCGAGGCACCGCCGACGGGATGGTGCTCGCCCGCGGTCGTCTCCCCGAGGCCTCGGTGCGTCCTTTACTAGGCCCGAGACCGCGCCAGCCCCTCGACCACGCTGGTGAAGGTGTCGCCGCCCTTGATCTTCCGCGATCCGAACTTATCGACGAAGCGCGCTCGCACCGCCGGAAGCAGGCTCGTGCCGCCGGTCATGAACACGGCGTCCACACCCTCGGCGCCGATCCCGGCCGCCGCCAGACAGTCGATCGCGGTGCTCCAGATCTGCTCGAGCAGGGGCGCGGTCACCCTCTCGAAGGTCTCCCGGCTGATGTCGGCCTCGACGGCCAGCCCATGCTCCGGATCTTCGATGCGCGCATGCGTACCGGTGGTGAGCTCCCGCTTGGCCCGCTCCACCGCGCGAAACAAGAGGTAGCCTTGATCCTCCTCCACCACCCGGAGGAGCCGCTGGATCGCCGGCTTGGCGTTGGAGGTCTTGGCCACCAACTTGAGAAACTCCAGTGTCTTCTTGGATTTTAGGAAGCTCACGTGGTTCCAGGCCAGCAGCTCGTGGAAGATCCAGTGCGGCACCGGCGCTGAGTCGGTGAAGGCCACATAGCTCGAGCCTAGACCGAGGATCGGGAGCAGCGCCGCGCGCACGATCTCGGCGTCGAACTTGTCCCCCGCGACCGGGATGCCGCGCGAGGCCAGCACGCTCTCCCGCCGATCCGGGAGATCGCGGTGGCTCGGCCCTACGCGCATCACGGTGAAGTCGGAGGTACCGCCGCCCAGATCGGCGACCAGCACCGTCTCGTCGCGCTTGAGATCTGCCTCGTAGGCCAGCGCCGCCGCCACCGGCTCGATCAGCAGCCGCGGCTTCGGAAGCCCCGCGCGCTCGGCTCCGCGGAGCAGCCGCGCCTCGGCCAGCGCGTCAGCCTCGGCGTCGAGGGAGAAGCGCGCGGGTCGCCCGAGCACGACGTCCTCGGCGATCTTGGTCCCAAGCGAAGCCTCGGCGGCCGCGATGAGGCGACGCAAGTACATCGCCACCAGGTCCTCGATCTCCAGCTGCTGGCCGCGGATCTGCGTGCCTTGAAAGGTCTTGGAAGGGAGGAAGGTCTTCATCGACTGGATGAAGCGACCCTCCAGGCCGTTGAACAGGTAGGTGCGGACCGCGTCGTGCCCAAAATGGGTCTCCGGCTGATAGCTCGGAAAAAATAGGACCGTCGGCGCGGTGCGGGCGGTGGTCTCGGCCTCGACTGCGGCGAAGCTGGCCACCTTGGCCTTCTTGGGCTTGCCCGCCCCAGCCTTGCCTCCGATGACGGCGATCGCGGAGTTGGAAGTCCCAAAGTCGATCCCGATCGCCATCCGGCCCTCATGGCGGAAAGCTCGCCGGGCGGCAAGCGCGAGCCGCGGCTCAGCCGGGGTGCGGCGCTGGGAAGTCCTCGAGCTTGAGGTAGCGCGTCGCGAAGCTGCGCACCCCGTCGATGCGGATCTCCTCGGTGCCCGGGCGGAAGAAGTAGACGGAGTGATCGCTGCCGTCGCGAGCCGAGCCCGGCGCGTAGAGGCCGATCCCGGTGTCGAAGCACATCTTGGTCAGCACCGCGCCCAGCTCCGGGGGACCATTGCGCAACACCAACTCTTGGATGAGCCGGGGATAGGTCGCGACCCAGGTCATCTTATCGCGGGTGTCCGACTCGATGTACTCGAGCCACTCGACGAAGGCCGACCGGTCGGGGAGGCCACAGAGGCGGAGCGACTCAGCGATGGTCTCGTTGTTCGCGCAGTAGAAATAGCGCTTGAGGTGGGCCTTCTTCCCGGTGAACTCTTCGCAGACCCCGTGATAGTTGTCTCGATCCGAGGGTTGCAGAGTCAGCCGCTCGGGAGGGCCAAAAGGCAGACCAGGCACGCGCAGGTGATAGTAGTGGGTCAGGGTCCCGTCGGCCTCCACCTTCACCGCGAAGGTCGTGCCGCGGTGGATCGTCTTGGAGGCCTTGGTGGGCTGCCAGCCCGCGTAGAACTCATCGAAGCGGCTTCGATTCTTGACCGGCAAGACGATCGAAATCTCCTCGGGCGACAACTTCCGATAAAACGCGAAGTAGAACTTATAATTCTTGATCGCGTCCTTGGTGAAGTTGATCCCTACGTAAGTGTAGAAGGGATGGCCCTCGCCGGGGTCCAGCGAGTAGATCCCGCGCAGGTATTCGAGCCAAGCCGGCGAGCGCAGGAGGAGGTCTTTGACCTGCCACCGCGCTGCGTACGTCGTGAGCCGATTGTCGGGCGCCAAGGTGCTCATAGTGCTCGCCGAGGCAGGAATTGAAGCACCGCCACCGGTGGCTGGCAACTCGGGCCCTGGGGAGGTACTACTCCCCGCCATGCAGCGGCGCGCCCTCTTGGCCCTGGTCGTCCTCCACGCCTGTCGCGGCGCGCAGCCGGCGCCGACCGAGGCGGGCGTGGAAGCGCCGGCCAAGAGCGCTGCCGCCAGCCCCGCCGCAGTCAGCCCAGCCAGCCCCAGCGCCCTGGCCGTCAGCGCCGAGCCCGAGGGCCCGGTCCAGACCGCCACCAAGACCACCGAAGCCGCCCCACCCCGCGGCGCCCCCCGCGTGGCCAAGATGCCCACCGGAGGGCCGCCGAACGCGGGATCCCCCCTCGGGACCAACCTGGCCCTGATGCGCGACTACACCGGCGATTGGCCCTTCGTGGACGCCTTTCACCAGGCCCGCTACTGGATCTCTGGCAGCGCCGCCGCCTTTGACGATCACCGGGCGCTGGCGCTCGATGACAACGGCTGGGTGAAGTCCCTCGAGCCCGGCCAGATCGCCCGGGCGCTGCTCTTCAAGCGCGATGGCCTCGAGATCCCGCGCGGCGCCTATGTGGTGCTCTACGACGGCAAGGGTTCGCTCCAGTACAGCAACGCCCGGCGGGTCGAGTCGAAGCCCGGACGCGAGGTGATCATCCCGGGCGGGCCCGGCGGCTTCGGCGTGGAGATCACGGCCACCAATCCCCAGGACCACCTGCGCAACATCCGGGTGATCATGCCGGGCGGGGTGTGCGCCGAGGATCAATTCAAGGCCTGCGGCGCCGAGGCGGAGTGCGGCCCGAGCGGCCCCTGCCTGGGCTTTGAGCAGAACTATCCGGCCCAGATCTTCCACCCGACCTTCCTGGCCGGGCTCAAGGACTTCTCCACCCTCCGCTTCATGGAGTGGATGAACACCAACAAGCCCTATTCGGGGGAGTGGAAGGACCGTCCGCGGCCCGAGACCTTCTCCTGGGCGCCCATCGGCGTTCCGGCCGAGATCATGGTGGAGCTCGCCAACCGGCTCCAGGCTACGCCTTGGTTCAACATGCCGCACATCGCCACCGATGAGTACATCCGCGGCTTCGCCAAGATCGTGAGCGAGCGCCTCGATCCCAGGCTGCCGGTCTACGTGGAGTACTCCAACGAGGTGTGGAACGGCGCCTTCCCCCAGGCCCGCTTCGCCCTAGAAACAGGGCAAAAGCGCGGCCTCGGCAGCGGGCGCGAGGGAGGCATCGCCTTTTATCGGCAGCGCTCGAGCGAGACCTTCGAGCTGTGGCGGCGGGAGTTCAAGAAGCCGGGCCGCGTCGTGCGCGTCTTGGCCTCGCAGTCCGGGGCCAGCGACTTGGCGGCCAAGCTGCTGGCGGTGCCGAAGCCCCGGGAGCTGGCCGACGTCTTGGCGATCGCGCCCTATTTTGGCTACTACCTCGGCACCGAGCGGGCGAAGTCCCAGGTGCTGGCCTCCACGCCGGAGCAGGCCTTCGCCGAGCTCAAGGGGCGCGCGCTCGAGACCGCCAAGAAGGAGATGTTGGCCAACGCGGCCATCGCCAAGCGCGCGGGCCTCACGCTGGTCGCCTACGAGGGTGGCCAGCATTTGGTGGGCATCGGCGGCGTGGAGAACGACGCGGCCATCAACCAGATCTTCGAAGGGCTCAACCGTGATCCCCGCATGAAGGCGCTGTACCTCGAATACCTCGACGCCTGGCGCGAGGTGGGCGGCGGTCTCTTCGTGCACTACGCCCACTGTGTGGCAGGCAGTAAATATGGCTACTTTGGGGCCCTGGAGCGCCCGACCCAGGCCAGGAAAGACGCCCCGAAGTACGACGCGCTGCTGAGCTACATCGAGGCGCACCGCGGGCCTCAACAAAAGCCCTAAGAAAACGCTGGATCAGCGCCCCAGCCGCGCTACCCTGCTCGGGTGGCCGGAAAGTACGCGGGCATCCTGCAGGTGGGCCTGGGGCTCATCGGCCTCCTCATGGCGATCCGCCAATTTCGGCGCCGGAGCCGCCTGCCGAGCGACACGAACAAGTTCGGCCGGCATACGCCCAAGAAGAGCGATCCCCCTCCCCCAGAGCCCGGACCGGGGACCTCCTCATGATGGACCGCCGACCCCGGACCCGGCGCCAAGATCGCCCCAAAAAGCTGCTGACCGAGGCCGAGCTCGAGCGGCGCGCGCTGGCCTACGCCGAGCGCTTCGCCTCCACCAAGACCCGCTTCTTGGCCGTCCTTCGCCGCACCATCCGCCGCCGCGGCCCCAGCGAGCACGACGCCGCCCTCGAGGCCTTCGCGCTGCGGCTGGTCGAGCGCTACTCGAGCTCCGGCTTGGTCGATGATCTCCGCTTCGCCGAGACCCGCGCCGCCCGCCTCCACCGCCAAGGCCACCCGGCCCGCGCGATCGCGGAGAAGCTGCGGGTCGCGGGCGTCGAGCGCGCCGACATCACCAGCGCGATCGGCGAGAGCGGCGCCAGCGGCGTGGAAGGAGAGCGCGCCGCGGCCTTGTCGTACGCCAAGCGTCGCCGACTCGGTCCGTTCAGGGTCGGCGATCCCAAGCCTTTTCGGCAAAAGGACCTCATGGCGCTGGCTCGCCGAGGGTTCTCGAGGCGGGTGGCGGAGTCGGTGTTGAATGGGCCCGCCGAGGACGACTGAAGCGCTTCCCTCGGGCTGAAGAACCAGGCTATCTCCCCCGCATGCCGGCTGGGATCTTCGGGGACCTCGGGGCCGAGGAGCGCCGGCCGTGTCGCGTCCTGATCGGCCGGCTCGAGCTGTGGTTTGAGCGCCTGCCCCTCGAGTGGCGGCTCGGTTGGCGCCAAAACGCGGAGCCGCACGCGCCCGTCTTCGACCGCAGCCCGGGGCCCTGGCCCACCGAGCTCGAGGCCGCCCGCTACGCCGACCCGCGGGGAACAGAGGCGATCACGCTCTTCCCCGTGCTCAGCCCGCGTCGAACGGTATTCCACCCGAGCCCCAAGCTCAGCGTGCTCCCGGGTCAGGGCGTGGGGGTCTGGGTCCAAAGCCCACTCCTCCTCGCGGTCTCGGCCGGCGGCGAGGAGCTGGTGCGGGTGCCGATCGCGCGCCTCAAGGAGACGTGGTTTGGGCCCTCCACGGTGGACGGCGAGCTGTGCCTGAGGGCGACCGGCGACGCGGTCTCAGCCGAAGACCCCGCCCCGCGGTCCTATGATCACGCGCTGACCAAGCTCCGCATCGACAACGACTCGGCGACGCCGCTGCTCGTCGAGCGGGTGGTCCTCCCCGCGCCCAACCTGTCGCTGTGGCTCGATGAACAGGGCGCGGTCCACACGCCCAGCGTCAGCATCCGCCGGAGCAAGGACGCGCTGACCGCCCGCCTCACGGTGGCCGACGCCCCCCCTAAAGAGGTGATTGGGCCGCGGCCCACCGGCGGTCCGCGCCCGCGCTCGCCCTCGGTGATCGAGAGCGACCTCGACCGCTTGCTCAAGTGAGATCTGGGAGTATCGCGTGAACGCATCGCTCAAACAGCTCTGGGCCTCGCTCGACGAGACCCGCGTCTTCCCGGTGAGCCGGGCGCTGATCATCCTCTTCCTCGGCCTGCTGCTCTCGCGCCTGGTGGCCTCGGGCTTGGCCCGACTCCTCCAGCGGCGCGCCAGCCCCCAGGCCCAGATGATCACGCGGCGGGCGGCCACCTGGATCGTCTTTGGCCTGACCTTCGTGACGGCGCTGCGTCAGCTCGGCTTCGATCTATCGGTCCTGGTCGGCGCGGCGGGCGTGTTCACCGTGGCGATCGGCTTCGCCTCTCAGACCTCGGCCTCCAACTTGATCAGCGGCCTGTTCTTGATCGGAGAGCGGCCCTTTGTGGTCGGCGACGTGATCACCTTTGGGGCCCGGACCGGGGAGGTCGTCTCGATCGACCTGCTCTCGGTGAAGCTGCGGACCTTCGACAACCTCTTCGTACGCATCCCCAATGAGGCGCTGCTCAAGTCGGAGATCGTCAACGTCACCTACTATCCGATCCGCCGGATCGACACCGTCTACGCCCTAGCCCCCGAGGCCCCGTTGGACAAGGCGAGGAGCCTGCTGCTCGGGGCGGCCGAGGAGATCCCAGAGATCTTGGCCGAGCCGAAGCCTCTCTTCACCATCAACAACGCCGAGGACGGGTCGATCTCGGTGATGTTCTCGGTGTGGCTGAGCCGTGAGGCCCCCGCGACGCTGCGTACGGACCTGTACACGCGGGCGCTGACCGCCTTCGCCGCCGAGGGTGTAGCCTTGGCCGCGCCCAGGCCCCGGGCCTAGCAGCCTCAGCAGAAGACCTGCTCGATGTACGCGTCGGTCCACTCTGCGCGAACGCTCGCATAGACCGCGGCCCTCGTGTTATCCGGAGCCGATGGCGACGGTGAGAGTGAAGCGGGGCCGCGCAAAGCCCCTCTGGTTTGGCCACCCCTGGCTGTTCTCGCAGGCGATCGA
>Ga0154020_10005889_pt1 | contig 14390 bp, 18 predicted proteins | sample Klosneuvirus_201_FD_109709 | JGI IMG/M metagenome (GOLD analysis project Ga0154020, IMG submission 109709) | Active sludge microbial communities from wastewater, Klosterneuburg, Austria - Klosneuvirus_20160825_MG | ecosystem: Engineered > WWTP > Aerobic digester > Activated sludge | place...
TATGGATTCTAATAGTTAATAACTTTTTATAAATAATCTATTTTAATATGATAAAAATTCAAATCAAATCCATTTTCTGAAAAGTTCTTTTTGAATACGATACTATAAAAGATACTCTTGAAGGTGCTAATCTTAGAGGTGCTAATCTTGAATATGCTGATCTTGAATGTGTTAATCTTAGAGGTGCTAATCTTAGAGGTGCTAATCTTAGAGGTGCTGATCTTAGAGGTGCTGATCTTAGAGGTGCTAATCTTAGAGGTGCTAATCTTAGAGGTGCTAATCTTGAATATGCTGATCTTGAATGTGCTAATCTTGAATATGCTGATCTTGAATTTGCTGATCTTGAATATGCTGATCTTGAATATGCTGATCTTGAATGTGCTTATCTTAGAGGTGCTGATCTTAGATGTGCTAATCTTGAATGTGCTTATCTTGAATGTGCTAATCTTGAATATACTGATCTTAGAGGTGCTAATTTTAGAGGTGCTTTAAATTTTGAAAAGACTGAATGGACGAATCAATGTAGGAGAGACATTATTTTTATTCTTCAGAATCTAAAATCAGAAGTTCCAAATCTTCGTAATGCAATTATTAAATGAAAGATTGATGGAACTCAATATGAATGAGAATGTGCTTGCCTTGTATGAACTCTCGGTAAAAATAATTGAGTTGATAAAACTTGTGAGCTAATTCCTTTCTATAAAAAATGACTTCATAATTTTTGAGAACAATTCTTTTATCAGATCCATAAATGAGATACTCCTGAAAATTCTTCTTTCTCAAAGATAGCTCTTGAACTTTGTAATATGGTTTTAAATAAACAATAATAATTTTCTTATTTTAATTTGCTTTTTATAAGAAAATTCATACAATGAATCTTGTATTCGATTGCATATAACTTCCATTATCAGATATTGAAAGGAGTGAAGGACTTAAAATATAATAATACAGTTGATAATGGGAGCGGTTGATACTACGAATACATTAAGGGAAATAGTATCAATCGAAAGGTAACTAGCTGTATTATTCCCTCCGGGGTTTATGATCAAAGGAACTCTAAAGGTTTCCATGATCTCCATACTATCGTTGGATTTATATCGATGGATAAACTTTTATTTATATGGCACAAATTATTGTTGCTGGTCTCGGAGAGGATCAAAAGGTCTATCTCTGTAGGTCTCGTCCTCTTGATGACAATGGTCTCAAGGCTGGAGAATATCTCCACTCAAGTAAAGAAGGAAAGCCTCTTGCATATCGCAAGAACCTACCGACTGAAGCGAATGGTTCTCCGAAACCTATCGAAGGTGTTACTCTTCATCGTATCATAGCGAAGGAATGGGACAATAAGAATGGGAAATCTTGGTCGTTTTCCTTGGTCGTTTCCAACGGTTCTGGTTCTCATCGTATTGATCTCGGTGGTGGTATGATTGCAACAAGCGTAGTGAACTCCTTCCTTTCTCTTCTTGGTAAATCAAAAGAAGAAATCGAACAGACTAAATTCCGTCTCGCGTTCTACCATAACAAGGGTACAGGGTTCAACTCATGTTCTATCCAGGATCACAATGGTGATAGACTCAACTGGTATATGAGTCCTGATGAAGTGAAGAGCTACATTAAGTCAGCTCCGAACCCACTCAAGCCTGATGAAACTCTTACAGATAAGTCTCCACTCATGCTCCACTATATGGAACTGTGTGATGCACTTAACCCTATGCTTCCTCGTTCGAATGCAAGTACCGGATCAGCTCTTGATGGTATCGATGATGATCTCGAACCTTATGTATCAAAGGTTCCATCAGTAGTAACTGATGAGGAACTCGATGATATGTTCGGTGCAACTACTGATACTCCAGAACCAACAGCTCCAGAAAAAGCTTCATTCGAAGTTTAGTTAGTCGTCACTTATAATTATTATTAGATGGGTATGGTTTTATTACTATCAAACAGTTAGTGAATAATGGACATCATATCCATCTATAAATAATTTACTGAAATCAATTTACCTTCATAACATTACTATACATTATGCGTACTCCATATGTTCCAACTCCAGCAGCTACTCCACTTAACCACTACCAAGCGTGTGTAAAAGAAATCTATACACTTAAGACTAATGAAGAATTCGATGAATTTATTGAAAACTATCTTCCAGAGTATCCACTTAATGCTACTCAAATGAGAACAATCATGGAAGTAGTTATCACAGGACAACGTAGACTTATGAACTCTCGTAATGGTACTCCAGTTACAGCTACCACTACTCCAGTAGAAAATCCAAACCCAAGTAAAGAAAGAACAGAAGCTATTGCAGAAGAGTATAAAGAAGTAGATGCAGAGAACTTCCCACCTATTGATATCCAAATTTCTGGTACTGATATCGATCCACTCGATATGATTCCAGCTTCTAAGCCTACACTTGCAGAATCAGTTACAGAAATAGAAACAGTATTCCCTGAATCAAATAAGCCAACGAATAATATTATGAATGAAGAAGTAAAACAAAAACGTACACGCAAGACGAAGGAGGAAGTTCAATTAGAACAAGTTCAAACAGTCAATAAGAACTGGAGTACTATCACTCTCAAGAGACGTATCAATCTTCCTATCGATGGAGTACAGTACTCGAACAATGAATATGGTTGTGAAGTAACTGCTTCAACAAAGGAAGAAGCACAAGATCTCCTCGAAGAAATCATGGCAGACTTCATTCAATCTTCTGGACTCGTTCGTTCATCATCTATCGAAGTACAAAAGAAAGCTTCATATGATCAAGGGTTCCAAGCTGGTATCAAGTCAGTTCCTCCTGCACCTCCTGTAGTACAAAATGTACGATCACCTGAAGATGATCTTGAGATCAGAAGATATATCCGACTTCAAAAGTTTATAAAAGCACTGAGTGAAAACTCTTCCATTAGACCAAGTATGGATGCCATTGCTGCTGAGTTTACTAAGACTAATCCTAAGTTCTAAAAAATTAAAATAATCTTATCCGATAAATGATGCTGGTGTTAGCCTATCATTTTGAGGATCTAACTCTACCTACATATGACAGAACAAACTTTAATAAACCCAACAGAGTACTACGAAAACGACGATTATCTAAGTAACTCAGCTCTCTCTAATTTTTGTGAGTTTGATATCTATGGGAACCCAACATATAATCTCTCTCAGTTCCTTAACCCTACTCGGCCATCATCATCAGCAATACTTATCTGACAACTTTGTGACAAGATATTAACAGAAGGATTCATACTCGATTCAGAGTATGGTCCAACTCTCGATAAGGCAGGGATGCAAGAACAGCTAGACTTCATGGGAGTTGAGTATAAGAAGACGGATACGAATCCAGTTCTCCGGAATCTCCTCGCTAAGAATGGTTATGTATTCAAGAAAGAACTTGGGAAGGATGAGCGTACTGCGATCGAAACTATTATCGATCGAGCACATAACTTCCAGTATGATATGAAGACTTCATTCAGAGAGTTCATATCTGAATGTGATTGCCAAAAGATTTGTGTATCAGAGGAGTGGGGAATGAAGGGGAAGTTCGACTTCTTGAATCGATCTCGTTGACTCATCTCAGATCTCAAGACGACTGGTAATATGGAACGTACAATGAAGGAACTCACTTATAAGTGACAGCCAAATATCTACCATAAGTATGTACGACAACTTGCTATCTACCAACAACTCTACTACCTTGAATCTGGTGAACGCTTTGATGTAGAACTTATATTCATAGACTACAAAGGGAAACATCGTATCGTAAAGATCTGACAACGTGCACTCGATAAGGCTATGGAACAGATCGATCGTGACATAGAGATGCTTAAGAAGATGTACTCAGGTGATCTTCCATTCACTCCAGTTCTTGATATCGATGAATCAACCGTTGATGCTATTGACTCTGGTAAGATCCAAGTACAGGAAGTAGTAACTGAAGAAGCAAAAGATTCTGGCCCTGATTATCTAACTACTTTTTAAATTTATATCCATTGTTTTTACGTCAGAATGAATGAGTATACATCCATATAAGTGAGTGGCCTCAGTATGCGAAAGACTATACGATCCCAAATGGGAAACGGGTTCAAGCAATCAAGATGGGGAACACATATTGTCTGAACGAGTTCACTTATAAGAATGGAAAGAAGATACCGAACAAGAGTTACATACCAGAGTACCTTAAGTGTTATAAGATCGAATGAGAATGGGTGAAGGTTCCGAATGGTGTTGTCTGATTTCATACTTCTAAGTTCTATTCTACATATGATAATGAAGTTATTACTCCTCCTGTTCTATCGCGTCAATCGCATGATTACCAGGCATCCTCAGTACAAACACTCTTGTCTCGACCGACTGGCTTACTTCACGCATCCACTGGATCATGAAAGACACAAATGATTTTTGAAATCATTACTCGACTCAAAAGGAGAAGTCTCATTGTGGTTCAAAACCTTACTCAGATGGCACAAATGGTTAAAGATATCCATTGAATTCTTGGAGTCATACCAACACAAGTCTCAGGGAAAGTAGTAAGTGCAAAGAAGAAAGCTGAGTGGGATCCAAAAATAACTGTATGTTCTATAGACTCACGAGATAAGATTAACCCACACGACTACGGACTTATCCTCCTCGATGAGGCTGACTGCTACTTAGGTTCTGATGATCGTCGCGAATGGGTAGGGAATCTTTCTCCGGAATATATGTATGCTCTCACTGGTACTGTAAAGATTAACAATGTAGATGACTCAGTATTCAGGCTCTACTATGGTCCAACTACTGAACTGAAGATGCTTCACCTCACGCCTAAATATGTCCAAGTCTATTCCGAGTTCAGGTACATCCTCGATGATATGAGTAAGTTCCATGAACTGAAAGCAGAACTCTATGGTGATCAAGTGAGGAATCAGATGATTATTGATCTCGCAGTAAAGACTAGTAATGAATGACGGAAAGGAATTGTATTCACTGAACACGTTGAGCACGCTAAGGTTCTTGCTGATGCTATCTCTACTCGATGAATTAAAACATTCATGCTCATCGGAGAAGTAAAGGATCAAGATCGAGAACGTATAAGACAGGAAGCGAAAGATCATGATGGCCCAGTATGTATAGTCGGATCAGTAAAGATACTTGGTCGCGGGTTTGATTTACCAGAACTCTCATATGGAATCCTTACTACTTGCGAGAAGTTCACAAGTAATATACAGCAATACATAGGTCGTATCATCCGGGCTCATCCTACGAAACCTGCACCAGTGTTCTATGATATTACAGATAATCTTCAGTACCTCCTGAAGAACCAAGCAAGATCTCGTAAAGAAACATTCACGAGAACATTCCCAGATTGAAAAACATTTATCTTATAGTATATGAAAAGAATTAACAATAAACTTGTATTCCTCTCTGATGAATATGAAATTCGCGAAGGGAATATCTACTCTCGCAGAAAAGAATCATGGGAAGAACTATGGATTGTCGTTTATGATATGAAGAATATGACATTCGTTTTGAAATGTTTGAACTTCCCACTTGAACCAGTTCGCCATGTCTCGGAAGTAATCGATGATTGGTATGACTTCATTGGCCATGTATCTAAGGCACTGATTGATTTTCCAGGTCCAAATGAATCTCCAATAGATAATATAGAATGCTACCTAAAGAAATATTTATTCTCAATCTATGAAGAATAAAAATACAAATAGAAATTTTATCAATAAATCTTTACTATGAAAAAATATGTTTTCATTTTCCTCGCTCTTGTCTCAGTTATTTACATCTCGCAAAACTCGCAGAACATCTTTGGTTCAGAGCAAAGCCTTCTCCAGAAAACCATTGAGTCCAACAAAATTATATATGCCAAGTGCTTTTGAACAGAGGCTCAGTGAACTGGATCAGATACGGAAAAATATAGAATCAGTACAGAATGTTGGAAGAGTAAACGCAGCAATACGCCAAACGACTTATACCTTACGCTACCTCGTGGTCTTATTGATGGAAGAAGTTGTAGTATATCTCAAAGTGAAGACGACCACGTTCGTCCAGAAAGGGGGTGAATGTATGCAACAGATATCGCGTGTAATTTCAAAGAGCAAGGTGTCTATGCTCCAGACTATCTCGATGATATGAAAGAGTACAAAATTGAATCGGTCTGAATCGATAACCTTCTCGGTAACTTCGTCATACTTTCCTTCAAAGATAATCCAGATATACGTTGGTACTTCGGGCATACAGTGCTCGACTCAGGATGGAAGGTTTGAGACACTATCACAACATGAGTTCGATTTGCTCACGCGAATCTCTCAGGAGCTACAACTGGATGGCACACACATCTTGAACTACGAAGAAATATTGATGCTGTCTGGCAAAGTGTCCGCTACGTAACACGTGCCAAGGAAAGAAAGCTCAATGAAAAACGAATGGGTTCCACTGGATCAGTAGCTACTATTCAAAGTGATACTTATTACTTCACACACTATGACCTTTGAGATAAAAAACAGAATGATGAAGATCCATGTACATCGGCTGATGGAAAGGATTCTTGTAAGCTACATTCCTCTGGGCGTTCGACAATGGCACTTACGGTGGATATCAGAAACAAGATGTGAATTAAGTTTTGAGATAAAGTCATACTGACTGGAGAAGTTGGATGTGAATGAGTCTATACAGTGACGGATGAAATGGCTTGTCGTTTTCGAGGGGAAAATTCATGGTCAAATGGTCCGTGTTACTACTCAGACAAAGTGACACCTGCACCAAAGGTATCGAATATCCTTCGGAAAGATACACCATACTTTATAAAAGGTGATCTCCCAGGTAGACCAGGCTGAGCTTGTCAAATTAAAAAACTTTAATACTAAACTTATGACAAATATACAAGAAAATTGGTTTGATAATATGATTACCCCAACAATAGTATTTTTACATGAGAATCATCCCATCATCTCAGATGAAAATTACCAGATGCTTTAATTACTAAAAAAAATTCAAATATGAATTACTACAATACTGCTGCTATCCTAATTGAATCAGCTTCCGATACAAAGACAATTGTAAAGCGATGAACAAAGAAACCTGATCTAGAAGTTCTTTCATTCAAAGTTCGTATGGGTACATCGAAAAAATCAGTAGAGGCTCAGATGATCCGAGAGCTTCCACTTGATACTGATATAGATACCATCAACTTCCTTATTTCTGAAATATTTTAATCATATAACTTTCTATTATGATATTCGAACTCAATATAAAATGATCATTCGATGAGCTTGCTTCTCTCGGATCATTACTCAGTAGTAACTTTAAGAAAGAAATTACTACCGAAGAAATCCCATCTCTTCCTACAGTAACTCCTCAGTTTATTAACGGATGAGTAATGAGCTCTTCATTTAATGAAGAGAAGATAGTACAACCAAGTGAAGTAGTTACTACTGCAACAAACATAGAAGTACCAAAGTCTATGAGTGAGATACTTACTGAAAGAGCTCACAAGTATGCAAATGAAAAACCATTGTCGAATAAGAAGTTCAAGGAATCACTCGAGGAAATAAAGAATAGTATAAAGAGAACAAAATGAGCAGGTATTAGAAGGCCTGTTGATATTCTTATTGGATCTAAATTTTCTTGATTTGCTTTCCATAAATCCTATAATAGTATGGAGGCAGCAGCAAGATCATTATGACTAAAGACATGATCAAATATTCAATGCTATTTAAACAGATGAACCATATACAAATGAATGTATAAATTCGAGTACCGAGATGTTCCGGACAATCAATAATTACTTTACTATTTTTAAACTATATAATTATGTTCTCATTTAAAAAGGATACGCAGACTGTTGAGATTGAAGCTCGAAAGATGACTATCGATAGTCTCAAGAGAGAAATTGAAGATATGAAAGCAAGCCGCTCTCGTGACTTTGATACTATAGTAAGTTCTTATAAGTGTAAGGTTGATGACCTAAATAGTGCTCATAGTCGTGAAATCAGTACGATTACTTCTAGTAATAAGATATCTCTTCTCGAGAAAGATGCTGAGATTAAATCTCTTCAGAATAAAATCTCTCGTCTTGAATCAGAAATGGAAGCTCGTCTTGCACTCCAAGAAGATATTCATGCTGATGAGCTACTTGCTATCGAAGAGAAGTATAAAGCTATGGAAGTAAATCTCGAAGAGAAATACAAAGCAAAAGATGATGCACTCGATACTAATATGAATGCTCGTGCTGAGGAAGTACTTGCAGAAGCTAAATCAAATACTACTGAGATTATTAAATCAGCATACGAAGAAGCATTTAAAATTAAACAAAAAGCGATAGATAGTTATCAAGACATTATATATATCCTATCTAAATGAATTGATGATAAGAATGATATCAATCAGCTCGTTGATCTTGTAAAGGCATCAACTGAAAATTACCCAGCGTTCCCTACAAAAGTATCTTCTACTTCTTCATCGAAATAATTATGACCTGAACAGAATTTAAAGCTTGAGATCGAGTACGATTCAAATCACTTGAGGAATGTAAGAAGCTTCCAAACTGGAATAGTGTATGAGGTATGGATTACCTTGCTTGAAAAGAATTTACTATTGATAAAACAAAATGAGCATATCTTTTTGGTACTTTAGAAATTATTCCAGATAAAGTATTTGAATGAAGAAGTTGGTATATTACTGATAAAATGATAGAACATATTCCAAAAGAAAGTACTATTGATACTACGGTAGAACCACGAGAATGATATAAATGATATCCAGAGTACGATCCTATTACTGTGGCAATTCCAAAATTTGATGTTCCAGATTTTATGAGGACTGCCACTGGTGCAACATATGCAGATAAATATGGTATGCCAAATCCATATAGTACACCTGTTTGTGATGCAATTGATGATGCTAGTAGATACTTATCAAAAGCTGACTATGGGATATCTCAAGAATACTTTGATAAAAAACATTCCAAGAAAGAATATAAAAAACGAATTACATTTTCTAAAGTACAATAATGGCCTACGTGTTTGACATCGATGGAACGCTTACTATAGCGAACAAGTGATCATGGATTCCTAATGGAAATGAAAAGCCAAGGAATGATATTATTAACACGCTCCATAGACTTCGTTCACAGTGAAACAAGATATTTATCCTTACATGACGTGAGGATAAGTATCGAAGAGTCACTGAGGAATGGCTTAGGAAAAATGATATCAAGTATGATAACCTCTTCATGAGAGAAGATGAACACATCGGTAGTACTGTCTATAAGCGTACGAAGATCAATCGTCTTCTTCTTCCTGGGAGAAAGATCCAATGATGGTATGATGATAACCCTGGTGTTCAGAAGATCGCTTGAGAATTAAATATACCGTTTACTCTTGTTCGATAAAATGTGTACCGTACATTTTTGAGGACTTTATATAAAATAAATTTATGGCAACAGCAGTAGTACAACCACCAGATAGAAAAGCAATATCGATTACAAGTAATATGGATTCATTATATATTTTATATGATGATTGAACTGTTATGGTTAGGAGTAAATATGATGGAAATTGGTATAGCGTAAATATCCCACAATAACTATGTCATACTATGATCGTCCTTCCATATCGAAATGAAATACACTCGATGAAGTTCTTATATGGCCATGTAAGACTGAACAAGAATATCTTGATTCATTTCTTATTTGCAACTGGAAAGAACTCGAGTATGCTTCCTATAGAAACTCTCGGATAGAAGTACTCTCTACATTTACAAGTCCAGAACTTAGTAAGATGATATGGGAACAAAGAAAGAATGGATCAGATAAGGTAGCACAAGCATTTGAAAGAGAACTTAATGGAAGGACTATTAAGGATAGACCAGAGAAAGAAGATCTTCAGAAGCTCAAGGAATCAGTTGATATCATGGAGGTAGTACAACACTATGTCGGACAAGTACGATGGAGACCTTGAGCTCTCCTGAAGTGTCCATTCGATGAACATAAAGATAAGACTTCCTCATTCTCAGTAAATCAACAGCGATGATTCTTTAAATGTTTTGGCTGTAATAAGCAAGGTACTCATTTAGATTTCATTATGAATGTCGAACACTGTGACCTGAAGGCAGCGATCCAGAAACTTAAATCTTTTCGATAAAAGATGCCCATTCGATAAATTGTGCTCGTTACAATTTTGAGAATCTTTTTGAGAAACTTGTATCAAATAACTACAACCAAATGTTTGAAAAAGTAAAACAACTCTTCAAGAAGAACCGGAGCATTCTCTGAGCTCTCCCGGAATCCGCAGTAGAAAAGATATCAGCAATGATACAACCTGCTATGATGATGACTGATCGTACATTCTTTCTCCTCGTGCATAATAGTGGAATTACACCAGATCAACTAAAAGAGATTGATGGAACGAAGATCATTCCTTACGCTGAGAAGAAAATATTCTGAATGCCAGTAAGGATTATTGCTACAGAACAATGGAATAAGAGTAAGCAGATGCAGATGATGATTCCATACAATCATATTTTATTCATTGATCTTTCTCAATATGACCCCAAAGGAAAGACTGGAAGCGATACGTAAATTTGTTATCGAGATCTATGAGTTCGATGTTGAACATAAATGATTCATTATGGATAATATATTCTTCATAAAGAATCTTCCAACAATAAAAACTACTACACCATTTAATAGATACGTAGAAGAAGATCCTCGAATACTATCATTCATTAACACATATGGGAAGGCGATAATGAGTAGACTCTACTTGTGAGAGTGGTCTTTTGTCAAGTCAATTTCTTATAAGCATTTCTTCATTGAACATCTCAATATGGTGGATAGTGAGTATGATACGATATACAACATATTGTGAGATGATGTATTATTCACAAAGATATATGTTCCGATCGCATTAAAAAAGTATGAATGTCAACATCATTTGTATTTGAAAAAAATAATCAAGTAGATATAGTGGAGGCCTATTTAATCCTATGAAATCAATTTTATGTCTACCAATCAAGACCAGAAGCAGTATGAGAAGATCCATATGTATGTTCGTAAATCACTCAATAGTTGGTTTCAGTTTCGGAAGGGGAGATATAATATTCAACTCACTGGTGATGGGAGAAAGAATTGATTTTGGCTTACACAGTATGCGAAGCGTTTATGAAAAGATAACTTCATGAAGGATTTTACTGAGATCCTCGAAGAAATAGAGAAGGATAATCAGGTTCTTCAGGCAGCATGACAGTTTCCTATTGCTATATTCTCTCTCTACGTAGAGAAGGAAAAGAAGTAAAGCTATTCTATCAATTTCAAATAACCTTTCACACCAATGAGATATTCTTTAGGGTATGTTTTAAACCCTGCACAGGCCATAATAGAATTTGATGAACAGGAGTTTGGTATTATCAGTCAGAACCGAGAAGAGTCATATGAGTACCACCAGATATTCGATGATAATAATATTATCGAGTATAAGAGTATAGTCATCCATGCTGTTCGTGATGAAGAGAAAGTCAGATTCAAGGAAGTATCAGAACTCTATGGAATAAAACCACAAGAGGTAAGATTCCTTGGGAACCAGGAGGACTATGTATTCAGATTCGATAAGTGACTCACACAAGCATGAGCGAGTAGAATATCGAAGGTACTTGAAAAGCTCTATGATGCACCATCAAGATACATGACATTCTATCGGTATGATAATATCACTAAGTTTGAATGAGAGAATACCAATATATGAAAACTCAACCTTATATGGAGTTGGATCGAAGACTCTGAAAGAACTGCTATCAACGATATAAGGAATAAGGATGCACTCGAGATAGCACGATGTGTTGATCTCTCTGAGATTGTACGAATGCTTTGAAAGAAAGATCTTGTTGATAATACTCTCGGAATTATTATCGGGTATGGATGAGGAGTATCGTATGTTCTTGGATCTCTGAGATCTATTGAAGCTACCTATCGTTTCTTTTCTGAGAACTTCCATATAGAATTCGCAGATACGTATGAATCAATGGAGGAATATATCAATGAATGAGTATTCGTTACTGACGATGGTATTGTACGAACTGGATGAAGACTCATGGTCATAAACGAGAAGGGTGATACGAAGGAACTGACTGATTTTGATATCACTGTTCATTACCGGATCAAACGAAATGATACTACCTCATATATTGTTTCACTGATAAAAGCAGATAGTGAGGTGAAACATATCGAATGGCCTATGTCTATGAATAAGACGAAGGTATCTGAATTCGTTTCAGGTTTTTGACCATACCATATCACTGCCTCAGATAATAATCTCAAGAAGATCCACGAGATGATATCAAATACGCAAGTACCTGATATCACTGTGTACTATAAGTATGGAAGAGCGAAGTATGGGAAGGATGATATTATCATCTTCAAAGACTACGTATACAATGCTACGAAGAAACTTGCTATCCCACGACTTACATCGAATCCTTTCTATTTCATAGATGGAATCAATGGTATAAAGGTAGAGGCTCGAGACTGAGTTCATATCGATACAATGCTTATCGATAAAGCACCAAGTATGGGTGTTGCCGTAGCGAAGAAGTTTGATTCATTCCACGCTATCACGAAGACTGCATTCAAAGATTCATCTGGTGAACTCATCCTTATGACTGCTTGTGCTTGGCTAGGACATTCTCTCTTTAAGAGCGAGCTTCCTTGTCCTATGTTCTTTACTACAGGAATTACTGGATCTGGGAAGACTACCTATGCAAAGTATCTCTGTTCCCTTTTCGGTATCGAGAAGCCCCTGTCAATAGAGGGAACCACTGCGTTCCCGCTCCGTATTTCCCTTACACTTCTGAATGAGCTTCCTTTGTTTCTGAATGAGTTTCGTACGAAGATGCCTCAAGCTCAGGAGAAAACCTCTATACTGAAATCACTATTCGATGGTACAAGCTTCGAACGTGGAAGAAAGGATCTTACTCTCGAGAGTCATAAGTTTACCGCGTATGCTTTTATGGAAGGTGAGGAACTCCCTGACTCAGGTGCTACAAGGTCTCGATCATTGATCTGGAAAGTAAAGAAATCTGGGCAAGGGAAATGTGTTCCTGAAAATGTACTTGCTGAGAATAGAGATATCATGGGGAGCTTCTGTTACTCATTCTATCAATGAGCGAAAGAAAGTATCTATCGAGAAGCTATCACTGAATGATATGAAATGTTCTTCCGTCCTGGAATAGAGAGACGTATCCTCACGAATGTAGTGCTTATGTATGCTTGATCAGTATGCTTCGCACCAGATAAACAAGATCTATTCGCTCGAGTATGTAATGAACTCCTTGATGTTCAACTAGAAGACTTCTCTCGAAATGGTACGATCGCTGAAATTATGAATATCCTCGCTAAGTATATTGGTTCTCGTTATCCAAAGATCTATATCGATGGATACCACGTAGTAATCCCTTGGAATGATGTGATTGATTTTGTTGAGCGAGGACGCATTACTACTGAGCTAAAGATCAATAACTATCGTGATCACCTTGAGGCTTCGAATATAGAACTTGGTTACTATACTGTTGATACAAATCGTGGGAATGATCTCGCTCTCGCGAATCAGATCATGGTAGATGGTATGCGTATCCCTATTGAATGAATCGATAAACGATTCCTCTGCAACCCAGAGATCTTCAAACTCTACAATCATTTTAATTCTCTTAAAAAATAATATTATGGTCAGTACACTTCTCAGTATCACATGAATTTCCATACTTGCATTCTTTTTATGAATTATTACCTTTGAAATTTCTACATATTATAAAGGTCACTTTGATGGAAGTAAATGATTTGAAAAATTCATCGTGTGACTTATGTTTTCATTTCCAATAATGCTTGCAATAGACGCTTACATACTTGTACTCTACTGTATATACAATATTTTTTCACTATAATCATATGGCCACTAAAAAAACTTTGGGAAGTATGAAAATTGATCATAATATGGTAGATCATAAGGCGAACGAAATGATGAAGTTCTGATTCACTTATAAGGACTATGAATGAAATCCATACTTCCTTCCCTCAGAAGGAGGTTGATACTACCAGAATCCAAAGTTCCTTGGTACAACAGAATCATTCCTCAATTCATTTCGTAACTATATGAATCAGAAGTAATTTTCTTAAATTAACTTGATTTTTTTAAGAAAATTCATATACTCTTATCTGTTACAACATATGGAAACATTTGAATCACAAGTACCAAACTTTGAAATGCAGATCAATATTATCCAGTCATGCACTGATCTCAGTCCTGAACAGTGGATACATATATACGCAGCAAAGTTCCGAGATATTATTGAGAATCATCCAGACTATTCTGAGTTCCAAGTAAAGTACGCTCTTTATTTTCCTAATA
>Ga0154020_10005890_pt1 | contig 14388 bp, 13 predicted proteins | sample Klosneuvirus_201_FD_109709 | JGI IMG/M metagenome (GOLD analysis project Ga0154020, IMG submission 109709) | Active sludge microbial communities from wastewater, Klosterneuburg, Austria - Klosneuvirus_20160825_MG | ecosystem: Engineered > WWTP > Aerobic digester > Activated sludge | place...
GCCTTGGATAGACATGAAAGCGGGCCTTTTAGTCCACGTATATCGGGAAATAAATTTTTCTTAGGTACACGTACATCGTGAAACACCAATTCTCCGGTGATGGAAGCACGCAGCGACCACTTGCCATGGATCTCAGGGGCAGTGAAGCCCGGCAAACCTTTCTCTACAATCATCCCACGGATCTGACCTGACTCATCCTTGGCCCAGACTACAGCCAAATCAGCTACCGGACTGTTGGTAATCCACATCTTTGCTCCATTCAATATGACGTGATCGCCATCATCAACGATGTGGGTCTCCATACCACCGGGATTGGAACCGTGATCTGGCTCGGTGAGTCCAAAGCAGCCGATCATCTCACCGCTGGCTAACTTGGGCAAAAATTCGCGCCTATGCTCCTCTGTGCCAAACCTATAAATGGGATACATCACCAGGCTACCCTGAACAGAGGCCATGGAGCGAATACCCGAATCACCTCTTTCCAGCTCCTGCATGATGATACCATATGCCATTTCATCCATACCACCTCCGCCGTATTCAGCCGGAAGGCTCGGACCATAGGCACCTATCTCTGCCAGTCCCTTGAACAAGTGTTTTGGACACTCTGCCCTATTGGAATAATCCTCGATGATGGGTGATACTTCCTGCTTGACCCATGCCCTTACCGCATCTCTTGCCAACAGATGATCTTCGGATAGTAATTCGTCAATATTAAAATAATCGTGTCCCTGGTATTGATCAGTCTTTACCTGCTTTATATGGTCCATAGAGAGAATCTGTTTATTTTACTGTATTTCGGGGCAAATTTAAGCTAAATATCAAATGCAAGTGCCTCTCTATTACTTTTGAAGCGTAGAATCCATCTTTTGTTTCTTTTCGAGTTTATTGATGGTGTGGACATTGTCTTCAAAGGCACGGGAAATGGTCTCATTAAATTTTGATAATAATGAATTAAAATGCTGATCAAGACTGACTGTCACCGGAAAGAGATAAGAATCCTCCATCTGGCCGGGCTTCAATACGTGCAGCCGCATCAGACGTCCTACTAAAAAGCTAATGATCATCAATATAAAGAAAGATAAGACCACACCGCCAATGATCTTGGTAGAGATATATCTGCTGTGATTCACCAGCCAGCGTTCGATTCGATTTGAAGTGAATTTATATAGCGAAATGACCACTATCATCACAATTAGGAAGCCGAGAATAAAATACATGATGCCTACATCTGCTATCGTATTTTCAAGGAATAAAAAGATAATCGGGAATAAGCGAAGTGCCAGGAGGAAAGCAAGAATAATGAGAATAAGCTTCAGCACGATGCCCAGGAGGCCATTAGTATAGCCGATGTAAAATCCCAGGGCTAGTATGATGATGCCGATGATATCTATCCACATAGGCCGGCTACTTTAAAGTTGCTGTGGACCTGAGCCCATTTGATCAGGAATAAAAGAGTTTTCGTAGCAGTGTTTTAATAAATTGCTCCGCACAAACTCGCCTATCTTACTATTATACTTATGAGGATAGAGTAAATGAACGTTGGGACCTGCATCCAATGTGAAGTACAGAGGCAATTTGGTCTCCTGTCTGAAGCGGCGCACTTCTTCGATTATGGCCAGCGTACCGGGTCTGAGCAGCATGTATGAGGGCTCAGAGAGCATCATAAGACCATGCAGAGTCATCGCCTCTTGCTCTGTCAATTCTCCGAATAGCTCCATATCGCCGGTTTTCAGTGCCATTAGCATTCGCTTCATGCGGAGTTGGACGGTCATATATCGAGTCTCACTATACGGATTACTATCCATCAGTTGATGCCCGACTGAGGAGCTGATACTCTTCTCTGCCTTGTCGACGATGAGGATGTCATCGTGCATATTCTTGAACTCAGTATGTAAGTGATTGCCCCAGGGGATTGCATACAGATTGGAAGACTTCGATGATTCGGTGATCTCACCCCAGAGTGCTACTTCCGGATAGATAGAGCGGCAGGCACTGCCGGAGCCTAGACGCGCCACATAACTCGCCTTGCGATCGAAAGCCTCATCATCCTGTAGCGTACCGAATAGTTCATCCTCCATAGAGCACAGACACAGTGCCAGCGCACTCATAGCAGAGGCCGAAGAGGCGATACCTGCGGAGTGGGGAAAACTATTGCTCGAAAATATAGTCAGTTCGATCTGTGAGAGAAAAGGAAAAACGGGAAGCAATTGAAGCAGAAATTTTTCTATTCGATCCGAAAAAACCTTGTTGGTCAATCCCTGAAATAGAAAGTCAACACTCACTCCTTTCTTTTCAGTCATCTTTGGCCCATACTCCAGAGTGGTCTCAGTATGAGCCGCATCTAAAGTGAAACTTACACTGGGGTTGGCCGGCATCTGAGTGCCGTACTTGCCCCAATATTTGATGAGTGCTATGTTCGAAGGGCTTCGCCAAATGATCTTTCCAGAACGCACTCTTCCCGGTTCGATGACCAAGCCGGGATTATGAAATTCAGACATACCGGAGGTTAATATTCGTGCTAAAAATAGTAAAATCTGCTGATTGGGTATCTATATTTAAAGGGCTTAGGGGAAGAATATTTAAAATGACTTTTAGTCCACATTAAATAAAGCATTCAGCGATGGAACGTTATTCAATCTATTCGGGATATTGTCCAATATCTCCCTAGGTCCTGAACCAATTTTATTTTTTCTTCTTAGGACTGAGATTATAGTCATCCAGTACCATATCTAGGATGCTGTCCTCACCTATAGTATAGCCATCTTTCAAACGATAGCCGTAGAAATAACCTGAAGTATTGTAGTAAAAGGCGGTCCAACCTCCTTTGATTTCCTTGATGACGTCATAGAACGAGACATTCATTTCCTTCTCGATCATTTTGATGAGTATTTTCCCCTGAGTGCGAGTGAGCTTTTTCAGCGGTTCTTCAAACTGATCTTCCAGCTCTTTCTGCAACTGATTCATATATTGCTTCTTTTCATGGCGTGACATGCCACGAGTAGATTCTCTGGAATCATGGTAGATGCGCATTGCTTCCAATGCATACGGATAGACTATAGCGGCATAGCGCCGATATCTCATATACAGATCATACTCCTCCTTACTTTTAAATTGCTTCCTATTGCTGACAGACACCTCTTCAAGCTGGTCGAGATAGACTGTGTCGCCCCGGGCGGTGATGATGCGAAGCATTTTCTTGCCACCGAAAATGACGGTGTCCTGCTTCTCAGCCTGAGCTGATAGGGAACTTGCTCCGAAAGTAAGAAGCAGCATGGCGGTCCAAAGGAGTTTATTCACTTAAGATTGGATTATTTTTACAAGTTAACGGTAGAGTGTATTGTGAAAGTGCCGTGACATCGACATTTTAAGTCAAGCTTAACGAAGATGGTTGTGTTATTTTGAGTCTTTCCAACAGATAATGATATTCGATACCAAATGTTTTCATCCAGAGATAAATTTCATCCAGTGCTGACTGGCTCTTATTTCCGGTGTATTTTGCAGTGATCAACACGTTCTTTGCGGTGTGTTCAGTGCCTATAAACTCCTGCATCTGCACTTTATAGCCCATATAGCTCAATACATTTGCCCTGATAAGGTCAGTCAGACCGGCAGCAAACTGTTCTTTGACTAATCCAAACCTGAACAATGAAGCAGTGAGGTCATTCTGTCCCAGATCATTCCGCACCTGCTTCTGACAGCAAGGAGCCACCATGATCAACTGTGCTTTGTGTTCCAAGGCATATGCCAAAGCCTCGTCAGTAGCCGTATCACAAGCATGAAGTGCGACGAGTATATCTGGCTGTGGAAATTGTCCCGAATTAATATTATCTGCCTTGAACTGTAGGTGGTCATAGCCACATGTAGCAGCCACCTCATTGCAGAGATCGATGACCTCTGCCTTCAGGTCGACTCCGGTCACACTTATATCATTGTAACCCATATGAGAAAGTCGATCATACATGGCGAAGGTCAGATAGCCCTTCCCGCAGCCCATATCCATCACCTCGAGGTGCCTATCAGTAGGAAAATCATCCAGCAATCCTGAAAAAATTTCAGTAAATCGGTTGATCTGTTTAAATTTTCGTTGCATACCCGCCACCACTAAGCCATTGGAAGATGTGACGCCCAGTGAATATAAAAATGGTGTTTCAGCCGAGATGAGGTACTCTTTTTGGCGATCATGTGAGAGTGATACACCGTGCACTTTCTCTTGAGCCTTCCATTTTACATTAACATGTCCCTTGCGTGACACCAGAATATTTCCCTGTTCACCAGCAGTCACACAGTGTCCTGCTATGAAATCTTGTCTAAGAGCTAAGTCAATGAAAGCAGCCATAGCTGCCGGCTGGAGATGTGAGGTGAGTACTTTATTACCTTGCTCGGCTTTGAGTTGAGCCACATTCTTACCATCTAACCTGATGGGCCTGAGCTGTATATTCTTGATAGAGGCTGATTTTATCTTCGGATTACTGAGATTCAGCGAGATCAGATCCCCATGCTCGAAATGTCCGACTACTTTCTGTATGAAAGTCTGTAATTTATCTTCGTCCAAAAGGTTGGTTTATAACTGTCACGAAACTATGAAAAATTCATTTGAGATGTACTTCCAATCATGAAACTAACTTTTGAGTGGTCAGGCCAGCATGTCATTCCACTCGGGATGCCGCTCTATATAAGTACGTACAAAGGGACAGGTAGTTATTATCTTCTTGCCATTCTCGCGAAGGTATTCCAGTGTCTTTTGCACTACTGCGCTACCTGCGCCCTTTCCCTCCAATGGTGGAGAAGTCTCGGTATGGAGTAAATTAAATACACCACCTTGTTCTTTATATTTCACAAAAGCCTTTTCAGCACCTATCCGCAGAATAAACCGATGTTCGGCTTCGATCTTTTCAAGTGGCAGAGATTCATATTCAGGTCGCATAAAATTGTATTTTGAATTCATTAAACGTGGGCTACTTCAGATAGTTGAGCTAAACCACAGTAGGCGATCTTAATTATTTTTCAAGCACATACATCGAACTAGTCAGCTAGATGGCCAAATTTCCCGGTGTTGAAATCATCGAACGCCTGGAGAATCTCTGCTTTCGTATTCATGACAAAAGGGCCATGAGCAACTATGGGTTCATGAAGCGGCTCTCCACTGAGAACCAGCACGATGGTATCTTCAATAGCCTCGACACTGAAGGTCTCGCCCTCTCTGCTGAATAGAGCAAAATGATCTTGGGGTAGTTCATCCTCACCATTGATGCGCACACTGCCTTCTATTGTAAGTAATGTAGTAGTATAGTGCGCCGGAAAATAAAATTCTGTCTTCCCTCCTTTTTTCAGATGTACATTCAGCAGATCGACGGGTGAAAAAGTACTGGCTGCACCCGACTGACCCTGAAACTCGCCTGCTATAACCTCCACCTTGCCATCATCATTTGGCAAGAGCACCACCGGAATATCCGCATTCTTGATAGCCTGATATTTGGGTGGAGACATTTTATCACGTGCGGGAAGATTGACCCACAGTTGAACCATTTGAAAGTCACCTCCCTGCCTACTCCATTCACTTTCGTGGAATTCCCTATGCAGCACTCCGGAAGCAGCAGTCATCCACTGAACATCGCCCTCTGCTATGATGCCTCCACCGCCACTACTATCGCCGTGCTCTATCTTTCCCTTGTAGGCGATAGTAACAGTCTCAAAGCCTCTGTGTGGATGGACACCCACGCCACGTGGGACAGGTGCAGGCGGAAAAGTATACTTCGATCCATAATCCAACATGATGAAAGGGTCCATCTCTTGCATGGTGGAGGCGCCGGGTATGAAATTGTGAACTCTAAAGCCATCACCAACCATATGCGGCTGGCCGGGCCGAATGATTTTTATTAATTTCTTGATATTCATTTTATTAAAATACATATGCGGGATAATAGTTTCTATTTAAATTTATTCCACTTTTATACCCATCCGTTTTATTATAAATTAATTCAACCGAAATTCATTTCTATCTTGTTTCAACAACATGTAATAAAAAAATCAATGTCTCATTCACGCATTTCATCGACCTTAACTTTAGTGTTTATCATTTCATGGCTGATGTCCCAGGGGATAATGGCACAATCCATTTCGGGTGTGCCGGTCTCTAACCAGATCCAACAATATTTCGCAGATATACGCATGGTCGAATCTATTTATGAATGGCCATATGACGCAGGTTATCTTCAAAATAAGAGGTCTATGATGGCTCAGAGGTGGGAGAAATGTAATAAGATTCCTCTTGCTAAAATATCCATTGAAGATCAGGTGAACTTAACCCTATTGAAGCGAGAGATCCAATTGGATCTGGAAGAGGTGCAACAGCAACAAGACAATGCAGACGCCAACGGGAATATCTTCCAATTTCACAGCATGATTGCTCCTTTCTTAGATGCACGTCGTGTCGGAATACCAGAGGATTCAGCGCAATTACACCTATTGTTTAATTCATTGGAATCAGCTATCTCTCAGAAAATACCGGAATTGAAAGTCGCTGAACTCGAAGAAAGACAATACGCTTCGGGTGGTGATTACTTAAGATCATTGCAAAAATCATTTGAAGAAGCATTTAGATTCTATAAGGGGTTTGATCCAGCACTTACTACAGGTGTGAAAAAAGAATTTGCACTGGCTGATAGCGCATTATTAGGGTGTCAGAGAGAATTTGGGAAAATAGTCAAAGCCAGGCGCTCGGATACAGATACACTGCGCATCTTTGGCGAACCCATAGGTGAAGCCGCTCTGGTAAGAGGATTAAAAAGTGAGTTTATCGCCTATTCACCCGCTGAATTACTTTTAATTGCAGATAAAGAATTGGCTTGGTGTCACTTAGAAATGAAGAAAGCATCTGCCGCTATGGGTCTGGGTGACGACTGGAGAGATGCACTGGATAAGATAAAAGATGACTATGTACCAAGAGGTATGCAGCCTCAGTATGTCCGAAGTCAAGCCTTTGCAGCGATTGATTTTATCGAGCGGAAGAAACTAATCGCCGTTCCTGAGGAGGCAAAGACGGGCTGGGGTATGCAAATGATCTCACCTGAAGGTCAGAAATATGCGCCGTTCTTCCTAGGCGGTCAAAGTATTCACATCGCATATGCGCATGAGGAGATGACAACGGCAGAGCAATTGATGTCGATGAGGGGCAACAATAAGCACTTCGTCCATGCGGTCATTTTTCATGAATTAATTCCCGGACACAACTTGCAATACTACTATGCCAACAGGTATAATACTTACAGACGACAGTTGCACACTTCATTTTGGACAGAAGGATGGTCACTATACTGGGAGATGCTACTTTACAAAAACAATTATGCTACTACTCCTGAAGATAAACTGGGTATGTTATTCTGGCGAATGCACCGCTGTGCGCGGATTATTTTTTCGATCAAGTTCCATACCGGTGAATGGACGCCACAGCAGTGCGTGAATTTCCTCGTAGATGAAATCGGCCATGAACGAGCGAATGCCGAGGCAGAAGTTAGGCGATCTATCGACGGTGGCTATGGTCCGCTGTATCAGATCGGATATATGATGGGAGGCTTGCAGTTTCTCGCGCTACACCGAGAGTTTGTCGAAAGCGGTAAGATGACGGATATTCAGTTTCATGAAAAAATTCTGCGAGGTGGAGCGATGCCGGTAGCATTGGTCAGGCCACTACTCTCGGGTCGAGCTGATGATCTGAAGAATGCAGCGAATTGGAGATTCTATAAATTTTAAGTCAGCAAACAATAAAAAAGAAGGATGAATAAAAGCCAGTAATTCAAATTGGTCAGAATCATCATTAAGGCCTTAATTATATAATTACATCGATATCAACTATTTTTTCTTTGGCCAAATCCCTATTCATTTCATTCTCGGCAGGAATTTAGTGTGTCAATCGAAGGAAAACTTGTAAAATCAACATCCTTAGACGCATGCGCAGGAGCATTACCCAGTCGCAAGAAATTAAATTCTATTTTGGTCGCTGATCAGCGAGCGCATCAGGTAGTGTCCATATTCCGGACTGGCAGGTAAAGACCTGACCATAGTTGGCCTTGGGGTATGAAAATCCACCGGTACTCAACCAATAAGAATTATTTTCAAGACCGGCGCCATAGTCTTTGCGCTCGAATTTGCCTTTTACACCGTATCCAAATACAGCTTTATTGAACATTGAATAGTTATTTCCCCGCCAGTAACCCGGCTTAGAGAAAAAAGCTTTTCTTTCTAAATACCCATTTTCTGCTTCTGTATTGATTATAGAACTATACCATTCTTTTACTGCCATACTGCCTTTGGGCACTCTTATTTTGGTCAGTGAATACCATTTCTTTTTCTGGGTATTATACACTCGTGCATCCCAGTATGTCTCATGAGTGCAACTATCTATCTCCATGAATAGAGAGAGCGGTAAAGCTTTATTTGGACTCCAATTGTAGGGTATGATGCTCTTGGTAATCTTCTTAGAAGACGAATCAATTCCCTGCCAGGCAAACTGGGTAGAGACAAAGCGTGATACAGGTACACCATTGTAAATTTTCCAGGAGACAAATAAGTACTTTCCTTTCTCACAGTTGCCCAGTCCCACCTCCATCAGTTCATTTCCCAGCGCTATCACTTCTGTGCCCGCATAGTCATTGTTTGACGGGACCGTAGTTTCTACGTAAAAAGTGGAGGCCTTCGGATCACTGCCAGCATAATTTAGGATAACCCTAGCGGCAGCTCGATCTCGAATGGTGAGAAACTGGATATCTCCTGCGAAAGTCGCCGTGAAATGTATGTTTTTTATAGATGGGAAGTAATCACCTGATTTTTTCAAGGGTATGATTCTGATGGTATAAAAGCCCGGGTAGGGAATATCGAAAGTGCCCACATCAAAAATATCGTAAGCGTCAGCGCTGCCTGTAGGCTGGATATCTACTTCTTTGGTTTCATTCGCAAAGCGCACTGCGAAAGTCGCCTTCTCAGAACCTGCATTGCTAGCCATCAACCGAATGCCCGCCTCGCCCTTAGTGGGGATGCGCAAATTATATTCTAATACAATTTCATCATTAGACCAGTTGAGACTACCCCTTATTTCATCAAATTCTATTCCTTTTTCATAGGGAAGCGCATAGCCGGTATAGCCCGGTAACTTAGCGACGTACACTTGCTGAGCCGACAGCGCATATTGTGAAATCAAAGCCAATAAAGAGAAGAAAAGTCTATACATCAGAGGCATTAGTCGGTCGGTATCCGATCAATTGAAGAAAATCTGAAATGTCATGAAGATTAGGCTCAAAAATAGACCTAATTTATCAATAAACCAATAAGAATTACAGATCGAATCTTATTCCCTGTGCCAGGGGCAACTCCCTACTGTAATTGATGGTATTTGTCTGACGTCGCATATACGCTTTCCAACTATCCGAACCACTCTCACGACCACCACCTGTTTCTTTCTCGCCACCGAAAGCACCTCCTATCTCAGCTCCGCTGGTACCGATATTGACATTCGCAATACCGCAGTCAGAACCATTGGCAGAGAGAAATATCTCTGAGTCAATCAGCATATTGGTCATTATAGCGGACGAAAGGCCCTGTGGTACTCCATTTTGCAGCGCAATGGCTTCACTGAGCTCAGTATATTTTATCAGATAAAGCACCGGTGCAAAGGTCTCGTGCTGTACGATATCAAAGTCATTGCGAACCTCAGCAATACAAGGCTTAACGTAACATCCGCTCTCAAACCCGGCACCCGACAGTACACCACCCTCGACTACGAAAGTACCACCCTCTTCTTTTATCCTGCCGAGTGCATAAGTGTACATATCGACGGCATCCTTATCTATGAGTGGGCCGACGTGAACTGTGCTATCCAGTGGACTGCCTATTCGAAGTTGGCTATATGCAGAAGCCAGTCTTTTCTTCACTTCATCAAATATGCTCTCATGTACTATGAGGCGACGTGTAGATGTGCAGCGCTGTCCGGCTGTCCCTACTGCGCCAAAAACAGCACCTGTGACGACGATTTTTAGATCAGCGGAAGGTGTGACGATGATGGCATTATTACCACCCAGTTCTAGTAGCACCTTACCGAGGCGCGAGGCTACTGCGGCGCCTACAATCTTGCCCATACGTACGCTGCCTGTAGCAGATACTAGTGCTATGTCAGGGTCTCGCGTGAGCAATTCACCCACCTTATAATTACCATTGATCAATGAGCTTACACCCTCTGGAATATTATTTTCTTTAAGTACATCATGCAATAACTTTTGACAAGCAATTGCACTTAATGGTACTTTCTCTGAAGGCTTCCAAACACAGACATTCCCACAGACCATAGCGATCATACTATTCCAGGACCACACAGCCACCGGGAAATTAAAAGCGGAAATGATACCCACTATACCCAGTGGATGCCATTGTTCGTACATACGATGCTCAGGCCGCTCTGAGTGCATAGTGAGGCCATACATCTGACGGGACAGGCCCACTGCAAAGTCACAGATATCGATCATCTCCTGGACTTCACCCCAGCCCTCCTGCAGACTCTTGCCCATCTCATAGGACACTAATTTGCCGAGCGCATCCTTATTTTCTCTGAGGACATTACCATATTGACGGACGATCTCACCTCGTCGGGGTGCAGGAACATTGCGCCAGTAGATAGCTGCCTCTCTGGCACGAGCCATTACGGCTTCGTAATCAGCTTCTGTAGTGATGCCGGTGCGTCCGATCAGTTGCCCGTCTACAGGTGAGTGACTTTCTAGAAAGTGGTCAGAATTCATCCATTCTAGGCCGGTACTGGTTCCTGAATTTTCACTTTCAATACCCAGCGTTTTTAAAAAACTAAGATCCATAATGATTTTTGATAAACTGCCGCAAAGGTACCAAAAATCCGGTGTTCATTGACTGTCAAGTTGGAAATAGTATTTTTAGTACATCAATTTAGCACTCTTGAAGGATAAGATTCCAAACGGCTGGAATTTTTAGATACTAACTAACGTTTGTTATTATATTTGCCACATAAATAAAAGCATGGATCATAATTTTTATACGCTGATCATCAGCGACATTAAAACAGAAACAGAGGATAGTAAAGTAATTGTCTTTACAATACCTGAAGAACTAAAGGAAAATTTTCGATGGTCAAGCGGTCAGAACATCACGCTACGTTTCTATGACGAAGGCGTAGAGCAGCGGCGTAGCTATTCGATAAATACTGCACCCTTCGAGTCCTCACTTCAGATAGGTGTACGAGCTATTCCCGAGGGAAAATTCAGCCAGAGAATGATCAATGAGTTGCGACCGGGCAGTCAGCTGGAGGTCATGCCGCCCACGGGTTCATTTACACTTGGGCATACCCCCGCCACCTGTCAGCAGTTTGTATTTATCGCTGCCGGTAGTGGTATTACACCGGTAATCTCACTCATCAAGGATCTGCTCACGAATCATCATGACTCACAGGTGATGCTCATATATGGCAATAGACAGCAGTCCACTATCATGTTCAGAGAAGAACTGGAAGACCTGAAAGACCGGTTTTTGACTCGGTTTCAGTTGGTGTATTTACTCAGTCGCGAGAGTCTTGAAAATGAATTTTTCTCCAGTCGTATCAATGCGGTCAATAGCAAGTATCTGTGTGAAAAATTTATTACTCAACCACAGTCCGCGAATTATTTTCTGTGTGGCCCTGAAGCTATGGTCATGGAAGTGCGGGATATGCTCTTCGGTGAGCTTAATATTCCGGCGGAACAAGTACATTTCGAATTATTCTTTACCGGTGCGATGAAAGCAGATGAGACACCGGAGGTGATAGTGGTAGACTCAGAAGTCTCCCGACTCACTATCATTATGGATGGCAAGGAATCAGTGATGGATCTGGCATATGAAGGTGATGTAATCCTCGATCGGGGTATTGAAGAGGGACTTGATCTGCCTTATGCATGCCATGGTGGCGTATGTTCTACCTGCAAGGCAAAGCTCATCAAAGGGGAAGTGGAAATGGATTCAAACTTCTCTCTCGAGCAGGATGAGATCAAGGCCGGATATATTCTGACCTGTCAGTCCCACCCGCGTTCGCCGGAGGTGGTTGTCAATTACGATTATTAATTTAATTAGATAAATGTCCACAAAGAGAGATCAAATAATAGAACAGGCCAATAAGATATTTTTGGCAAAAGGCTACAGTGGAGCCAGTATGCGGGATATTGCCGCCGCAGTGGGAATGGAGGCAAGTAGCTTGTACAATCACGTAGAATCAAAACACGACATACTACAAACGGTCTGTTTCGAAATCGCCCAAGAGTATCAAGCCGGACTGGATGAAATACTGGATAGTGACCTTTCTGTAAAGAAGAAATTAAAAAATATTATTCAATTACACATTTTCCTGGCTGCTAAACACAAGGATAAGATGGTCGTCTTCGACCTGGAATGGAAGCACCTGGAAAATGAACAATTAGTTTCTTTCAAGTCATTGCGTAAGGCTTACGAACAGAAATTACTCGCATTTATTACTTATGGAATTGAACAAAAAAAATTAAATCCAGTCGAGCCGAAGTATATGTTATACACTTTTCTTTCCGGCCTGAAATGGGTAAACTATTATTTCCAGCAACACAAAGAAAAAGATATCCCCACTGTCTCAGATTCAATGATCACAATGTATCTGAAGGGATTTTATAACAATTAATTTATTCTTAAAAAAATAATTAGCGGTATGAATGAGCAAGAATTAAGAGTCAAATTCGATCAGCGCATAGCAGATGAAGAAAAGATAGAGCCCAATGACTGGATGCCTGATGACTATCGTAAGACATTAATTCGGCAGATATCACAGCATGCCCACAGTGAAATCGTCGGAATGCTACCGGAAGGTAACTGGATCACGCGGGCGCCTTCGCTCAAGAGAAAAGCAATCTTGCTGGCGAAAGTGCAGGATGAAGCCGGCCACGGGCTGTACCTTTACAGCGCTGCTGAGACTATGGGTATCGATCGTGATACGATGTATGATGAATTGCACTCCGGTAAGGCAAAGTATAGTTCGATATTTAATTATCCCACCCTGACCTGGGCTGACATGGGCACTATTGGCTGGCTAGTAGATGGAGCGGCGATAATGAATCAGGTGCCACTATGCCGCACTTCATACGGTCCGTATGCGCGGGCTATGGTCCGGGTGTGTAAGGAGGAATCTTTTCACCAGCGACAGGGCTACGATATACTGCTCACATTATGCAAGGGCTCTGAGGCACAAAAAAATATGGCTCAGGACGCACTAAACCGATGGTGGTGGCCTTCACTGATGATGTTTGGACCGCCGGATGCGGAATCCACACATACACAGCAAAGTATGGAATGGAAGATCAAGCGCTTCAGCAATGATGAGTTACGTCAGCGGTTTGTCGATATGACAGTACCTCAAGCCGAGTTGCTAGGTATAAAAATACCTGATGCAGATCTAAAATGGAATGCAGAAAAAAACCACTACGACTTCGGTCCCATCGACTGGGACGAATTCTGGCAAGTAGTCAAGGGCAATGGACCCTGTAATCAAGAACGACTTTCCGCCCGTGTAGATGCCTGGAACAATGGTGCCTGGGTGCGTGAAGCAGCAATGTCCTACGCCGCCAAGAAAATGAATCAGCCCACACCTCAACCTCAAAACTAAACATACCTATGAGTACAAATAACTGGCCCCTTTGGGAAGTCTTTATCCGCAGCAAGAATGGACTTCAGCATAGACATGTAGGCAGTTTGCATGCCTCTGATGCCACTACGGCAGTCGAAAATGCAAGAGATGTATATACCCGCCGGATGGAAGGTACGAGTATCTGGGTGGTTCGTTCAGAAGATATCACCGCCTCTGACCCTCAGTTCAAAAGTGAGTTTTTCGATCCCGCAGAATCAAAAATCTACCGTCATCCTACCTTCTTCGAATTACCTGACGAAGTAAAACACATGTGATCATGCTGGAAAATAAAAGTACCTTATTTGAATACCTACTTTATTTAGGTGATACAAGCCTGATATTAAGTCATCGTCTGTCGGAATGGTGTGGTCATGGTCCTATTCTGGAACAGGACATCGCACTGACTAATATCACGCTTGACATATTGGGTCAAGCGAGATTCTGGTATCAATTGGCTGCTGAAGAAAGCGATACCAACCTCGATGAAGACCAAATCGCCTACTTCCGTGAGAGCAATGAGTTTCGCAACTTGCTGCTGGTGGAGCAGCCCAACGTGGACTGGGGACAAACTGTACTAAGACAGTACATGTATGATTGCTTTATCACTACTTATCTGCAGGCACTGACCCATTCTTCTGATAGTAAAATAGCAGAGATCGCGTTGCGCTCAGTGCATGAGAGCCAGTATCACTACCGCTGGA
>Ga0154020_10005891_pt1 | contig 14388 bp, 9 predicted proteins | sample Klosneuvirus_201_FD_109709 | JGI IMG/M metagenome (GOLD analysis project Ga0154020, IMG submission 109709) | Active sludge microbial communities from wastewater, Klosterneuburg, Austria - Klosneuvirus_20160825_MG | ecosystem: Engineered > WWTP > Aerobic digester > Activated sludge | place...
CTGACGCGGGCCGCCCGGATGCGTCCACACCAGATGCAGCGCCACCACCAGATGCAGCGCCACCACCCGACGCAGCCACTCCACCAGATGCAGCACCAGCCCCAGACGCCGCATCACTTCCAGACGCCTCAGCACCACCAGATGCAGCCCCACCCCCGGACGCAGCATTGCCTGACGCAGGGGACCCCACCGTGGATGCCGGCACCCCAGACGCTGCGGTGGACCCTGACGCGGGCGTGGACGCGGGCCCGCCGCGCTGCGGAGACATCTTCCCGCTGAGTGACAACACCGTGCCGTGGGCCAACACCGCGTTTGCCGGACGCACGCGGTTCACCGTGGACACGTCCATGTTCCCCACGGGGGAGCCCATTGCTGTGGCGCTGCGCCTCAACAGCACCACGTTGCCGGCGTGCGCACTGCAAAACCAGGTGGTGGCGCTGTCCCAGGGCACACCGCTCCCCCTGGAGGTGGACCACGTGGAAGCCAATGGTGACATCACGTTCTGGGTCCAAGTGACGGCCAGCGGCCCATACCAGGACGTGGACCTCTACTGGGACGGCAGCGGCGCTGCGCCCTCGGGGCCCTCTCCGTTTGCAGGTTATGTGGTGGCCTGGCACATGACCGGCGGAACGTTCAGCCATCCCAGTTGGAACATCCAGCGGCCAGCCTCGGTGACCAGCGTGGGCGGTTTTGTGGGCCAGGCCCTTGGGTTCAACGGGACCGGCCAGGTCACCGGCGCGTCCAACGTGGATGCTTTCAACAATGAGACCGCCATCACCATGAGCGCGTGGGTGAACCGCAACGTGGGGGACCCCAACCAGTTTGAGGGACTGGTGCACCTGCGCGCCGGCAACAACAATGACTTTGACGGCGAGGGTGCCACGCTGCAGCTCACCAACCAGCGTCTGGCTGCCGAAAGCCGCGCGTTCACCTGGGCCAATGACTTCTATGAGCCCACCCTTTTCCCCGTGAACACCTGGACGCACGTGGCGGTGTGCTTCAGGGCGGGCAGTGTGGTCCGGGTCTACCGGGACGGCCTGCGCGTGGCCGAATCCCGGGTGGACCAGGTCATCACCAACAACAATGACATCACACCCACCGTCATTGGCCTGGGTCACCGGCGGTTCTTCGGCGCGAACCAGGCATTCTTCTTTGGCGCGGTGGATGAGGTGCGCATTGAGAACGCCGCCCATGGTGACGCGTGGTTCCTGGCGGACCACCTGGGCTCCACCGGCACCGTGGTGACCTGGCAGGCCACAGAACTGCTGCCCTGACCACAGCAGCTCAGAACTTCACGCTATCGCCCGGGACCACGTCCATGCCGCGCTCCAGGTCCACCACCGCGGGCAACCCGCGGGCAGCGCGGTAGTTGAGGTACGCCTCCAGGACGCGTTTCACGTAGCCCCGCGTCTCACGGAAGTTGATGGCGTCCATGAACGCATCCAGCTGCAACCCGCGGCCACGCTCCACAAACCGCCGCGCGTTGGTGGGCCCCGAGTTGTACGCCGCGGCCACCAGCTCCACGCGGCCCCCAAAGTCATCCCACAACATCTTGAGGTAGCGGGTCCCAAACACCGCGTTCACCTCCGGGTCAAACAGCGCGCCTTCCAACAGGTCCGGGTCACCCTGGCGCCACAACTGCTGGGCGGTGGTGGGCATCAACTGCATCAACCCCATGGCGCCCGCCTTGGAGCGGACCATCGGCGCAAAGTAGCTTTCAGTTCGCGCAATGGCCAAGGCCAGGTCCGGGTCAAGCCCCACGCTTGCCGCGGCGTTCTCCACCGCCACCACGCGGGGATGTGCCAGGCGCAGCCACCGCCCATCCGTCATGGCGTCAACCCGGGCGCGGTTGCGCTCGGCCAGCAGCACCGCCGCCCATGGCTCACCCACCGCCAACGCCGCTTCACCCAGCGAAAGCAAGAGCGCGTCACTGCCCCGCGCGCGGGCTACCGCCGTGCGAACAACCTCCCGCGCCGCATCCCACGCACCGGCCTGGTACAACATGGCCGCCCGGGTGAACGTTGTCTTGACGTCCAGTGGCGAACTTTTGGCGGTGGCCAGTTCCACCAGCGCGGGTGCGGCGTCCACCGGCAGCTCCGGCGGGGACACCGGCACCGCGGGCGCTGGTGCACCCACGCGCGCACACGCCAGCCGCCCATACAGGCGCGCGGGGAACGTGGTGCACAACACCGCCAGGTCGGCGTTGCCGTTCTCGGATTTCCCGGATTGCCGGGCCCATTGGCCAGACCAGTACCGGAAGTGTGTGGCTCTCTCCACGCCCACTGCGGACGGGCGGGCCCACGCAAGCGCGCGCTGGCTGGCCTCGCCCAGGCGCCCCAAACCAGCAAGCGTGCGGGCCACAAACCACGCGGCATCCTTTTGTTTGGCGTTGGGCGCCGCGGCCACCTGCTCCCACTGCGCCAGCGCCAGCGTCAGGTCCCCCGCTTCGGCAAAGTAGTACCCCGCCAGGTGTCGGTTTTCGATCGCCATGGGATCGTCCGGGAACTTCTCGGCGATCTCAATGTTCTTGACCGCCAGCTCCTTGGGCTGCAGGTCACTGGCGTGCGCGGCCAACACACTGCGCCACACCCCCGGGCTGGACTGGCCCAGCCGTGACGCCATGATCTCATCCAGAAGCTTCCGTTTGTCCTCGCGCTTGCCCATGGCCCCCAGGGCGGATGCCAGCAGCAACTGGCGGCGCAACAGCTCCTCGGCGTCCGGGGTGCGCGGAAGCCGGTCCACCACCGCGGCGGTGAGCGCGGGGAGCCGCTCCATCAACAACCGGTCGGCCATGCGGTAGGCCAGCGCCTTGTCCACCGGACGCGCCTCATCCGGGTGGTCCACCACGTCCTGCAGCACCGCGCGTCCCCGCACCGCGTCCACCGGTTCAGCGTCCTCCAGCATGTCCAGGGCCAGGGTGGCGCGGTCTGACGGCGTGGTGGCGCAGGTCAACAACGCGCGGCGCGCCGCGTGGCGCGCGGGGTGTTGGGCACTTTGGGCCAGCGCCTTGCGGTAGAGCACAACCGCCGCGCAGCCCGCCCGCGCCAGCTCCACATCCGCCTCCAGGTATGCGGCCACCAACAGCCCGCGCTTGTGCATCTCCCTGAGCAGCGTCTTGGCGCCATCCCATGCCTGTGCGCGCCGCAACGCACCCACGCGCCGTTGTGCCGCCTGCTCCCAGAGCGGGTGGCCCTGCGGAACCTTTGCCAGCGCATCTGCCGCGTCCTGGTGACGTCCCAGCGCGGTGAGCGCAATGCCTGCCAACAGCGCGCCATGGGGCGTACCGGTGGCCAGCGCGGCGGTTGCCGCGGCGTCATACGCACCTGCGCGCAGGGAGGCCCGCGCATCCAGGAGCACATCAGGGCTCAGGATGGGGGCTTTGGGATTGGTCTTGGGAGGTTTGGGGGGCCGGGCCGCGGAGGCCGTTTGGGTGAAGCCCAACAGCAGCAACGCGGCCCAGCAGTGGTGCTTCACAGGCCAATGATGCCCTGGCGGATGCCTTCGGTCACCGCTTCCACGCGGTTGGTCACGTCCAGCTTCTGGTAGATGTGCTCCAGATGCGTGCGGATGGTGGCCTTGGACAGCCCCAGCACCTTGGCCGCCTCGTTGTTGGACAGGCCCTTGGCAATGATCTGCAGGATTTCCAGCTCACGTTCGGTGAGCGCCCGGCGGTGTTCCTGCGGCCGGGACGAATCCCCGGCATTGCTGTACGTGGGCGCGGGCGCCGGCGGTTGGGCGCCTTCCATGGGCGCGCGGAAGTGACGCAACAGGCTGCGCGCCAGGTTGGGCTGGATGACGCTGCCGCCGGACTTCACCTCCTTGATGCTCTCCACAATCTTGTCCGCCTCGGCACCCTTGAGCAGGTAACCAGACGCGCCGGCCTTGATGGCCTCCAACACTTTGTCCTCTTCATCAAAGATGGTGAAGATGAGGATTTCCATGTTGGGGTGTTTGGCCTTCACCGCGCGCGTGACGTCAATGCCGCTCATTTGTGGCAGGCCCAGGTCACACAACAACACGTCCGGGTTGCAGCGCTCCACTTCCTCCAGCGCCGCCTCACCGCTCACCGCGGTACCCACAATCTCAATCTCCGGGTAGCTGGCCAGCAGCTTCAGCTGGTTCTTGAGGATCTTGGGCTGGTCCTCCACCACCAACACGCGAATCTTGTCCATGAAGGCGCACCTTCTTCACTTTGTGGGTGCGCCCCTGTCCATCAGGGGCGCGGTTGTGACGGCCGGCACGCTACCCCAACGCCGCGCCTTGCAACACGTCCATGTGGCAACCTGCCGCGTACAGGTACGTCAACGGCACACCCGCAGGTCTGCCCGTCCCAGGTCCCCACACTGTTCACCGCCGGTGCAGTTCACGGTGGAGGTGCACACACGGCGGCAGCGGGCGTTCATTTCCCGGTCATCACAGGCCAGGCCCTCCAGACACGCCGAGGACGCGCAGCCCTCATTGAGCCGTGCCACCGTCAGGCACCCGTCCCCGGGATAACAGCTCAGCCCGTTGTCACAGGCCCCCGCGTTGCACGGCGTGCCGCACAGGCTGCGGCCGTCCCCGGCCACCGCGCAGTTGAGGCCATCCACGCACAACCGCTCATCACAACGTTCTCCCAGCGTGGCAACGGCAACACACGCGCCATTTCCATCCCGGCCGCTGCCCAGCCGGCAGGTGGTGCCCAGGGGGCAATCCAGGGGGACGCCCGCGTCTTCCGGCGCCACGCCGCCATCCCCGTCCCACACCGCGCACTGCTGCCGGCAGAAGTTCCCCACCGGTTCCCCCACGCACAACAGGCCGGGGTTGCACACCGCCGGCGTACACGCGGTGCCCTGCGGAACGTTGTAGTCGTACACAAACGTGGCCCGCGCGGGCGTGATGTCCGCGTCACCCTGGTCATCCACCGCCGCCAGTTCCAGCGTGTAACGCCCGTCCTGCAGGCCGGTGAGCACCAGGGGCCCCGCCAGGATGGGGTCAATCCAATCCCCACCACGAAAGCGGTAGCGGAACTGCCGGGTGGCCGGCGCGCCGGGCAGCGGGCTTGGTGCCACGCGCACCTGCACGGTGACGCCGGATTGCCCGGAGATGTAGGGCGCAATGGCCGGCTCAATGGACGTCTCCGGGAGGATGCGGGTGCTGGCACGGTCCGTCCGCGCGGACACCGGACCCTCGCCACCGGCGGTGAAACCCGCCACGCGCCACCACAACGTGCCGTCGCTGTGGAGCTCCTCGGCGCGGGCGGCGGCCTCTTCCACGTTTTCATCCACAAAACTCTGCTGGTCCGGTGGCAGCTCACCCACCAACACGCGCGCGCCGCCCACGTCCTCACGGTAGACGTGGTAGCCCCGCAGGCCCGTGCCCCCCAGCCGGTTGAAATGGACGGTGAGCGTCCCCAATGACGCCGTCACAAACACGCCATAGGCATCCTCAATGTTGGCGCGGTCAAAGGGATTGTCCCGCGGCAGGCACGCGGCCAGCCCCACCACCAGCAGCAGCACCCGAAGGGCAGCCCGGTTCATGGCGCCCCCGCTGCGGTCTTGCCCGGCGCCGGCGCTGGCGCAGTCTGACGGGAAGGGTCGGATGGCAACGTGAAGAACGCGTAGCCGCTGCCCACCACCGCGGCACCCAGCAACACCACCGCCAGCACGCTGCTGGCGCCCAGCACCACGCCACCCCACATCAGACCATTGGCCGCGCCGTAGAACTGGCCCAGCCCGGGCTGCGTGGTCTGCAGCATGTAACGGTCGTACGCCAGCTTGGCGCCCGCCAGCATGGCTGCGCCGCCACCCAGCAACGCACCGCCGGCCACCGCCGCGGCCACCGCACCCACCACGCCGCCCACGCCGCCCAGGATCTTGAGGCGGCGCACCTTGGCCGCGCCGGTCTCTTCGGGACGGGGCGCCACGGTACGGGCTTCATCCGGGTCCATGTGCACGCGCAGTTTTGCCGGCAAGTGCCACGGCCGCCGCACCTCAATGTCATGGTAGCCCGGCTCCACCTTCCAGCTGTTGCCCTCCACGCGCCGCCCGTTGAGGAACACCTCATCCCCTTTTTCCACCACGCCACCAGCCAGCGTGAGCCGGCCCGGCAGCGGCGGAAGGGTCACATTGCCCAGGTCCACCAGCGCGCCATCCCGCACGTCCACCGCGCCCAGCGAGGTGGAACGGTAGTGCGCCAGTTCCAGCACCACATTCCAGCGTCCCGGCGCCAGCTTGAGGTCCACCAGCGGCGCCACGCCCGCCTTTTTTCCCTCAATGAGCACGGTGGCGCCGGGGGGTGTGGAGGCAATGGTGAACAGGCCATGTTCGCGCACCAGCGTGATGGCCTCGGTTTTTTGAGCGGTGGTGGTGACGTCACCCACCCAGGCCTGCTGGCGGTGGCCCTTGGCCAAGAAGCGCAACACGTGGTTCCCCGGCGGGAGGAACACCGGCGCCTTGGTGAGCAGCACAAACGGTGCGCCGTCCACGCTCACCTGCGCGTTGGGAATGTTGGCGGTGAAGATGATGGACGCGGCTGGCTTGAGCCAAAAAGCCTGGCAACGGTCTGCGTCCATGGCCGCCAGGATGACGCGCTCCTGCGGGGCACGTCCCGGGGCCTCCACACGCAAGGCGTGCCAGCCGGCGTCCAGCCCGGTGAGGGTTTGCGGGGCGGCGCCGCGGGCCACGCCGTCCAAAAACACGCGCGCCTCTGGAGCGTCCGCCGTCACGCACAGCCGCGCCACCGGCAGGCCTTTGGTGGCCGTGGCCAGAAAGATGCGCAGCCGGTCCACGGTGAGCGCCACAAAACGCGCCGCGGGTGCACCTTCCACGCGCAGGCGTCCCACGTGGATTCCGGCCAGCGTCCCGTCGGCGGCAAACACCGCGGCGCCAAGGTCCGCCCCGGTGCCGTCACTTTCGCCGTCCATGGTGAGGTAGCCGTTGGTGAGGTTGCCCCAGGGGCCGGTTTGCGTGCCGGCCACGGTGGCCTTGGCGTTTTGCCAGGGAAGGCCGCCTTCCACGCCGCGCACCGTCAACACGTTGCCCTTCTCCAGCGGCTTGCCCGCGTAGAGCCGGATGCTGGGTTGCCCCGAGACTTCCCCAAGCCCAAGCAACGCGAGGCCCTGTTCATCATCCCGCGCCAGCACCTTGGCCGTACGGTCCACGCCGCCCTGGAGATGGACCGTCACGGTGCGCGCCTGGCCCACCGCCTCGCCGGGGACCACCGCCAGCCCGTCGCTGGACAACAGCACCCCGGTCACCGGCGGCCCGCGCGTTCCCACGCGGTCCACCATGATGACCCATTCGCCGGACGGCGCCTGCGCCCAGGCGGGCACACCGGGGAGGACCAACAACGCGAGGACAAGCGCAAGCCGCAACGGGAACTCCCGGGCCACCCCCGGGTTCCTACCTTGGGGGGGCTGCAGGATGAAGGGTGCGCCGCCGCGCATCAAGCGTTCAAGCCACCGCGCCGGCGTTCTTGAGGGCGGCCGCCAGCTGGTCTGCCTTGAGACCCCTTCCCAGCGTCCCGTCCAGGCGTGCCGTCACCTTGCCGTCCTCCAGAAAAAGGATGGTGGGCACCACGTTGATCCGGTGTTTGTTCCAGATGGGGTTGGCCTCATCATCAATGAGGCATTCCAGCGGTTCCCAGCCCTGCAGGTGCGCGGTCTCCTGGACAAATGCCGGCTTGAACCGGACACAAAACGGGCACCAGGTGGCGTGCACCATGACCACCGTCTTTTTTCCCTTGGAGGTGGCCACAAGCTCGGCGTCTTGGGTGATGGTCTGCATGGTTGACGTGGTAACGCAGCGACGGCCGGCGTCAACCTTCCCGGTTCACCATCCACCGCGAAAATGTTTCCAGAAACGCCACAAACCCGTCCACATGCTGGGCCGGGAAGTTGTACCGCGCCGGCGCGTCCTGCAGCGCGGCCTTGAAGCAGTTGAGCCACACATCGCGTTCTTGTTGGTGGATGGGGAACTTCAGGTGCCGCGCGCGCATCATGGGGTTGCCGTAACGCTGGTGGTACAGCGGCGGCCCGCCCAGCAGACCGGAAAGGAACGACGCCAGCTTCTCGCTGGCCAGTGCCATGTCCTCCGGAAACATGGGCCGGATGGGGCTCTGCTCCAGGCGCGCGTAGAAATCCCGGCACAAGGCAAACAGGTTTTCCTGGCCCATGGCGGCGTAGATCTCCCGGCTGGGCGCGTTGCCCTGCGGGGGGCCCTCGGGTGGCGTGAAGACGTCCTGGGGACGGTTGGGGGGCTGGCCGTGTTCCATGATCCCACGTCTATACCCTTGCCCTGCCCCGCGTTGGACTGGCAGCGTCCTGCCCATGAGCGTTGCGGTTCTGCTGGCGTTGGTGCTGTCCCAGACCCCGCCCCCGGCGCAGGACGCGCCCAATGCGGCGCGGGACCGGTTGCCGTTTGAGTCCTTCCGCTTTGAGCCCTGGAGCGCCACACCACCGCCGGAAAAAGAGGACCGCAGCGTCCTGGTGGAGCGCGTGGCGCGGATCACCTACCTGGGTGGCGGCGGCGTGGCCGGCCCCGGCGCGTTGTTGGGCACGGTGGTGAACCTGCTGGTGGAGCCCGCGTTGGGCGCCATTGCCAGCACGCTCAGCAGCGATGATGGCGCCCAGTCCAGCGGGAGCATCACCCGCTCCACCGCCGCGGCGTACGGAAAAACACTCAGCTACATGGGGACGTTTGTGGCGCTGTGGCTGGTGGGCGTCCCACTGTGGATTGCGCTCATTGGCGTGGTTCCGGCGCTGGTGGCGCTGGGCACCGCAGCGGTGACCGGGTTCACGCCGCAGGGCCTGCAGGCTGGCGTGGGCGCGGGGGCCGCTCTGGCGTTGGTGGGCGTGGCCGGGCTGTTGGTGTGCGCGGGCATCCCGTGGTTCGCCGGCCGCACGGTGGGGCATCTGGTGGGGGAAGGCCTGTTTGACCGCCTCACCGGTGACAAGAGCAACGAAGAGCGCGCCAAGGAAAACCAGGGTGACCTGGAGAAACTGCTGCGGGAGACCAAGCTGGGGCCGCTGCCGTCCATTCGCGCGGGCGTGCTGCTGGCCGCCGTCACTGGTGGAACCATGGAGCGGTACATGCGCTGGGACGGCCTGGTGGTCATTGGTCCGTTCATCACCGCGGCCAAGGCAGCCTCGGAGCTGCCCACCGCACTGCAGGACGCGCGGGACGTTGCCGAGCTGGGGCCCTTGGGGGACGGCATTGCCACGCGCGTGCGCGCGCTGGTGTTTGCCCGCAGCACGCTGCTGGCGTTTTCCCAGGCGCTCATCATCACCGGGGCGCTGGTGGCGTCGTTGGCGGGCGTGGGCCTGCTGGCCACCGCGTTTGTGCCGGGGTTGGGGCTCACCATTGGCCTGCCGGTGGCCGCCGGCGCGCTAATGGCAGGCGCGGGCCTAGCGCTGTTTGACATGGCCTGCGGGGCGGTGGCGTTCTTGTCCAACGCGTTGTTGCCGTGGGCGGTGGTGCTTTTGGCCGGCACGCCCGCCGAGGGTTCACCGGCGGCGGCCCAGACCCCTCCGCCGGGCTGACGTCGTCCGCGGTCAACCTCCGCATTTCAGCGGCTTGGCCATCCGGGGACGGTATGTGACCGGCCGCAAGTGCTTCCCCGGACGCCCCGGGACGCCCTGCTGTCCGGTGTCATTGCACCCCCGGACGTACGCGGAACGCGCGCACCCCGCCGCAACGCTGCCCGCGGACATCCAGGCCATGCTTGGCGTGGGGCGGCAGACCTCCCGCGTACAACCGGGGGACGTGTGACGCCGGGCGGTGGGCTTTCCTCGGACCGCGCTGGGGGTCAATCCACGTAGCGCTTCTTCACCAGGTAACCCACGGTCTCCGCCGCGCAGCCATCACAATACCCGTGATGGTCCTTCAGGCGCTTGAGCAACAACTCCACGCTTTCCTTCTCCTTGGCGTCCAGGTCCTTGGCCTCGCCGTGGAAGACCTTCAAATAGTTCTGCGCAATCTTCTTCACCTGGCGGCGGCGTTTCTCAAAGAAGTCATCCTTGAGCTTCTTGAGCTGCGGGCCAAAAATCTCCCGATAGTCCGGCTTTTCCCCTTCCGGCCGGTCCAGGCTGTGCGCACCAATGGTCCCAATCAACGCCCGGCGGAATCCCCCCTCGTCATCACCACGCGGCAACAACACGTCTTCCATCTGGCGTATGAGGTCCCGGTCCGGCTCTTTCTGGCCGCGGGTGTGCGGGTCCATGACCTTCTCCCCCTTCACCCACGCGGTGATGTTGCGCACGTAGCGCTCAAACAAATCCACCGTGGACTGTTCTTCCACCAGGCCCATGGCGGTGCGCACTTCTTCATCCACGGTGTCCAGGTGGAAACGCTCCACATCATCCACAAACGCCACGGCATCCCGGTAGCCGCGCTTCTTCTCCCGTCCCAGCCATTCGTACACGCTGGTCTCACGCACCAGCGCCCGCAGCTCCTGCAACACCGCCAGCGGCGAAAGACAGCTGTGCGTCTTGTTGTGCGCGGCCGCCATCAACACGGTGCGAATCTCCCGCGCGCTGGCCCCGTAACGTCCCTCGTATTCCGTCTGCGCCTCCCGCTCCTTGTAGAGCTCGGGGATGATGCGGCGAAGCTCGCGCGCCTGTTGCGTGGTGAGGCGCTCGGGGACGGTGCCGTCCTCGTACAATTGCAGTTTCTCCACGGGCTTGAGGTCCGTCACCAGCTCCCGCAATTGTGGGCCATAGGACGTGGCGTCCGGCGGCTCCAGGCGCGTGAGGACGGCAAACCGCGCGGCCACTTCCACCGCGTGGGGCGCCACGTGGCGGTCCAACATCCCGCGGCGCAACATGTCCTTGTAGATCTGCACCTCGTCGGAGAAATGCAGCAGGTAGGGCGCGGTCACCAGCTCCATGCGGCCCTTGAAGCTCTGCCAGTCCGGGTAGGCCTTGAACGCATCCAGGTGTGTCTCATTGGAGGTGGCCACCATCACGGTGTCCAGGAACACCGTCATGAACTCCAAAGAGGCGCTCTGCGTCTCGGTGGCCGAAAGGAGGTACTTGAACGCCTCCACCGGCCGCTTGAGCAGGTCATTGAATTCCAGGATGCCGCGGTTGGCGTCCACCAGCGGCCCGCCGGCTTCATGCAGCACCACGCTTTGGAGGCTCACCGGAAGGTTGCCGTAGCTGCGGTCTGCGGTGACCTGGCGGCTGTAGCCGTCCACGCTCATCTGGGGTTCCACGCTCACCGCGCCGGTGCGGTAGCGCTTGGACAGGTAAAAACGCTCCACCTGGATGTGCCGCAGGACTTCACCCACGTCACCACCGTGGGTGTTGAGGAGCGCATCATGGATGGCGCGGCAGCGCGGGCACAAATCTCCGCGCAGCAGCGATTGGGGAACCTGGAAGTCCGCGGGGAGTTTTCCCTCGGAGACCAGCTGTTTGAGCAACGCCTGCCGGTCCGGCCGCGGCAACAACAACAGCGGGTGGTCCTTCATGTTGCACACAATCTTGGCGTCCAGGTCCTTGCTGTCCAACAGCGCATAGGAGCCCAGGCTGTTGGCCGCACGGTCGGTGCCAAAACCCAGCGACCCTTTTTGCACCTTGGACGTGGGGAACACCCACGAGAAGCGGTACAGCGCGCCTTGCGGCGTGCGGCTGTACGCCTCGGCGCTGCCCTGCAGGCACGTCAACAGGCTGCTCTTGGCGCTGCCGTTGGGGCCGTGCAGCAACACCAACCGGTCGGTCCGGCCTGACCGGGTGAAGTTGCGCAGGTGTTTGATGAGCTCCGCCTGGACGCCTTCCTGGCCGGCCACGCGCCCTTCCCCGTCCTCCCACGGCACGTCAAACACGCGGTTGCGCGTCACGGTGCCGTAGGGGCGCTCCACCTCATAGCGGCCAAAATGTTCCACCGCGTCCACCAGGAACTGCGCGCTGCCCCGCGTGTGGGCGCGCGGGTCCGCCAGCACCAGGGACAGGTACCCATCAAAAGGCAGCAGCGTGTGGTCTTTGTCAAAAGCGTCTTTGACCTTGAGGGACAACTGGCGGAGGTAGGGGACGGTGTCCATGGTGGAAAAAGCCTAGCGCACAACACCCGGTCCCTCACACGCATCAAGTGCTCAGCGCACCAGCGTGGCGTCCACGGGGTCCTGGCCCAGCAGTGGCTGAAGCATGTGCCAGGACCAGGGCGCCCATCCCGGCGCATGCGGGCCGGCAAACCGCGCGCGCAGGGCCGTCCAGTCCACCACCGGGGGCAGCGCGCGGCGGCAACGGTGCGGCAGCTGGCAGCCTTCCCCGGGCACCGAACACATGGCGTCCGACACACACGCATCCAGCGACGACGCGCACATGCCCAGCTCTTCCGGGGCGCACGCCCAGCCCGCGCCGCAGCGCTGGTCCTCTGCCCCGTCACAGGCTTGCGCGGCGGCCGGGGGCACCGTCACCACGGCGTCCAACAGCACGTTGGAAGCACCGCGGTCCCGCCAGACCAGCACGGGGTCACGCCCTGCGGCTGCCACGGCGTCCGGGTTGCCTTGCACCACTGCGCTGAGAGGCTGCGACGCATTGGCCGCCACCAGCGTGTCATGCGTGGGGGGTGCATCCAGCGCGGCGCCCAGGCGCACCACCACGCCGTCCTCCAGCGTCACCGACGTAGCCCCGGACGGCAGGCTGTCCAGCAACGCGTTGGTCAGCATCAACACCGAGGGCGCCAGCGTTTCCACCGCCAGGGGATCCACGCGCAGCAGCAGTCCTTGGGGACCTTGGGGCATCAACGCCGCGCGCACGTCCACCAACGCGGTGGTCCACGCGGCGCGCACATCCCGGAGGTCCACCAACGGAGCGGCCGGCTCCAGCAGGTGCGCATTGAGCCCCGCGGAAATCCCCGGCAGGTCCAACACGCGCGCGGCCCCCGTGGTGATGCCACCATCCGAGTCCACCACATGCGTCATGCCGTCCACCACCAGGTCCTTGAGGACGCGGGGGCCACCATCCGGCGTGCCACCCAACACCTGGTAGACGCTGGCCCATACCAGGGCGCCTTGCAGCAGGCCCACGGCGGCCTTCACCACGCGCGCATCCCGCGCGCCCAGCGGCAACGCGCGCGGCAGGCGGGTGAGCCCCGGCGGCAACGCCAGCAACACGCCATCCTGGCCAGCAGAGGCCGCCAGCTCCAGGTCCTCCAGCACCGGCGGCAACGCATCGGCAAGGCTGCGGGCGGATGCGCGCAGGAATGGCTCGGTCATCTGGGCACCACAACCGTCCAGCAGTTTCTCCAGCACGCCGGACAACGGTGGCGTCACGCTGGCCAGCACGCCCAGGTTGTCCAACAGGCGCGGCGCGCGGCCCACCGTGTCTGAAAAGGTGCCGGACAACGTCACGCTGCCGGGCGCGCCGTTGAGCACCACGTCTTCCAGCGTGACGGTGACCTGCGCCCCAAAGCCGCTGCCGCGCCGCCAGGACACATGCCCGGTGCCGCGGGAGGTCCAGGTGAACGTGTCCCCGCCGGTGCGCAGCGCCACCTGGCCGGTGAAGCCGCGCCGGTCCACCAACGCGCCGGGCGTGGCGGTCTCCGGCGGCAACACCACGCGCAGCTCAAAGCCCATGCCCGCGGCCACCACCTGCACGTCCGCGCCGGTGCGGCGGGCATACACCTCATCCGCCAGCAGGCCGGTCTCCCCGGACGCATCCGTCAACACCGCGCTGCCATCCCCGGCGCGGTCTGCTGCGGCCTGCGCCAGCACGCCGCCTTCTCCCAGCACACCCTCCAGCACCACGTCCTGGTCCAGGCCACAGCGCAGCAACGCGTCAGACACGGGGGGCTGGCGCGCCAGCAGGATGAGTGACGTCACCGCGCGCCCCAAAGACGCGTGCGCATCCGCGCCGCGGGCCAACGCAGACTGGTAGGCCGCGCGCGCGCCGGAGACGTCCCCGCGCCACAACAACGCATCCCCCGCCGCGCCGGGTGCCAGGTCCGGCGCCCAGCTGGCACCACCCAGCGTTCCGCGCGCCACCAGCACCAGGGGGCCGGCCTGGGCCACTTCGGCGGCCACCAGGTTGCCCGCCCCCTGTGCGCCGGCCAGCGGCGTGAGCACGCCGGCCGCGTTGAGCGTGGCCACCCGGAGATCTGCCGCGGGCACGGTCACCTGGGACCCCACCTGCCATTCCACGCGCGCGGGTGCCGCCAGCATTCCGCCGGTCACGCGCAGCACGTAGCCCTCACCCACCCGCGGGTTGGGGGCCAGGTCAGACCGCACACGCGCCAGGGTGACCGCCACCGGCGTGGACACGGCCAGCGGCGGCACCCAGACCCGCACCGTCCCGTCCACGCTCACCAACGTTGCCGCCCGGGTGTGGGACACCATGACGGTGACGGGGTCCAGGTCCCCGGGCATCCCACCGCTGGTGGAGCCACCACTGCTGGAGCTGCTGCTGGCGCC
>Ga0154020_10005894_pt1 | contig 14385 bp, 19 predicted proteins | sample Klosneuvirus_201_FD_109709 | JGI IMG/M metagenome (GOLD analysis project Ga0154020, IMG submission 109709) | Active sludge microbial communities from wastewater, Klosterneuburg, Austria - Klosneuvirus_20160825_MG | ecosystem: Engineered > WWTP > Aerobic digester > Activated sludge | place...
ATCCGTTTCCTGTTTCGGAGATGTCGATCGGTCCACCAAATCGTCAAAGCCACTCCAGAAGCAGGGAGGGCTATACTCAACTTCCTACGCTGCCAAATTCGTCCACAATCGTATTAAGAGGAAGATGGAAGAAGAAGAAGGTTCCAATGTCATGAAGAGGATCAAAGCGGCTCGGATCCTCCTTCCAAGAAGGTCCGACTGAACAACAACGAGTCCTCCCCGGTACCCCGGTCTCTACATGTGGTGCATGTTGCTCTTAGAAGCCGTTGGGTCCTTTCTATAAATATTGTGTTTTTGGGAGGTAGGAGAAGTCCATGGTCCTCCGCCTCGCGACCGCCTTTGCAAGTCCACGATCGAAGCTCCCCAGCAAGAGGAGCCGGAACCACCGTCTCACTCCGTTGCGCCAGCTCACACGCCCACTGCTGCGGAGTATGCTCAAGTGCTTGATCGCATGACTGCCTTGGAAACTCAATCAGTCTGGTTGGTTGATTGATCGGCCTGGTTGGTACTATTCCACGCATTGCTCTGGAGCCATCGCAGTTCATCACTGAGATTTTGTCGTAGGTCTCTCAAGTCAACTATTTGATGCACAAGGCGGACTACTGGGAGGAGAGGAGCAAGGCCTACGAGGACATCATCGACAAGTTGGAGGTGCCTCTCGTCGATGTTGATCTTTTAATTAGTGTTGTTGGGGCTGGATTTCTCACGTCTGATTTGTTAGCATGACTTGGTTAGCACGGGAGTGCTCGACCGTCAAGGTGACTCTGAGGACGATTGAGACTCCCCATCACATCATTCGTCTCGCCTGAGGTAACTCGGAGGACGATTGAGAGACTGACTTCCCTCCATATCACAAACTATATCTCTTTTTTCCTTTCAACTCAGATGTTACTTGCCTCTTCATTTGGAAATACACACGAATTTGCGCCCGTTCTGTCTCTACGGAAATTGTTGCCAATGTTCATTAGGCTTAAATTGCACCTGGAAAAGAGTGATCTCATTCACAGGTCATCTAAAAGCAATCGTCTTGATGGATAACTGGATTGTGAACCATCGCCTAGAGAGAAAAGAGAGGTAAGCAACAGTACCGAAGGCAGGAGAGGGGAGTAGGAATTCCCACACAGAGGAAGAAACAAGTCAACGTAACGACAAGAGAGTCAAGACCACAAGCGAAGCGAGCGAGAGAGAAAGGGGAAACATGGGGGAGAAGGAGAATGAAGCCAAGCATGCTGAAACACGGTGTGGGGTCAGAAGACAAGCTGAAAAAGTTGACTTCAAGAATTGTGCGCCAAGTGTGCGTGCGCCAAAGCGCACCAATCTCACCCGATTCTTCCATTCAAATTGCTCCTCAAAGTACTCTCGGTACTAGTATATAAAAATGTACAGTCTGTGAGAGATCACCCGATCGTGATCATTAGTGGGAACCTTCACTCTGGCTCAGGCTAACTTTGTTTGACATCAGTGGGTTTGAGTTCCTCCTGCACGAGCGTTTTCAATGTTTTCAAGAATGTTTTCTCTTTCCACTTCTACCACCAATACTGACGCAACAACAAATACCATGGACTATCGGCCTCTTGATAGCAAGACATAGTCAACGCCATGTTCCTCTTATTCTCGGAGCTCGACCCTACGCCAACGTCCCGAATTGCACCGCATATGGGCGACTCCGTAGATCAAGTCCTTGTCTACTATCTGAGCGTGAACGTCTTGAATATTGAGACCTCATTGTTAGAGCTTTGCTTCGTCGTCTCTGTCGAATTCTGACAGTCGAAGCCACTTGGCATTGTGCCAGAAGTGAGGTCGGTGTCCGCCGTGCTAACCACTCGACCAACAGCGCAAAAAGGCAAAAGGAAATCTAATTAGATTCTCCTTCTGCCTGCGCTGGTGTCGGAGCTGGTCAACGCGTTGAGTTCCCGTCGCAACAGCATCGGCTCCGATTGCATTTCCCGTCAGTTCCTCCTTTCTCGCACCGACGTCTGCACCGACAGGTCTGCACCGCTGCTCATCGGATTGGTATTACGACGGACGAATTTCACATCGTTAATAGGAGTTAAAGCTGACTTTCGGAGATGTTTGTTGTTTGAGGAATGTGTGCTAATAATACCAATCGGTTGCTCCAAATGAAGACCGTTAAGTTTCATTTTGTCGGCTTGTCACTCCAACATCGATTAGCGGGCCCTTATCAAGCTTGCCGTACGCTTTCTCAATGACAAATTATATATTATGTTTCCTCGGAGATTCCGTTGCCCCGAAGAGTCGGGACGCGGCAATTCGTGGCAACGCGGGGGGCCAAATGAGGTGCCAATCGGAAACCGAACGAAGGCCAACCGCCTAGATATCGTAATTCATAAATTTCTCCGGTTCTGGAACGCTCGGCCTTCGATATCATTTAGTAAATAATTTTCTATATCTCGAAATGAATTTTATTAAGGGTTTGAGACCGTTGCACGTGGGTGTGCGTCTAGGCGGCCTAAAATTAGCTTGGCGTGAGATCGCCCCGATTAAGCATTGTTTGCCGAAGTTGGATTGTTCCCTCGCGCGCCTCACCCAGGAGAACTTTTGGAATTTTCAGAGATCCTTTGTCATTCTGGATTTTCCTCGGAATAGCAACAAGGACTTTCCCGTTCTTACCGTCTCTACAATTTTCTCAGCGCTTCGTCATTGTGCTCGTGATCGCATCTGCGCCGCGCAACTCTCCTCCCGTCGTCGCCACAAAAGCAATAATTTTTGGAGAGAGGTCTATACCGTCCATAACTCGGCAATCTCGCCCTTGCTCCCCCCAATATTCCGACATTCTCTTGCTAATACAATGTCGAACAAGAGGAATGCCCTCAAGGCCAAAGAGAAGTCATGCCAACGCTGCCACAAGGGAGGTCGTGCCTGTGACGGACATCGGCCGTGTCTCAATTGCCTAACGATCGGCCTCGCGGACGATTGCGCCGACGTCCGGCCGTCCACGGGACCCTTCCATCGCCACGGTATGGAGTTTTTATTGTTCAATATTGCAAAAGAGTTGAGGGGCGGAAGAGTTTTGAGCGCGATTCCTCAAAGAGCCAAAATTCGGCAACGTTTCGTATTGTTTTTTCCGGGGGGTCTCTTTGGGCGTCGGCGTCTCTGATGAGCTTCAACTCACTCTCCTTCTCTTCTTTCATATCTATATAACATATGGTGGAGATCATGAGGCACTCCGAGCGAAGGGAAGCTTCCAGGGACTAACGCAGTCGCTCCAGATCCTTTTGGGTTTGGGGCGCGTGGCGTTGGAGCGTCCAATACGAGTTGTTATTGCGCGCGCCTGCCGTCGCTCTTACGGGGTTTTGGAGCGGCGGAAACCTTCGGAGGAATATCATTGTCTGCATCCCTTATTTGTGAATTGTGGAAAGGGTTCATGAAGTTAGGGTATGAGCCTCACTCCGGATTGAGGGAGGTGTCAACGGTGCAGTCCTGCACTCTGACAGCCTCAATCGCGCACCTCCGAAAATTGTTCCAATGCTGGGCATTGTTGGCACAATAGGGGCAGTGAATGGGTCCATCGTGGCTTTCTCACATCTCTAAGTTCCGGATGCGGTTCTCTCGCAAGTCGCACTGCTCGTTTGTGTGCGTGGCTGGGAGAAAAGCGGTTTGTTTTCATCATCCTATTTTCCGCAAAGTCTGGAATAATATTTGGCCCGAGCACCCCGTTCAACACCGACATATACCTTTGAAACTCCCTCGGTTCTGACTTGTTACCTTCATAGGACGCGGTTCAAAGGCGGCACAGGCGACGGACGGTGGCGTTTGCATCAGACCTCTCTCGGGCGATGACTTTGTGACGATCCACACAGGCAGCGAGCCTTCGACCTCCAAGGCGCGCGCCATCAAGCCCACCGCAACAGTTCATGCCGTCTCCCCTCTCCAATACGCACCCTATCATAGCACCTGCGTGCAAGGGGTGAAACGCTCGAGGGCCAATCAGCACGTGCAAAGCGATGACGGTGACGTCTCCTTTGCAGCCGACGACGAAACGGACGGTGAGTGGAGCGGCGGCAGTCAGCGCGTCACCAAGCGTGCTCGCACGGCAACTCGGAAGCGAGTCGTCCATCAGCCAACGAGAATGTCGATCCCATCCATGCCTGGTGTGCCATATGTCGCGATCTCAATGTTCGACGGAGCCTCTTTGAGAGGCTCTAGCACAGTGAAGGAGGAAGATGACTTCGGCGGAGAGAACACATCCGTCACTGGTGACATGTTCTCTTCCCTCTCCGCGGAGACTCAATACTCGCCCTCGGAGAGCGACATGAGCGCATCAACGTACTCTGCGTCCACTCCATTGCAGACCTCGTCCACGGAAGGCGCCGTAGTTTGCTCCACGACGCCTTCATACTACTCGAACAGCTCGAATCTCCCTAAGGCCACTGACAAGATTGACTGGAAGGGCCTTTTCTGCACTTTCACGCATGAGATATCTTCGGTGACCGCGCCAATCGAATCAAATGGGCATCAAGGCGGACCACCAGCGGAAACCGACCTCCTGAGCATGACCAACTTGCTCGTCACGTCCCAAGACCTCGGCTGCGACTTCTTCTCCGACTATGGCTATGACCCCAGCCTCTACAATCCCTTCTAATACCGATTATCTTTTCCTCAAAATAGTTTAGTTGGCTATTTTTGTTGATTCCTTAGACGTTTGTAAATTGTAATACTCAATCGCAATTTCTTGCCTGTGGTAACTGCGTATGAAACAGTGGTAGCGGAGTTTTTCGATTTCAAGTTTTTGGTTGTGAATACAACATGGACATTTGCACAGTGAGTGATACAAATCGGTATCTCGGGACGATAGAAATCTCTGATGACGAGCCGTCTTGGTCCACGGAGAGCCAGCTAAGCTCAATAGAGCGACTCGGGCTTCCAGGCAGGCGGCTTGGAGAGGAAGGCCTCCTCGTCCAACTTGGCGCGCTCCTCAGGGTTGAGGCTGTGCCAATAGTCATGTCTACATCAAACTTTGAATATTAGCAAATGCTTGGATTCAAATGAAGTGGGGATGTGTCGAAAACCAAGAGACGATGGGGGACCGATCAGCGAGCTCCAGGCTCCGGGTGAGGATGCTGTCATTAGCGGCAATCTCGGCCTCGCTCAACTCTTTGACAAATTTGGCGGGAGAACCAGCCCAGAGCTACAAGACAAGTCAGAGAATGAATACGAAACAGCAGCCAGTTCACCGGACGAAGCGGAGAAGATGGGAAACAGCAACCAGTCCAGAACTTCGAAGATACAGCATGACAAGGGAGGAAAAGGGACCTGACCAGCAGGAACTTGAGTGCCGGAGAGGACCAAGGAACCGGCGGCAATCTGAGAGCCCTTGCCAATCACGGCACCGTCGAGAATAACACAAGCAGCATCCACGAAGCTGTTGTCCTCGAGAGTGGCGCCGTGAATGATGGAGCCGGCACCTGACAAGATAGGCATCAAGATGGGGAAACGCCTTGGCGAGATATGAAGCGGACCAACGAAGACGTTGTGGCCAATGTTGGTGGCGTAGCCAACCTGCTTGAGGCCGTCGCGGGTAATGTGGATGGTGGCGCGATCGCCAATGTTAACATTGTCGCCAATCTTGATCTGATTCACGTCGCCTAGGATGTCAGGAGGTAAGTGAGGGCCACACTGTATACCACAGGGGGCAAAGTCGCATTAGTAGAACAAAGGAGTCGACGAAAGAAAAGCATCAAAAAGTGGGTATTAATATGAAGAGATATCGTACAGCGGACCACGGCGCCATACCAGATGGCAGAGTTCTTGCCAATGTCAGCCTTGCCAATGACAGTGGCGTTAGGAGCGATGAAGGTCTCATTGCCAATTTGAGGCTTCATGTTAAACAAAGGCACCAAGCGAGCGTGGCGAGAAACTACGCGAAACGGAAGCTTAGCGAACAAAGGAGCGCGCTGAACGAACAAATGGCGACGAGGGCAAGAAAGGACAGCTCGAAATCTACAAGAATATTAATGAAATCATAAATCCAATCGGGGGAAACTGAGGGCGACACCGCGCATGGCATTGGGTTGAAGGACCTCGAAGAAGAAAAGAAAATTCACGATGAGGGCGAGGCCGCCGACAGACATAAAAACCTCCACGAGGCCTCCCACAAGACGTTCGCCCTCAAAACGCCATATGAGAATGTTTAATTATTATGAATAATTATTTGTAATAATGAAGGGAAGAGGGAGAGGGAGAGGGTCGAGGGATGAGAAAAGGACAAGCGATTCACAAAGGCCTCGAGGACCAAAATTTGCACAAGGGCTGCGAAGGCGTACGCTGCTCCTTGAAGGCATTGCTTCCCTGCATGATGCTGCCGGTACGATCGAGCGCCTGACCAGTCTCGCGGATGGCCTTGCCGAGGGCGTACAGAGCACGTTGCACTGCAAGGAGCAAAGGTCGCCGATGAGCAAACTGGAAACAAAAGGACGCGCGCAGCGACACCGTACTCACTGCCTCCGTTACCAATGGACAAAAAAGTGATTCCTTTGATATTCCCCCTGAGTGGATCTCGGCTAGCAGATGAGGTCGCCGCAGACATCGGCGAGGCGGGTCGGCCTCGCGCCGAGCAATTTTATCAAGGGAACTGGCGCCCGATGGGATGAGACGAGTCATCCTCATCGTCGATTGAGACGGCTTGTGCCGAAATTAACTGATTTAACTCAATTAAGCCATTTTCAATAAGGAGAATCGAGAAAGGGATTGTGGAATGTCATCAATGGGCTGAGAGTTTCGGCGACGATCGACGACGGGGAGAAGGTGATGATTTCTTCCAAATCAACGCTCCAAAGGCAGAATTACTGAGGAAGGATGTCATAGAGGAGAATGTCGTGGATCAGCGAGTAATCGTAGGCCTTGAGCGGATTGAATGGGTCGTTCACAAGGAAAGTAGAAGGGGGTTGGAAGCCGGTGACCAAGACGAAGTGATGGGGATGGACCATCGGGACGTGAGCCAAGACTATTATCATTCCAAAGATTAGAAATAATCGCAGGTTCTGAAAAATGGAGGGAAATGAAAGGAGGAGGGAGAGGGGAACGGGAAAAAGTCGGAGAATGAGGTTGACAAAGAGCTCGATCGTTGAGCGCTGGCATGAAAGCAAACATTATCTCTTTGGCAGGATGAGACAAAAGGGAAAGAGAGCACGCGAATCAAAGGAAAGGGTAAAAATAAATAAAGATTTTTAATATCGCTTAAAAAGAAGGCGAACTAATGAGGCCCTGCTTGACCATCTTGACGAGAGTCGGCAAGAAGGGCGTCTGCGGCTCTCCCAGGCTGCGAATGCGAACAGGGTTGATATTATTAGGAGCATTGAGGACAAGGTTGCAGCAATCGCCCGAGACGCATTCATAGCCAAGGGGATTGGTCGAGCGGAGCCACGCGTTGAGCGACTTCGGAGTAATCGTCGAGCCTAATAGACGTTCAAAATTAATGTAGGTTCGCGCGGAGCCGCCTCTCAATTGTCGACAATTTAAGAAAGAAATTTGGAGGTGTAAAAGGGAAATTATATTGAAAAGGAAAGAGGCACATTTGCGCCACGGCATCCTCAACAACACCGAGGGCGAAGAAGGAGACGGTACCGTTGATGGTGAAGTTGAATCCAGCGAGGGCCATGGCAACGCAGGACATGGCACAGCCCTGGTTACAAATGGTGTCGTCCTCGGCACCCATGCCAGGCACGCCCATCTGGTCGGTGCCCCACGCTGGGTCGCACTGCATGTACAGAGGGAACGGAGGGTACGCCGAAGCGAAAGTCGACACGATCAGCGCCAAGACGACGCAAGTCGCAAAGACGACGCGGCAAGAGGTCATTTGGGCAACAAATACCAAGAGAAGAATGAGTCAAGCTTGGATTGAGTCGTACTGAGTCTATGGCAAATGCTAGCTCGTCTTTCTACGGTTTATCAATTGCTCAGCTATTTGGAGGAAATGGAACGAAGGGAACCTAATCAGTCTGCTAAAAGAATCGGGTATTATTGCTATGGGTTGCGCCGTCTCACACGCGCACGGGAGTTCCACGGCCGCTTTGTTTCGTCTGCCAGTGAACTGGCGCCGGTCGAGGCGGTCCGTCCGGGGGGACCCGATGCAGGAGGGAGGAGATGAATAGGCGAAACTTTGAGAGTGCCTCGTTAAATTCTTTCTCCTTGGAGCAGTACAGGTAAATGCGGCTCTTGGTTTCATCGAGGAAGATATCGGGGCGGGCGATGAGTCGAATTTGCATGTTATCCAGGTTGCCCTCCCGCAGGGTCTCGGTGACCATCGGACCGTAGCAAGTCATGACTTTGCAGCAGTCTCCGTGCGGACCATTCTCTGCCAGGTAGATGCAGTCTTCCGCGAATCTCTGCTGAATAAATATTTGCATCATGGAGCCTCCCACGTCTTCGAAGAGGTGGATGCCGTGGTCATGAATTCTTTTAGCGAGGTCATGTGCTTTGTCCTCAGGAAGATTCGAGTGTTGAAGCAGCAGCTCTTTCATCAGACTCACGCCATCAGGCTTTGGTGCGCCGCTCCCTTTATAACCTTCTTCGAATTTTCTAAATGGAGTCGCTTCGGTGAGGGAGTAGAGGGAGGCGCTGCAGGAAATGCCGACTGAGCGCCACTCAAGTTCGTGGTCGTTTTTGAAGTGAGGCACCATCGTCTTGATCGATCCCCAGGGACCTTCAAAAGGTTTCATCAACAATCTCGGTAGCAGCGGTGCCTTAAACCCGAAAACCATCCGCGCAATTTCCGCGTTGAAGACGTAGAGTAAGAGGGCCGCGCTCGTCGAGGTCGGGGGCAGGGACTGGTAGGCAACAAAGTACCCTTCCCGAGTCGTCATTTGTCGCTCAAGATCAATCGCACCTCTCAATCCTCGAGGTAATTCGAGGTCTTGAGTTCGCCTTGAAATGAGGGAGCTGAGCACACGGTCGGTCGGTGCTGAGACAGGACGATCGCGTGAGAAGGAAATTACGCCGCCCTTGTAGGCAAATGACATCGACTCTGTCTCAATATGACTCAATTCTCACGAAAACAGAAGGCACTTGGGGACAAGAGGTGCATTGTTGCAGAAAACAATGACAAGGAGTCAGGGCGCAGCACGAGGCAGAGCGACACTCATGAAGCGATATTCTCCCAATTCACAAATTTAAAAAATATTAAACCGGGCCTAGCATGCCAGGTGAACGCATTTTATTTACCATTGTGACAATTTGCAAATTTACATTAAGTTTCTTTTATCGAGTTGGGGTGGTGCCATGTAGGTCGGCCAGCAGAGAGGCTTTTTCTGAAGCGCGGGCGTCCTCTTCCTTGACTTGACCAGCCGTCATAGTGCCGACGAAGTACTTCTACAAAACACCAACTCAATTGCTCAGTTGGTGATATCGTGCATATGTATAAAATGGACGCGTACTGCATTTGGTCCGTCCATCTCTGTCAACTGCAAGTAGACGGAGACAAAGAGGCCAGAACGATTTTGCATCACAACATTGCGGCCACGATTGATCACAGCTCCCTTCCCTGTCTTGAGGTAGTTCTGAATGTATTGGTCGTGCAACTTGGCGTGCTGTGGGAAATGATTATGATGAGCGAGTGTGAAAGCATTTTAGAGCGAATGGCACGAACCTCAGCAGGCATAATTCGGTTGATACTTCGCCCAAGAAACTCAGACCGAGTGAAGCCACTGAGATTTGCAAATGCATCATTGAAGTACTGCACCATTCCTTGGGTATCGATAACCCTATGAAAGAGATTGGAGATGATTCAAAGAGCACTTCAGGAGGTCAGGAGGGCGATAATCGTACACGGTGGCGTTGAGGAGGCCATCAAAGTTGCTCCAAGAGGCGGCTAAGTCCTCCTCCACAGCCTTCTTCGAGCTTTTTTTAGACTTTGATTTTGATGATACTGATTTGGATCGCGGTGATGTAATGCTCGATGATGTTGGTGTTTTCACAGCGTCGGAAGACCTTCGTTTATCTACGAGACACGGTGAGACAGGGACATGACCGGGGTGAAGGGGGCAGGAAGGTACCTTTCCTGATCCCCGAAGGCGATGCTCTCTCTTTCGCGTCATCATTGACAAATAAAGTAACCTTGCCTCCCAATTCACAGACGCAATCGTCCCAACCTAGAGGAAATTAGATTGAGCTATTTCAAGAATGGTGAGGGGAACCGGGCGAATGACCTTTGTCCGTTCGGACGGTAATTTTGTCGCCGTCGCCGTCGCGATATTTCACGTTCAGCCGCTCCGCGGAGCAGCTCAATGCGAACAGTTTCATAATTTCTTGAACTAGTTCTGCGTAGTGTGTTCCTTTTGGCAGCTTGAGCCTGCGCATGTCGCCTCCTATATTTAGAATTCAACTATCTCGTTCACTAGAGCGCGACCCCTGCGGGAAAAGAGCGTTGCATTCATGAATTGCGCAATTGTACCGTAACTCGCTTTGATGACGATCAGATCCTCACATTCAACGGAAGACGATGTTAACAAATCGGAGTGGCTGCTGTGTGAGTCTTGGCGCTCAAGGGGACGCACAATCGACGGCGTGGCAGAGGCGGAGGAGGAGCCGCTGGCAGTCGAGGTTTGGCTGGAGACGAGACGGTCGCTGTCCTCGCCGTAGATCTCCATGAGCAGCTTCTTCTTATGGCCCACCTTGGATATGCCAAGCTGTTCAAGGTCATCGAGTTTCAATTGCAGGAGGGCCTCACCAGAGATCTCCTCGCGGAGGAAGGCGGCCGCATGCATCCCAAGATTCAAGCTCTGCAGCCAAACGACGACTTCGTCGACGGACCAGTCGCTCTTGTCTAACGGAATTCCATCGTTAGATTTGATAATTATAAGCATAATGGAGCGTTGGGGCAGCAATGGGGAGGCGGAGGAATCGCGCAAAACAGAGGGAAAGATGGGGCGCAGTTCGCGAGGTAATTCTCCTCACGAGAGGAGCCAAGATGAACAGCCATCCTCCAAATATGAAATCAGACAATATACCATTGCGAATGACGCTAAGTGACGGGTCAAGCTTTGACATAATGGCCCAGGAAAGGGGAAGTGGTTCTTGAAGTGCCGGTGCAAAACGAAGAGACAAATGATGATGACCTATTAATCCTTGCCTCACGATGTCGTGCCACGTGTCCGGCGCATGTTGGCGAGGGCCGCCACGCAAACATCACCGCTTCAGTGGCCTCTCGGACTCAAGTCAAAGGGTCCGATTGCGATCAATGAATAGCTCTGAGTGCCTCTTCGACATCACTCCCAAGTTGACGACACTGTTTGAACCCTGCTGTTGTATTGAAGGTAAATGTGACTTTACAAGTTATTTATTGATCCTCGGCGCGCTTCCTCCAAGTATGGCGCCAGTTTGGACTGGAAAAGGTCTGGACGCTGAGCGAGGAGAGCTGCCAGTAGCTCAGGTCGCTTCTTATTCCACCAAAACGGCACCTCGATCAGCGAAATTCCTTGCGCCTTACACTGAGCCGACTTGTCCGCATCGCGGGCCACACGCTCACCCAGGGTGCCGTAGACGGGGAGCTGTTCATAATGCTGCACGCCCTGATACTCAAAGGCGAGGTGAAGCTGAGGAAAGAAGATATCGAGCTCGAAGCCAGTCGCAGTCTCACCGGCGCGATGGTAATAGTCGGTCAACATTATCTCCTCGGGGAAGAGATCGACGAGAATGGCTGAGAGCCAACGTTGTGTCGCTCGACGATAACCGCGCTTGAAGAAAGCATCTGCGTCCCATGTGGTATTTGGATAGCGCTTCGACAACACGTCCGCCAAACCACCCTGTGATCGATAGAAAGAAGGGACCTTAAGTTCGGAGAGCTGTTCGGTGGTTACACGGTACCAATCCTCGGGTTCCTGGATGCCCAAAGCAAGCTCAAGATGTGAGAAGAGCTTGTCCAGCTCCTCCTCGTTTTGGAGAACCTTCCGAAGTTGTCGACGAAATTTCCAAAGTTGCCACTTATATTGCGGGTATACGCCAGAGAGAAGGTTTGGGAGGTTCTTATGGTAGAGATCAGCGAGGGCTCTTCCTCCATTTTGCTCGAGGAGCTCAATGGATTGCTCATACCACTTCTCGAGATCGGATTCTGAGAAAATCCCAACCTTTTTCCCCAATTCGTCCATAAATTGTTTCTGATTCTCGTAAGAAGTCCAATAATTTTGAGGCCGTTTCGAAAATCTGGAAACATCCCAGGGGTGATTCGGATATACTGCGGCCAGTAGTTTCGATAGAGAATTATTGTACAAAGTGAGGATTCCTCCAGCACCCATCGTTATCAACTTTTGGTTGCTGCAAGCATACCATCCGTCCAAGTCGCGGATGCCAATCCTTTCCCCAAGCTCATTCATAAACGCTTTCTGATGGTCAATCGACGTCCAATAATTTTGTGGTCGTTTCGGGAATCGCGTCACGTCCCAAGGGTGGTTGGGGTATACGGAGGCCAATAATCGTGAAAGGGAATTGCCATGGTGGTTCAATACAGAGGCCGCTCCCAAGGAAAGAATGTCGCCAGCAGTGACATTGTACCAGCCGTCCAAGTCGACCAGGCCTAGCTTCTGTCCAAGCCTATCCATGAATCTCAACTGATTGGATGTCGATTTCCAATAGTTCCTTGGTTTCTTTAAGCGAGCGGAACTCGAGGAAGTCGTTTCCTAAGAAGCGGACGAGGGGTGAGAAAATGAGCTCGAGGTCGAGGTCGACGAACAAATGGAACAGATGAATCGTTGCTGAAAAGACAAGCTAATTCAATTTGAAATAAAAAATCAAAATAAATATGTGCGTTTCATGTCAGAGTATAATCAAAGGAGAAAAAGATGTAGGTCAAAAGAAAGAGACAGGGACGACGAGGAGCAGAAGGGCGCCGTCGAAAGCGGAGGTCGAGCTCGCGAGCAGACTCTGCCGACGAGTCATGCCACGCCGGCCTCTCCACCATGCCCTCCCCTCCCAGGAATATCACATTCAAATACTTATAAATGTTTGGTTCTCATTCGAGATATTATGTGGACATTATCCCGAAGGGCAACGAGAAAAGGTCAGGACAAGTCGAGGGGAAGGAGGAACCTCATGCGCACTCGGCAGCGGCGAAGTAGAGGCGGCTCTCGAGGCACAGACGCGTCCTCGTAGAGCGCAGCGCTGGCTGAGCCAAGCCATCACAAGGCTAATAGAGCTCCGTGGCAGAATGATATACATAAATGAGCGGCCACGACTGCCTGTCGACTGTCGAGTCTACGGCTCTCGAATGCACCAACGAAAATACCGGCATTCTAGACGGTTGTTGGCCGAAGGTTTCGTATTTTGTGAGTGTATGAGACGACGCGCTAGACCAATAAGTACTACTGATAGTCTGGTAGATGGTAACACTTAGGAAAGACGGCTCAACGAGAGCACTGGAATAGCGCCACCAAAGCAGCGAGCACCACCAGCGCAAGCGTCGACGTGGAAGGGAGGGTAGCGGAAGAATCTCTTACTGGCACATTGCGAGTGAGGAAAAGAAGGTTGTCCGTCTTGTCGAGGGCGGCGAGGAGCGAGTTGTCAGGGAGGTACATCTTGAACTAACAGGAGATCATCGATCCAAGGAGAAACATCGGCACTACTTGGGTCTAGGATACCTCAAACTTGTTTTGCACGCCAACGACGAGAAGGGCGCTAGCGTTGGTAACCGTGATGACGACAGTCGAGTTATCGAGGATCTTCCAGGAAGTGGCCTTCACATCAGGAACCTACGACATCGCGGAAGTCATTCAGATTCAGACGAGGGCGACCGAGCGAGTAGAGAGATAAAATACACCAGGAGTGACGACAGCGGAGACATCAGATAGCGCGGGGAAGGTGGTGGTGAAGGCCTGAGCCCACGCGAGGCGGATGCTTGCTGTGCCACTCGCTAACAGGATCAATATATTAGCCATACGAATATCAAGAGGAATTGATAGTCAATCGCACTGATGCACGCGCGAGAACCAGGGTAGTTGACGCAGGTACCAACGAGACACGAGGTGTTCGAGGCCGTGCATTCGTTGAAATCTACAGAGACTCTGAAATAGCAACGAAAGAAGGTCAATTAAGAATGGCAAGGTACCAGTGCAAACAGTTCCGGTTCCATTGAAACCCGGTCCGCACTCGCATGTGAAACCCGAGGCCGTGTCCGTGCAGATGGCCCATGGGTCGCAGTTGTTTATGCCGTTAAGGCACTCATTCATAGCTGTGAGAGAATCAGTCGAACGAAGGAGCAGAGGTAACATATGGAAGAAGAGTACACGAGCAGGTGCGTCCACTACCAGTGAATCCACTCTTGCAGGCGCAGCTGTAATTTCCCGCGGGCGTGTTGGTGCATTGCGCGTTCGGATCACATTGCGCCGTTCCGAGCAGGCACTCGTCAATGTCTATCGAGGCATGAGCTGAAACATGAAG
>Ga0154020_10005895_pt1 | contig 14384 bp, 11 predicted proteins | sample Klosneuvirus_201_FD_109709 | JGI IMG/M metagenome (GOLD analysis project Ga0154020, IMG submission 109709) | Active sludge microbial communities from wastewater, Klosterneuburg, Austria - Klosneuvirus_20160825_MG | ecosystem: Engineered > WWTP > Aerobic digester > Activated sludge | place...
CAGGACCGGGAAATTACAGTGTGGTTGTAGCAGGGACTAACGGTTGTCCATCATCAGCGGCTATCGCAGCTATTTCACCTAATACCTTAACGCCAACATATGTTTTAAGTAATTCTTCCCCAAGTATCACTTGTTTATCTGTATCTCCTACCGTAAGTGTAGCAATTACTTCTACTGTTCCAATTACTTCTTATAGTTGGTCACCTGCTTCTGGAATTGCGGGCGCTACTAATACCAGTGTTGTTACATTTACAGCAGCAGGTACTTATACAGGTGTTATTATGGCAAACAATGGTTGTATTGCACTTGCTATAGTGAGTGTAAACAGTGCAACTGCTGCGCCAAATGTAGTAGCAGGAACAGCAACTGCTCAAGCCATTTCATGCGCTAACCCAACAGTTCTTATTGCTCCTACATTTTCTCCTTCATCAGGTTTAACATATACTTGGACAGGCCCTGGTATTGTGGGAAACGCCAATGATTCAATTGTAAACGTTAACCAAAATGGTACTTACAGTTTATCTGTTACAAACACATTAACAGGATGTTCTTCAAATTCAATTACTGTTGTTGTTGTTGGTTCGAGTATCCCTCCTGCATTGAATGTAACATCAAGTTCATCTATAGGCATTGGTTGTTTACCTGGCACATCAACAGTAGTATTAACCGCCAATGCCACACCTAGTACCGGTATAACCTATAACTGGTCAACTTCCGCTAACACGCCGACTATTTCTGTTTCTACTCCAAGTGTTTACTCAGTGGTGGTAACAGATATTTCAACCTCTTGTTCAGTGGCAGTACAATATACGGTTGATAATAATGTTGCAGCACCTAGTTTAAGTCTTGCCGCCAGTGCTATCATGCCTTGTGGTTCAATAAGCAACACCACGCTTACTGCCATAACAACAAGCACAAATGTGTTATATGCATGGACAGGGCCAAGTATAGTTTCAGGTTCTAATACAGCGAATCCGGTTGTAAATCTGCCGGGCACCTATTCTTTAACAGTGAGTAATCCAACTACGGGTTGTACGAGCACAGCAACTGTTCTTGTAATAAATGGTGTACCAACAGCTTCATTTACTTCTAATGTTACCAGCGGTTTTGCACCATTAACAGTCAATTTCACGAACCAGAGTTCAGGTGCCACCAACTTCAATTGGAATTTCGGTAATGGCAACTCAACTGCATTTAGCCCTACAAACATATTCACCACACCGGGAACTTACTCAGTATCCTTGGTTGCTTTGTCAGGAACATGTAGTGACACAACGAGTATGATTATCATAGTCGACAATGGTTTCAGTATTGAAATTCCAAATGTGTTTACACCGAATGACGATGGAACCAATGATGTTTTTACAATCAAATCAACAGGGGTGAAGGATATTACATTGGAGATTTATAACCGTTGGGGACAAAAGATGTACGAATTCACCGGCGCTAAAGCGGCATGGGATGGTATGACAGCCAATGGCAATGAAGCTTCTTCAGGTACTTATTTTTACTTTATAAAAGCGACTGGTGTAGATGGAACTGTTTATGAAAAACAAGGGCCAGTTACAATTTTCAGATAGTTTTTAAATCATTAAATAAAAAAGGCAGAAAATTTTCTCTGCCTTTTTTATTTGTAAAAATTTTGCAATGCTTATGTCAATATTAAACCTAATTGGTGTAATCTGTTCCAAACAATAAGTATTTTATTTTTTTCTGTTTTTGAAATGTGGTTTTCCTTTACTGCCGCCGCTTCTGCCACTTCCAAAACTTTTCTTTTCGAATTTTTTATTGGCTTCCGGATCGTAAACCGGACCAGCTCCTAATGCTTCGGGTATTGGCATTTTTGTGACATCGTAACCCATTAATGCCTCAATACGTGCAAATTTACCTTGGTCTTTTTGATTAATAAATGTGATGGCTACTCCCGCTTTAGATGCACGCGCGGTTCTGCCGATTCTGTGAATATAATCTTCAGGGTCGGGTGGCGCATCATAATTCACAACGAGGCTTATTCCTTCCACATCAATACCTCTGCTTAAAATATCTGTTCCAATTAGAATACGTAGTTTCCTGTTCTTAAAATCACGCATGATTTCTTCACGCTCGGCCTGCTCCAGGTCAGAATGAAATGCTTTTAGTGAAGGTTCGATTTTTTTCAAACTCTTTTCTAAAAGTTTGACATTGTCTTTTGTGCCTGAGAAAATAATTACAGAAGTATAATCAGGATTCTGTAAAACATTTTTTAAAATTTCTTCTTTTTGTCCGTCATAAACCACATAAGCCTGCTGAACAATTCCTGCAGCAGGTTTACTAATAGCAATGTTTATCTGTTCAGGTTTTTCTAAAATCTGGTTCGCCAGCTGCCTGATTTTTGGAGGCATAGTTGCAGAGAACAAAATCGTTTGGCGTTTTTTAGGAAGATAATTAATAATGGTTTTTATATCATCAAAAAATCCCATATCGAGCATGCGGTCCGCTTCATCTAATACCAAATGTTGTAAGTGTTCAAACTTCACCTGACCCATTTGCAGTAAGGAGATTAATCGTCCGGGTGTAGCACAAACAATATCCACGCCTTCTTTTAATGCCTGTCTTTGTTTTTCAAATGCAATGCCGTCGTTACCACCGTAAACAGCAATAGAACCAACGGAGCAGAAATATCCCATTCCGTCGATTTGCTGATCAATCTGTAAAACTAATTCGCGTGTTGGGGCAATTATTAATGTGTTTAAATGCCGTGTTTCTGCTTTTAAAATATGATTAATGATTGGTAATAAATAGGCAGCGGTTTTTCCGGTACCGGTTTGCGCACATGCAATCAAATCCTTATTTTCTAAAATAACAGGAATGGCTTGTTCTTGAATAGGCGTAGGTTGTTTGTAACCCATGCTATACAATCCTTCCATTAGAGAAGGGTCAAATTTAAAATCCTCAAATGTCAAAATTCATCAATTAAATTATTTATAGAATACAGCTATATCTGTTAAATCTTTTCTGCTTATGTTCGGAACCGTTGTGCTTTCTGCCAGATAACCCACGGGTATCAGTAAGAATGGTTTTTCGTTTTCAGGTCTGTTTAGTACGGTACATAAAAAATTCATCGGGCTTGGAGTATGTGTTAATGCAGCCAGTCCGCAATGGTGTATGGCCTCTAGTAAAAAACCACATGCCAGTCCTGTTGATTCTGTTACATAATAATTGTTTTTCTTTTTTCCGTTTACAATTTCGTAAGAGCGTTTAAAAACAATAATGAGGGCAGGGGCGGTTTCTAGAAATGGTTTTTTCCAGTCGGTCCCTAAGGGTTCAAGATCTTCTAACCACTCTTGTGGCATTCTGCTATTATAGCTGTCGTATTCTTCTTTTTCGGCAGCCTCGCGTATTTTTTTCTTTATTTCGGCTGAGGTAACAATGCAAAAAGTCCAGGGTTGTTTGTTGGCTCCTGATGGGGCAGTGGAGGCTGATTTTACAATGTTCTCTAACACTTCCATTGGAATTGGTTTGTCAGAAAAGTCACGGACGGTGCGACGCTTGTTGAAATACTCGAAATGCGCTTTGCTGCGTTTCAAGGTTTCTTCCTCGTCGTACGATTCTTTAGTGTAAGGTATAAACTGATATGATTTCATAAGTGTGAAAAATGTATTGTTTCTTTAGTGAAATTAAGGAAAGGATATTCCTTTTCGAGCTCCATGCATTTTTGAAGATAGTTTTGTTTGAACTGTGCATGCAGCCCGTTAGTAGTGTTTATAGGACGGTGTGATACAGCAAGGTTAATCTCGTTTATTTTTAAAAGTAGTTGCTGTGTATTCGCGCTAAAATAACTTTCAGAAAATTTTTCCCACACGTAATTTATAGCTTGTTCATTTGGATGTGCCATATCCTCTTTATAGAAACGGTAGTCGCGTAAATCGTCGTTTACTAATTCGTAAGCGGGGAAATAAGTACAGTGATTGTGTAGCTTCGTTAATTCGTGTACAGCATAAATTAAAACCGATTTGCTGAGGTTGTTCTCTATTAATCCATCGCGTAAATATTTTACAGGAGAAACAGTAAAAATTATTTTTAATAGAGGATTAATTAATTTTAAGCTTTTAATTAATGCATTGTAGCTTTCATTAATCTCCTGAGGTTGTAATTGTACTCTGGTAAAATTATTTTGCGGCAGTTTATGGCAATTGGCAACAATTTTGTTGGTGTTATTGAACCGGAATACTTTTGATGTACCAAATGTAATAATTAAATATTCGGCATCTTTGAGAAATTCATTTGTTTTTTTATTCGTATCGTATACAGCGTCTGTTAATTCAGTCTTGCTATTAAAAGCAAAGCTCCCGTGGTGGTTCAGGCTTTTAAACAAACCTTCGCTTTTCACAACATCTTCTTCTTGCGCTTCATTGATATTTATGTATGAATTAAGGGCATTAACAATACTTATTGGATTAAATAATATACCATTTGGATTAAGCAGAGAATTGAATTTAGCCGAAATAAGTTTCTCACCAATATTTTCGGCGAAGCAGGAGCCAAGCAACAACACCTTATGGCTATGGTCTATAGCCGAATTTTGTTTAGGGTGAGTATAATTTAAGTGAAACTGCATTATTTACAGATAACTTTATGTTTGTTGATCAAAAATTCTATTGCTGCTTCATAATTGTTTTCAATAATACCATCTAATATGGCATCACGCAAGGCGTTTTTTAATATACCTATTTCACGCCCTGGTTGTAGGTTAAACATTTGCATAATTTCTTCACCCATTACAGGCGGTTGCCAGTTACGCAAACGGTCTTTTTCTTCCAGTTCAATTAGTTTTTGCCTGACAATTTCAAAATTGTTCATGTAGCGTTTCACCTTATTGGGATTTTTGGTGGTGATATCCGCTTCACATAAACTCATTAATTCATCAATATCATCACCCGCTTCGAACAATAGTCTACGCACAGCACTGTCGCTTACTTCTGTTTTTGCAAGTACTATAGGCCTTAAATGAAGTAAAACCAGTTTCTGCACAAACTTCATTTTTTCGTTAAGCGGCAATTTTAAAGCAGCGAATATTTTCGGGACCATTCTCGCACCTTTATCTTCATGCCCATGAAAAGTAAAACCATGTCCTGGTTCAAACCTTTTAGTAGCCGGTTTGGCAATATCGTGTAATATAGCTGCCCATCGTAACCAAAGGTTGTCGCTTTTGCGGGAAACATTGTCTAAAACTTCAAGCGTGTGGTAAAAATTATCTTTATGGGCTAAACCATTTATAGTTTCTACTCCTTGCAGTTTCACCATTTCAGGAAAAATGAGATGCAAAATGCCTGTATCAAATAATAAATTAAATCCAACTGAAGGCACAGGTGATAAAATGATTTTATTCAATTCATCAGCTATGCGTTCTTTCGAAACAATTTTTATGCGTTCTTTATTAGTTGCAAGTGCATTGTACGACGATTCTTCTATGGTAAATCCGAGCTGCGTTGAGAAGCGAATGGCACGCATCATCCGAAGCGGATCATCGCTGTAAGTAATAACTGGTTCAAGAGGGGTACGTATTACTTTATTTTCGATGTCTTTAATTCCGCCAAATGGATCTAATAATTGGCCATAATTGTTTTTGCTCAATCCAATAGCTAAAGCATTAATGGTAAAATCGCGCCTGTTTTGGTCGTCTTGTAAAGTACCATCTTCCACTACAGGTTTTCGTGAACCTCTGTCGTACGATTCTTTTCGTGCCCCAACAAATTCTATATCCAGTTCATTAAATTTGATTTGCGCAGTACCAAAATTTTTGAAAACAGTTAAATGGGCTTCATCCCCGAGTTTCTGAGCGAGCTTTTTTGCAAGGTCAATGCCTTTGCCTACAGTAACAACATCAATATCTTTAGTTGGCCTTTGCATAAGAACATCACGCACGTAACCTCCAATAACGTAGGCGTCAACCTCCAGTTCGTCGGCACATTGCGAAATCAGCTTGAAAATATTTTCGTTTAAAAAAGGGTACATAATTAATCTATGGCAATCTACGACACCTGTTGCTTACAATAAATATTGGAATTTCTGTTTCAGGAATCTTCCGTTAAATCCGCGTCTGACTTGGTCGCGACCCAGGTTGGAGGAAAAAACGATACTAATCTCATGAGAGCCACTTTCGTACTTACGTAAAGGTGAAGTTACGATGTCATAACTGTAAGCTACTTGGAATTGATTTTTAATATTGAATCCTAAATGAAGTGCAACAGCATCTTTTAAACGGACGCTAACACCGGTAAGCAATACTTTATTAATGTGTAAACGTAAAGTATAATCAATGTAAATAGGCACACCACTGGTGTACAAAGCCATTACTGAATTCTCAAATGTATAGTTCGGATTATCAGAATAATTATAGCCCGCCCCAATTGAATAGCTGGCTTCATTTTTAAATTTACCAATAGAGGTAGGTGTACTTGCGTAATAATAAGGCATCTCTTTGCCCAATAAATTATTACCACCTACAGCAAAATAAAATCTGTCATTAAGCAATACTAAGCCAAAACTTCCATCTATTGCAGTAGTCTTAGAAGATTCGAAAAGACTGATGCTTCTGTCAACTTGATTGTGAAGTGTTACTTTGGTGCCATTAAAAGTTTGTTGCATATAATTTCCTTGCAATCCAAACGACAATTCTACATCATCAAATCTTAAATGGTAAGCGAAAGTTAATGAGGCATGGGTAGTTTTAAATGGTCCAATTTCATCGTTAAAAAAATAACCTCCTGTACCAATTTTGCCATCGCCATAACGCATGTTTAATGATGCAGCGTATGTTTTAGGAGCACCTTTGTAACCTGTCCATTGGTTACGGTAAAATAATCTGAAGTCAAGAAAACGTTTAGTGCCGCAAAAACCCGGATTAAACATATTCATGTTGCTACGGTATTGGGTAAACCATGGGTAATGCTGAGCTTTAGTTTCGGATAAAGCGAAAAGGAGAATTAATATGAAGACAAGTTTTTTCAAAAAATCTGATTACTAATTTAAGAAATAAAACCGACTATTTAATGTATATCCATTCCAAAAAACGGAAGTCTTTTAACCTTATTTCTTCAGGATTAAGTAGGTTTTCATTGTCGATAAGCTCATACAGGCCCGAAACCGGAAAATCATCTTCTGTTTCAGTTTCTCCTTGGGTTTTTGGCTTGAGATAATATGGTTTATTGTTAGAGATGGCTTTGTACAATATGATGCCGTCTTTTAAAAGAATTTTGTCAATGATGTTTACTTTTAAAGGGATATTGTGTTTGTTTTCTACTTCTTTCAGGGCATTCAGTTCAACTTCTTTATTAATATAAGTGGTTAATTTATATTCATACGGACTTTCCCCGCGGATTTTTATTGGAAGCAAATAGAGGAACCTGAAGTCTTCATCCTGGTTTTTAGTAATGTAAAATGGTAACTGGATAAAAATCTCAAAATATTTTTTACTGAAAATCCTGAAGCGGCTGGCACGCATAATAACTACAAGCAGCAATAAACCGTCGTTACTCAAACTATGAATCAGATAATTAATGGCACGGTCAAAACTGAAAACAATAATGTTGTAAATAAAAGTAAAGATGAGAGTGGAGATGTACCAGAAGAGCAGGCGGTAAAAAATGTTGCTTGAAAAATGAATTTTTTCGTAACTGAAATTGTCAGAAAAATTATTGGCATTATTAAGCATCTCTACCCAAAAATTAATCCCTATTAAATAAATAATCGTAGAAAAGAAAGGTGTAACCGGCCCGAGAAAATTATTGAGAAGGAAAAAATCAAACAAACCGTGGGAGGCAACAGATACTATAAAAGCGATAGCTGTATTCTGAATGTGATTTCCTTTCCGAAATAATTTAAATCTATAGAATCCATAAACGATAATACTTGTATTAATAATGTGAATCAATGCTGAATAAAATGCGCGTGTAGAAATAATTTGAATGCCATAATTATTGAAGTATTTGAAATTTTCAACTACGGTAAAGCCTAGTGCTGTAACGCCTGCATAAACAAGATAGTCGATAGGTTCCTTAATATGATTTTTAAGTAAGCGTAATACAATAACCACTCCTATAAGTTTTGATCCTTCTTCGTTAATTCCGATGGCAAAAACCGAATACAATAAATCATTATAAAATTCACCGGTAAGGCGGAAGTTTGTCAGATCAATTAATTTGTAAATGTAAATGCTTAGGAATGGAGTGAAGCAACCAATGAAAAGAGCGAGCAATAAATGTTTGATTTTTTCTGATTCAAAAACATCTATTTTCCTGAAATAATCAATCCACATACTTATGCTTAAAACCGCTGCTATAGCAGAGAAGCTCAGGTATAAATAAAAGAAGAGATTGTACATACAATAAATATAATGCTATAAAAATAAAAAACCCCGTACCATAAAGGAAACGGGGTTTAAATTTTAAGAGTGAAGAATTATTCAGCTACTACTTCGAAGCTGATATTAGCGGTAACTTCTTTATACAAACGCACTTTTGCTGTATAAGTACCTAACGCTTTAATAGAATCTTCGTTGATTTCTATGTTCTTACGTTCTACAGGGTAACCTGCTTTGTTTAAAGCTTCAGCAACCTGAATAGTTGTAACAGAACCGAAGATCTTACCGTTTTCACCGGCTTTAGCTCCGATTTTGATAACTACTGTAGATAACTTCTCAGCATTAGCAGTAGCTTCTTTACGTAATTTTTCTTCTTTAAAAGCGCGTTGCTTTAAAATTTCAGCATGCATTTTGCGCGCACTTTCAGTTGCAAGAACTGCCAGATTGCGTGGGATTAAAAAGTTGCGGCCGTAACCCGGACGAACTTTTACTAGGTCATCTGCAAACCCTAAACCTTTGATATCTTGTTTTAAAATAACTTCCATTGTGATTTTTTTTTAATTTTTTTATTTCATTAAATCTGCCACATAAGGCATTAAAGCGATGTGACGCGCACGCTTAACAGCCTGGGCTACTTTGCGTTGATATTTCAATGAAGTTCCTGTTAAACGGCGTGGTAACAATTTACCTTGCTCATTCACGAACTTTAATAAAAAATCAGGGTCTTTGTAATCGATGTATTTAATTCCGCTCTTTTTGAAACGGCAGTATTTTTTCTTTTTTACTTCCGCAGTTGGCGGGTTCAAAAAACGTATTTCTTTATTGTTTGCCATACTAAATTTCTTGTAAGATTAATAATTAAGCGTTAGCTGATTCTTTCTTTTTCGTTTTACCTTCAGCCACTTTTCCTTTACGCTTTTCGCTGTAAGCAATTGCATGCTTATCTAAAGCTACTGTTAAGAAACGCAACACTCTTTCATCACGTTTGTAAGTAATTTCCAATTCGTTGATTAAGGTTTCAGATGTTCCGCTGAACTCTAATAAATGGTAGAAACCGGTTGTTTTTTTCTGAATCGGGTAAGCCAACTTGCGTAAGCCCCAATTTTCTTCGTTCACTACTTTAGCTCCCAAATCGGTGAGTGTTTTTTTAAATTTTTTTGCGGCCTCCTTTGCCTGATCATCAGACAAAACGGGAGTTAAAATGAAGACCGTCTCATAGCGTTTTTCCATTGCTTATTTTTATTAATTTTTAATAGGGGTGCAAATTTAAGTAATTTCTATTAATAAACGAAGGAATAATTTAGTGACTAAACCGATTTAAATTAATTTTTATATATAATTGAATACCAAGTAGTTATGCTATGAATTTTATTCGTTTTTTGGATAAAATTTGAGAAAATGGCAATTCTCTGCACTATATTAGTGTTTAATTAATTATTGCGGATGAAAAGAATTTACACGTTTTTATTGATTGCCATATTTTCAGTTTCGTTAGCCTCATCGCCTAATTTTTCGCTTGGCGAAAATCTGGCATTTGTTCCAAACAGGGGCCAAATTATAACTGATGCAGGTACTTTAGCTAACACGGTTCATTATAAAGCCAGTGTTCCCGGTTTAGAGTTTTATATAACCGACGAAGGAATTTCTTATGTTTTTGTAAAACACCACCGCGACGAATACGATCCTGCATTAGGCGGGCATCCTGATCCTAATTTCAGTCCCACCACAGATTTTGCCCGTACTGATATGGTTCTGAAAAACGCCACTATCAATAAAAATCATGTTATAGAAGAATTTGAAACTGCATCAGGCTGGAATTACTATTATGCCCATTGCCCGGCGGGAATCACCAATGTTAAGGGATACCATAAACTCACTTACTCCAATGTTTATCAAAATATTGATTGGGTTATTTACAGTGATAATAGCGGAAAATTGAAATATGAATTTGTTGTTAAACCGGGGGGAAATCCTGCAGATATTAAAATTGAATACAAGTGGGCAAAAGTGAAAGTTGAACCTACTGCTATCACTTTAACTAACCCAATGGGTGAGGTAAAAGAACAAAATCTTTATGCCTATATCAAGGAAACAAATACTTCGGTTGCTGCCAATTTCACAGCTACGAACAACATTGTTTCCATCAACGTAGAATCGCCTCCTCCAGGAAAAACATTAATTATTGATCCGCCACTTTATTGGTCAACCTATTGGGGAAGTTCAGGCGGAGAGCAAACAATGGCCTTAATCTGTTCCGGAACCGGTGAGTATGTTTTTATTTCCGGTTATACTAATAGTACAACCTATCCAACTACCAATCCGGGTGCTGGAGTATATTATCAAGGAACTTTCGCGGGAGGCACTGATGCTTTTGTTGCAAAATTCGATACAATTGGCGTTCATTATTGGTCAACTTATTACGGAGGTACATTAAACGAAGGAGCAACTAGTTACACCGGTATTTCTATTGCAGTTGGACAAGGAAACACTTTGTGGATGGTTGGTACAACTAATTCAACAAATTTACCTCTGCAAAATGGCGGTGGTGGTGCTTATTATCAGGCTGCTTTAGCAGGAGCTTATGATATTTTTATTGTGAAATTTGATTTGGCGGGTGTAAGACAACACGCCACTTATCTGGGAGGAACGCTTGACGACGGAGGCACATCACACGGCAATGGTGCCGATTGCGACGCTGCAGGCAATTTATACATAGCTTCACGAATGCAATCCACTAATTTCCCCTTGTTAAATCCGGGAGGAACAACGTATTTCGATAACACTCAAAACGGATCTGACGATATTGTTATTGCGAAATTTAGTCCGGCTTGTACCATGTTATGGTCAACCATTTATGGTGGTACAGGAGATGATATTAATTACTCTATGGATTTGCATGTTGACCGAATAAACAGCAAGGTTTATTTAGGCACCTGTACGGGTTCAACTAATATGCCAACAATTACGCCTGGCGGATTGTATTATTATGACAATACACAGAATGGAATGACTGATATGTATCTTGGACGTTTCTCACTTACCGGTACTTTAGAATGGGGAACATATATTGGAGGCAGCGGCGATGAGTGGTTAGCCATGTCGGTTTCTACGGCTCCTGATGGGGATGTGGCTATGATTAATTTAACCGGCTCTACTAACATGCCATTAATAAATCCGGGAGGTACAGCGTTTTTTGATAACACACACAATGGTGGTAGTTGGGATATTTACTTATGCAGATTTGAACAAAATGGAGTGATGAGCTGGAGCACCTACTATGGTTCTTCAAACAATGAACATTGTCAGCATAACTTAACTTTTGATGGCGCCGGAAACATTATTATGTGCGGTGTTTCTGATGGAACGGCATCGCCTCCAACATTTAATCCGGGCGCCGGACATTTTTATGACGGAACAAAAGACCTTTCTGGTACATATTGCTTGATACAATTTGACCCTCTGGGCACCATGATTTGGGGAACCTATTGGGGAGGATCAGGGCACGACCATATTTTAGGAGCGGTTGGTGCTTGCATTGGCGTGAGCGCACACAGTGATATTTTTGTTACGGGTGAAACTAATTCAACAGATTTACCAATGCTAAATCCGGGTCTTGGTGCGTTTTATAAACCTACCAACAGTGGTGGGCAGGAAGGCTTTGTGGCGAAATTTGAAAACGACTATATCTTACCATTACCAATTGAATTACAAAATTTCAGTTGCGAAAATTCAGCTGAGGGTATTAATGTGTATTGGAGAACAGCTACAGAAACCAACAACGATTTTTTTACAATTGAGAAAACATACGATGGTAATAATTTCGAAAAACTCGTTACCGTGAAAGGTGCAGGAAATTCGGCTTCAGCTAAAAGTTACTATTATTTAGATAAAAACCCTCGTAGAGGTATCAACTATTACCGGCTGTCGCAAACTGATAAAAACGGAAATGTAAAAACGTTTAATCTTACCAGTTGTGAGCTGGATTATGACTTAAATGAAGAAGTTACAATCAATGTTTTCTCGGTAACCGGACAGTTAATGTACTCTCAAAAAACCAATAACTACAGGGAGTATTTAGAAAAATCAGATTTAGCACGCGGAATGTATCTTGTAGAGATTGTGGGTTCTACAACCACAAACAGCATCAAGTATATTAAAGCAAATTAGTTTGTTTTTGCCGAATTGTATTGATCTTCCGTGATTTCATCGGCGACAATTGAATCATATACCAAATCGTGAATAAGATTCATTTCAGGTAGTTGCGTCGCAATAATGCTATTTATTGATTTTTTGCTCCCAATTATTTGTACTTCCTCAAATTCAGTACGTGAAATAATTTTAAAATAACTTTTACTGTTTTTATACTTTCTGTAAACAGGAAAATTTATACCTTCAAAGACCATTATGTTAGCTTTTTTAAATCAGGTTGCTGAATATATTCATCAAAACTACAAAGAAAATCCGGATGAACTTTGTATTGTTTTACCGAATAAACGCGGTGCACTTTTTTTAAAAAATTATCTGGCAAAAACTTACCAAAAAACCATATGGTTGCCTGCTATTATTTCATCAGAAGATTTAATTGGTAAACTGGCAGGCCTTACTAATTTGGAGGATGTTGATTTGACCTGCCGGTTGTATGAAAGTTACTGTGCTGTTTATAACGACAAAGCCGAACCTTTTGATGCATTTGCTAAATGGGGTCATCTTATTTTACAGGATTTTAATGAAATTGACCGTTACCTAGCTGATGCAAATGCGCTTTATAGTAACCTACGCGACATAAAAGAAATAGAAAACTGGAGTTTATCACATGAAGAATTAACTGATTTTCAAAAAAACTACATTGAGTTTATGGGTCAGTTAGGGAATATTTATTCGCACTTTTCTAATCAACTATTAAAAGAAGGTGAAGCTTATCAGGGTTTAGCTTATAGGGAAGCGGTTAAAAATTTCCAGTCAAATGAAATGATTAGCCGTTACAAGAAAATTCTTTTCTGCGGATTTAATGCACTCAATCAAGCGGAGACCATCATTTTTACTAAGCTTTGTACTTCAGGCAAAGCTGAAATGCTTTGGGATGCTGATCAGTATTATTTAGATAACCCTGTACAAGAAGCGGGATTGTTTTTAAGGAAAAACAAAAAGAGTTTCAATGTTAATAGGTTGAATTTTACAGGTAATCATTATAAAGAGGAAAAGAAAATTGAAATTATTGCTGTACCAAAGCAAATAGGACAGGCGCAAACCGTTAGTAATATCATTAATGATTTACTCGATAAAGGCGCGAAGCCGGATTCGATAGCCGTTGTGTTAGCCAATGAAAAACTATTGTGGCCGGTTTTGAAAATGCTTCCCGCAAGGATAGAACATGTAAATATTACCATGGAATATCCCATAAAATTCACAGCACCTTATAGTTTCATTGACCTCCTTTTAAAAATCCAGCTGGGTTACGAAAAACAAAGCAAAAAGTCGGTATATATATATTATAAAGATTTTTTAAGTCTGTTGCGTCACACATTTTACGTTGAATACGCAGAAATGACCGGCTTAACCAACACAAATAAAATCATTAACCGTGTTCTCGAAAAGAATTATGCTTTTATTACAGAAAACCTGTTAAAGGAATTGTTTGGAGCGGATTATCCATTAATATCATCAATATTTACTTATTGGAAAACAGCGGACGTTGCTGCCTCTGCAATTGGATCGATATTGAAGAAAGTAAAGCAGCACCATCTAAGTGGAGAATCAAACAGTTACAAAAGTATTGAGCTGGAATATCTGGAGGTGCTGATTAAAAACTTTAACAGAGTGAACGATTTCATTGTGAAGTATAATTATTTCGATTCACTGAAATCATTTAAGATTTTATTTAATCAAATTGTAGGTACAGGTTCTGCTGCATTTATTGGAGAGCCATTGAGAGGATTACAGATAATGGGTGTTCTTGAAACAAGGACTTTGGATTTTGAAAACGTGATATTTGTTTCGGTCAATGAAGGGGTATTACCATCAGGACGGGCAGTGAATTCATTTA
>Ga0154020_10005897_pt1 | contig 14383 bp, 10 predicted proteins | sample Klosneuvirus_201_FD_109709 | JGI IMG/M metagenome (GOLD analysis project Ga0154020, IMG submission 109709) | Active sludge microbial communities from wastewater, Klosterneuburg, Austria - Klosneuvirus_20160825_MG | ecosystem: Engineered > WWTP > Aerobic digester > Activated sludge | place...
ATCTCCGCGTTCGGATAGCCCTTCGCGGCTTCGTACATGTAGCGCGACCACAGCGGCACCACCGTCATGTACGCGGCGTCGGACTTACCGAGTGCGCGCTCTTTCTTGTCATCGCCCATCCACGTCAGCGTGGTGAACTTCGACGTGTACGCGATGAACAGCGTGTCGTGCGTGTCGCTCGACGTGCCGGTCTTGCCGGCCGCCTTGATCTGCGTCGCGCGCAGGACGTTGGCGAAGCCGTATTGCACCTCGTGCTCGAGGAGGCGCGACATCAAGTAGGCCGAGCGCGCGGGGATCGCCTGCACCGGTTCGATGCCCGTCGTCGCGGCGATGCGATCGAAGCGATCACCGGCGGCGAGCTGCGGATCGTCGGGGAGCGTGTTGTCCTCGATCGCGTTGCCTTCGCGGTCGACGATGCGCCGCACGTAGACCCAGTTCTTCTCTTTGCCCGCCGGACGCGGCCACCACTGGCCGTTGCGCGCGAACAGCGTGAACGCGCGCGTCATCTCGTCGAGCTTGCTGCACGAAGCGCCGAGTGCGAGGGCGTCGTCGGCGAAGATCTTCGTCGAGAAGCCCATCTTGCGTGCCCAGTCCTCGACGTTCTTCGCACCGAGGCGCTTGAACAGATCGACCGATGGGATGTTCTTCGAGAACACGAGTGCGTACTCGAGCGTGACGTCGCCATCCATCGAGTCGCCGAGGTTCGTCGGCGTCCATTCTTCGCCGGTGTCGGGATCGACGATCTTCACCGGCACGTCGTTGAGGATCGTGTCGAAGCCGTAGCCCTGGTCGAGACCGAGCGCGTAGTAGATCGGCTTGTACGTCGAGCCTGGCTGACGACACGCCTGCACCGCACGGTTGAACTCGGAGCGGTCGTAGTCGTAGCCACCCGTCATCGCGACGACGTACGCGTTGTGATGATCCGCGGTGAAGATCGAGAGCTGCGGATGCGGCACTTGTTCGAGCCGCACGAGGTCCCCGTGCTTCGCGTCCCACTCGCGCTGATCGTCGCGCCCGATCCACGACGGGTTCTTCGTGTCTGGAAGGTTCCAATCGCGATAGCGCTCGAGCGTTCGCGTCTCGCGCGTGACCCACACGACGAAGCCCGGCTTGAGCGCCGCGTTCGCGCTCTCGATCTCTCTGTCGTTCTCCGCGTTGCCCGACTCCCACTTCGCGGCCCAGCGCATGTTGCGCAGTGGCAGCTCGAAGCGGCGCTCGCCGATCAGCACCTCGGCGCCATCGCCCTTCACGGTGTCGACGAGCGCGAGGTAGCGCTTGCCCACGACGAGCGGCCCGTCGCCGTACATCTTCTTCTGCCGCTCGACGAAAACGTCTCGCGCTTTGCCGTCGACGCGCCACTCGGGCCCGCGCCACCCTTGCCGCTTGTCCTGATGGCGCGCGCCGAAGTCGGTGTTCTCGTACGCGGCCGCTTCCCACGTGGGCTCGGCTGCGGTCTCGACCCGAAGGCCGCGCTCGTAGAGTGCGTCCTCTTGGCCGGGGTAGGCCTTCTTCATGTAGTTGCGGACCCACTCCGCGTAGTACGGCATGCGATCGGGGAACACGTCGCGATAGAGGTTCAGCGTGATCGGCTCGACCTTCGCCTTCGCGACCTCGTCGGCAGTGGCGAAGCCGTACGTCCCCATCTTGTCGAGCACGATGTTGCGGCGATCGGCGGCGAGCTTCGTCGAGCGGATCGGCGAGTATGCCGTGGGCGCCTTCGCGAGCCCCGCGATCATCGCGCACTCGGCGAGCGTGAGCTGATCGAGGTCTTTTTGGAAGTAGCGATGCGCCGCGGCGCCGACGCCCCACGCGCCCGCGCCGAGATAGATGTGGTTCAAGTACACGCTGAGGATCGCCCGCTTCGAGTACGTGGCCTCGAGGCGGCGCGCCATGATCGCTTCCTTGCCCTTGCGCGATAGCGACTTCTCTCCGCCGAGAAACTGCTTCGCGACCTGCTGCGTGATCGTCGAGCCGCCCTGCGCGAAGTCGCGCGCGGTGATGTTCGCCCACACCGCGCGCCCGATGCCCTTGAAGTACAGGCCGTGGTGCTCGAAGAACTCGTGATCCTCGACGGCGAGGAACGCATTCACGAGCGGCTCGGGCATCTTCTCGAACGGCACGATCTCGCGCCATTCCTTCGCGAACTCGCCGAGCAGCGTCCCATCGGCGGCGTACATGCGCGAGATCGCCGGCGCGACTTGCGCGTACTTCGAGAGGTCCGGCGGCGGTGGCGCGGTCAGCGAGAAGTGCGAGTACAGCGCGATGCACACGATGCACACGGCCGCGACGATGACGAGCACCGCGAAGCCGTAGAGCTTGCCGAGCCAATAGAAGATGCCGCCGTCCGCACGATTCGCGACGGTGACGCGCGGGCGATCTGGATCCCGGCCGGGCGGACTCACGGCATCAGTCACGGCGCGCCCATATAGCCACGGGGCAAGTCCTAGCAGCAAGTGCTACGCTGCGCCCTCATGCGCACCCAACGGTGGGCGATCCTCGTCGGAATCACTGGGGTTCTTGGCTGCGGGCAAAAGTCCTCCGAGCCGGCGCCGACGCCGGGTTCCGCGGCACCCGCGACAGCGCCGAAAGCGGCGATCTCCGCCCCCGAAACACCCACGCTGCCCGGGAGCGGGGACGTCGCGCCACCAACCCCGACAACCGACACACCGCCACCGGTGGAGCCACCGCCACCGAAAGCGCCCGCGAACATGACCGTGAACCCGGGTAAGGAGTTCGAGCTCCAGACACGCGATCCCTCGTGGGCCGGCCCGACGGAGATCGAGATCAAACATCGGGTCACCAAGCTCGGCGGGCGGGTCGATATGGCCGAGTGCCGACAGGATCGCTGCGTGATCTCGCTACGCGGCTCGCAAGAGCAGATGACCGACGTGCTCGCGAAGCTCGAGTCTCCGGCGGGTCTCGCGGGCTACGCGCAGTCGATCTACCTCACCGCGCCCGTCGAGCAGGGGGGCAATCTCGTGGTACGCGCGTACGCTACGTTCGATCGCTAGCTCACTTCGGCTTCACGACGCGCGACCACATCATGAGCAGATTGCGCACGACCGGGCCGTCGGGCGGCCGCGTCGCCGGTGGAAGCTCGAGCGATAGTCCGTACTGCGACATCTTCGTGAACGGGTTCGTCCCCTCGGACGACTTCATCGGCACCGACGGATCCGCGGGACGGAAGCCGAACCGCAGCGCGGTCGATTGCACCGGCGTGCTGCGCAGATACGCGACGAGCTTGTCGGCGGCCGCGTGTTGCTCGGGCGTGACCCACGGAGCGTTCAACACGATCACCGGGTGATCGCTCCAGATCGTCGTCGGCGGATAGTAGATGTGCAGGCTGCCCCAGCGCCCCTGCGCATTCTCGAGCTGGCTGATCGCGAGGCTCTCGTAGACAAGCGCGATGTCGTACTTCGATGGTCCGAACCGGATCATCTCCGTCATGAACGTTCCCGTCGACGATTCGAAGTGCGGCACGCCGTCTTCGATCTGCTTCACGAACTCTTGGAACTTCGGATCGAGCATCTGTTCGACGGCGAGACCCGACGTGATGTTGAAGAACTCGTAGGCCATCAGCACGATCGCCTGCATGCCGGAGTTCGACTTGTTCGGATCCGTGTGGCCGAGCTTCACGAAGCCCCACGCTGCCTTTCCACCGACGGCAGGCCAGCCCTTCGGTGACGACACGGCCTTGTGGATCTGCTTCCACGACAGCACGCCCCCCGACGCGTCGAGCAGCACCTTCGCGCGGTCTTCCCACACGGCGAACACGAGCGGAGTCAGGAGCAGCGGCTGCGGCGCCGCATCACCAGTGACGGGATAGAGCTCCGTGTTCGTCTTCGTCTGCCAATCGGAGGCGAGCAGGTTCGTGACGAGCGAATCCGCCGGGCTCCACAACACGGGCTTGTCCGTGCCGTCGAGGATCGCCTGCGCTGCATCGAGGGAGCCCTTCCCGACGAGCTTCACCTTGATCGTCGGGTTGTCCTTCTGAAACTGCTGCACCGCGGAGTCGATCCAGTCCTTCTTCTCCGTCGAATACTCGAACGAGATCTCGACGGTCTTGTCGGCCGGCGGCGGTTGGTCTTTCGCCGTCGGTGCGGTCGTGGGTTTGTCGGGCTGCGCATCGGATGACTTCTTGCGTCCGAATGCGAGCCACGCGATCACGGCGAGAATCGTGATCGCGACGACGTAAAACGCTGCTTTGGGCTTCATGGGATCTCCTCAGAAGAACGAAGCCAGGTCGCGATAGACCTGGATGATCGAATCGACATTGCCTTCGGAGAACGAGCCGGCTCCTGCCGCTGCGATGTCCTTCATCACGCTCTGGCTCGACGCATCGCCGTACGCGATCGTGAACACCGTCGCGGGGCGCTCCGCTTCACCGCTGCCTTTGAGCTGCGCGAGCAACGCCGGCAGCTTCACCGTCGAGCTCGTGTCCGCGCCGTCGGTCATCACGACCGCTGCGCGAATGCGATGTGCCGATGCACGCCGCCGCGCTTCGAGCAGCTCGAACGCTTTGTCGGTCGCCGAGTACAGCGCGGTGTCGCCACCAGCGGACACGCCATCGATGCGCGACTCGAGCTCCGCCTTCTTCGCGCCGACCTCGACGGGACCGTATGGCGGATAGACCTTGCCGTCGAAGAACAGCAGCGTCACCTGATCGCGCGCATCGAGCGTCGCGAGGAATGCCTTCGCGCCGCGCTTCGCTTCCTCGAGTGGACGCCCCTGCATGCTGCCCGATTTGTCGAACACGACGACCACGTCGGCGGCCTTCTTCGTCTTCGCGAACAGCTCGAGCACCGCTTGCAGCGTCGGAGCGTCGGGCACCTCGAGCAGCGTCTGCGGCTGCATCGCATCCACGCCGTGTGCGGCATCGATCGGCGCGCCGATCTTGATCGACGGATCCACCGGACGAAAGCCCAGCGCGAGCGCGCGTTCTTGCGCGGGCTTCGCTTTGACGAACGCGAGGAACACGTCGGCACCTTCGCGCTGATCCGCGGTCACCCACTCCGCATCGAGCACGCTGTACGGATGATCCGACCAGAACGTGCCCTCGACGGGATACACCGCCACGAGCGGCAACTGCGTCGACTTCGCGTACGACTCGATGACGAGGTTCTCGTACAGCACCGCGGCCGACAGATAGCTCGGACCTCGCTCGACCATCTTGTCGGCGAAGAACCCGGTCGACTTGCCGTAATGAACGATCGCGTCCTCGACGCCGGCGACGAACGGCTCGATCTTCGGAAGATCCGCCGCCGTCAGGCCGCGCGTCGTCTTCGCGCCCGCGTAGGCGATCGCGAGCATCGAGAGGAGGCCCGAGTTCGAATACGCGGGATGCGTGTGCCCGAGCTTCATCTCGCCCCACTCGGGTCGGCCGAACGCGCCCCAGCCTTTCGGATCCGCGCTGACCTTGAGGATGTCCGCCCAGCCGATCGCCTTCTCCGGCCAGCCGAGCGCTTCCGCCATCGGCTTCCACATCGCGATCACGATCGGCGACAGCACGAGCGGCTCCCCAGGTCGGGTGAGTCGCTTCGGGTGCGTGGTCTGCCAGGTCTGATCGAGCAGCGTCATGTACGCGCCCGAGGCCGGGCTGAACACGACGGGCTTCTCGCTACCACCGAGGATCGAGGTCACTGCCTCGCCGGATCCCACGGCCTTGCCGATCACGTGGATCGGCGCGCCACCCTTGGTCTTCGCGCCGCTCGCGTTGAACGCGTCGATCTGTTCGGCGAGCCAGGTCTTCTTCTCGCTCCCGTACAGGATCGAAACTTCGATCGCAGCCGGGGGAGGCCCGGCCTCCTTCGTCGTGATCGGTTGCGGTTTGGACTGCGCTGGATCACTGCTCTTGCCGCATGCGGCGAGCACGACCAGCCCGACAAGCACCCAACGCCTCATCATGCGACGGCAACCGTGATGCGCGTCCGTGACAGGACGGCAACAGGCCCGCGGCAGCCCCGAAAACAAAACCGCGGCCCGAAGGCCGCGTTCGTTGCTCGCTCTGTCGTCGGTGTTACGCCGCGGCCGCTGCGAGGTCCGCGATCGGGCTGTCGCCCGCGATGTTCTGGAGGCAACGCACGAGGTGCGCGCGAATCTTGTGCTTCTTCGAGTAGACCGTCTTGAGGCTGATCTGCATCTCGGCGGCGATCTCGTCGGCCTCGAGGCCCTTCTGGTAGTAGAGCTCGACGAACATGCGGTCCTTGTCCGTGAAGTCCGAGAGCAGCTCGTTGAGGTGACCCCACCGCTCCTTCTCGATCAGCATGTCGAGCGGCGTGCGGTCGGCGTCTTCCTGAATGTCCATCGTGCCGTCGACCTTGTCGAGGAGCGGACGACGACCCGCGCTGCGAAGGAAGTCGTACGCCGCGTTCACCGAGATCATGCCGATCCACGAGCCGAGCTTGGTGCCGCGCGCCGGGTTGTAGATGCGGAGCTTGTGCATGTCATCGCGCACGAGCTGCATCATGACGTCCGCGTAGATCTCGTCGAGGTCCGCGCCGCCCAGCGTGGGCGAGTACTTCAGCGTGACCTTGGTGATGCAGCGGTAGATGAGGGGACGGAAGCGGCGAATCAGCTCTGCCCACCCACGCGCGTCGTTGCGCAGGACGAACTTGAGCAGCTGACCGTCAGTCCACTCGGAGGCTTTGTTCGAAGTGCGAGCAGCAAGGAGCGCCATGGGGAGGACCATGAGCACCCTCCGTGCCGACAGCTAACCTATCGAAATTGCTAGCTGGATCCACCTCTCGATCGGCTCACTCCACCATTACTTGGTGGAATCGACCAGGCGGTGGTTTTCACCAGGGAAGGTGAAGATCCCGGGAGTCGTATTGCCGGGCCGCGTAAATCTTCCCTCCTCTATGTAGGTGACGCATAGCGCTACCGTCGGCCCATGTTCGGTCCCCACGACGGCACCCGTGTCCGCGTCCATCCCTACCGCCAGATGATGCTGTTCCTGATGCGCGGCCGGAACGAGTCCGCCGTGTACTTCGAGCAGCAGCTCGATCTCTCGCGGACGTTGCCATGGCTCGCGGAGTGGAACGCGAAGCGCGATGGCGCTGCGAAGGCGACCGTGTTTCACCTCGTGCTTCACGCGCTCGCCCAGATGCTGCACGAACGCGATCGACTCAATCGCTTCACGCTCGGGCGCCGGACGTATCAGCGCAAGGGCGTGTTCCTCTCGTTCGCCGCGAAGAAGGTGAAGGACGACACGGCTCCACTCGCGACGCTCAAGCGCCGCTTCGACAAGGACGAGACGTTCGCGCAGGTGGTCGAGCGCACGAGCGGCGAGGTCGGCGGGGCGCGCGAGACCAAGAAGAGCGCGATGGACAAGGAGCTCGGCATCCTGCTCGCGCTCCCCGGGTTCTTGCTCGCGTTCCTGCTCGTGGTGCTGAAGCGGCTCTACGCGTGGGGGCTCGCGCCGCGATCGCTCGTCGATACCGATCCGCTGTACACGAGCGCGTTCGTCGCGAACCTCGGCTCGATCGGCGTCGACGCCGCGTATCACCATCTCTACGAGCACGGCAATTGCCCGATCTTCTGCACGATCGGCAAGGTCACCACCGTCGGCAACCGGCCGATGCTCACGCTGCGCTACACGTACGACGAGCGCATCGAAGACGGCCTCTACTGCGCGAAGGCGATCCAGTTGATCCAGCAGCGCGTCGAGGATCCGGCGGCGTAGCGGTTACGCCTTCGCGACCGCGATGTCCCAGCGCGCGAGGTGCTCGTTCACGCGTGCGCGATCGGTCGTCGGGATGAAGCGCTTCTGTTCGCGCCACGTCTTGCGAACCTCGTCCTGATCCTTCCACACGCCGGTGCCGAGCCCCGCGAGGAACAGCGCGCCGAGCGCGGTGGTCTCGACGACGTCTGGCCGGGAGATCTGAACGCCCAACACGTCGCTCTGGAACTGCATCAACAGATCGTTCGCCGACGCGCCGCCGTCGACTTTCAGCGTGGTGAGCGCGCGACCCGCATCGCGCTCCATCGCGCGCAGGATGTCGACGTTCTGCAGCGCGATACCCTCGAGAGTTGCGCGGGCGATGTGCGCGCGCGTCGTGCCGCGCGTGAGGCCGCTGATCGTGCCCCGCGCTTCGGGGCGCCAGTGCGGTGCGCCGAGACCCGCGAACGCCGGGACGACAATGACGCCGCCCGAGTCGGGGACCGAGCCCGCGAGCGACTCGATCTCCGTCGCCGACGTGAAGAACTGCAGCCCATCGCGCAGCCACTGCACCGCGGCGCCCGCGATGAACGCGCTGCCCTCGAGCGCGTAGCGAAGCTCGCCGGTGCCCAGCTTCCACGCGACGGTGGTGAGGAGGCCCGACTTCGACGCGACGGGCTTGTCCCCCGTGTTCATCAGGATGAACGCGCCGGTGCCGTACGTGCACTTCGCGTCGCCAGGCGTGTAGCAGGCCTGGCCGAACAGCGCGGACTGCTGATCGCCCGCGAGGCCCGCGATCGGAATCCCGTCGGGGAGGCCGGGCACGCCCTTCGTGGTGCCGACGATCCCCGACGACGCGACGACCTCGGGCAACAGCGCGCGCGGGACGCCGATCGTCTCGAGCAGCTCGTCGCTCCAGGCGAGCGTGTTGATATCGAACAGCAGCGTACGCGACGCGTTGGTCACGTCGGTCGCGTGAACGGCGCCCGCGGTGAGGCGTGACAGCAAGTAGCAATCGATCGTGCCGAACGCGATCGCGCCGTCGCGCGCCTGCGCGGCGAGTCCCTCGACGTTGTGCAGGAGCCAGCTGACCTTCGTGCCCGAGAAGTACGGATCGAGCGTGAGGCCGGTGAGCTGTTTGACGCGCGCTTCCTTGCCCGCGGCCTTGAGCTCCGTGCAGCGATCCGCGGTGCGGCGATCCTGCCAGACGATCGCGTTGTGGACGGCCTTGCCGGTCTTGCGATCCCACAGCACGCTCGTCTCGCGCTGGTTCGTGATGCCGATCGCCGCGATCGACGACGGCTCGATGTCCTTCAGCGCCGCTTCGAGCGCGTACGTCACCGACGTCCAGATGTCCTCGGGATCGTGCTCGACCCACCCCGGCTTCGGATAGATCTGGCGAAACTCTTTGTATCCGCGACCGCGCAGCTTCAATTGCTCGTCGAGAACGAGCACCGTGGACCCGGTGGTGCCTTGATCGATCGCGATTACGTGGCGCATGCAGTTTCCTTTGCACGTAGTGGTTGCAGGAAGCCGGAGACGTCGGCGGCGACGATGTCGCGCTCCACGTCGACGGCGATCAAGTGATAGCTCTCGGGCAGGATCTTCAGCTGCGCGTGCGCCGACGGCGCGACGTGGTCCGCGATGTACTTCGCGCACGCGACCGGCGCGGTGTGATCCTGCGTCGCGTGGATGACCAGCGTGGGTTGCGTGACGAGCGGCAGCGCACCGTCGACGATCCGCATGAACGTCACGAGCTGCGCGAGTCCGCGTGTGGGAATCGCGGGGTAACACGGGTTCTCCGCCTGCACCGCTTTGTCGCGAACGTCGGAGCCACCGAGCTTGGGCAAGCGGCGCACGAAGCGCAGCGGTCCATGCGGTCCCGTCCACCGCGCGGCGTACTTGCCAAGCCCGTCGAGCCACAGCGGCGCGGCGAGCGATGCCACGCGGGCGATCTGTGGTCGCCGGCTCGCGAGGTAGAGGCAGAGCAGGCCCCCGAGCGATTGCCCGACGAGCGCCACGGTAGGGCACCGACCCGCGAGCCGATCCGCGGAGCGCTCGACCTCGCCGACCCAATCTTCCCAACGCGTTCGGTCGAGATCGTCGAGGGACGTGCCGTGACCGGGCAGCCTCGGTGCACGAATCGTGAAGCCATCCTTCGCGAGCGCGCGACCGAGATATCCCACTTCGTACGGGGTCCCCGTGAAGCCATGCACCAAGACCACGCCGACGTCGTCATCTCCGTCGAGATCGAACGGATCGCCTAGCCTGTCGCGCTCCACCCTCGTGGGCGTATCACACCGCCGCACACATTGACACGATGCGATCCCAACTGGTTGGATCGTGCTTGCCGCAGGCATTTCGATGAGCGAGTGGAAGACCCGCATTACGAAGGTTCAGGTCGTCAAGCCGACCAAGGAAGCGGGCGAAGCGTGCCTCGTGCTCATCTATCCGCCCGGTCCGGACATGGGCAAACGCTTCCCGCTCTCGCGATCGGAAGTCGTGCTCGGTCGTGGCGCGGACTGTGACATCCAGGTCGATCGCGACAGCGTCTCTCGTCGCCACGCACGCGTGTTTCGCACGGGCGAGAATTGGTCCGTCGAGGATCTGCAGTCGACGAACGGGAGCTACGTCAACGACGTGCCCGTCACGAAGAGCGTCCTCCGCGATGCGGACTTCGTGAAGATCGGCGCGGCGATCTTCAAGTTCCTCTCGGGCAGCGGCATCGAGGCCAGCTACCACGAAGAGATTTACAGGATGACGATCGTGGACGCCCTGACCGGTGCCCACAACAAGCGCTACTTCCTCGAGTTCCTCGAGAGAGAGATAGCGCGTTGCGCGCGCTATCGCCGGCCGCTGTCGCTGCTGATGTTCGACATCGATCACTTCAAGGCGATCAACGACAAGCACGGTCACCTCACCGGCGACTACGTGCTGCGCGAGATGTCCAAGCGCCTGCTCGGTCGCGTTCGTCGCGAGGAGCTGCTCGCGCGCTACGGCGGCGAAGAGTTCGCAGCGGTGCTTCCCGAGACGGATCTCACCGGTGCACGCACGTTCGGCGAGCAGATCCGCCGCATCGTCGCGGATCAGCCATTCGAGTACGAAGGCGACACGTTCCCGGTCACGGTCTCCGTCGGTGTCGCCACGGTCGAGGGCGAGGATGTCGACGTCAGCGCGTTCATCAAGGTCGCCGACGACCACCTGTACAAAGCGAAGCGCGAAGGCCGCAACCGCGTCATCGGCTGACTCGCGCCGGGCTCACGTAACGGCGCGTCCGCATATTGCATCGCAGTGCATGGTGCGCAACTCGCTCGTCATCGCCGGTGCGACCGGATTCGTCGGCCACGCGGCCGCGCAGCGACTCGCCTCGCGCCCGAACCGCGATTTCGACATCGTGGGCCTCACGCGTGGCCGCAAGGAGGCGACGGGCGCATGGGATCGCCTCGTCAGCTGCGACTTGTTCTCACTGAAGGACGTCGAGCAAGCGCTCGCGGGCGCACGGTATGCGCTCTACCTCGTGCACTCGATGCTGCCGTCGGCGCGGCTCGTCCAGGGTGACTTCGCCGATCTCGATCTCATCTGCGCCGACAACTTCGGCCGCGCGGCGAAGAAGGCGGGCGTCGAGCAGATCGTCTACCTCGGCGGGCTGATCCCCGACGCGAGTGATCTGTCCGAGCACCTCGCGAGTCGTCTCGAGGTAGAGAAGGCGCTTGAAGCGCACGGCGTCCCGGTCAGCACGCTGCGCGCCGGGATGGTCGTCGGCGCGGGTGGCTCGTCGTTCGAGATCCTCACGCGCCTCGTGCGCCGCCTACCGGCGATGGTGTTGCCGCGGTGGAGCGAGAATCGCTGTCAGACGATCGATCTCGATACGGTCGCGTCGCTGATCGATCGCACCGTCGGTGATCGCGAGACGTACGGACAGACGTACGACATCGGCGGACCGGACGTCCTCCGCTATCGCGACATGATCCAGATCGTCGGCGAGGAGCTCGGCACGCCGCGCAAGTCCGTCGGAGTTCCGGTGCTCACGCCGAAGCTCTCGCGCCTGTGGGTCTCGCTGATCACGGGCGCGCCCAAGACCCTGGTCGCACCGCTGATCGAGAGCCTGCAGCACGACATGGTGTGTCGCGATCGCCGCCTGCAAGCCGTGAAGGATCTCCCGGGGCTGACGTTTCGCGATTCGGTCTCTCGCGCGCTCGGCAAGGTTGTCGACAAGTCCGGCGAACGCCGGGCGCGTAGCACCACCAACGGTGGTGCGGAGGTAGTCGAGAAGGCTCCTGCTGCCTATCGCGCCGCGCCGCGCGCACCGACGACGGGCGTGCGCTCGGTCCAGCGGATCCCGCTGCCCAAGGGGCACGACGCCGAGTGGGCCGCGCTCGAGTACATGCGATGGTTGCCGCGCGGTGTGTGGCCGCAGATGCGGGTGGAGGTCGATAACGCGCGTACGAGCACGTTCTTCCTTCGTGGTTCGAAGCGACCGCTGCTCGTGCTGACGTTCGCGGGCGATCGCAGCGCGTCGGATCGCCAGCTGTTCTACGTGACCGGCGGAATCCTCGCGCGCAAGACGAAGCGCGGCCGCCTCGAGTTCCGGATCACGCCCGACGGTGAACACCTGCTCACCGCGATTCACGACTTCGAGCCTCGCTTGCCGTGGCTGATCTATCGGTTCAGTCAGGCGATCGTCCATCGCTGGGTGATGCGCCGGTTCGGGCGTCACCTCGCGTCCATCGCGCCGCGGGGCAAATCGCCCGAGGCAAACTTTCCGCCCGACGCGCGCCGAATTGTGGAGTCACCGTCGACAGATTCTGGTTAAACGGTCGGCATGCCGACGGACGCATCCTTCCTCGCGCAGACCCGGTTGTTCGCCTGCCTCGACGATGACGAGCGTGCCGTGCTTGCCTCGCAGGTCACACATCGAACCGCGAAGCGCGGGGAGGTGTTGTTCAACGCGGAGGATCCCGGTGACACGATGTTCATCGTGCAGTCGGGGCAGGTGGAGCTGTTCATTCGCGACAACACCGGCCAGAAGATCGTGCTGACCGTCGCCGAGACGCATGGATGCTTCGGCGAGGTCTCGTTGCTCGACGGTGGTCCGCGCACCGCGAGTGCGGTCGCTCTCGAGGAGACCGAGCTCGGGATGATCGATCGCGAAGACTTGCTCACGCTGTTCAAGAAGCGGCCGGCCGCCGCGCTCGACATGCTCGCCGCCGTCGGTGACATGACACGCCGAGCGAACCAGCTGCTGCGCACGCGCGTGTCGAAGAACGTGAACGAAGAGATCGTCGTGCAGGACCGCGGCAGCATCATGCTGCGCGCCGCGGATTGGGTCGCGAACTTCTCCGGCAGCCTGACGTTCCTCGTGCTCCACGTCGTGATCTTCGGGCTGTGGCTGGGGCTCAACATCGCGCTACCGCATCCGTTCGATGCCTATCCGTTCGGCCTCCTCACGATGTGGGTCTCGCTCGAAGCGATCATCCTGTCGACGCTGCTTCTGTTCAGCGGCAACCGCAGCGCGGCGCGCGATCGCATCCGCAGCGATGTGGAGTACGAGGTCAACCTCAAGGCCGAGCTCGAGATCGCGCACCTGCACGAGAAGACCGACAAGCTCCGCGAGGACATGCTCGATCGGCTCGCTCGCATCGAGCGGCAGCTCGCGCACAAGCCCGCGCCGGCCTCCATCGCGTCGTGATTCGACGCAGGCCGTCATCCGCGTTCTGAGGCCGCGATCCCCAGGACGCTCCAGGTCGCGGAATTTGCCTCGGAATGATAGGGTCCGCCCGTGCCCGGCAAGCCATGGATCACCGCCAACCAGGTCACCCTGGCGCGCCTGATTCCGATGCCGATCCTGTCGTGGCTGATCTATCGCGGCGCGGAGTCCGGCGGCTTCCACAACAACCCGTACATGTGGTGGGCGCTGATCGCGGGAACGCTGATCGGGTGCACCGACTGGGTCGACGGCATGCTCGCGCGCAAGTACGGCCCCACCGTCCTCGGTGGCCTGCTCGATCCGATCGCCGACAAGGTCTTCATCGCGTTCGCCTACATCCCGTTCGCCGACAACAATCCGCCGAACATCCACCTGATCCCCGCGTGGGTCGCGGCGCTGATGTTCACGCGCGAGTTCTTCATCACCTCGCTGCGGTCCGCCTACGAGCAACGCAACCTGACGCTCAAGACCTCGTACCTCGCGAAGGTGAAGACGTGGACGCAGATGCAGGGCATCGGCGTGATCCTGCTGTTCCCGCTCGTCGGTCGGTCGACCGGGCTCACGCTGTTCCTGATCATCTCGACGGCGACGCCGCTGGTCGTCATGGCCGCGTTCTGGATCTTCAAGAAGAAGTTCTGGCGCGGCGCGCTCGTGATGAGCGGTTCCGTGGCGCCGATCCTGCTCGTCTATCTCTACGACGAGGTGCTCGCAGTTCGCTGGATCATGTTCGCTGTCGTCGGCCTCACGTGGCTCTCGGCGTTCGACTACATCGCGATCGGCTGGAAGCAGCTCCGCGGTCGCGGGGACTTCTCGCGCGCCGATGGCGTCCGCCTCATCGGTGCGCTCGCGATGCCGGGCCTGCTGTTCGCGTGCCTCGTCGAGACGCCCGCGCCCGCGTGGCCGATCTTCGGGATCATGTCGCTCGAGCTCGCGGTCGGCGGCCTCGATAACCTCATGAGCCACCACAAGCGCGCGACCAAGGCGCTCGCGTGGGGCAGCCGCGTCCTCGGCATCTGCGC